>RCNH01000161.1_pt1 | contig 45298 bp, 31 predicted proteins | sample 2041161 | NCBI WGS metagenome assembly RCNH01 (sample SAMN09708215, study PRJNA481090) | Feces metagenome, whole genome shotgun sequencing project. | biome: feces | host: Leptonychotes weddellii | place: Antarctica: Sion Island | collected 2010-03-01 | reverse complement strand
CACGGCTCGGTAGCTCAGTCGGTAGAGCAGAGGACTGAAAATCCTCGTGTCGGGGGTTCGATTCCCTCCCGCGCCACCATTTAAATTTACAGACCAAGGATTTATTCCTTGGTCTTTTTTTGTATCAATAACCAGATAAGATAATATTTTATAGATAATATTCATCTTAATTATATTCATAAACTGTATATTAATTAAGTATTCACCACTTACATGAATATAGGTGAATAAATAAATTATATGTTTGAATAATCTATTTTATTAATTATCAAGTTATCGTGAAGCAACTTTATCTTATACCCCACTCACTCCCGTATTTTCAACCGCTCACGATTAGTAAATTTTATTTCATACTTGTCTACTCTCATATATCACTATGATGTGTTGTGGTTGATCCTCAAAAGGTTCAACTATTTAACAATCTGTATTCCTAAGTATTAGGTTAGAGGAGGCAAGTGTGGTAGATAATTCAAAACGCGAGCTTAAGGTCCTTAATGCACGTTCCTATATCAGGAAAAACTCTAAGCGCCGTACCCTTTTTGCGATTATCGCTATGGCATGTGCGTTGTCTTTCAATTCTCAGACTGCTTTTGCAGAGGAGACCGCTGTTGTTCCAGTAGCAAATCCTGCTGTAGCTACAGTAACTGATACTCCAGCTGAAGTTCCTGCTGATGACACAGAGGAAGCACCAGCTGAGGGTGAGGGTGAGTCAGCTGCTGATACGACTGAGGAAGAAGCTCAGGGCGAGGGTGAAGCTGAGACTAAGGAAGAAGAGGCTGCTTCTAAGACTAAGGAAGAAGAGGCTGCTTCTGAGGCCGACGCTTCAAAGGAAGAGTCTGCTACTACTGAGACCGAGACTGCTTCTGCAGAAGATACCGAGACTGCAGCTGATCCTGATGCTGAAACTGCACCTGCAAACAAGTACTTCAACGACACTCAGATGGACTACGTAGAGTGGTATCACAAGAAGCTTGCTGCAAATCCTGATGCTCATGACGTTTTGGGTACCAAGATTGACTTCGACTTCAATAAAGATGGTAAGACTGACAAGCAGGACTACATCGATTTTGAGATGTTCCACTCAATCTATCAGTCATACTTTGCAGATACCGACTGGGTAAAATTCCAGGACGCAAACGGTGATGACCTCAAGTACCAAAACGGCAACACCATGTGGTTCAACTATGATATTGATGAGAACGGCAAGAAGGTCTACTTCATCGAAGAGAATGGCGTTCAATGGGTTCTCAACGATGACTATAAAGAGAATGGTATTCAGTGGTCTAAGGCTGCAAAGAAATTGAATGCTAAGTTCGGCAAGGCTTCCAATGGTGGACTTTGGCTTACTGGATATATGCAGATGCTTCTTAACGGACAGGGCAAGGAGTTCAAGGCTGATCCTAACATCAATGTTGATGAGATCAAGCAGTACTACCTCACCAATGTCGATCAGGTAACTGACGTTAAGAACCAGGCATGGTTTGGAACTTGCTGGGCATTCTCCAATACTGCAACTCTCGAGTCCAGTGTTCTGAAGGAAATGGCACGTCAGAAGGGTGTTGACGTAACTGCTATTAATCCTGAAGACCACGCTGAGCCAAAGCTCTCTGGCATCGGCATGAACAAAGATGTTGACTTCTCCGAGCTCATGGTAGCTTGGTATGGTTACATGCTTCAGCAGGCAGGCTCTCAGAAGGGTGAGGGTGAAGGTTTCTATGCAAATGACCAGCATCCAAACTCTGATGGAGTTGTAATGCAGGGTGGAGCTCCATACATCGTAGAGTCACTCTGGACTGCATACCAGGCAATGGCAGACGAGGGAACTGTACCTTACTGGCCACAGGACCCAACTACAGGTGAGTTCTTGCCATTTACCTACGAGACCTTCCAGAAAGCTTGGAAGAGCGTAGATGGCTACAACTTCAAGTGGGCTCCAAAGATTGAAAACACTGGTAACGGCAAGGATATGCCTGTTCACATCAAGGACATGATTTACCTTCCTGGACCAAACCAGTATGAGCTTACTCAGAATGAGGACGGAACTGGATCTGTTACCTGGGTTGGCCACAATGATTGGGCAGACAAGCTCATCAAGCAGGCTCTCGTAAAGAACGGTGCTGTAGACATCTCTTACAACGCTGACATTTCCCTTGGTGACGGTGGTTCTAACTCAGACTTCATCAATAAGACTAACTGGGGTCAGTACCAGGATTCTGACTACATGGAGCGTACTCACTTCGTATCCATCGTAGGTTGGAACGATGACTTCGAGGCTTCCAAGTTTGCTACCGGCGTAAACGATCCTTCTAAGATTAAAAACGGTGCATGGCTCTGCAAGAATTCCTGGGGATCTTGGGATTACTTCTACGATCGCTTTGGTAAGGAAGAGGCAGTAAAGGCTCTTACTGATGGTAAGGGAACCTGGGGCTTGATGGTTGATGAGGACGGCAAGATCGTTACTGAGGATGGAAAGAACACCGGATTCTTCTGGCTTTCCTACTACGACCACACCATCGCATACCCAAGCACCTTCAATGTAGAGCTTAAGGACGAGAAGGGCGAGTTCAAGACAGAGCATGCTTACGCTTACGACTTTGCTCGCAATGGTGCAGACAGCGTATTGCAGTTCAAGGTAAAGGATGCTGGAACTGAAGTTTCCAACGTATTTACCGCTAAGGGTAATGAGCTTCTCAAGATCGTATCCGCTCGTACAACCCAGTCTGACTCTGACGTTCATGTACGTATCTTCTTGCTCGACGAGAACGACACTCTCGACGATCAGGATCCAACAAACGGTTCTGAGGCAGTAGCTGATCTTAACGTTCACTTCACTGAGGCTGGATTCCACACCATTGAGCTTGATGATCCTATCATCCTCAAAGAGGGTCAGCGCTTCGTAGTTGTAGAGAACATCACTGCAGCTAACGAGCACAATGCTGATGAAAAGGATTCCTACTTGGCAATCGAGAGCTCCTTCAACGGCTATGAGAATGGTGCTAACGCTAATGAGGGACTCCACTACGTATGCAACCCAGGTGAGACTTTCATTAAGATGAACACCAAGAATGGATACAAGTGGCTCACTCCTGAGCAGCTCGATAAGAACTTCTTCGACGGCTACACCTTCATCTTTGGTAATGCTTTGATCAAGGCTTACACTTCAACCATTCCTGAGTACAAGATCATCGATACCGATAACATCGCTACCACTGATCTTGAGTACGACGGAACTGAAGAAGAGGGAGTATTCGTATCCGATGGAGAGTATGCTCTTCTCAAGGAAGTTCGCATCGATGACAAGGTACTCGTCAAGGATGTTGATTACACCGCAGAAGCTGGTTCTACCATTGTTCATGTTAAGAAGGCTGTAATGGAGAGCCTCGGTAAGGGAGAGCACAAGCTTTCCATGCACTACAAGAACGGTGCAGTTGCAACTTCATTGTTCAAGGTTGCTAAGGTAAAAGCACCTGAGGTTATTCCACCTAAGGATAAGACTAAGACTGAGAGCCCTAAGCAGAACGCTGTAGTAGCTCCTGCTGTTGTCGGTCAGGATAAGAAGGTAAATACTGAGGATGCTGGTAAGAACACCAACGTCGATGTAAAGACCGATGTAAAGACTGATGCTAAGGACGACGCAAAGACCGTTTCTCAGGTTACAAAGGCAAAGGGCGTAGCTGGTCCTCAAGCAAAGGCTGCTTCCGGTGCTCAGGCTTCCCAGACTCCTAAGACTGCTGATGCATCATTCGCATCTGCAATCTTTACCGCAATGACCGCTTTGGGCTTGCTCGGAGCTTCTGGTTCTCGCAAGGAAGACTAATTTAAAACCTGCAACTAACAAGTAGTTATTGCAAGTATGTTTAACCCTCGGAGGTTGGATAATTCCATCCTCCGAGGGTTATTTGCTTAATGTTATGCGAGTGTAAGTCAAAATCTATATCAAGAAAACCCGTACTAGGTAATCTAGCACGGGTTTTTGTCTAATGTGTCATGTGTGGTTAGTTACTCTCATCTTCAGGGAGCTCGAGTGAGTCTTTCTTTCCTGTGGCAAAAGGAGTAGATTTTAGTGCCTTCTGAATGTTTGTGCGAATGCCTCTAAGAGCCTTAGTGTCGTTCCAAATCTCGTAGTCTTCAAGTGATACAGGAGCATCTTGCTTGTCTGCTATAGCTTCAATATGCTCATTGAGTTTAAACATTCCACCTAGGGAGTTGATTGAGCTTGATACACTGCAGCTAATGACAGCTATTGCGAGCTGGGCGATAGCTTGTTGGTCTTTGCTATCAATATGAGTCAGGCTCTTTATAAAGTTCCTTGCCTTCTTCGGATCGAATTTCTTGAAGTCGTTCAAGCTTACAATCCCCGCATCGGTAAATATGCTAAAGAAGGCATCGACTACCTGCATGCGCTCTTCTGGATCTCGAATCTTGATGAACTGGTTTGCTGTGTTGGTAAGCTTCACCGAATTGAGATCTCGAACCCCCGCCCTAATCATGTTGGTGCCTTTAATTTGCCAACTCAGTGCATCGTGTTGGAATGCACCCTTCTCGTCACTATGAATGATGGTAGAGGAGACTGCCTGATTCATAAGCTCTCCGACCATGCAAAATTCTGGAATGAAGAGCCTTATTTTAGGCGCAATATTCTCGAAGGGTTCACGCGGGAATACCTTGCTGCTAAAGCCAGGGCCATCCATTGACCAGGCAATATCGATTCGCTCTTGAGTCTCTGGCTTAGAGCGGGCAAGTCCATATACAGCAAGGTTGCCGCCTTTCGAATGTCCCCCTGTCATAAAACAACCAGGCAGACGTGAGGCCACGTGGTCGCAGTATTCGGCCGCATCCTTTTGAGCTGGGACTTCAGTGAAGGTCATCATGAAGTCTTCTTTCCAGCCAGCAATAGTATCATCGGTGCCGCGGAAAGCAAGGTAGTGCATATCTTCAGTCACCTCTATACACATTGCAGTAAATTGCTCGTGGATCTCAGGATTCATGCGGTGATCGAGATGGGAGAGGCGTTTGTCTTTCCAACGCTTTCCCTCCGCCATCTTAAAGAGGACGAAAGGACTGAGAGGTAGATCCTGTCCTTGCGGTTGAGCTGCCTGAACATCTGCGCAGCTTCAGCGACGGTGATGGCGTCGTCAGTATCAACAGAAGGGACAATGCCTTCGAGGCGCACATAGGCAAGCTGGGCCAATACAAGCGCATCAGCCTCACAAAAAGGAACTTGTTCGAAGGTGATATCTCCAAACCAATCGAGATAATCAAGAATATTTGCCATGAGTGCCTTATGTCCTTTGGTTTAATACAAAATCTTAAATTCGGATTCCTCCTCGAGAGGAATTTCTATAATAGTATCAATTTCTAATCTAATACCACGCTTTTTCAGGGTTAATTTTAAATCATCAAGAAAATCTGAAGTATCTGAAATTGTACCTTGAGTCTCAAGTGTAACAGTTTGGTCTGACATGTTTCTGACGGTTCCTGTTAGATGGTGTCTTTGTGCACAGTAGAGGGATGTCCAGCGAAATCCTACTCCCTGGCATGTACCTATAACTGTATAGCGATAGCGCTTCATCTTTACCTCCCTCAACATCTTCGCTTATATCATATTTCCCGAGGGTCTTATTCATTATTCCCGATCGAGCACGTCCAAATAAACTAAAAGTGGGTAATATAAACCATAATACTATTCTACTCCTGAAAAGGGGTTCTTATGGCATATATCAGCTTTGATGACGTAAGTAAAATCTATCGCATGGGTGATGTAGTGGTTCGAGCTGTCGACCACATGAGCTTTTCTATGGAGAAGGGTGAAGTGGTGGTCATTGTTGGCCCTTCAGGCTCGGGCAAAACTACAGTTCTGAATATGCTAGGTGGAATGGACTCGTCTTCTGAAGGAAAAATTGAGCTCGACGGATCGCGCATTGATCTGATGGGAGAGAAAGATCTGACCCTGTATCGTCGTCATGATATTGGCTTCGTATTCCAATTTTACAACCTCATACAAAACCTGACGGCACTTGAGAATGTCGAGCTTGCCACTCAGATTTGCAAAAATCCCCTCGATCCAAAAGAGATGATGGAGGCTGTGGGACTTAAAGACCGTATGGATAATTTTCCAGCTCAGCTCTCCGGAGGAGAACAGCAGCGCGTATCTATTGCACGAGCATTAGCAAAGAATCCTAAACTTTTATTGTGCGATGAGCCAACGGGCGCCCTTGACTACAAAACAGGAAAATCTATTCTCAATCTTCTTGTAGAGACTACACGTAGCCTCGGTTTTACCATGGCTATGGTTACTCACAATAGTGCGTTTGCTCAAATTGCCGACCGCGTTATCCAGGTAAAAAGCGGAGCATGTGAATCTATTACCGCCAATAAGCACCCTCTAAATCCTGAGCTTTTGGAGTGGTAAATATGGTCAAGTCGCTCCTTAAAGAGGTCTATCTTCTTATAAAAAATTCAATAAGTAGATTTCTCGCAATCGTTTTGATTGTGGCTTTGGGGTGCGGCTTCTACGTTGGCCTTCGCATGAGCGGTCCTGATATGAGGGCTCATGAGGTTGACTATCTGACCTCGCATGCTGTGTATGATCTGAATCTTATTTCCACCAAGGGATTTGATAAGGATACGATTCAGGGTGTCAGGGATGTGATTCCAGGGGATTACCAGGCAGTATATACACAAGACGTCGATGCTCAGATTGCAGGTCGTGATGAATCCATACGTCTAACAGCTGTCGACCGTAAACTTTCATCGGGAAAGCCTTTAAATGTTGTAGAGGTTCTCGAGGGTAGACTTCCTGAACATCCTGGTGAATGTGCTATTTCTTATCGTTCTCTCAAAGGAGAACTTCATAATATCGGAGACCGTATTACGCTCGATTCTCAAGACGACAGTCAGCTGGGTGTCGCCGAACTTAAGGTTGTGGGCTTAATTCGCTCTCCACTCTACATCTCTCACGTCTATGGTTTTACGCAGGTGGGATCGGGTATGCTCGATACCTATGCTGTTGTATCTCAAGATGCATTCAAAGAAGATATTCCACCTGCACTTTTGTATGTTAAGGCAGATGAGCTCGTAGGTCTTTCTGTGCTCTCAGATGACTATACGGAAAAGCTTGAGACCCTCACTTCGCGCCTTGAGATGCAGGCAGGCGATATCGCAGAGGTTAGAAATGCGGGAATTCGAGCTAAAGCTGAAGTAAAGATTCATGATGCTGAAGATAAGCTCAATGCTGAAGAGGCAAAGGCCGATAAGAAATTAACCGATGCGCACGATACCCTCAAGCAGGGCTGGGCTGACTACAGGACGGGAGTAGCCGATCTTGCTGAAGGAAATAAGCAGGTAGCTGATGGTGTTGCAAAGCTTGAAGAGGAGAAGCGCTCTGCACTCAGCAAGCTTGATGCAGCGGAAGCTGACCTTGAGCGTAAAGAAGAGGAGATCATGGGCGGCCTCGCTCAACTCCCAATGTCTGAAGATGAAGCACGTGGCGCTCTCAAGCAGGTAGAGACTCAGATTTCAGGTCTCAAAGCAGCTATTGTTCCAGATCAGGCAACGCTTACAGCCCTGGAAGGACAAAGGGTAAATCTCGCTGAAATGCTTGCTACCTATACGCGTCTTAATGCTGGTCTTGAGCAAATTAATGCAGGTAAAGTCGAGCTTTTTCAGAAGAGGGAAGAGGCAAACGCTCAGTTTAAGGCTGCAGAAGAGGAGCTTAGTGCTCGTAAAAAGCAGCTTGAAGATGCTCAGGAAACACTCGAATCGTCTCGCTTAAAGCTTGAGAAGGGAGAGCGTGAGCTTCAAGCTCAGGAAGTGGATGCTCAGGCATCTATCGAGGTTGCTCGCAAGGACATTCAAAAGGCAAAAGACGAGGTTGCAGACCATGCAAATACCGAGATCTACGTCCTCGATATTCTTGACAATCAATCCATCAGCTCGTACTGGGATGATGCATCGCGCATGGATAATATATCCAACGTCTTTCCTCTCATGTTTTACCTGGTGGCAGGACTTGTAACTCTCACTACAATGACTCGTACTGTGGCAGAATCACGCATGGCTATCGGTACACATCGAGCACTAGGGTTTTCGCGTGGCTATGTCGCCGCTCAATATTTGCTATATGCCTTCATTGCATCTGGAGTAGGTTTGGTCATTGGTGTGGGCTCGCTGTTTAAGGCTCTGCCATACATCATCATTAAGGCTTATAGCTTTGCTTATGACATCGCTCCTTCCTGGGAGCTCATGGGCCTCAACGATGCTTTCGCCTACGTTGGCATTTTCGCAGGTATCGTCATCGTGCTTGCGGCATGTATGGCTGCTCTTCATTCCATTATGAAAGAAACAGCAGCTTCCCTTATGCTTCCTCGTGCTCCTCAAGCGGGAAAGAAGATCCTTATGGAGCGCTTGAGGCTCTGGAAGAAGCTATCCTTCTCTCAGAAGGTCACTTTCAGAAATCTCTTCCGCTACAAAAAGCGCCTTGCGATGACCATTGTCGGAATTGCGGGTTGTACTGCTCTAATCTTGACGGCACTTGCCCTGCACGACGCAATTTGGGGTTCTTTGTCCAAGCAATATACATCCGAGAATCCCGCAAACGTTGCCACCTTAAACATTGGGCTTAAAGACAATGTATCCCAAGACGATCTTGCAGGTCTAGCAGCCCTTCTGAATCAAGATGAAATGGCTACCCATATAACACCTGTTCATCGAACCCTTGTGAAGGTTTCTAAGGGCGATGAAGTCCATGCCTTGAGTCTCGTAGTTCCTCAGCATCCAGAAGATATAGCGGATATTGAAAACCTTTCGACCGTCCCGGATGCTGCTGCTCGAATGCTCGAGGTGGGCATCGTACTTCCTCCTAAGCTTGCCCACATCTTGGGTGTAGTCCCTGGTGATACAATCGAGGTATACAGCCTCAATAGTGTGGGCCAGAAATCAGCAACATCCAAGCAGGTTGTGGTATCGGGAATCTCTAACAGGTCCATCGGTATCGTAGGATACACATCAGCTGAAGTCCTCGAAAACACTCTAGATACAAACTACTCAACAAATGCCCTCTATGGCCAGTGTGCGCAGGATGAAGGGACTAAAGACGCTCTTCGCAATATGCTGAAGGCCGAAGAGAAGGTACAAACAATAGCATTTACCTCAGACGATGTAGCTGTGTTCGAAAAGACACTCTACAGCGTTGACATGGTTGTGGGTCTTTTGATTGTGAGCGCTTTCATTTTGTGTGCTATCGTTTTATATAGCCTCATCGATATAAATATCTGCGAGAGATATCGCGAAATTGCAACGGTAAAGGTACTGGGATTTACTAAAAGCGAAATTGATCTTTATATTTACAAAGATACGCTCTATGGAGTAGTCTTTGGAATCTTCTGCGGACTTCTCCTCGGAGCTGGTCTTGCAGTATTCGTCATTACGTCTGCCGAGAGCCCTCTCATCTTGTTTGACCACACGATATATCTTCGTGCATACCTTCTTTCCGGACTTATAACTCTCGTGTTTACCCTGCTTATCATGGGCGTTTTGAGGTACAAAGTTCACAGGATACAGATGGCTGAAAGCCTTAAGTCTATTGATTAAGAAATAGACAGCTTCGCCATGCATTTCGACTCCCGTTTAACGATTTATCAAAATTGCACCTTATATACAGAAACAATCATATATAATGTACACCTATTCGACAGATTGGATTTTTCATGACTAAAGCTTGTAACATCATTACGGATACTCCGTGCGATTTACATTCAGAGTATTTGCGCGAGAATGACATTCGTCTTTTACACTTTACCTATACCGAGGCTCCTTCGTCTGATGCCGAAGAAGACCGTCCTGCATTACATGGAATCGATGATATGTTTGAGTCTGTTAGCTCTCACGATTTCTATGAGTCAATGCGCAAAGGCGCTGCCCCTATGACATCTCAGCCTTCTCAGGGAGAGATCGAGAAAGTCTTCAGAGAGGCGCTCGCAGAGGGAATACCAGCTGTTTATCTTTGTTTCTCAAGCGGTATTTCTGGATGCTACGACGGGGCATGTGCGGTATTGAGTCGTCTTAAAGAGGAGATGGGAGAGGACATCCCTCTTTATATTGTAGATACCAAGCTTGGGTCTACTCCTCAAGCTCTTTTGGTCTCTGAAGCAATTCGCCAGAGAAATAAGGGCATCACTGCTTCCCAGCTGGTTAAATGGGCTGAGCAAGCACGTTACTATATTCATACGATGTTTATGGTTGACGACCTTCAGGCGCTTCGCCGTGGAGGTCGTATTCCTGCCGGCGTTGCTATTGCAGGAAGCCTTTTGAACGTAAAACCACTGCTTACCTTTGACCTTGACGGTCGTTTGGCCATGATGGGCGTAAGCCGTGGACGTAAGAAAGCCATGAAGAAGATGGCTTCTTTTTACGAGGATAAGCACAACCTTGACATCTATTCAGCTTTTGCTGTTGTGGGATCTGCAGATTGTCCAAAAGACCTCACTAAGCTTGAGCATATTATTCAAAAGTATGATGATTCGACCATCTTTATGGAGACGAACATCGGACCTACCATTGGCTGTCACGTTGGACCAGGAATGCTTTCAATTGCATTTTGGGGCCCGGATAGAAGAGATGATGTAAGCATCTCGGATAGTATTGCAGAGGATGTTTGCAAGGAAACATAACCTTCTGCGTTGTAAGACCCGACGTATGTCGGATTTATTTAGGGAGAGTTTTGCATGTCACAAAAAGTAGATGAATCAAACGTAGAAACATCTGCACATTGCACTGGGCACGAGGTGGACGTGCCTAAAAAACCAATTTGGAAGCGTGTCGTTAACTTTGTCCTCGGCTTCGTTTTGGTTTTTGCTGCAATCATTGCTAGTTATTTTGGCTACATGGAGTACGAGTATTATCGTATTGAAGATAATGTAGTTGAGGAGATTGTTGGCGTAGCCGATCACACAGAGCCTCTTAAGCTCGGTGAAGCTTACACCACCGCTACCTATAACATTGGATTTGGTGCTTATACCCCAGAGTACACATTCTTCCTCGATACGGGAATTATGAATGATGGTACTGAAACTGTCGGTACGCTCAGTAAAGCAGTAAGCAAGAAGAGCGTTGTAAATTGTACTAAGGGCGACATCGAGCTTTTGAAGAAGGGAATTGCCGTTGGTAACACTCCAGCTAAGCAGCCTGACTTTATGTTGCTCCAGGAGGTAGACGTACAAGCTACTCGTTCTCACTGGGTAAACCAGGTAGATATGATTACCGATGCGTTTAAGGGATACCAGAGCGTCTTCTCTACAAACTTCCATTCACCTTACTTGATGATGCCTTTGAACGATCCACATGGTTCTGTTCATGCAGGTCTTTTGACTCTCTCTGATCACACGATTACCTCTGCACTTCGTCGCAGCTATCCTATCGATCAGACTTGGCCAACTAAGTATGCTGACCTCGATCGTTGTTTCTTGATCACCCGTATGGCTGTAGAGAATGGCAAGGAATTTGTTCTCGTCAACTCACACATGTCTGCATACGATGCTAATGGTGGCTCTCGTGCTCAGCAGATCGCACTCCTCAAGGAGTTCTTGAGCGATGAGTACAGCAAGGGCAACTACGTCATTGTTGGTGGAGACTGGAATCAGGCACTTTGTGGCTCTGTTGAACTGTATCCATCCCAGCAGAAGCGTCCTGAATGGGTTACTGTTTTGAACGATGATGATCTTCCTGAGGGATTCAGCGTTGTTTGCCCAGATAACCTCAATGAAGTTGCTACCTGCCGCGGTGCTGACATCCCTTACGAGAAGGGTGTAACCTACCGTGTAACCATCGACGGATTCATCATTAGTGATAACATCGATGCTCGTGCAATGACGATCGAGAATGACTTTACCTTCTCCGATCACAATCCTCAGATTGCTGAGATTATTCTTAAATAATCGTGCTCAATTGCACTTTAAATGTCCTGGACGAGAGTCTGGGGCATTTTTTGTATCTGTCACAATTCTTACTGTGACCTCACGTTTTTATGACGAGAGTAGGTCTCGATTTGGCAAATCTTTCATTTTGTATTAAAGTATAGAAAGATTTTTGTATCGGAGGATTATGACTAATACAGAAAATATGGTTAACAACGATAATACTGTTGTTAAATTTATACTTGCATTTTTATTGGTTGGTGCATGCTTGATGGGTCTTTATGCCTGCAAGCCAAGCGAGCCTGAGGCTACAAAGGAAGACACTCCTTATATCGCAACGGCTGAGGGTACGTATGCATCAGGAACACACCACGCTATCATTCACGTTAAGGATTATGGCGACATCAAGCTTGAGCTCAATGCAGCAGTGGCTCCTGTTACGGTTTCTAACTTTGCAAACCTTGTAAACGAGGGCTTCTACAACGGCTTGACCTTCCACCGCATCATCAAGGGCTTCATGATTCAGGGTGGAGATCCTAACGGTGATGGAACCGGTGGAGCTCAGAAGAACATCTTGGGTGAGTTCAAGGAAAATGGCGTTTCAAACCCACTTCCTCACACCCGCGGAGTAATCTCTATGGCTCGAAGCCAGGATAAGAACTCTGCTTCCTCTCAGTTCTTCATCGTGCATCAGAATTCACCTCACCTCGATGGCCAGTATGCTTCATTTGGTCAGGTAATTGAGGGAATGGAAGTTGTGGATAAGATCGCATCTTCCGTAAAAGCATCTAAAGACGGTGTGGTCGAGAAGGCAGAGCAGCCTGTTATCGAGAGCATCGAGATGATTGACTAACATATGCTTACGCAAAAGGACATCGGAATTTCTCCGATGTCCTTTTTTCTTACGTTTAATTTGATTTGAAAGCTGAGAGGTAGATCTTCTGAGCATCCTCAACGTTGAGTGTCATGAAGCTTCCGAATGAGGCTCCACGGGTCTTCAGAAGGCCCTCTGCAAGCTTTGGAGCATCTGATGGGTCGAAACCAAAGTCTTCCATGTATGAAGGCATACCGAGGCTTACAAAGAATGACTTAACCGCATCGATCGCATTGAGTGCATCCTGGTTTACATCTCCGGTTGGCATGAGGCCAAAGACCTCACGTCCAAGCTCAGCAAAGCGATAAGGATTTGCTGAATATACGTACTTCATCCAAGCTGGCATGATTACAGCAAGACCAGCACCGTGAGTTACATCTGTACGCATAGCACTCATCTCGTGCTCAAGGGCGTGAGAAGTCCAGTCCTCATCGCGTCCAATTCCTGCAATTCCATTGTGGGCGAGAGTAGAGGCCCACATGATGTCAGCGCGTGCTGTGTAGTTGTGAGGGTCTCTCATGAGGGTGAGGGCAGCTGTGCGAATGGAGCGAAGCAGGGAAAGTGCAATTCCATCAGTGACCGTGGTGGACTCGGTGGATGAGCAGAAGCGCTCGAAGAGGTGAGCGCACATATCTACAATGCCTGCTGCTGTTTGGTAGGTAGGGAGGCTGAAGGTAAGCTCAGGGTTCATGAAAGCTACCTTAGGGCGAATGTGGTCTCCACCATGGCTGGTTTTAAGACCGAGCTCATCGTTAGAAAGCACGCTGGATGCTGAAGCCTCAGATCCAGCCGCAGGAATAGTAAGGACTGTTCCCAGGTCAATTGCAGTGTTTCGCTTTACGGGATTTGGGCGCTGGTAGATATCCCACGCGTCTCCGTCATACAGCGAAGCTACGGCGATCGCCTTAGCGCAGTCAATGACGCTTCCTCCGCCTACGGCAAGGATGAAGTCGATGCTGTTCTTCTTTGCGATTTCAACGCCCTTGCGAACTGAAGTGATCTCAGGATTTGGACGAACACCTTGAAGCTCAAAGTACTCAACCCCCGCATCCTTCAAGCTCTGCGTGATGCGATCCAAAAGCCCAGACTTGACTACATGGCCCTGTCCGCAAACGAGCAAGACACGCTTGTAGCCGTGATCTGCAATCCATGAGCCTGTCGAGGCCTCTGCATCATGGCCAAATATAAATTCTGTTGGTGAAACAAACTGAAAATCATTCATAGCAACCCTCTCATTTCTTGGAGTTATTCCTTCTTAATTGTACTACTCATAGTTCGATTGGGAATAAAAAACCCGCCTCTTTCGAAGCGGGTTTCTCAATCACTTTATTCGTTTGAAGTGGTGTTCTCAGAATTTGCATCGCCGGTAAGGAGATTTGATTCAATATCCTCAGCAGAAAGTGCCTGGAACTGAGCGGTAATACCACCAATGATGTTTTGCTTGGTGTCTTCTTCCATACGCTCGCGCTCGTGGATCATCTCGGCGAAGAAGATATCATCTTCATACTCGCCAACACCATCGAGGCTTACCTTAGCGTAAGATCCCTGGCTAAATGGAACGCGCTCGAGGTGGATGGAAGGCTTGCGGGTTACGAACAATGGAACGTACTCAATAACATTGTCGGAGTTCTCAAGACCATACCAACGTGAAGGGTTACCACAGATGCGACGAATTGCATACTTAGCGGTCAAAGTACGACGGTTACGGTTTGAAATCTCTGCATCTGGAGTCATGAGCTTGCGCAACATACAGAACTTAAAGTCACCAATGATAGCTGGCTTCTTGTAAATAGAGTAGATGTGCTCCTGTGGTGCCATCTCTCCAGATTCAATAAGATCTGAAACTACCTGGCGCAAATAGGTATTGATGCGCTGGTTAACCTTAAATCCAAGCTGGAGCTGAACCTTAAAAATGAAGTCAGTTCCGAAATTATTAACCGTGTAGCTGTGGGTATATGGCTCGTCGGTTACGTGAACATTGATGAACCAATAGGCACGCGCACGCTTAGGACGCTTATCCAAGATTGAATACAAGATATCGCGGTCAAGCATGTCCAAAGATGAGTCATTGGTCAAGAATACCAAGTTATCAGCAAAGAAATCATAGCTGTCATCGTGAGCGAGCTTAGTGAGCTGGCTGACGTAATTCTTTACAGGAAGGTATACAGACTGAGTGTGCTCAACTGCAGTTCCGCGCCTCCATACATACATGATGAAGAAGAGGGCAAGAGCCATCAATACGGTTACATAGCCACCGTGCATGAACTTGGTGAGAGAACTTGCAAAGAAGGTAGACTCAATAGCTCCAAAGAAGATAAGGAACGGAATGGCGATGTAGCGCTTCTTCTGAATGCGGGTCAGATAGATATACAACAGCAAGGTCGTCATCAGCATGGTGATGGTGATCGCCAATCCGTATGCAGCTTCCATGCGTGTGGAAGACTGGAATAAAAGAACAACGCCAATGCATCCAACCCACATGATGGAGTTTACCAATGGGATGTAGAGCTGGCCTTTGGTCTCAGATGGGTAAGTGATCTGCATATGAGGCATCAAGTCAAGGCGAATAGCCTCAGATACCAAGGTGTAAGAACCGGTGATCAAAGCCTGGGATGCAATGATAGCCGCAGCGGTAGATAAGATAACTGCAAGAGGACGAAGGTTCTCAGGAAGCATCTCGAAGAATGGGTTTACCTCATCGAGAGCAAGCAACATTGAAGAATCCTTAACCCTCAAAAGCCAAGCGCCCTGACCGAGGTAGTTGATGATCAAGCTTGCCTTAACCCAAGGCCAAGAAGCGTAAATATTCTTTCCGCCAACATGTCCCATGTCAGAGTAAAGAGCTTCAGCTCCTGTTGTACAAAGGAATACATTTCCTAATACGAGCATTCCAGCAGCGTTGAGCTGTGGGTTAAACAAGAACATGATTCCGCGTACAGGATTGAATGCACGCAAGATTGCAAGGTTAGATCCAATTCCATAAATTCCTGCAACTGCCAAGAAGAGGAACCAGATGGTCATGATTGGACCGAATGCTTTACCAATGGAAGATGTTCCCGCACGTTGTACGGCAAACAAAATGCAAAGAATAAAAACAGTAATAAGAACAACCTTAACCTGAGAGTCACCCAGGAATGCATGTCCGAGGGAAATGGTTCGAAGTCCCTCAATAGCGCTCGTTACGGTAACGGCAGGTGTGAGGATTCCATCTGCCAAAAGGGCAGCTCCTCCAACCATGGCAGGGATTATCAACCAGCGTCCACAGTGGCGCACAAGGCTATAGAGTGCAAAGATTCCACCCTCGTTGTGGTTGTCTGCCTTCATAGCGATCAATACATACTTAACAGTAGTAATGAGGGTCAATGTCCAGATGATCAGAGACAAAGCTCCTAAAATCATGCTTTCGGAAACCGATCCCAATCCGCCATTTCCACTGACGATGGCCTTCATGGTATACATAGGGCTTGTTCCGATGTCACCATATACAACACCGAGAGTTACAAGCACCATACCCATACTAAAAGGTATCTTGCCGTGTTTTGTTTTTTGGGCCCCCGCAGAGGCTGCGTCTGTATTTGTCAAAGCTGCTCCTACTAAACAAAAATTAGAACTAACTTGTAGTCATTGATAACTGTTTTTCAGCATATTAACAATGGTACGTAAACTATATATCCTACTCCTTTCTTGCACCTTTGTCATATTTTTCCGCTTCTATTCGTGAAGAATATCGCTTTTTGCCTGTAGTTTAGATTATAAAGCATATACCTGCTTGTTTTATAAACCTAATGTCACAGGCCCTGTTACATATAAACGTAGGATATGTGTGGGATTATGCAGAGGAAGTGATGAAATACAAAAAAGCGACGACCCAAAGGCCGTCGCTTTCATCTTATCTAAAGCGTTTGAGGATATAGCAGTGGTGAATCTTAGGGTTTCTCTTGAAGTCCTCAGGAATGGTTTGAGGGGTAATGTCTTCAAGGGATACGCCAGCTTTCTCCAAAGTCTCCAAGTCTGGCTTGAAGTTTCTGAGGTTGCAGCTAAAGACGCACTTTCCTTCACGAGTTAATAGACGGCTGATGTCAATCAAGAGTTCAGCGTGGTCTCTTTGAACGTCGAATGACTTGCTTCTCATGGAGCTTGAGTTAGAGAAGGTTGGAGGATCGCAGAAGATGAGATCCCAACGATTTCGCGTGTGCCTTTGATCGTTTACCCATTGGATAACATCAGTCTGCACAAACTCATGCTCTTGCTCTTCAAATCCATTGCGTGCCATATTGCGCTTTGCCCAGGCAAGGTATGGTCCACTGAGGTCAACCGTTGTGGTGTATTTAGCTCCACCATCAGCTGCGTAGCAGGTAGCAGTTCCCGTATAAGCAAAGAGGTTCAAGAAACGCTTTGAGCCCTTGGTGTCCTTCATAAGCTCACGAAGCATATTGCGTGTATCGCGGTGGTCGAGGAATAGTCCCGTATCGAGCTTCTCGGCAAAGTTTACCTCGAAGACCAGTCCATTCTCATCTACAAGTCCAGCTCCTGGCTCGAGAGCCAATGGATTTCTCTTGCGACGATCGTCTCTGCGGTCTGGACGAGCATCCCTTGAGCGTCCATTTCTCCTTTGGGTACCACCGTCTTTGTACTGAGATCCACCCTTTGCATGGGAGCGAACACGAAGGTGTGTGTCGCGAGGATCTACATCGAGGTAGTGAGGGGCAAGAGCGAGAATGTCGATGAGGCGCTTCTTTGCGATATCAGGATCGATCTCGCGAGGAGCCTGATATTCGTTAATCAAGAGCCAGCGACGCTTCTCATCCACGCTTATATATAAGTCAATAGCTACTGCGTAGTCAGGAAGGTCCTGGTCGTAGATGCGGTAGCAGTTTACAAATTCTTTCTGAGCCCATTTACGACGCTGTTTGTAAACCTTAGCCAAGCGTGCTGCAAACTGATCTGAAGTAGGAACGAGGCAAGGTACCTGTGCTCCATCAGGGCAGGTGACAATCAAGGAAGGTTCGGTCTTTACCATGGTGTATTTACGCATGGTAGCTTCAACATTTCCTGCCCAAACGCGCTCAGTCTCCTCAGGCTCAAGCTGAAGGGTGGTGTCGATGAGGGTGTCGTGAGAATAGGTACAAAGTGCTGTTTCCTCAGGTAGCGCATCTTTCAGAAGGCTCATGAGACTCAATACCTTTGCCTCTTGAGGAAGGTCGTCAGGATTGATCCAGCTAAGGTTTGCTACACACACTGGCTTGTTGCGGACGTTGTGCAATACCTTGGTAAAGGCCTTCTTTGCAAAAGGATCTGCAACATGGATGATATGAGCGTTGAGCCCTGCTGCACCCATCATTTGCTTGGTGTACATCTCACAAGATGGGCGAACATCGGTTGTGATGATGTGGCAGGTTTTATCCTTGGAAAGCTCGAGGCGATTTTCAGCCTCTTGTACAAGAGCGTTCCAGGTCTCTGGCTCGTGCTTAAGCCATCCGTCAAAGCCCCAGGAGCTTCTCATAAGGCCAGGTGCACGGTCTTGAAGCTGGGATACAGCCTCAGCACACAAGGTACCTGCTCCTACGAAAGGAACGATCAAGGTAGGCTGAGGTCTGCGAATGCGCTTGAACCATCCTGCAAAGTTGAGGATAGCGCAGGCATAGTCAGGGCGAAGAGGAACGATATTCTTCAGGCGATTCTTGCCCAGCTCATAGCCGCGGCGGAAGAGCGCCTCACCACTGAGGTCGATACCGAGGGTTGCCTTGTTTTTATTGATACGAAGGTAAATGCGAAGATCTGGATTTGTGATGTCTACCTGAGGGCGCCATCCTGCTTTAGTTTGAAGCTGGTCGCTGATAGCATCTTTGGTGCGCATTGCACTAAATTGAGTGTTGCGCAGATTATCGTTTACGCCTTTTGCGTCAACGATAATGGTTTTACCTGCACCGATGTGCTCGGTCCAGTCAAATTTTTGGATTGATTCATAAAGCTCGTCTGAGTCAGCCGCATCGATGCGACCAATAACTGCAATAACACGAGAAGCGAGACGAGACCAAAGGCAAGCGGTATAAGCTTCTTTGAGTTCACCCTCAAAGCTTACCTGTCCTTTGAGTTTACGTACTTGGGAGAGGCCAAGCATCTTGAGCTCGGCGGTTAGGAGGTCTTCAAAGCCTCCTGGGCATGTTGCAAAAAATTCCATTTCGGGTCACCTTTCGCCCGTAGTTGTGATAGTCCTTCAATGATACTTCTTTAAAGGGGCGATATATATGGGACTTTTGTATATAACCGTAAAGACATACATCAAGGTGATTGTATAGAGAATGGAATAAAAGTCTTTTGAAGGTGTATTATAGATTGCAGTTGTCTATTACAACATAGACATGTTAGAATTAAATGCGATTGTGTAGGTAGCATTTATGTTACCTTATCACGTATAAACCATTCAGTATGTCTGATATATTTTTATATCTTGCAAGTTTTATTCGTTAACCGACAAGAAGGAGCGTTGGTAACATGACCATTTCAGCATGGGACGGTTTCAAGAAAGGCGCATGGAAAAATTCCATTAACGTGCGTGACTTTATTCAGAGAAACTATACCCCTTACGAGGGAGATGCCAGCTTCTTGGCAGATCCTACCGACGCTACTTTGAAGCTTTGGGACAACGTAATGGACCTTTTCAAGCTTGAGCGCGAAAGGGGCGGCGTTGTAGATATGGATACTAAGGTTGTATCCACCATCACAAGCCACAAGGCAGCTTATATTAATGAAGAGCTCGAGACTATCGTTGGTCTTCAGACCGACAAGCCTCTCAAGCGTGCACTTCAGCCAAACGGTGGTATCCGCATGGCATACGCTGCTTGTAAATCTAATGGATACGAGCTCGATCCACAGGTCATCGACTTCTATTCTAACTATCGCAAGACCCACAACGCAGGTGTCTTCGATGTATATACCAATGAGATGCGCGCTTGCCGTCACTCTCACATCATTACAGGTCTTCCTGATGCTTATGGACGTGGACGTATCATAGGTGACTACCGCCGCGTTGCTTTGTATGGTGTCGATCGCTTGATCGAGGCTAAGAAGCAAGACCGCGACGATATGTCAAAGATCATGTCTGACGAGAACATTCGTCACCGCGAGGAGCTTTCAGAGCAGATTCGCGCACTTCAGGAGCTTCGTGAGCTCGGTACTATCTACGGCTTTGATATCAGCCGTCCTGCTGAGAATACAAAAGAAGCAATCCAGTGGCTTTACTTGGGCTACCTAGCTGCTGTAAAGGAGCAAAACGGTGCTGCAATGAGCCTTGGACGTACCTCTACCTTCATCGATATTTACGCTGAGCGTGACCTTCAGAATGGTACCTTTACCGAGGAGCAGATTCAGGAGTTCATCGATCACTTCATCATGAAGCTTCGTATGATTAAGTTTGCTCGTACTCCTGAGTACAACGATCTCTTCTCTGGAGATCCTCAGTGGGTAACTGAGTCTATTGCAGGTATGGGAATTGATGGACGTACACTTTGTACCAAGTCTTCTTTCCGTTATTTGCACACCCTCGAGAACTTGGGTGCAGCTCCTGAGCCTAACTTGACGGTTCTTTGGTCTCCACGTCTCCCTGTTCCTTTCAAGGAGTACTGTGCACGCGTTTCCATTCTTTCAAGTTCTGTTCAGTATGAAAACGATGAGCTTATGCGCGTCTACCACGGCGATGACTATGGAATTGCATGCTGCGTAAGTTCAATGCGCATCGGTAAGGACATGCAGTTCTTCGGAGCTCGTGCAAACCTCGCTAAGTGCTTGCTTTACGCTCTCAACGGAGGCGTGGACGAGATGACAGGCGAGCAGATCGCTCCTGCTTTCCGTGCAGTTGAAGGCGATGTCCTCAACTATGAAGAGGTCATGGCCCTCTTCGAGAATATGATGGAATGGCTTGCTGGAGTTTATGTAAACTCCCTCAATGCAATTCACTATATGCATGATAAGTACTGCTATGAGCGCATTCAGATGGCTCTTCATGAGGATTCAGTCACTCGTTGGTTTGCAACGGGAATTGCTGGACTTTCTGTTGTTGCAGATTCTCTTTCCGCAATCAAATATGCAACCGTACATCCAGTTCGCAATGAGCAGGGTATCATTGTTGACTTTGAGGTTGAGGGTGACTTCCCTAAGTATGGTAACGATGATGACCGCGTTGATATGATCGCTCATGACATCGTAGACCACTTCATGAAGCATGTTCGTCGCAATAAGACCTACCGCAACTCTATTCCTACCACTTCAATCTTGACCATTACGTCAAACGTTGTATACGGAAAGAATACCGGTAACACCCCTGACGGACGCCGTGTAGGAGAGCCTTTGGCACCGGGTGCAAACCCAATGCACAACCGTGATACTCACGGAGCAGTTGCTTCTTTGGCATCTGTAGCTAAGCTTCCATTCAGCGATGCTCAGGACGGTATTTCCAATACCTTCTCTATCGTTCCATCAGCTCTCGGAAACGATTGCATGGGTCTGAGCGATCCTGACTTCGATCTCGATTTCGACTTTGATGCACTTTTGAATCAGGGTGGAGAGATTACTATCGAAAACCCAATCGATTGTGCATGCAATGCTAATGCAAGTGCTCTCGATGACAGTATCGATAATCTTTAAGTAATGTAGGCATAGGGCATATGCGCCCTATGCTCTTATCAATAAGGGCCTAGGCCCTAGAGAGGATGCATCATGGCTGACGTATCACAAACTCAAGTAAAAAACCTTGTAAGAATGCTCGATGGATACGCTGAGGAGGGTGGACACCACCTTAACGTAAACGTATTTACTCGTGAGACTCTTTTGGATGCTCAGAAACATCCTGAGAAATATCCTCAGTTGACTATCCGTGTGTCTGGTTATGCGGTAAACTTTAATAACCTCTCCCGCGAGCAGCAGGATGAGGTAATTTCTCGTACTTTCCACGAGGCACTTTAAACGTATAGGTAAATAGAAACGTTGGTGATCAAAGCAACACAAATGGTTACTAATGCATCTTTACAACAAGCTACAGGACGTATTCACTCCGTCGAGACGTTTGGAACGGTTGACGGACCGGGAATACGTCTTGTCGTGTTTGTTCAGGGTTGTCCTTTAAGATGCGCATTTTGTCACAATCCAGATACCTGGGATTTTGCGGGTGGAGAAGAGATGTCAGTCGATGACATTCTAACTTTGTACACACGCAATGAAAGCTACTATAAAAGCGGAGGGGGAATAACGTTGAGCGGAGGAGAGCCTCTTGCTCAGCCTGAATTTGCCCTTGAGCTTTTCCGTGCAGCTCACAATCGTGAAGAAGGTCGCATTCACACCTGTCTCGATACATCGGGAGGAATGTGGAGTGAGGCTAAGCGTGAGGTAATCGAAGAGCTTTTGGACGAATGCGATCTGGTAATGCTCGACATTAAGCATTCTGACCCTGATGGCTATAAATCGCTCTGCGGAAGACAGCAAAAGCACGTCATGGCTTTTGGTGATCTTCTGGCAGAAAAGAACGTTCCAACCCTCATTCGTCACGTTGTAGTTCCTGGAATTACTGACGCACCTGCTGAGGTTCAGGGAGTGGGACGCATCATTGCTCATTGGCATAACGTCAAGGGCCTGCAGCTCCTTCCATATCACACTATGGGTGTCGATAAATACGAGGAGCTTGGCATTGCCTATCCTCTCGAGGGTGTAGAGCAAATGGATAAAGAGAAGCTTCCAGCTCTGAGGCGCCAAGCGCTTTTGGCAAGGGCTCAGGAAGTTCATAGATTAGAAGCTGATAATCAGTAAAACTTACACCTCCTAGGGTTTCCCTGGGAGGTGTTTTTGTAAAGATTGGTATGTATGTAAAGAAGGCCCCCGCTTAAGCGAGGACCTTCTTTGGGTCGTAAGGGTTATTTGTCCTTACGGTTTCTAAAAATGCCGTAGGTAATACATGCGCCACCTGCTACTGAGAGTCCAATGAGTACCGCTGCGCTTACAGCATCGTCGTAGGTGCGTGGTACTTGAGGGGTTGGAGCAGGGGTCGTGCTTTGATCCGGCTTTGGCGTTGTGCCTGGCTTTGAATCTGGATCCGGCTTTGGATCAGGCTCTGGGTCAGGCTTTGACTGTGGATCCGGCTCTGGGTCAGGCATTGGATCCGGCTCTGGGTCAGGCATTGGATCTGGCATTGGATCCGGCTCTGGGTCAGGCATTGGATCTGGCATTGGATCCGGCTCTGGGTCAGGAGCTGTTGGTGGCTGATACGTGTTGGTAACGGTAAAGCCATCTGTGATGTTGCCTGAATAGCTCACAGCAAAGCTCTCTGGGACCTTAGTCTCTTCGACGGAGTAGACAATAGCTTCTCCCTTATTGTCGATCAGAGGCTTGTTGGTAAAGGTTGCAGTCCACTCATTTTCTGCATTGAGCTTAACAGTCTCTCCGGTTTCCGTGCCATTAGCAATGAGCTTAACTTCTACCTCAGTATGCTGAGGTTTGTTTCCGTCTCCATCCACCCATACTTTTGTAACCTTGAGGTCCTGTGTAGGGATGGTAAAGGTATTAGTTACCGTAAAGCTACCATCTTCATTTTGTACGGAATCCGCACTGAAATTATCTGGGGTGTTGATCTCTTCAACAGTATAGATAATCTGTGTTCCGCTTCCATCTACCACACGCACATCGGTGAAGGTCTCAGACCAGCCATTGCCTTCATTGAGCTTAATGCTCTTCGTTGTATCTTCACCATTTGCAATCAGCTTAATTTCTACCTCAGGATGCTGAGGTGTGTTTCCTTCTCCATCGACCCAGACCTTATGTACCACAATATTCTTTACGGCTGGTTCGAATGTATTGGTTACATTAAAGCCATTTTCAATGTCTCCTGTGTAAGCTGCAGTAAAGTTTTCTGGAATCACCGTCTCCTCAATAGAGTAGTCGATAGCGTTGCCGGTGTTATCGACGAGAGGCTTGTTTGCAAAGCTTGCTGTCCAGCTATTGCCTTCATTGAGTTTGACGGTTTCACCTGTGTCTACACCGTTGGCAATGAGCTTAACTTCAACCTCTGGATGAGGTGGGGTATTGCCTTGTCCGTCTACCCAGGTCTTTGTTACTGCTATGTCCTTCATTGGAATCGTGAAGGTATTAGTTACTGTAAAGCTTCCATCATCGTTTGCAGTGGTTGTCGCTATAAAGTTATCTGGAGTATTTACCTCTTCAACCGTGTATGCAATTTCACTTGCAGTGCCATCAATTACAGGCTTATTCGTAAAGCTTGCTGTCCAGTTGTTCTCTGGGTTGAGCTTTACTGTATCGGTTATTGCAACTCCGTTTGCTACGAGTCTTACTTCTACCTCAGGGTGATGAGGAGTGTTTCCATCTCCGTCTACCCATATCTTATTAACCACAATATCTTTTACAGGAACCTTGAATATGTTGGTTACTGTAAATCCGTTATCAACATCTCCTGTTACCAAAGGAGTGAAGTTTGTAGGAACATTAATCTCTTCAACCTTATAGGTAATGTCTATTCCTGTGGTATCGATGAGCGGCTTATCTCCGAAGCTTGCCTTCCAGCCGTTTTCGGCATTGAGTTTAACGGTCTCACCCGTATCAACATCATTGGAAAGAAGTTTTACCTCAACCTCAGGATGTGGAGGAGTGTTTCCTTCTCCATCATCCCAGACCTTCTGAACAGTCAGTTCTTTAGTAGGAATGGTAAAGGTATTGGTTATGGTAAAGCCATTGTTCTTAGGAGTGACAGATGGCGTGAAATGAGCTGGAGTATCAACCTCTTCAACTGTGTAGACGATAGTCGTCGCAGTTTCGTCAATTACTGGCTTGTTGTTAAAGTTTTCCGTCCATGTATTGTCATTGCTGAGCGTAATCGTTTCACCCGTATCTACTCCATTGGCTAATAGCTTGACCGTTACTGCAGGGTGTTGAGGAGTATTTCCATCTCCATCAACCCATACTTTATTTACCTCGATATCCTTGGTAGGAATCTGGAATGTATTGGTTACCTTAAAGCCATTGTCCACATCTCCAGAATAGGTTGCTGCAAAGTAATCAGGAACCGCTGTTTCCTCAATAGAGTAGGTGATGTCCGCTCCTGTACCATCGATCAATGGCTTATCTCCAAAGCTATTTGTCCAGGTATTAGCTTCATTGAGCTTTACAACATCCCCAGTTGGATTACCATTGGCGAGAAGCTTTACTTCCACTTCATTGTGAGGTGGGGTATTTCCTTCTCCGTCTACCCATTCCTTTGAAACCGTGAGTTCCTTAGTTGGAATGGTAAAGGTGTTAGTTATCGTAAAGCCATCGTTATTAGCAGCAACAGCTGGCGTGAAGTGAGCTGGAGTATCGACCTCTACAACCGTGTAGGTGATGGTCGTTGCAGTTGAGTCGATCACTGGCTTGTTGGTAAAGCTTGCAGTCCAGTTGTTGTCATTGGTGAGCGTAATAGTCTCGCCCGTGTCTACATCATTAGCTAAGAGCTTAACCGTTACTGCAGGGTGTTGAGGAGTGTTTCCATCTCCATCGATCCATATTTTATTAACCACAATGTCTTTTGTAGGGATGGAGAAGGTATTTACAACATTGAAAGCCTTTTCATAGCCAGCAACTACAGCATCGGTATAGGTGTCGGTGAAGTACTGAGGTACATTCACTTCCTTTACGCTATAAGTAATAGGTTTACCCTTATCGTCTACCTTAGGCTTTGCTTTAAATATCTCACTCCAGAGGGTATTTGCGTCGAGGGTAAGTGTGCTTCCTTCATCTTCTCCATTTGCAAGAAGCTTTACTTCGATCGCAGGGTGTGCAGGGTTATTGCCATCTCCATCCACCCATTCCTTAAAGACAGGGATGTCGATAGTTGGAACCTTGTAGGTATTGGCAAAGACATAAGCTCCGCTTGCTGGATCTAAAACAGGATCCTTGCTCGTCCATCCATCGACTGCTACTTCGTTGAAGGAGTAGATAATCTTTCTAGAGCCGTCATACTCAGGAAGATCGTCGATAGTCAGCTCCCAGTTATGTGCAGCATCGAGCGTTACGTTCTTTACGAATTCAGGACGTCCATATTGAGAAGTCCTGCTCATAACACGAATGGTTACGGAATCGGGATGAGTGAGCTCTGCTGGAGCCTCATCAGTTCCATTTGGTGCTTTCCATTCCTTCTTCAGCTTGTATACAGGAGGCAAAGTTGCGTATACCTTATTTGCCTCTACAAGATTTGGTCGAGCGGCTGTGCGGTAGGCAAAGGTAGATACTACCCTTGGATCTGGGCTTGCAGAAGTTGGAATAACTTCATAGGTAATAACAACCTTGCCTCGGGGCTCGAGCTCAACACCTGGATCTGCAACAACTTTTATAGCGCGAACATCATCGAAAGATGCCGGATTGGTTGTCCATCCAGGATTGTTAAGAGCAGCGGTTGAATCTTCACCCGGCTCTTCTGACAGATAGTAAACCGTATAGCCAGTTTCGGTTGTAACGGGTCCTACAAGCTTGGTATTTACCGTACTTCCTCGGTCGGTGTAGACTCCTGCTGCGTTTGGCATGAGCACCTTATCGCCTGCATGAGGAAGTGTGGTGTACATTACGATTCCTGTTTGAGGATCGTTCTCGTAGTTGTGTATCTCCATTCCCAAAAGAATTGGATTGTCGGCCGGCATTGCAATGCCGAATGCACTCATCTGCATTGAATTGTGTCCAATGAGGGTTGTACCTCCCGTTACCTTGGAAGGTAGGGAAGTGTTGTAGGTAACCGACGACATTGGAACGTTTGCCACACCGTTTGAAATGTTGTATCTATCAGGTACAAGCTCACCGTTGACATTCTTGTAAATACCGATCGTATCCTTAATGAGGCGTACGTTCTTTACGCCATCAAAGGTGTAGTAGATTGGAATATCCACCGGATCGAACGTAAGGTTTTGGTTGGCGGTGAATGTGATGGTAACAACGCTGTCTGAGTATGGACCTGCAGTTGTTATTTCAGCTTTCCTACATGGAGGGAGGTTGATGATAAGTGCACGCTTTCCGCTTCCTTTAAAGTCATTGATTAAGGTGACATCACGCGCACGTGTTGATCCAATCTTTACATCATATCCCGTACCTGACCATCCTGATGTCTGAGCTACATCAACGCTATCAGGCAGAATTGCAACAAGTTTGCGTCCTTCGATAACGCCTGATGGTGGTAGGTTGTGATACATGCCAACATTAACTTTAAACTGTTTTCCTGGGGTGAGATCTTGGAAGTCGAAGTTTTCGTTCTTCCAAACACCGTATTTCAACTCAAGCTGGAATGCTTTTACAACAACTGATGCAGAGCTTAGTTTGTAGAATTCGCCGTCACCGGTTGCGGCTTTAGCTCGCATCTCTGCTCTATTCCTGTAAGTTGCAGGGGCTACATTATCAGGATCTTTAAAGCGTGTGTGAGCGTAGAAGGTGTAGCCGAAAGTATCTGATCTGCCAAATACATGGTTAGGATCGAAGATGAACTCGAGCTTGGAGTACTTTTCAGGATTCGTGAGTGTAATCTCTTTAACTACCTGAGGGCCCCACCAACCTTGAGACTCTTTCTTCTTGGTGAAAGTGACGTCTTCCCACGATCCGTCATCAAGCTCGCCTCGAATCGACGTAATGTAGTCGAGCACCTTGTCCGTATTCTCATCATAAGAAAGTTTCGTGACATATAAGCCATCGAGAGGAATCTCGGTAATCTTTACCTCTTTAGCTTTGCGCATGTCGGTAACATCAAAGTCAAGTTTCCAGAGGTAGTCCTTCTTTACCTCCGTATCGTAGATGCGAATTGAGGATTCATTTCTCTTGGAGAAAGTAGCCTTGAGAGGAGTTGTCTTCTTCTCGGCTGCAATGGTGACATTTACCTTTGATGTGTTTGACACTAGGTAAGGATCTGTTTGCTCAATTGGCTGTGGGTGATCTACGCGTACACGTGCAGTTGCGCTGTTAGGGATTTTATCCCCCACGCGTGCTCCTGGGAATAAAAGCTTGAGGTCGGGAATATCGGTGTATCCGTAGTTGTCGAAGGCAGTGGTAAAGATACTTGTACCTTTTGTGTAAGTTGCCTTTGTGCCGTCAGCAGAGAGCGTCCAGTCGCCTTGGCTCGATGGTGCAATCTGAGCAGTTCTGGTAGCTCCCGTACTATCGGTGTAGGTAGGGAGTGTGTCTTCGATGATGAGCTGGTTTGTCCTGCGTGCGCCTTTTCCTGCTATTCCCAAAAGGCCAGTAGGTGTTACGCTGAAGGAGTAGGTAATCTCTCGAGGCTTTGTAATATAGCCATTTTCCGCAACACCCGCTGCCTGATCGCTTGATTCAAGCTCTTTCATGATCAATGGCGTCGCAATTTTAGAGAAGAGGTGGACAGTGGTAGGAGATTCAGCAAGCTTTGTGCCGTCTCTGTCGTAGAGAACTGCTTTAAGCTCAAGGTCGAAGTTGTTTGGTGTATCTCCTGCTTCGAAACCAATTTTCTCATAGAAACTGATCTTATCTCCACCGCGCAAATGGTCGAAGACAATCTTCTTTCCACTGCTTGCCGTGGTGTGGCCTCCTTGAACGTTAAAGTCAGAAGGACTGTAGAGAATAAATCCATCGCCTTGTGCAGCTGACAGATTTTCAAAGAGGATGTATGCATCTTCAAGATCAACGGTAGAACCGCTTACATCCAGCGATACCTCTACTGGTTTTGTCTGGTCTCCATCGGCAAAGACATGAGGGTCAATACCTGCGGGAATCTCAATATTCAAGGTGTATTTACCCGTATCGTCAGCACCTGGTGCAGGATCGTCTGCATAGGCCAAAGTCGAAAAACTTAGAGCGCATGCAAGAAGTCCAAGTGCAAGGTACCAAATCCGATGTCTTTTTTTGAGGGTATTCAAACGAGCCTCCTTTCTCGAATGCAATACACAAATATACGCACGTATCCCTATAAATCTATCGTGCGAATCATAAGGTTATGGCATTGTATAGACATATTAAACTTCTAATTAGGTCATACCCAAGCATCTAATCTCTATACTTTTTAGCCTTGTCTAATTTTCCCTGTATCACGTGATTTGCGTTCATTATTTTCTTTGCGTATTCTTCTGGATGTATGCAAGTTGTAGAATGTAATTTACGCAGTTGGGTAAGGTGTTACAATAGCTATCAATAAGAATTTACTCATGCGCAACAATGTCAGCGCATGCTACAAGATAGAGGTACTATGCAAGCGGATATCCAATATAAGGTAGATGCCTGGCGCGAAGGTGTTCAGGAAGAAGACCTGCTCGAAGAGCTTTCTGCTCTTTGTGGTGAGGATTCTGATGAGCACATTACTGATGCTTTCTATAAAGATCTTGAGTTTGGTACTGCAGGGCTCAGGGGTCTTTTGGGTGTTGGTACTAACCGCATGAATGTCTACACCGTAGCGCGCGCAGCCCAGGGATTGGCAGATTATCTCACTGCTCATTTTGAAAATCCTAGCGTAGCGATTGCTCGAGATTCTCGCAAGCGCGGTGAGCAGTTTGTACGCACCTGCGCTGAGGTTCTTGCGGCAAATGGCGTTCGTGTTAAGGTGTTTCCTCGCATAGAGCCTGTACCTGTGCTTTCGTTCGCTGTCCGTCACCTCGAAACAACAGCTGGTATCGTACTTACTGCATCTCATAATCCAAGTCGCTATAACGGGTTTAAGGCATATGGGTCAAATGGTTGTCAGATTGCCCGTGAGGCAGCTGATGAGATTAGTGCATGTATCAACCGTACGGATTACTTTAAGGATGTAAAGAATACAAGCTTCGATCAGGCTCTCGAAGAGGGTCTTATTGAGTGGATCTCAGATGATGTCATTGATGCGTTTATTGACGCTGTTGTAGAGCAGTCTGTTCCAAATTTCAAAGCATCTGAAGGCTTCCGTGTCGTATATACGCCGCTCAATGGAGCAGGGCTCGAATGCATGGAGAAGATCTTCGACCGCATTGGCGTTAAGGGTGTCGATATTGTAGCTGAACAGGCTAAGCCTGATGGAAACTTCCCAACCTGCCCTTATCCAAATCCCGAATTTAGAGAGGCTCTTGAGCTTGGACTTGAGCTTTGTGAGAAGGTAAAGCCAGATCTTATGTTGGCCACAGATCCTGATGCCGATCGCATGGGAGTAGCCATTCCTCACAACGGTTCCTATGAGCTTTTAACGGGCAATGAGATTGGAATTTTGCTTACCGATTGGCTCTGTCGCATGAGTGTTGCAAATGGGGAGGACGTCAACCGTAAGGTTGTAGTGACTACCATTGTTTCTACTGACATGATAGATACCTTGGCCGAGGTTTGGGGCTTTGAAGCACGTCGCGTGCTTACAGGCTTCAAGTACATCGGTGAGCAGATAGATAATCTTCTGTCTCGTAATGAACCAGATCGCTTCCTGATGGGGTTTGAAGAGTCTTATGGTTATCTCGTTGGCAATCATGTCCGTGATAAAGATGCTATTGTAGCCTCCATGCTCACTATCGAGATGGCAGCTTGGTATGCAGCTCGCGGCATGAACCTGTACGAAGCTATGGATGAGATTTACCAGAAGTATGGATATCATCTCAATAGCATTGTGAATGTTTCCTATGAAGGGGCAGCCGGAGCTCAAAAGATTGCATCCATCATGTCTGACCTGCGCAATAACCCTCCAGCAGAGCTCGCGGGCTTCAATGTCTGCAAGGTAATCGACTACGAGCAGGACACTCCAATGGCTCGTGTCGGTGGACTTCAGCTTGAGGATGATGAGCTTTTGCCTCACGCCAATGTTTTAGAGTTCAAGCTTTCCGGCGGCAATAGGCTTATGGTGCGCCCTTCTGGAACCGAGCCAAAGATCAAGGCTTACATCTTTGCTCATGGAAAGACTCGTGAAGATGCCCTTGCTACACAAGAGAAGCTTCACGGGGCAGCCCACGAGATTTTTGCCTAAATAAGTGCTCAAATGCGCGCAATGTAATACATTACAACCTCTCAGGATGTTTTCCTGAGAGGTTTTTTGTGTCTCTCGTCTGTGAAGAAGATATGTAAAAACCCTTATGTATGAACCTTCTTTGCTGAGGGTAGTAAAAATCTAGTAAACTACTGACAATTTGAGTAATAACTGAGAGGGGCAACCTTGAAATACTTCCTTAAAGCACCATATGTGTTCACCGACAAAGGTTTTGTTGTTCAGGATGTTTTAGTTGATCAGGGTCGTTTGTTTTTTACCACTCCTTCTTCCTTTGATAATACAGTCGTTATTGATTGTAATAATTTGCATTTAATGCCAGGTTTCGTAGATGTACATGTCCATCTTCGTGAACCTGGCTTTTTTTATAAAGAAACGATTCAGTCAGGCACGCGTTCAGCAGCTAAAGGTGGCTTTACCACCATCTGCCCGATGCCTAATGTAAACCCTGCTCCAAGTACACGAGAGGCCCTCGACATCCAGCTCGACCTTATTCGCAATTCCGCCTGCGTGCGCACCGTCCCTTACGGAGCAATTACCCATGACCAATCAGGACGAGGAGAGCTCTCCGACATGGAATCGCTCGCTTGTGATGTCGTGGGATTTTCCGATGACGGAAAGGGTGTTCAGAACAGAGAGCTTATGGAGCAGGCGATGCAAAAGGCAGTTGCCCTAAATCGCCCTATTGTCGCTCATTGCGAGGATGAGTCTGAGCTCATTGAAGGTGGATGTATCCACGACGGCAGGTACGCAAAAGCACATGGCTTTGTGGGTATAAATTCTAAAAGTGAATGGTCGGAGGTCGAGCGTGACCTCGAGCTTTCTGAGAAGTATGGCTGTCCATTTCATGTGTGCCACGTTTCAACAAAAGAGTCAGTTGAACTTATCCGCCAGGCAAAGGCACGAGGAGTTGATGTCACCTGCGAAACCGCCCCTCACTACCTTGTCTTTTGTGAGGATGACCTTGAGGATCTTGGAAGGTGGAAGATGAATCCGCCTCTCAGAAGCGTGGAAGATAAGCTAGCACTCTTGCGCGGAGTTCAGGACGGAACCATCGACTGTATAGCAACAGACCATGCGCCGCACTCCGCTGAGGAAAAGTCCAAGGGATTGAAGGGTTCTGCCTTCGGAGTTGTAGGACTCGAGACTTCATTTGCAGCCCTCTACACCCACCTTGTGTGCAACAACCCGCTTGACCCTGCGAGCGAGAAGGGACTCATCACCCTCGAAGAGCTTGTTGAGGCGATGAGCATAAAACCAGCTCAGCGATTTAATCTTGTTGGCGGTCCTCTTCAAGATGGCTCCATTGCAGATGTAACCCTCATCGACCTTGAGGAGCGATGGGTGGTAGACCCAGAGGAATTCTTAACAATGGGAAGGGCAACTCCATTTGAGGGAATGGAGCTTGCAGGAAGAGTTCAGAAGACCTTTGTAGAGGGCAAACTTGTCTTTGACAGGTCAGGAGAGGAATAGGATGAAAGAATATACAGGTCAAGTTGTACAAAACATAGCAATAGCTCAGGATACCTACGAGCTTACCCTTCAGACCGAAGAGCCTATCGCCTTCAAGGCTGGACAATTTCTGGACCTCACTATCGAAGGATTTTACCTGCGCAGGCCAATTTCTATCTGCAACGCAGAGGATAAGCTCATCACACTTATATATAAGATGGTGGGCGAAGGAACTAAGGCTCTGGCAAAGATTGAAGCTGGAGCTACCTGCAAGTTTCTGGCACCTCTCGGAAATGGCTTTATGATCGACGATCTCCCTCACAAGGTTCAGCTGGTTGGAGGTGGAGTAGGAGTTCCCCCTCTGTACCTTCTTGCCCGCAAGCTTCTGGAGATGGGCCACGAGGTCAGCGTCGTTCTGGGATTTAGAAGTGAAGCAGATGCGTTCTACATTCCTGAGTTCTACGAGCTTGGATGTGACGTGAGTGTCTGCACAGAAGATGGAAGTCTTGGGGCTCAAGGATATGTAACTGAATTGCTAGATCCTGAGGGATACATTCTAGCCTGCGGACCACTCCCTATGCTTAAGGCATTGTGTGCAATCTGCCCTGAAGGACAGTATTCGCTCGAGGCAAGGATGGGATGCGGATTTGGAGCCTGCATGGGATGCTCGATTGAGACGCATCAGGGATCTAAGCAGGTATGTAAAGACGGTCCAGTCTTCATTGGAAAGGAGCTCGCATGGTAGATCTCAGTGTAAAACTCGGGTCAGTAGAGCTCGATAATCCTATCATTCCTGCAAGTGGTACGTATGGATTTGGCGAAGTATTCGAGTCAATCTACGATATAAATCGCCTAGGCTCTATCTCGCTTAAAGGTACCACTCTCAACGCACGCTACGGAAATGCATTGCCACGTATTGCAGAGTGTCCTGCTGGAATGCTCAATGCGGTGGGACTGGAAAATCCAGGGGTACAAAGCGTAATCCAAGATAAGCTGCCACATCTCACTGAGGTCTTCCACAAGCCTCTCATCGCAAACATCTCTGGTTTCTCAATCGAGGAATATACGGAAGTAGCCAGGCAGTTCGATGAGGTTGAACAGATTGGAATTCTTGAGATCAACGTGTCTTGCCCTAACGTTCATGGAGGAGGAATGGCCTTTGGTCTCGATCCTCAAATGGCAGCTCAGGTTACCCGCGAGGTAAAGAAGGTCACTCACAAGCCTGTCTACATCAAGCTCTCTCCCAATGGAGGAAGCCCCGTTGCGGTAGCAAAGGCGGTAGAGGAGGCTGGAGCCGATGGTCTATCCATGATAAATACCCTGGTAGGAATGCGCATGGATCTCAAATCGAGAAAGCCGGTCTTATCGACAGTCAAAGGTGGCTACTCAGGACCTGGAATCTATCCAGTAGCTCTGGCTATGATCTACGACGTCTACAAAGCTGTCGATATTCCAATCATTGGAATGGGTGGAGTAGCGAGCGCCCGAGACGTCATCGAGATGATGATGGTAGGAGCCTCGGCTGTCCAGGTAGGAGCTGCAAACCTCATTAACCCATGTGCTTGCATCGACATTCTCGATGACCTGCCAAAGGTAATGGAGGAGCTCAACATAGACGCCCTGAAAGACATTATTGGAATTGCACATTCATAACCTTGAATAAGGTATATAGAGGAGGAATACATGCTGAGTGTAAAAGACAGTGACGTGATTGTTGCCCTGGATTTTGAAGATGGGGAGCAGACGATCAAGTTCCTTGAGAGCTTTAAGGGCGAGAAGCCCTTTGTAAAGATTGGCATGGAGCTCTTCTACAAAGAAGGCCCTCGCATTGTGCAAGAAATCGCAGATAGGGGTCATAAAATATTCTTAGACTTGAAGCTCCATGATATTCCTAACACGGTGGGAAGCGCTATGAAGTCACTGAGTAAGCTACCTGTCGATATCGTCGATGTGCACGCTGGAGGGTCGATTGCTATGATGCAGGCGGCTGTTTCTGCCTTCCATGAGTGTGAAAACAAGCCAGCAATCCTTGCTATTACTGCACTTACAAGCCTCAATCAAGAGACGCTCAATAAAGAGCTTCTCATCGAAGGAGATGTAGCGGGAGTAGTTGCTCACTACGCTCAAAATGCTCAAAAGGCAGGACTTCAGGGAGTTGTATGTAGTCCTTGGGAGGCAAGTCTCGTACACGACGCCTGTGGAGAAGACTTCTTTACTGTAACACCAGGTATTCGCTTTGCTGGAGATAACGTACAAGACCAGGTCCGCATTGCAACTCCTGATAAAGCGCGCGCCCTTGGAAGCGACTTCATAGTCATGGGACGCTCAATTACACGTTCAGACAATCCTTGCGAGGCATATCGCAGGGCAAAATACGAATTCTTGGGAAAGGAAGACTAAGATGACAAAAGATCTTACCGTACAGGATACCAAGCAGGTCGCATCCCAGCTTCTGAGAATCGAGGCAGTCTTCCTCAGGCCACATGATCCATTTACCTGGGCGAGCGGTATCAAGTCTCCCATCTACTGCGACAATCGCCTTATCTTGAGCGATGTTGAGGCCAGGAAGGTAATCGAGCACGAGCTCGCCGTTGCTCTCAAGACTCACTACCCTGATGCGCAGATGGTCATGGGAACTGCAACTGCAGGTATTCCTCACGCAGCCCTTGTAGCAGATGAGCTTGAGCTTCCTATGGGATATGTTCGCGGTTCTGCAAAAAGTCATGGACGCCAAAAGCGCATCGAGGGCGCCATGGAGTCAGGTACACGCGTTGTAGTAATTGAAGATCTTATCTCTACCGGAGGATCTTGCCTTGAGTGTGTGGAGGCCCTCAAGGAAGAAGGAGCTGAGGTTCTCGGTGTCTTGAGTATCTTCAACTACGGCATGGAGGCTGCAAAGAAGAACTTCGAAGATGCAGAAACTCGCTGCGTATCAGTATTGTCCCTCGATGATCTTCTTGACGTAGCTTTAGCCGAAGGCCACATTGACGAAGTTGGAAAGAAAAAACTTGAGCTCTTCCGCGATAACCCTCGCGACGAGTCCTGGATGGGAGTGAATGCACATGAATAACGTACCTAGCTTGGTAAATATCCTCGACCTTACCACCGACGAAATCGAAGAGCTCATCTCAGTAGCCAACGATATCGAAGCTAAGCCAGAAAAGTACCAAGATGCAGCTAGGCACAAGAAGCTCGCGACTCTCTTCTATGAGCCTAGCACTCGAACCCGCCTCTCATTTGAAGCGGCAATGCTCGATCTTGGTGGAAGCATCCTAGGATTTGCAGGAGCTAGCTCCTCAAGTGCTGCTAAGGGAGAGTCGGTAGCTGACACGATTCGCACTGTGTGCAACTACTCAGACATCATCGTTATGCGCCACCACAAGGAAGGCGCTCCAATTGTAGCTGCTGAATACACTGATGTTCCTTTCATCAACGCAGGTGACGGTGGGCACTTCCACCCTACACAAACCCTCGCAGACCTCTGCACCATCTCTCGTTGTGTAGGACGTCTTGAAGACTTGACCCTGGGTGTATGTGGAGACCTCAAGTTTGGCCGCACAGTTCACTCCTTGATCGACGCCATGCTTCGCTATCCAAACATCCGCTATGTGCTTATCTCTCCAAGGGAGCTTCAGATTCCTGACTACATGAAGGCAAGGCTCGATGCTGCAGGAGTTGAGTGGATCCAGACAACATCGCTCGAAGAGCACATCGATGAGCTCGATATTCTGTACATGACACGCGTCCAAAAAGAGCGTTTCTTCAACGAGGAAGACTACATTCGTCTGAAGGATTCCTATATCTTGACCCCAGAGAAGCTCGAGAATGCAAAGGAATCTCTTGCAATCTTGCACCCTCTACCTCGCGTCAATGAAATTTCAACTAAGGTCGATGAAGATCCGCGCGCTAAGTACTTCTACCAGACACTTTGCGGAAAGCAGATGCGCATGGCGCTCATCTTGAAGTTTCTTGGGATTGAAGTTTAAGTAGGGTCACTAATCAGAAAGGTTTCTTATGAATATCGATGCTGTAGAGAATGGAATCGTAATCGATCACATCGAGGCCGGTAAATCCTTGGAAATTTACAATCAGCTTGGGCTTCAAGATCTCACAAATCAGGTGGCAATGATTCAGAATTGTCCTTCTCACAAAATGGGAAGAAAGGATATCATCAAGATCTCAAACGCTGAAGATCTTGATCTTGACCTCGATGTTTTGGGATATATCTCACCTTCCATTACGCTTACCTATATACGTGATGGAAAGCCATCAGAGAAGCGTTCAATTCCAATTCCTGAGGTTCTCAACGATGTTATCGTGTGCAAGAATCCTCGTTGTATTACCTCAATTGAGCAGGAGCTCCCTCAGGTGTTCTATCTCACTCAGAAGGATGAGGGAATTTATAGCTGTAAGTACTGCGATACACAGGTTCAAACCTTCCATAAGCACTAAGGTTTCTCTGCCTCGCTTCTTCACTTGCATAATCATGACGGATCGGTCACTTCTTGACCGGTCCGTTTTTTGGGTAGGGACACCTTATGCATGCAGTCCTATAGCTTCTTGCTGTTGATTTGTCTCGCTACGACTCAAGCTTGAAAGCTTCGTTGTATCATTGAAAGCATCAATTGCACTATTGAAATGTCGCATAATGCACAATCACACACGTATTTCTTGCCTGCAATACAGGTAGTTATAGAGGGAGAACATATGAAACGTCTCGGTATTTCTATTTACCCTGAGAAGAGCACGCGCGAAGAGCTCTATCGCTACATGGAGCGCGCGGCACAAGCAGGTTTCACCCGTATCTTTAGTTGCCTTTTGAGTGTTGATGATACTCCAGAGAATATCGAGAAGAACTTCTCTGAGATCAATGCCTATGCCCATGAGCTTGGCTTCGAGGTAATCCTCGATGTAAGTCCTCAGGTTTTTGACGCGCTGGGTGTAAGCTACAGCGATCTTGGCTTCTTTAGCCGAGTGGGAGCAGATGGAATCCGCCTTGACCAGGGATTTGACGGCAACCAGGAATCATTGATGACTTTCAATGAGTATGGCTTGAAGATCGAATTGAACATGAGTATCGATACTGACTATCTCGATACCATCATGGCGTTTAAGCCAGATGCATCTAAGCTTATCGGTTGTCATAACTTCTATCCTCATAACTACTCAGCTCTTGACCTTGAGCACTTTAGGGCATGCACGCGCCGCTTTAAGCGCTATGGTCTCAACACCGCTGCGTTTATTACGTCACAATCGCCAAATTCATTTGGACCTTGGCCTACAGCTGAAGGGCTTCCAACCCTCGAGATGCATCGTCATTTGCCAATTGCCCTCCAGCTAGAGCACTTCATCTCCATGGGGGATATTGACGATGTAATCATTTCCAATTGCTATGCATCCGAAGAAGAATTTCAGGCTATTGAGAAGCTTCCTTTGAATCTCGTGAGCTTTGGAATTGAATTTGCAGAAGGAATCGGGGATGTAGAGAAATCCATTGTCTTAGACGAGCTCCATTTCAATCGAGGAGATGTGTCTTCTTACCTCATTCGCTCAACCCAAAGTCGCGTGAAGTACAAGGGACATCATTTTGAGCTATTCAATGCTCCTGAAATGATTCGTAAGGGAGATGTCGTTATTGAATCGAGCTTATATGGCAGCTATGCCGGTGAGCTTCAGATCGCCCGACAGGACATGGTTAACAGTGGTTGGTCTAATGTTGTAGGACATATTCCTGAGGCTGAGAAGTTCCTCATCGACACTATTGAGCCATGGCAGAAATTTAGATTCCATGAGGTTCAGTAGGATACAACGACATATGCTTTTAAGGAGACGCATTTGCTTGCGTCTCCTTTTTTTGTATGGTCTGCAATCCATGCTAATAGCTAATATCTGACGACTATAATCGCAAAAGTATCCTAATTTAGAAAGTTTTGCGGTTACGATTGTAAAATGTAATACAATTACAGCATGCAGGTGAAGTTTTGCGATTATAACCGCAAAACTTTTGAGTTTAGTTAAATCTGAAACGAGGTGATACGTATGATAGATAGACCGTTGTATACAAATCGGATTATGCAATATGTGGATATGCCGCTTGTTAAAATCCTTACAGGTGTTAGGCGATGTGGTAAGTCTTCACTCTTGAAGCTTGTTCAAGAGCGTCTAATCCGCGAGCATGGAGTCTCTCGGGATCAGATATATTCATATCGATTTGATTCTATGGAGTACCTCGACATTACAGCAAAAGAGATGTATGTCGAGCTCAAGAACTGTATTCATCCTGAAAAAAAGACATATTTCTTCCTTGATGAAGTTCAGGAAATTGAAGGATGGGAGAGAGTCCTCAATTCTCTGCAATCTGATTTCGATGTTGATCTGTATGTTACAGGTTCAAACTCGAAGATGATGTCGTCTGAAATTTCAACCTATCTTACCGGTCGTTATATTTCTTTTCATGTATACACCCTGTCATTCAGTGAATATCTGAGCTTTAAGAAACACTACGGGATGGGTATTTCAGACCCTAAAGAAGAACTTGTAACGTATGTTCGCTTGGGTGGCTTCCCGGGCGTATGCAAAGGCAATATCGGTGAAGAAGAGATTTACAGCACGGTAAAAGATATTTACAACTCAACTGTATTCTCCGATATTGTTCGACGCTATCAAATTCGTAAGGTCGATCAGCTTGAGAGGGTTATAAAATTCACCTTTAATAATATGGGGAATACATTCTCGGCAGGTACTATATCCAAATATCTTAAAGCAGAGAATCGCAGACTAGATAATGAAACCATCTCAAACTACCTTAAGTGTCTTGAACACGCATACTTGATACACCGTTGTTCAAGATACGATGTGAATGGTAAGGAGCATCTCAAGACTCTCGAGAAGTTCTATCTTGCTGATACCTCTATGCGTTATGCAGCCTTGGGATATGATGCAAACACAGTTGCTGCTAGCCTTGAAAACGTGGTCTATCTTGAACTCTGCAGGAGAGGCTATACCGTTTATGTAGGAAAGATTCAGGATTCTGAGATTGATTTCATAGCGGAAAAACAAAATGAGAAGCTCTATATCCAGGTCACTCAAACTATTCTGGATGAGAAGACAGAGAAGCGCGAGTATCAGAGGTTGTTAGAAATCGAAGATAATTATCCAAAGTATGTCCTTACTGCTGATTCATTCACCGGAGGGAACTACAAGGGGATACGAACAATGCATATCGCAGACTTCCTCTTGAGTGAAGAGTTCTAAAAGCATCTACTACTACCCTGATTTCAACATCTCGAGCTAAGGAAATACTCTCCACAAGTTCAAGGTACAAATTTATAAAGAGTTATACGAAGAGGCGCTCCGAAGAGCGCCTCTTTGCTTATTGTGATTCTTGTGGCTGTGCTTCTGCAATGACATAGAGCTTATCGATGTCCTGGAGAAGCTGAGATCCATCCCATAGTTGCTTAGTATTCTCCGTAGATGTTGGATCGTGGATAACCAAAGCCCCAGTTTGAGCATGGTCTGCAATTAAGATCCAGTGACCCTCATCTTGAGGGTGCTGATTTGAAGTAAGGTGAGCTACAAGGAGGTGTCGTTTGCTCAAGGCAAGCGACACGGTCTGTTCGCTCTTATCGACCTCTCTACATTCCAGCCCTAAGGAGCCTGCTGTCTCTAGGAAGAAGTCGGCTACCGTTACACCTTTTTCCGTTACGTAACCACCACGTTTTGCAAGCTCTGCCATATCGGCTGGAGATTTGTCATTCTTTCCGAAAGTTCCCATGTATGCCATCGACATAACAGTTGGAGCAGAACCGGTAACAGCGAGTGGTAATCCACCATAATCAACTGCGCCCCAATTATTATTCCAGCAATACAGTGTAGGAGCAGCGCCTTTCTGCACACCCTTAGTATATGGTCCTGGTGCTGGCGGGTTATTAGGATAGTCGTAGACGAAATCAACCGCATTAGGCTCCCTCAGAGCAAGCTCAACGATACGAGGGTCTGAATACTTTGAAGTATTTTGTGCTATCCAAGAGATCTTCTCGTTGCGTGTGAGAATAGGAATAAGTTTCTCCTCCAAAGAAGCTGGAGTTCCCGGTTCAATCTTATCCTTAACATTGATCTTCTCGGTAGGGATATCAACGGTTGAGTTTAAAGAAGAACAGCTTGGTAGCGAGTGAATTATAAATGCAGCTGCCGCAATAAGCACCAGCACTCCACCTACGAGCTTAGGTGAAATCTGCTTATAACCACTGAAGGTATATTTCTTCTTATCCTTCAAGGAAGTTCCTATAGTGCGGTCTTTTCTTTGCTTGGCCCTATTGGAGCCCTTAAGCGTAGGCGTTGCCTGTGGCTTATTGTGACGCGGAGTTTTAAGTGTAGACATAAAACCTCAAATTTAGTATTTATATAGTTATACCTTAAATGTATGAGACACTTTAGGCATATCGTGTACAATGCTTATAGTCGCTGTAGCATTTATAACAGAGTATGTATACCCACAAGGCGCTACATCTCTGTTTCTCACGCTTCAGCTCGGCATTTAATTCATGCCGTCATTCTTATTATTAAACAAAGAAGTCACCATTAAGGTGCTGATATATGAAGTCACTGAAAGAACAAGTTACGCATAACACCCACTCAACTAAAGAGCAATTTTTGCGCTTTAGTTTCGTTGGCGCATCCTCTACGGCGATTGACTTTGGACTTCTTTTTATCCTTGTTCAGTTTTTTAAAATCCATCCTATCGCAGCTGCGGCAATTTCCTACATTGTATCTTTGTTGTATAACTACTGGGGATCGATGAAATGGGTTTTCGTTCATAGAGAAGATATTTCCCGTTCCAAAGAGATGTCGCTATTCTTTATTCTTAGCGGAATTGGATTTATCCTAAACGAGTTTTGCATGTGGCTTGGCAAGATTTATTGTCAGTTCTACGGCCTGAACTATAGGACGGGAATTTATTACCTCGTGGCTAAGCTCATTGCTGACATCATCGTTAGTATTTGGAATTTTTACTCGCGCAAGCGTTGGCTTGATGCGGGATGTGAATAGACTATCTGCTTGTGCGGATGGTCTATTTCTTTATGTAGGCGAATACGATAGTAAGGTTCGGAAAACTTTTGATGTTTGTTTGTCCGATTGGCGATAACCGATTTCTTGAATCTTTTTTAGTCTGTTTTAGAGTATGATAGGGACAAGTACAAATCCATTCTCTGGAGGAAAACTCATGCTAGTTAATGCAACTCAAATGCTTCAAATGGCGGAAAAGGGTCACTACGCAATTGGTGCTTTCAATACCAATAATCTCGAGTGGGCTGATGCTATTTTGGAGGCAGCAGAGCGCGTTCAATCACCAGTTATTATCCAGTGTTCAGCAGGTGCTGCTAAGTGGCAGGGTGGATACAAGATCGTAGCAGATATCGTTAAGGATCTTGTTATTGCTAAAAACATCACTGTTCCTGTAGCTCTTCACCTCGACCACGGTACCTACGAGGCATGCTACGAGTGCATCGAAGCTGGATTCACTTCAGTTATGTATGATGGTAGCCATGAGGAGACCTTCCAGATTAACCTTGACCGCACCCGTGAGATCGTAGAGTACGCTCACCAGCGCGGAATTTCTGTAGAGGCTGAAGTTGGATCTATCGGTGGCGTTGAAGACGGCGTTGCAGGCGAGGGAGAGATTGCAGATCCTCTGGAGTGCAAGACCATTGCTGATACTGGCGTTGACTTCTTGGCTGCTGGAATTGGAAACATCCACGGACTCTATCCTGAGAACTGGCAGGGACTTAACTTCGATGCTCTCGCAGCCATCAAGGCTGAGACCGGCGAGCTTCCTTTGGTTCTCCACGGCGGCACTGGTATTCCTGTAGAGCAGGTAGACCGCGCAATCGAAAACGGCGTTTGCAAGATTAATGTAAACACTGACCTTCAGGTTGTATTTGCTGAGGCTGTACGTAAGTACATCGAGGCAGGTAAGGACCTTGAGGGCAAGGGCTATGACCCACGTAAGATCATTAAGCCTGGTCGCGAGGCTGTAGTTGAGCGCACCATGGAGCTTATGAAGCAGTTTGGCTCTGCAGGTAAGGGCTGGGATTGCTAATTAGCATGACATAATAGTGAAGTGGCTGATGCATTGAGCATTAGCCACTTTTTCTTTTGAGTGGGGGTCTTTCGCCAGGTATCTTAGTATGCGCGTCGTGCATGTATTAGGTGACCGCTCACAAGCGTACCTTCGTATGAATAAAAATAGGCTCCAATCCGTAAGGACTGGAGCCTATTTTCTTATCTGTATAAGTTACTAGATTAAGATGCCCTTGAGGTGGTCGATCTCGTGCTGGATTACCTGAGCGGTCAAGCCGTTGAAAGCCTGGGTGTGAGGCTTGCCATCGCGGTCTTCCCAAGATACGGTAATGCGACGGAAGCGCATGGTTTTGCGCTCACCCTCGTGGCACATGCATCCTTCAGATGTTGGGTATGGATCGCGCTGCTTGACAATCTTTGGGTTGAACATTTCCTTGATGTTGTCTTCTTCATCAAAGAAGTTGATGATAGCAACGGACTTTCCGATCATGTTTCCTGCAAGGCCTAGGCATGCTTCTTCATGAGCGCGAAGTGTGTCGTTAAGGTCGTTTGCGATGATAACATCGTCCTTAGTTGCAGGACGTGCTGGCACCTTGAGCAAGAAGTCGTTTTGTACGAGAGGTTGAATCATAAATTGTCCTTTATCCGTTACTAAAAACTTTTATCAAAAGTACGTACATCATCAAATTCCTTGAAGCCAAGCATTTGTGCAACAGGGCATTTAATGAAATTAGGATGAGCTTTCAGGTAATAAGAAAGACTCAAAATCCAAAGTGGCGTTAGGTAATTAAAGAATGCAAAGAAGCATCCTGAAGCAGGGCCGTTTAAGAATCCCAAAATACCAATACACACTGTAGACCATGGAACAAATCCAGCAACAATGCTCGAAGAGTTGCAGAGATCGAATGCGAGAGCTTCTCCGTGATACTCGAGCTCATCGCATAAGTGTTTGGTGAGCATGATGGAGAGAATCTGATCGCACGCAATGAGCGTGGTGAGCAATCCTGTGGCGAGAACTCCGGTAAATGGAGTGGTCTTTCTAGCCAGGCGCTTAATTCTTCCTTGCATAGTATCGAGCAGACCGGTTCCTCTAAAGAGGCCCGAATAGGTTGAAGCAATAATGATGATGAGGGCAGTCGATGCCATACTCATAACGCCGCCACCATTTACCATCGGTGCAATCGCTTCATTTGTCGTCTCATATCCCATAAAGAGGATATAGGGAAGATCGAGCGGGTTCATTCCCTGAACGGTTATACATATGATAATGGAACTTATCAAACTTACAACCAGCGTTAGGTTGACGGATACCTTCATCAAAGATAAAACAATAATAATGATAGGTGGAATTAAAGTCCATAAGGAAAGATCAAATACCTGGGAGAACAATGCATAAAAATCAGGGATATCACCCTCAATTTTATACAGCATGCCGGCTCCTACATAGAGCAATGCGGAGAGTACAAAAGGTACGATTGCAGTTCTCAAAAGACGGTCAACGTTATTAAATACGCTTGTTTCCGTTAAAGTCGACACAAGGTTAACGGTTGCTGAAAGTGGTGAGGAACGGTCTCCAAAAAAAGCTCCTGAAAGCACAGCTCCAACAACGAGCGGAGGGTTTGCTCCCATCGCAATTCCCATCGTAGTACAAATTACGCCGATAGTTGCTGCACTTGCAAATGAACTGCCTGTAATGAAGCTCATGGCTGAGCAGAGCAAAAACGATATGACGACAAGTGACTCAGGTTTGATGATAAAGCTTGAATAGTAGGTAATGGCAGGGATGGTTCCGCTTGCTCTCCAACTTGCCGTAAGTGCTCCGATTGTTACAAAGAGCAAAAGTATCGACTTGATAGGCTTCATACCCTCAAATGTCATCTGAAGAAGATCCTGAGGAGAGAACTTCTTTATGAGACCAAAGCTAAAGAATAAAACGAAGCCAAATGAAAGGGTGTAGTAAAGGGGTACAGATAGCAAGATTCCTACAAATAGCATCACGCTAAAGATGATCAAAATCGTAGTCTCGAGCATTGATTTCCCCTCCATTTCTTTGTGTTCACATACACGTCTATACTACTATTTATTGATTTGAATAACACCACAAATGAATATTAAACATAATCGCCTGTAAAGATTTCCATACTTATAGATTGCATCGTGCGCACGTATTTCCAGGCATAAAAATAGACCAATGCAAATAAGCATCGGTCTATTTTTAGTGAGTTATTAACCAAGTTGTATGGTGCCGTCTGAATTGAGGAACCTACGGACATCGTCTTTGTGGTCAAAGCCCAAGAGTCTTCCTCGCTTGGATACGATGAACTCTGGGTTTTTCTTCTCATGCCAGCTGAGGGCTATAAACCACAAAGGCATAACGAGTGGGAAGAATGCAAAGACGCAGCTTGACCATGGGGCTCCGATGAATGCGAGGCATCCGACGCAGCTTGTAGTCCAAGGCATGATACCTGCGGTAATTGAAGAGCTGTTCAAAAGGTCGAGAGCCAATGCCTTTCCATGTGCCTCAACCTCATCGCAAAGCTGGTTGGTAAGCATGATGGAAAGCGTCTGGTCACAAGCGATTCCCGTTGTGATTAAAGCGGTTAGCAAAACTCCTGTGTAAGGAGTTGTCTTGCGTGAGAGCTTGACGATTGCCTTGTGCAGGCCATCCAAAAGTCCCGTTCCCTCAAACAAACCTGCATAGGTACTTGCAATGATAATAATCAGTGCAATGTGTGCCATGGAGATAATACCGCCGCCGTTGATCATAGGCGCAATCTGAGGGTTGTTGGTGCTATAACCAAAGAACAGAAGGCTTGGAATTGATGCCACAGAAACATTCTGAACGGTAACACACAACACGAGCGCAATGGCGAGGCTTGCAAGCATTGAAAGCTTAACGTTGATGCGCATGAGCGAAAGAACGATGATGGCAACAATTGGAAGGATGAGATACCAGCTGAGGGTAAAGTCCTTCAAGAATGGCGTGGTAAAGTCAATCTCTGCTGCACTTGAAAT
>RCNH01000078.1_pt1 | contig 45425 bp, 36 predicted proteins | sample 2041161 | NCBI WGS metagenome assembly RCNH01 (sample SAMN09708215, study PRJNA481090) | Feces metagenome, whole genome shotgun sequencing project. | biome: feces | host: Leptonychotes weddellii | place: Antarctica: Sion Island | collected 2010-03-01 | reverse complement strand
AAGTTCTCCTGCAGCAGCTTAACAGCCCACATCATACGCTCGGGACCGTCCTTCTCAGCAGGTCCGATGTTGACGTCCAGGTAAGTAGCACCGGCAGCGATCTGCTCAGCAGCACGCTTCAGGATGGGAGCAGGATCACGCTCGTCCATAGCCTTGCGGATGGAGGGGGAGATGCAGTGGATCCGCTCGCCGATGGTAACAAAGGTCTTAGCCTCGGGGTTGTGGCCCTTGTACTTAACACCCATGTCAACCACTTCGATCTTGGGAACCTTGGTCTCCAGCAGCTCCTCGAAGGACAGCTCCTTGACTTCCTCCACGGGAGTAGCAGCAGCGGCTCTTGCAGCAGCCTCAGCCTTAGCGGCCTCGACAGCACCGGCGTATTCCTTGTCCTTGATGTACTTGGGCAGCTGAACAGCTTCCAGAGGACCAACGACAACGTGCCAGTTGGGCAGCTTCTCCTGAATCTCGCCCTTCATAACGGCGACCTTGCCGGGGATGATCAGGGTACGGGACTTGATCTTGTTCTCAATATCGTTCTCTTCAAAGAACTTCTTGATGCTGCTGGAAGACAGCTTGCCGGCAGCCCAGGCAGTCAGAACGGACATACCGGAAGCATCAGTAATCAGCAGGTTCACGGGGCAGTTGCTGCGCTCCAGCTCGCCGGAGACCAGGAAGTAGGTCAGAGCGAAGTCAACAGTCAGGCAGCAGGGTGCATTCTCGTCAGCGCCGTTGATGGGGTAGATGTTAGCTTCCACCTTCATGGGCTTCTGAGGATCGGTGAAGATGTTCTGACGCAGGCCGTACAGAGGCAGGGCCTGAGCGTAAGTCATGTGCTCCATGACAATGATGGAACCGTACTTCTCCACAAACATAGTGGCGTAAGCGGTCTGCAGACGATCATCGCCCTTAGCAACACGGGCCAGGTTGACGATGGAGGGATAGCCGAAGGAACGGTCGCCGTCCTTCAGAGCGGTACGACGGACCAGAACGGCATTGGCCAGGGTCTCCTTGGCAGTCTTGCCGGTGCAGTCCAGAACCAGGTTCTTGTTGCCGGCAGCTTCCAGCTTCTCAACCAGATCATGCAGATCGGACAGGTTCTCAGCGTACAGGCCCAGGGTCACGCCGGCCTCAGTAGCCACAGCGTTCATGGCTTCCCAGTTCTCCAGGGTGCAGCCGTCCAGGATGGGCTTCTGATCCTTGCAGACTTCCAGAGCAGCCTTGGCAGCCTCTACATCCCAGCACTCCAGGATGATGGCACGGTCGGCAGCAGCAGCCTTCTTGACCAGCTCTACGTACTTGTCCACGCCGTTGCCGACATAGGAGCAGAACAGAGCCTCAACGTACATTCTGGCACCGATACGCTCGTAGTCCACCTTCTTGATCTCAGCGATCTTAGCGTCGATCTCCTCGGGGGACATGCAGGAGCACAGAGTAGCAGCAAACAGGTTCTGGTTGACCAGAGTCTTCTCATGGCGGAACAGCACAGTCTCGCCGCCCAGCTTGTGGGCATTGGCACCGGTGCCGAACTCCAGAGTCTTCATGGGAGGTGCAGTAGCCTCAGAGAGCTTTGCTACTGCATCAGGGGCAAAATAGGGGCACTTGCTCAGTTCGAGAGCACCCTGAGCGACCTTCATACAGAAGGCCATACAAGTGGGACAGCCGCACTCCTTACAATTTTTCTTGGGAGACAGCTTAAAAATGTCAAGACCTTTCAGAGCCATTGTTATGTTCCTCCTTCCCGATTACACAAGTTCAGTGATGAACTTCTTGATGGTGGCAATAGCAGCAGGATGGCGCATAATAACGGCATCGGCACCGCCGGTGAGGTTTGCGGCAGCAGTGGAAATCTCCATGCCAATGGCGCGCTCCTCCTGATTGCCCCACTCGGGAGCATCTTCTTCAGTAGCCACGGATTCCTTCACGCCCCAGGTGTCAGCAGAGACAGGAGCAACAATGGGCATCTGCAGGTCAGCATCGGACTGAGCCAGAGCAGCGGCACGGACGCGGTCCAGAGTGGAAGCCACGTACTCATAGCCATAGCCAACAGCAGCGGTACCAATGTTCATAACGATGGAGTCAGCGGGAACGCCCACACCCTTCATCATGATGTTCAGCTGCTTGGCCAGGTTGATGTCGTCAGCGGTCTCAGCGCCGACCTTCTGGCCGTAAGCCAGGGCAGCGGAAGCGCCGACATTCTTGTAGTCCTCTTCACGGGCGGACAGAACAACGATGTTCTTGCCCTGGAGAGCCTCGGAGATCTTAGCGAACAGCTGGCTGTCCTTCTCCACGTTCTTGCAGCCCATGATAGCGATGGGCATGGTAACAGCCTCAGCAACAGCCTTGGCATCAGCCACGCAGTCCTCTACGGAGCGGTTAGCACCGTTGGGGTCAGCGGACTCGAAGTGCAGAACCAGGAAGTCAGCGCCTTCCATGTTCTCAGCCTTCTTGGCAAAGTCAGCCATGGTCTCACAGCCGGCATAGAACTCCTTCAGGCCGGGAGCATTCCACTCCTTGGCGGTATCGGTGATTTCCACACCGATCTTGGGAGCATTTTCGATGGCAGCATCGAAGGTATAGAAGGGCAGAACGTTCTGGCCACCCAGGACAACGGCTTTATCACCGGTGCCCAGAGTAACAGCGTTAATCTTTGCGTTGAACGCCTGCGTCTTGGGTGCGAAAGACATTATTGGTTTCCCCCTTGTGTAAAATGAAAAAATATATGATCCCGGTCTTTCAACCGAAAAACAGCGAATTACAGTGCCAAAGTATCAAGAATTTTGCCCAAAGCAACTTTCATGGCATCATTGTCCGGCAGCTTGGCGGAGGGCTGGCCGTCGCAGTCGCAGCGGAACACAGCCTCATCCTGGGGCAGAACGCCCAGAAGCGTCAGACCATGCTTCTCGATCTCCTCACGGACTCCGTCATCCAGAATACCCCCCGGTGCCCGGTTGACGATGAGGCCCATGGAATCATATTTCAGCTCCATCTCCTTGACCATATCGGCAATACGGGCCACAGCCTGCACGCCACGGCGGGAGCTGTCAGAAATCAGAAGCAAGGTATTCACAGGTGGCAACGTACCCCGGGCCACATGTTCCATACCGGCCTCGTTATCCATTACGATGTAACGATAGTTCTTGGCATACTTATCAACCTGAGCCTTGAGGACACCATTGACATAGCAGTAGCAGCCCTTGCCCTGGGTACGGCCCATGACCAGCATATCGTAGTCGTCTTCCTCCACAATGGCGGAGCTGAACTTAAACTCAGCATAGTCGGCCTTCGTCATGCCGGCGGGGATGACATTGCCCTTGAGTTCTGCCTGTGCCATTTCCTCACGGATCTGGCCAAGGCTGGTTTCTACTTCCACGCCCAGAACCTCATTCAGGTTGCTGTTGGCATCTGCGTCCACGACCAGGACAGGGCCCTGCTTCTTCTTGCACAGGTAGTCAATGATCATGCCGCAGGTAGTAGTCTTTCCCACGCCGCCCTTACCGGCAACGGCGATGGTATGAGGTGTTGCCATAAATCGTGTCTCCTTTGATTTCGCAGTTAGGGCGTGTGGCGGAGAAAAGCCTCCACCACACGGATCATTACATAGGAATGCTTAGATGAGATCCAGCAGACCGGCTTCCTTAGCAATACGAGCCACGTCGTCGAACTTGTTGAGGGCATACAGATGGATGCCGTTGATGCCGCATGCACGGTACTCGTCGATCTGACGGATGGTGTACTCGATGCCGGCCTCCTTGAAGCTGGCCTTCTTGCCGGCTACATCGGCGTCGAAGGGCTCCTTGTCGAAGGGGTTGGGGAAGATCCAGTTCTTGGAGATGATCTCGCACAGCTCACGGGGCATGACGCAGCCGTTACGGGACAGAGCCATGTTGATGGTAGCAGCCTGGTCCAGGATGGGCATGATACCCACGTCCACGGGCATCCAGATGCCGGCAGCACGGATAGCGTCCAGCCAGTAACGGAACTGGTCCATATCCCAGCACAGCTGAGTCATGATGTAGTCAGCGCCGTTGTCCTGCTTCTGCTTCAGGAAAGCAATGTCAGCCTCCAGGCTGCGGCAGGCGATGTGGCCCTCGGGGGAACCAGCAACAGCGATAGTGAACTTATCACCGAACTCCTGACGGACGAACTTTACCAGCTCAGTGGCGTAGTGCAGGTCTCCGCCGGTACCGGTCCAGCCGAAGGGCAGGTCGCCGCGCAGAGCCAGCATGTGGTTGATGCCGTTGTCCAGGTAGTTCTGCAGCTGCTCCTTGATACCCTCCTTGGTATTGCCGATGCAGGTGAAGTGGGTCACAGGGATGGCCTTGCCGTCCTTCTGGATCTTCTTCAGAACTTCCAGGTTCTTACCAACGTTGGTGCCGCCTGCGCCGTAGGTGCAGGAGATGTAGTCAGGGTTCAGGGTGTACAGCTTATCCAGAACGCCGCCCTCACCGCACAGCTTTTCCATACCCACATCAGTCTTGGGAGGGAAAACCTCAAAGGAGAAAGCGTTGCGTCTCTCCAGAATCTCAGAAACGTTCATTCTAATTACCTCCTAATTGTAATTATGTTTACTGCAACAGATAGATCACAGCATAGGCACACTACGCCCATACCGATACAAACATATCGTATCACAAAATGCTGACAATTTCAACCAGAAATTTCACTGTTTTAACCGCATCTATTGTCTTTTTTCAATCCAATGTGAACAAAAAACGCTGACTAATGCCATCGCAAACGGCATAAACTTCCACATCGCCGTCAGGCAAAGTTTCGGTCGTAATCTCCTGCGCCCTGCCTTTGAGGAAGGTTCTGACATATTCTTCCGGGTCGTCAGTCTCCACCTCCTGGAAAAATACATCCCGCATCTGGTTCCTGGGGCAGTGGTTGTTCATCTTGCGGACAACTTCATATCTGGGCATCTGATTTCCTCCTTTCTCCGGGTCTTTTACACCATACTTTTTCGTACTTTCAATATCAAATCAGGGCCGACTTACCCCATCGGCAAGCCGGCCCTGTGTGCTTTTATTCTGCTTTTCTGTTAAAGGAGATCGCCACAACCTTAGGGCCGGAATTGGCCGCAATCACAGCGCCGATCTGATATGTCGCCGCAGGACCATAGCCCAGGCGCTGTTCCATCAGCTCCGCAGCCTCCCGTGCACACTTGGGGTCGTTGCCGCAGATCACCTCATAGGCAGAGCCGGGCTCCATGGCTTCCACGGTCATGTCCACCACCTTGGAGATCAGCTTGTTATCTCCCCGGCATTTGCCAGCAGTAACAATCTCTCCGCCGTAAATCCTCATAACAGGCTTGAGGTTCAGCTTATCTCCCAGGAAGGCCGCGGCACTGGGAATCCGTCCGGACTTGGCTGCATAGTGCAGGGTGTACATACCAAAGAAAATCTGCCGCCGTGGCAGGATCTCTTCCAGATAAGAAATCACATCCTGGGCGCTCTTTCCGGCCTCCAGAAGCTTTGCCGCCTCCACCACAGGTGCGCCGTACAGAGCCGAATATCCGCCGCCGTCAAAGCTGCGAATCTTCACCTTGCCCACATACTCCGGATGTTCGTCAAAAAACAGGTCCATAGCCAGCAGGGAGTTTCCGTAAGTGGCAGAGCCTTTGTCGTTGATAAGCACCAGAATGATGTCTGTCACTCCTGCACGGGCTTCTTCCAGATAAATCTCCTGAAACTGGAACGGAGTTACCTGGGCCGTCTTAGGGATCTCGTCATACCGGTCCATAAGCTCATAAAAGCCCTGATTGTCCACATCGACGCGGCTGAGAAAAGAGTGCTCTCCCAGTGCCACATGGAAAGGAATGACCCGGATGCCATACCTGGTCTCATCTGCAGAAGAGATGTCGCTGGCAGCATCGGTAATGAGTTTCGTCAGAGACATAAAATAATCCTCTCAGTTTTGTTTTGGGTCAACAGTTTATTTGGACATTATAGTGGCACAGATGGTGTATTGTCAACAACTCTGCATAAAAACCGGTCGATTTTGGCTTTTTACACAACAAGCAGTGAACTCTCCTCTGTGTATTATAATAGATTGTACAAACCCTCATTCCAGCAGATCACGGAATTGGCGAAATGCTGTTGGCAGAGCCAGAGAATCATCTATTTCTTTGGCAGTATGCCAGAGGAAGGCCTCACTGCGTACCTTACAGGTCATTTTATAGCACCGCAGGTTCCACTGGACATGGGTAAAGATGTGCTCCCGCTCCACCGATAAAATCAGATTTTCCGGGTGGGTCCCCCATTCATCTGCCTGGGCCAGAGCCTGGGCCTCTGTCAGCTTTCCCGGAACATTGGGAAACTGCCAAAGGCCTGCCAGAAGGCCCGCAGGGCCACGCTGGGACAGTGCAAAGGCACCTTCACATTCCAGAAGGAACACCGTATGATCCTCCTGTCGTCTTGGCTTTTTGGGGCTGCGTCTGGGAATTCTGTCCCAGGTCCCCTCCTCTCGGCTTTTGCAGATGTCATGCAGGGGACAGATTTCACACTTCGGCGCACCATTTGGCCCGCACACCGTGGCTCCCAGCTCCATGAGGGCCTGGGTGAAATCCCCCGGTGCTTCTTTGGGATAGATTGCCTCCAAATCCTGCCGGACTGCCTTCTGGGTCTGGGGCAAATCAATGGGGGTTTCATCTCCCCGGAGACGGGCCAGAACCCGGAGCACATTTCCGTCTACTGCGGGCGTGAGAAGTTGAAAGGCAATGGAGCAAATGGCACCTGCCGTATAGGGACCGATTCCGGGAAGGGCCAGAACCTCCTTGTAGGTTCTGGGGAACTGACCGCCATAGCTGGCAGTCATTACCTGCGCCGCCTTCTTGAGGTTCCGCACTCTTGTGTAGTACCCCAGACCTTCCCACAGCTTGCGAAGCTCCTCGTCCGGGGCCTCTGCCAGATCGGCTATAGTGGGAAAGCGGCGGAGAAAGCGGCTGTAATACCCCCGTACTGCTTCCACCCGGGTCTGCTGAAGCATAATTTCAGAAATCCAGATGTGATATGGCTCCTGATCCTGCCGCCAGGGCAGGTCCCGGTGATGCTCCCGGTACCAGGGCAAAAGAAGAGAAGGAAGAACATTTAACATTGTAGCGGCTCCTTTCTGCAAGCTTGCAAAGGAAATGAAAACTGCCTCTTTTCATTTCTGTTATAATTTGTTACAATGGAACTGATATAAGGTCTTTTCCCGGCGTACAGGGTACACCGAATCCGGCTTTCTGCCGGAAGGCTCAAATGTCCCATCCCGCCGGATGAAATTCCGATTCACGCAATGAAGGAGATATCAAGTATGACTCAGATTTCCAATGACAAGCTGATTGTCACCATCGATCCCCAGGGTGCTACCCTTACCTCCATTAAAGATGCCGTCTCCGGACGGGAATATATGTGGCAGGGCAACCCGGCCTACTGGTCCGGTCAGGCCCCCAACCTTTTCCCCTTCGTGGGCAGACTCCACGATGCAAGCTACACCCTGGAGGGTGTCAAGTATCCCATGGAGCGTCATGGCTTTGTACGCAAATCCCAGATGACTCTGGAATCCGTCTCCGAAAACGTCTGCTGCTTCGCCCTGCAGGACAACGAGAAAACCCGGGAAATGTATCCCTATCACTTCATTTTCCGTATTCGCTATGAGCTGGACGGCGGCACCCTCAAGATTGCTTTCCAGGTGGAAAACCAGTCTGACAAAACCCTGTACTGCGGTATGGGCGGTCACCCCGGCTTTAATGTTCCCATGGAAGAAGGTCTCCGGTTTGAGGACTATGAGCTGACCTACGATGAGCCCTGCAAGCCCCACCAGATCACCTTCTCCCCCAATCTCCAGGTTGCACCTCAGCGGCCTGAGTACAAGCTGGCAGAGGACCGAAAGCTGCCTCTGACCCACGATCTGTTTGACAATGACGCAGTGGTGCTGGCCGATGCGCCCCGGAGTGTCACCCTCAGCTCCCCCAAGGGCAGCCACGGTGTCACCGTGAGCTATCCGCAGATGCCCTATGTGGGCTTCTGGCATCAGCCCAAGACCGATGCTCCCTATGTGTGCATTGAGCCCTGGGCCACCCTCCCCGGCCGGGATCTGCTGGAGGATCTGGCCACCTTCCCCGATGTGATTTCCGTCCCCGCCGGAGAGACCTTCTCCAATGACTGGTCCATCACCATCTGGTAAAGAATTTTCACGCCCCCGACTGGTGTCGGGGGCATTTTTTACTGCTGCTTCCGATTGACAGAGCGGAAGAACGGGACAGTAAGCGCAACCACCACGATTAAAGAAACAAAATCTGCCAGAGGGGCAGCGTACAGAATACCGTTGATCCCGGTGCCGGGATTGCTTTTTTCCAGAACATAGGGCAGCAATATTGCCAGAGGAGTAAAGCAGACAATATCCCGGATCAAAGAAGCCGCTACCGCCCGAACAGAGCGTCCGATAGACTGGAAGAAAATTGCGGACATTTTCACAATACAGGTGACTGTGGTCAAGGACAGGTAAATCCGGAAGGTTTTCACCGCAAATTCCTGATACAGTGCATCACCGGTGCCAAACAGTCCGATCACCGCCTGAGGCCAGAATTCAAAAACCGCTGTGGCAGCGGCACCCACCACCAAGGTGGACAGCAGCACCAGCCGGTATGCCTCTTTCACCCGGTCCATTCGGCCTGCACCGTAATTATAGCCGAAAATAGGCTGTCCGCCCAGCACAATGCCCACTACAATATTGATTACGACGGTATATACCTTGGTCTGAATGCTAAATACAGAAATGGCAATATCCTGACCATAGACAGAAAGCTTTCCGTAGTGGGCCAGCATAATATTGCAGGTAAGTGTCACCACTACAACTGCAATCTGTGTCACAAAGGAGGACGCACCCAAAGGCAGCATTTCCTTCAAGATTTTCCAATTGGGCAGGAAGCTGGCCTTCGTCAGATGGAAGTTTTTAGGCTTGCGGAAGTAGGTCACGCTGACAATAAACGAAAGGGTCTGGCCCAAAACCGTGGCCCATGCAGCACCCTTGATGCCCCAGTCCAAAACGAAAATAAAAATCGGGTCCAGTACGATATTGGTAACGGCACCCACCAGTATAGCTGCCATAGCATAGGCCGGAGAACCGTCTGCCCGAATGATGCTATTGATCACATTGACCTGCAAATACAACGGGAAAAAGCATACGATAATGGTAAAATAGTCCACCGCCATGGTGATGGTCTGGTCCGAGGCACCAAAAATCCTCATCAAAGGCCGACAAAACAGCAGACAGACCACCATAAGCACCAGGCTGACGATTCCCGTCACAGTGATGCCCGTTCCCACACATTTGTGGGCTCTCTGGTTGTCTCTGCGCCCGGCGCAAATACTTAGATAGGAAGCTGCACCGTCCCCCACGCACCAGGCAAAGGCGTGTGCAATGCACAAAACCGGGAAAGAAACACCGGTTGCAGCATTTCCCAGGTAGCCCAGAGAGCTGTTTCCAATGAAAATCTGGTCAACGATGTTGTATAAGGCACCAATCAGCAGGCTGGTGACACAAGGGATAGAAAACTTCAAAAGCAGTTTAGAAATCGGGGCTTTTGTCAGTTGTACGTTTGTCTGTTCTTGTTCCATCTCGTTCCTCCTTACAAATCCGCAAACATAGCAATCCCCGATTTTACCATATATCCTCCATAATAGCAAGCAATAAATAAAGGAAAATCTAAGAATATCAAGCAAATATAAACTTTTTAAAGAAACATCACACCGGAAGGATTTTCATAAAACTTCATATGATCCACTGCATCTGCCTTTCCCGAACGCTTCCGGTACGGTGCAGAAAACCGTTTGACATCAGCTAAAAATAGCGATATAATTATTAAGTTAAGGCAATTGTATGCCAAAAGAGTTTCGAGGAGGGAATATACCATGGACGCAGGCAGTAACGGCACAACAGCGGGCCGAAGTAAACCCGGGCCGGCAGCCCCGCATCTGTGGCGGCTTCCGACCCTTGCAATATAATATTCGCCCCCTGTGTGTTTTTACTTCCTAATGGGCAACAAAAGAGGTTAGGAGGAAACACCAATGGAAAATCAGACTCTCATTCTGGAAAAGATGATTACATCTCTTCTGGAAGAGAAAAAGTATCCGTCTCTGCGAGATATCCTTGTGACAATGAACCCCAGCGACATTGCCGGTGTGTTCCAGGAGCTGGAGCAGGACCGAATCCCCCTGCTGTTCCGGCTGCTGCCCAAGGAGCTGGCCGCAGAGACCTTTGTAGAAATGGAGCCTGAGCATCAGGAAATCCTGATTCAGGGCTTTTCCGACAAAGAACTGAAAGAAGTGATCGACGAGCTGTATCTGGACGATGCAGTTGATCTGGTGGAAGAAATGCCCGCCAATGTGGTTCGCCGGATTCTGGCCCAGGCCGACCCGGACACCAGAAAGTCTATCAATGAATTATTGCGCTACCCTGAGAACTCCGCAGGCTCCATGATGACCACGGAATATGTGGGGCTTCAGCCTCAGATGACTGTGGGAGAAAGCATTCTCCGCATCCGCCGCACCGGTCTGGATAAGGAAACCATTTATACCTGCTATGTCACACAGAACCGGACTCTGGTGGGTCTTGTCAGCGTGAAGGATCTGCTGCTTGCAGAGGACGATGACACCCCCATTGAGGAACTTATGGAGACCAACGTAATTTCCGTCAGCACCCTCACCGACCAGGAAGAAGTGGCCCGGATGTTTGCAAAATATAACTTCCTGGCCATTCCCGTTGTGGATACCGAAAACCGCATGATCGGCATTGTAACCTTCGATGACGCCATGGATGTCATGGAAGAAGAGGCCACGGAAGATATTGAGATCATGAGCGGTATGTCTCCCTCTGAAAAGACATACAGCAGAGCCAGAGTCTGGGACCTCTTCAAGCAGAGAATTCCCTGGCTTCTCATTATGATGGTCTCTGCCAGCTTCACCAGTATGATTATCACCAATTTTGAAAGTGCCCTGGCCGCACAGGCCGCCCTGACCGCCTTTATCCCCATGCTCATGGGTACCGGCGGCAACTCCGGTTCTCAGTCCTCCGTCACCATTATTCGTGCACTGTCTCTGGACGAACTGGAATTCCGGGATCTTCCTATGGTGATTTGGAAGGAAATCCGCACGGCTGTGTGCTGCGGCATTGTATTATCTGTGGCCTGCTTCCTGAAGATTATCCTGCTGGAAAATCTGGTCTTTGGAAACAATGTTCCTGTGCTGGTAGCCGTGGTCGTCAGCGTTACAATGGCCCTGACCGTGTTGGTGGCCAAAACCGTGGGCTGTATTCTTCCCATGGTTGCCAAAAAGCTGGGTCTGGACCCTGCCGTTATGGCAAGCCCCTTCATTTCCACCATTGTGGATGCTCTGTCACTGCTGGTCTATTTTGCAATCGCCAGCATGCTCCTTCCCATGTAAGCCAGTCCTCTGCCGGTTTAAGCTCCGGCAGAGGATTTTTCTTTCCGCAAACCTGCTGAAATTGGGAATTTTATATAAAGAATCTCCCATCTGACTGCCGGGAAATAGGCTGGGTCTATGTTGCAAACGCTGTCAAAATCTGATATACTGAAGGAAATATCAATGATAAAAGGAAAGAATCAATATGTCTGAAACAACCGTTACCTTCCAGGAGCTGGGCCTGTCTGAGTCCATGCTGAAGGCCCTGGAAAAGAAGGGCTATGGCTACCCTACCTCCATTCAGAAGGAGGCCATTCCTCCCCTCATGGAGTGGAAAGATGTGATTGCCAAGGCTCCTACCGGAACCGGAAAAACTTTTGCCTTTGGAATCCCCATGGTCGAGCATGTAGACCCGGAATGTGAGGATGTCCAGGGCCTTATTCTTGCCCCCACCCGGGAATTGGCCATCCAGATCTGCGACGAACTGAGAAGTCTTATGACCTTCTATAAGGGAATCCGGGTGGCCGTGCTCTATGGCGGTGCCTCCATTGTGACACAGGTCAAGGCACTGGAGAAAAAGCCCCAGATTGTCGTTGCCACCCCCGGCCGTCTGATGGACCACTACAACCGGAAGAATATCCGCCTTGATAAAGTAAAGACCGTGGTATTGGACGAGGCCGACCGGATGCTGGACATGGGCTTCTTCAAGGATGTGACCCGACTCATCGAAAAGGTGAAAAACCGGAAAAATCTAGGTCTGTTCTCCGCTACCATTTCTCAGGAGGTCATGACTGTATCCTGGATGTACCAGCGCAATGAGGTGGAAATCACCGTAGAGCCCAAGCTTCAGGACCGGCCTGATATCGACCAGTTTTCCATTACCACCACTCCCCTTTCCAAGGCCGAAACCACCCTGCGGCTCATCCGTACCCAGGGCTTTGAGCGGGTCATTATTTTCTGCAACACCAAGCATATGTGTCAGCGACTGTGTGACGACTTCCAGCAGGCCGGTCTCCCGGCAGAATGCATCCACGGCGATGTGAAGCAGTCTCTGCGTGAAAAGACCATGCGTAAGTTCCATGAAGGAAAGCTGCCTGTCCTCATTGCCACCGATGTGGCCTCCCGGGGCATTGATGTGGATGATGTGGACTGTGTCATCAACTATGACATTCCTGAGGAAAACGAGTATTATATCCACCGCATTGGGCGCACCGGACGGGCCAAGCGCAAGGGTGCGGCCTATTCCATCGTCAGCAACTTCCCCGAGAAGGCAAAGCTGGACGAAATTGCCAAGTTCTCCGACTTCACCATCCGTCCCATGCTTATGCAGGAGGACGGCACCCTCACCCAGCAAGAGGTGAAGGCCCCTGTGGTGAAGAAGCGGTTCCGTTGACCCCCCGGGAAGCGGGGCTTCTGCTGCTGACCTCCCATCTGGGCGACCCGGAGCGCAGGCCCCTGACCGGTGCACAGTATTGGAAGCTGTGCAAAAAAATTCTGACTCTGGTCCCGGAGGAAGACCGGGAGCTGGACTGTGACCTGCTTCTGTCCGTGGGATGCAGCAAACAGGAGGCCCAGCACATTGTGCAGCTTCTGTCCCAGGAGGCCCTGCTGGAGACCTATCTTCGCAAGGCTGCACGCTGCAGCTATGGCTGCCTCACCCGTCTGAATCCGGAGTATCCGCAGCATCTGCTGCGTGTTATGAAAACCCATGCTCCTTCTGTACTCTGGACCTGGGGAAATACCGCTCTTTTACAGGAGTCTTTGATCTCTGTGGTAGGAAGCCGGGAGCTTTCTCCCCAGAATCAGGCTTTTGCAGCTCTGGCCGGGCAGGAAATCGCCAGACAGGGATGCGTTCTGGTATCCGGCGGCGCAAGAGGGGCCGATCTCACCGCTCAGCAAGGGGCCGCAGCTTCAGGCGGCTCCTGCATTGTGGTTCTGCCCGACTGCTTTCTGGGGCACCGAAGGGAAGAAAACATCCTCTATCTGTGCCAGGACAGCTTCGATCTGCCCTTTACCGCCCGGCGGGCCCTGTCCCGGAACCACCTCATTCACGCATTGGGTCAGATCACTCTGGTGGCCCAAAGCAGTCAGGGGCGCGGCGGCACCTGGGCCGGTGTGCAGGCTAATCTGCAGCATCACTGGAGCCCTGTGTACTGCTATCAGGACGGTTCCCCTGCCGCACAGGCACTCTTTTCCCAGGGGGTGATTCCCATCGACCGGGAGACCCTCTCTCATATTTCCCGGCTTTCCGGAATAGATTAACTCTCACAGGCATTGGCCTGTGGGAGTTTTTTATTTCCCTTTCTGATAAAAAACAACTCTGGCCCGGGTCTGCTTTCCTTTTCCCTTTCCCGTCTTTCCCCTTCTGCCCCTCCTGCGCCGGCAGGCGGGGAGACTGTCGGTTTTGCTTTGTATATATTTCACAACAGTATTTCCCAGATCGATAAATTCTGCCAAACAAGGAGCTTTTCTCCCTTCATTCAAGGGAAACCCCCGGTCCTCATATTCTAAATCTTTCCAGATTTTGTTGCTTTATAAGCCATAAATTCTATCCCCCCGGGGGGCTTCGTCATATTTCCGGTTCCAGGCACAAAATTTTATGGTATTTTACGAAATATACCCAAGGATGAAAACATACATTGACTTTTGGCATTAAAATAGGTAAAATAATACTGGTACGTTGAAGTCGTATGTCTCTGCGGCTTCACAGGCCCCAGGCCCTGTCCCTGTAACATTTCAACCTGGGGCCTGCAACATCAGACATCAACAATAGGAGGAATTCACTTTGAAGGATTGGGATCGCTTAATCACTGTTGAAGAAATGGAAGCGGCCACTGCCTCTCTGCTGGAAAACGGCAAAAAGGTGGGTGCTGACTCCTGGCAGCAGCGGGTCAAGAACCAGACCCCCCACTGTGGCTTCGGCGAAGCTGGCACCTGCTGCCGCATCTGCTCCATGGGCCCCTGCCGCATCACCCCCAAGGCCCCCCGCGGTATCTGTGGCTGTGACGTTCATGGTATCGTCGGCCGTAACTTCCTGCGTTTCACCGTAGGCGGTACTGCTGCTCACTCCGACCACGGTCGTGAGATCATGCACACCCTGTACGAAACCAAGGAAGACGGCAACTACACCGTCAAGGACCCCGAGAAGCTCATTCGCATCGCTAAGGAATGGGAAATCGAGACCGAGGGTAAGGACATCTACGAGCTGGCTCACGAGGTCGCTGTGAAGGGCCTCATGGAGTACGGCAAGCCCTTCGGCACTCAGCTGTTTGCAAAGCGTGCTCCTGAGCACACTCAGGAACTGTGGGAGAAGGCCGGTATTACCCCCCGTGCTATCGACCGCGAAGTTTCCGAAGCTATGCACATGACTCATATGGGCTGCTCTTCCCTGCCCGAAGCTCTGGTACATCAGGCTCTGAGAGCCGGTCTGTCCGATGGCTGGGGCGGCTCCATGATGGGCACCGAGTTCTCCGACGTTCTGTTCGGTACTCCCAAGCCCATTGACACCACCGCTAACCTGGGCGTTATGGAAAAGGACATGGTCAACATCGTTGTCCACGGCCACGACCCCTCTCTGTCCGAGATGGTCGTTCATTACGCCAATGACCCCGAAATGATCGCTCTGGCCAAGTCCCTTGGCGCTAAGGGCATCAATGTCTGCGGTGTCTGCTGCACCGCCAACGAAGTTGCTATGCGTCACGGCATCCCCATGGCCGGTAACTTCCTGAGCCAGGAGAACGTTGTTCTCACCGGCGCCTGCGAAGCCATTGTTGTTGACATCCAGTGCATCTTCCCCGCACTGGGCCCCCTGTCCAAGTGCTTCCATACCAAGTTCATCACCACCTCTCACATCGCCCGTATGCCCGACTCCGAGTTCATCGAGTTCAGCACCGAGTCTGCTGCCGAGAATGCTAAGGCCATTGTGAAGACCGCTGTTGAGAACTTCAAGAACCGTACTCCCGAGCTGGTGAACATCCCCGATATCAAGACCAATGCTCGTGTGGGTTACTCCGTTGAGGCCATTGTGAAGGTCCTCGATGGCGTTGCCAACACTCAGGTCGATACCTTCGGTACCACCAAGCCCCTGCTGGAGTGCGTTACTTCCGGTGTCCTGCGTGGTGCTGTGGCCATGGTTGGCTGCAACAACCCCAAGATCCGTCCTGACTACGCTCATATCGAGCTCATGAAGAAGTTCCTGAAGAACGATATCATCGTAATCGTCTCCGGCTGCTCCGCTCAGGCTGCTGCCAAGGCTGGTCTCATGGACCCCGTCCTGGCTAAGGAGTACTGCGGCGCTGGTCTGAAGCGTGTGTGCGAACTGGCCGGCATTCCTCCCGTCCTGCACATGGGCTCCTGCGTCGATATCTCCCGTATGCTGATCCTGGCTGCCGAGCTGTCCAAGGATTCCGGCATTCCCATTTCCAAGCTGCCTGTTCTGGGCTGCGCTCCCGAGTGGATGTCCGAGAAGGCAGTGTCCATCGGTAACTATGTTGTTGCTACCGGTCTGGATACCTTCCTGGGTGTTGATCCCTATGTCAAGGGTTCTTCCGAGATGGGCGAATGGCTCACCGGTGAGAACGGCATCAAGAAGTGGGTCGAGGCAAACTACACCGTCGAGACCGACATCGAGAAGATGGGCGACCTGATGATCGAGCGTATCGAAGCCAAGCGTGCAGCTTTGGGCATCTAATTTGTAAAATGAGGTCCTGATTTCATGAAACTTGCAATTACCGGCAAGGGCGGCGTGGGCAAAACCACCCTGTCCTCCACTCTGGCTCGTCTGTATGCAGCCGAGGGCCGTCAGGTCCTGGCCGCCGATGTAGACCCCGATGCCAACCTTGGTTTGGCTCTGGGCCTGACCCAGGAAGAGGTGGACAGCATCGTCCCCATCTCCAAGATGCGGACTCTGGTGGAGGAGCGCACCGGCGCCAACGAAGCCAACAAATTCTTTAAGCTGAATCCTTATGTTGCCGATATTCCGGAGAAGTACGCCAAAGAAATCAATGGCGTAAAGCTCCTGGTCATGGGCACTGTGGATGTGGGTGGCAGCGGCTGTGTCTGTCCCGAGCATGTCATGCTCAAGGCCATCTTGAGCACCTTATCCTACCGCAAAGATGATGTGGTGATTATGGATATGGAGGCTGGTCTGGAGCACCTGGGCCGCGGCACCGCCGCCAATATGGATCAGTTCATCGTGGTGGTGGAGCCTGGCGCCCGCAGCGTGCAGACCTACACCAACGTAAAACGCCTGGCCAAAGATCTGGGCGTGAAGCAGGTCCGTGTGGTGGCCAATAAGGTCCGTGACCAGAGGGATGAAGATTTCCTGCGTGGTGTCATCCCCCCTGAGGATTTCCTGGGCTGTATTCATTATAACCCCGAAATCATGGACGCTGATCGTATGGGAAAGTCCCCTTATGATTTCTGCCCCACCGCAATTGAGGAAATCAGGAATATCAAAGCAATAATCGATCGTGATTGATATAGGAGGAAAAACCGTGACTTTATTTGAAAGAGTTTTCGGCGGCAACGATGCCGTATATGGCCTCACTGAAGCCGCTATTGACAATGCCATTGCTCAGTATGGAGAAGGCCAGGCAGTCTCCTTCCCCGACACTGCCTACAGCCTGCCCTGCTACTATTCTGTTACCGGCGTGAAGGTGAATACTCTGGGCGAGCTGAAGGCCGCTCTGGGTGTTGTTAAGACCCTCATGACCCGTGAAAACCGTCTGAATGATGCATTCATGTCCGGTGTTGCCACCGCTCTGTGTGCTGAGTTCATCGAGGTCCTCAAGTACCTCAATGGTGCTACTCCCTACGAGCAGCCCTGCTACGGCCACATCTCCGATGCCTTCGTCCGTAACCTGGGTGTTCCCCTGGTTACCGGCGACATCCCCGGTGTTGCTGTTATCCTGGGTTCTGCTCCCTCTGCCGACGAGGCAGTTGAGCTGGTTAAGAGCTACCAGTCTCAGGGCATTCTGGTGACCCTGATCGGCGGCGTTATCGATCAGCTGAAGGAAAAAGGCTACAAGACCGGTGACGCAGTTCGTGTTGTGCCTCTGGGCATGGATGTAACTGCTGTGATCCACGTTGTTTCCATCGCTCTGCGTGCTGCCCTGATTTTCGGTAACGTCACCCCTGGTGATGCTACTAACCTCATGAAGTACACCATGGAGCGTATTCCCGCATTCGTCAACGCTTTCAAGCCTCTGGACGATGTGATCGTGGCCTGCGGTGCCGGTGCTATCGCACTGGGCTTCCCCGTTGTGACCAACGAGACCGAGAACATCTACCGTGTGCCTAAGAGCCTGATCGTGCAGGAGGATGTTTCCAAGTTCAACGCTACCTCTCTGGAAGCTCGTGACATCAAGATCAAGATTACCAAGATCGACATCCCCGTGTCCTTCGCTTCCGCCTTTGAAGGCGAGGTCATTCGCCGCGGCGATATGCAGGTTGAAGTTGATGGCTCTCGTGTGGACTGCTTCGAGCTGGTTTCCACCAAAGAGCCTGCTGAGATTGAGGACCACAAGATCATCGTGGAAGGCCCCGAGCTGGACGAGATCCCCGTGGGTTCCAAGATCTCCCTGTCTTACATTGTAGAAGTGGCCGGCAAGGCTATGCAGCCCGACTTCGAGTCTGTTATGGAGCGTAAGTTCCACTCCTACATCAACTGTGTCGAGGGTGTTATGCACACCGGCCAGCGTGACATGATCCGTATTCGTGTTTCCAAGGCTTGCTTTGAAGCCGGCTTCCGCTTTAAGCACATCGGCGAAGTTCTCTACGCCAAGATCAAGAGCGAGTTTGAGGCCGTTGTGGACAAGTGCCAGGTCCGGATCGTTGTTGACGCCGAGAAGAACAAGGAACTGCGTGCTTACGCAAACGAAGTCTTCGCAAAGCGTGACGACCGTCTGAGAAGCATGACCGACGAGTCCGTGCCTGTTTACTACACCTGCACCCTGTGCCAGGCCTTCTCCCCCAGCCACGTATGTATCGTCACCCCCGAGCGTCTGGGCCTGTGTGGTGCCGTGTCCTGGCTGGATGCAAAGGCCACCAACGAGCTGGATCCCCAGGGTCCCTGCCAGGTTGTTCCCAAGACCCGCTGCATCGACGAGAACCTGGGCCGTTACGAAGACGTGGATGAGGCTGTTAACAAGTACTCCCACGGCGCTCTGGAGCATGTAACCCTGTACTCCCTGTTCCAGGATCCCATGACCTCCTGCGGCTGCTTCGAGTGTATCTGCGGCGTGGAGCCTGTCTCCATGGGCGTTGTGATTACCTGCCGTGAGCATGCCGGCATGACTCCTCTGGGCATGACCTTCTCCGAGATGGCCTCCATGACCGGCGGCGGTGTGCAGACTCCTGGCTTCATGGGCCACGGCAAGCAGTTCATCTCCTCCAAGAAGTTCCTGAAGGCAGAAGGCGGCCTGGGCCGTATTGTCTGGATGCCCAAGGATCTGAAGGACATGGTTCGTGAGCGTCTGGATGCTTCCGCTAAGGAGCTGTACGGTGTTGACAACTTCACCGACATGATCGCCGATGAGACTGTCTGCACCGAAGATCCCGAGCAGCTGCTCAACTACCTGTCTGAGGTGGGCCACCCCGTTCTCAGCATGGAACCCTTCGATATGTAATTGAATTCCTCAGCCGGGCGGTTAAAAACCGCCCGGTTTTTTTATCCTTCTGCGCTGCCCGCTACGGCGCAGAAATGCTCCTGACAGGCTGTGGAAGCGGCTGAGTGAGGTGTTTCTTCCTGTCAGGAGACTCCCACCCATTACAAAATAAGGAGGCCAAGCAGCAAGCCTGGCCTCCATTTCATATAGAATGATTTATAATAAAACCGTCTTTGAGTACCCAGAAACAACGAGACACGGTCTGCCGACTCCTTGCAGAATGCTGCGTTTCCACTGCATTCTGCTTAGAGCCGACAAGCCGTGTCTTTTTTTGACTATATGCGGCACAGGTTACTGCGCCCTATGTACCCTTAGTGCAATGATTGAGAACCGGATTAGAATGCACCCTGCTCCATCATAGCGGTAGCAACCTTCTTGAAGCCAGCGATGTTAGCACCGGCAACCAGGTTGTAGCCCAGGCCGTACTCCTCAGCAGCCTCAACAGATACACGGTGGATGTTCTCCATCATCTTGTGCAGCTGTGCATCGACTTCCTCAGCAGTCCAGACCAGACGCTCGGAGTTCTGAGCCATTTCCAGAGCGGAAACGCCAACACCGCCGGCGTTAACAGCCTTGGAAGGAGCAACGATCATGTTGGGCTGAGCCATCAGGAAGGCCAGAGCATCGTTGGTGGTGGGCATGTTAGCAACTTCGATGTAGTACTTAATGCCGTTTGCAGCGATCTTCTGAGCGGACTCCATCTTAACGTCGTTCTGCATAGCGGAAGGCATGACAACGTCAACCTTGACGCCCCAAGGCTTCTCGCCGGGGAAGAACTGTACGCCGGGGAACTTGTCGGAGTAGTCCTGCACGCGGTTACGGCCGCTTGCACGCATCTCAACCAGGTAATCAACCTTCTCCTGAGTGGTAACACCCTCGGGATCGTAGATGTAGCCGTCGGGGCCGGACAGGGTCACGACCTTAGCGCCCAGCTGCATAGCCTTCTTACAGATACCCCAGGTAACATTGCCGAAGCCTGCACAAGCAATGGTCTTGCCCTCAATGGACTCGCCCTCGTGCTTCAGAACTTCCTGCAGGTAGTAAACAGCACCGTAGCCGGTAGCCTCGGGACGGATCACGGAGCCGCCGTAGCTCTGGCCCTTACCGGTGAGAACGCCGTTCTCCCACACGCCCTTCAGGCGGCGGTACTGGCCGTACATGTAGCCGATCTCACGGCCGCCAACACCCATATCGCCAGCGGGTACGTCAACATCGGGTCCGATGTAGCGATACAGAGCGGTCATAAAGCTCTGGCAGAAACGCATGATCTCAGCGTCGGACTTGCCAGCGGGATCGAAGTCGGAACCACCCTTGCCGCCGCCGATGGGCAGGCCGGTCAGGCTGTTCTTAAAGGTCTGCTCGAAGCCCAGGAACTTGATGATTCCGGGGTAAACATTCTTCTGGAAACGGATGCCGCCCTTGTAGGGTCCGATGGCACCGTTAAACTGGCAACGATAGCCGGTGTTGGTGTGGAAGTTACCCTGGTCATCTTCCCAGCATACACGGAAGGTGAACATACGCTCAGGCTCGACCATACGGGTCAGCAGGTCGTACTTTTCATACTCGGGGTGCTTCTCAATGACGGGCTCCAGGGAGGTGAAGACCTCTTCCACGGTCTGCACGAACTCAGGCTCGTTAGCATACTTTGCTTTCACATTCTCAATAACTTTTGCCAGGTACGCGTTCATAGTAATTTCTCCTTTTATTTGATCCATTTAAAACTACAGGTTCGCTTTGCTGGGATGTGAATCATCGGCAGCCCTAAGGCTGGGATACACCAGAAAATTTAGGCGAAAAAGTCCTTGATTACAGAGACGACCTCAGCACCGACACGGGCCTGAGCCTCAGCGGTAGCAGCACCGATATGAGGTGTGCAGGACACTCTCTCATGACGGTACAGGGCCTCGTTCTTGGTGGGCTCTTCTGCCCAGACATCCAGGCCTGCAGCACGCAGGTGACCGGATTCCAGAGCTTCCAGAAGTGCAGCCTCGTCCACGTTGGCACCACGGGAGGTGTTGATGAGGACAGCGCCCTTCTTCATCTTGGCAATGGCCTCAGCATCAATGATGGGCTTGCCAACGGAAGGAGTGTGCAGGCTTACAAAGTCTGCCTTCTCCAGAATTTCATCCAGAGTGGTAAAGTGGAAGGTCTCGGTCTCCAGCTCGGGCTGGGGATGACGGCGGTAAGCCAGGACCTTCATACCCAGAGCCTGGGCCATATTGGCCAGGCAGGCACCGATGCGGCCATAGCCCACGATACCCAGGGTCTTGCCCCGGAGCTCAATGCCCTTGCCATAGGCCTTCTTTTCCCATCTGCCCTCTCTCATGGTCTGACCGGCCACGGAGATGAAACGGCAGCAGGAGAACATATGGGCCAGAGCCAACTCAGCAACGGAGTTGGAAGAAGCATTGGGGGTATTGCGGACAGCAATGCCGTGCTCCTCAGCGTAAGCAACATCGATGTTATCCACACCGACACCGCCACGGACCACCAGCTTCAGCCGGCCGGCGCTCAGAGCCTCATCCAAATGGTTCTTGCGAACCTTGGTTGCGGAGCGGACTACCACGCCGTCAAATTCCTGCAGAGCCTTGCCCAGTTCCTCCGGAGCATAGAACTGCTCAACAACTTCAAATCCAGCTTCCTTCAGGGCAGCAACTGCGCCCTGATCCATACCATCAGTAACTAAGATTCTTTTCATGATTAACCCCTCTCTGCCTCGAACTTCTTCAGGCACTCGACCAGAGCCGCAACGCCTTCCTTAGGCATAGCGTTATAAATGGAGGCACGCAGGCCGCCAACGGACTTATGACCCTTCAGGTTATCAAAGCCGGCCTTCTTGGTGTAGGCGACCACTTCAGCATCCAGGTCCTTGGACTCGGTGACGAAGGGAACATTCATCAGGCTGCGGAATTCCTTATCCACAGTGCCCTTGAACATCTTGGAAGAATCCAGGAAGTCATACAGAACCTTGGCCTTCTCCTCATTGCGCTCGTTCATAGCCTCCAGGCCGCCGCGGTCCAGCAGGTACTTGAACACCTTACCGCAGACATAAATAGCCCAGCAGTTAGGAGTATTGTACATGGAACCGGCACCGGCATGGGTGTCGTAACGCAGATACACAGGGGTCTTGGGGTCCAGATCCTCACGGATCAGATCCTCACGAATAATCACGATAGCCATACCGGCAGGTCCGATGTTCTTCTGCACGCCGCCGTAAATCACGCCGTAATCGGAAACATTACAGGGCTTGGACAGGAACATGGAGGACTGGTCGGAAACCAGAATCTTACCCTTGGTGTTGGGCAGGGACTGGTAGGTGGTACCGTGAATGGTCTCGTTCTCACAGATGTAGACATAGTCTGCATTGTCCCGGATGGGCAGGTCTGTGAGATCGGGGATGTAAGAATAGTTGCGGTCCTCGGAGCTTGCAATGCACTTCACGTCGCCAAACTTCTTGGCTTCAGTGAATGCCTTCTTACTCCAGGAACCAGTGACGATGTAATCGGCTACACCGTTCTTCATGAGGTTCATGGGGATCATGGAGAACTGCAGAGTAGCGCCGCCCTGGATGAACAGCACCTTGTAGTTATCAGGGATGTTCATGAGCTTGCGGAGGTCAGCTTCGGCATTGTCGTAAATTTCCTGGAATACCTTTGAGCGATGAGACATTTCCATGACGCACATGCCAGAACCACGGTAGTTCAGCATTTCATCCCGGATTTCCTCCAGAACTTCCACAGGCATTGTGGCAGGACCGGCAGAAAAATTGTAGGTGCGATCGTACATACTAAGAAACCTCCTAATGATGTTGGTAAAAGTCCTTCTCCGGCGAACACGCTCGCCTTTGATTTGAGTATAATCCACTTCTACAAATTTATCAACCCCTATTTCAGCTTTCCATATTCCTTTGGTTTGTTGCACAAAATAACCATAATCAACCTGTTGAAAATGCCGTCATATTAGTTAAATTGCTACAACACACACTGACTGCTCCGGATTCTCTGGCTCAGAGGCAAACAGACCGTATAATCTGTCACAGCGACATTCCACCGCCTGCCACGGATGTGCCATTTTCTTGCCCAGATTTACCGTAATCTCTTTCGGCATCTGTCGCAGGGCCTGACGGCCCTGTGCGGTAAAGCCCAGAATGCGGACATAGGGGGCCTCCTGCTCCAGGTCCCGGGCAGTAAAGCCCAGAAATGCACACATGACCATGCGGTTCAGCCGGCTTCTGGTGTAGCGTTTGGACTTGGTTGCCTCCAGAATCTCTTCCAGTGTGTTGTATTTCCGGCTGGCCTTCCACAGTCTGCGCCAAAGGCCCTCGGAGCCATAGGGAATCTGTTCAAAATCCGCCTCTTCCATGCTCCAGAGTCTGGCGAGAATCGCCCGCTCTCCATTGACCAGACTATGCGGCACCGCTTCACTATATAGTACAGCCGCCTGCTGCGGCACAAAATCCGTAAGGCTTTCTTCTCTTGTGATTCTGCCACGCAAAGAAGTGGCAGAGGGATTCTCTCTTTGGGCTACAGGATCATGGTAGTCACCGGGCCTCACAATGGGAACCGGCTCCATGGCACTTCCCAGCTCCAAAATAGCCTTGCAGTACTCCACTGCCAATATGTCATTGGGCCTTCTGAGGATTTCCGGGTCCGCTCCCAGATCCCGTGCTGCCTTGGCCCGGGCCGCAGGAAAGGAGTCACCCCCATCCAGGTAAGGCCGCAGGGCTTCCTTTAGCTGCGGCATGAGCAGCGTCTTTGCCGTGTGAAGCAGCGCCTCCTTTTCTCCGGTCTCTGCTCCAAAGCACAGCTTTTCCACTCCCAGACGATGCAGATAGGTCACAGCTCCCTTTGCAAAGCCCTCCGCCGATTGCAAAGACACATTCACAGGAAGCTCCAGCACCAGGTCTGCACCGCTTAACAGGGCCGCTTTGGTCCGAACCTGCCGGTTATAAACCGCAGGCTCTCCCCGCTGCACAAAGTGACCGCTCATCATGCAGACCACTGCTGCCTGGGGAAATTTTTCCTTCACCCAGCGAATCTGCTGTTCATGACCACGGTGAAAGGGGTTGTATTCACAGATAATGCCGACGGTTTCCATATAGATTGCTCACCCTTTTAAGAAATTTAGAAAAAAATTTGTAATAAGTACTTGTACGATTTGGGAAAATGGTATAAAATAATCCTAGGTATGTCTATCCTACCATATGTTAGGTAAAAATGAAATCAAAGATTACAGGAGGATCATTTAAAATGAACATTCTGGTTATCAACGCTGGCAGCTCCAGCCTCAAGTATCAGTTGATGAATCCGGAGACCGGCGTCGTTTCCGCCAAGGGCCTGTGTGAGCGTATCTACATCGACGGCCGTCTGACCCACAAGGTCGGCGACAAGAAGGTGGTCAAGGAAATCGCCATGCCCAGCCACTCCGAGGCCATTGCTGCCGTTCTGGACATTCTGGTTGACCCCGTGGACGGTGTCATCAAGAGCACCGACGAGATCGACGCTGTTGGCCACCGCGTGCTGCACGGCGGCATGAAGTTCAGCGATTCCTGCATCATTGACGATCAGGTCATCAAGGCCATCGAGGCCTGCATCCCTCTGGGACCTCTGCATAACCCCGCCAACCTCATGGGCATCCGTGCCTGCCAGGCTGTTATGCCCAAGACTCCCCAGGTTGCCGTGTTCGATACCGCTTTCCATATGACCATGCCCCCCAAGGCTTATCGTTACGCTATCCCCACCGAGTACTTTGAGAACGACGACATCCGCCGTTACGGCTTCCACGGCACCTCTCACAAGTTCATTGCCCGCCGTGCTGCTGAGCTCATGGGCACCAAGAACTTCAAGCTGGTCAACTGCCACCTGGGCAACGGCTCTTCCATGTCCGCTGTCATGGACGGCAAGTGCCAGGATACCTCCATGGGCCTGTCTCCTCTGGCCGGTGTGCCCATGGGTACCCGCTGCGGCGACATCGACGCCTGTGTGGTGCAGTTCATCTGCAACAAGTACAACATGAGCGTTGACGAGTGCCTCACCATGCTGAACAAGAAGTCCGGCGTTCTGGGTATGTCCGGCGTTTCCTCCGACTTCCGTGATCTGGAAGACGGTGCCAACAACGGCAATGCAGCCTGCCAGCTGGCTCTGGATAAGTTCGCTTATGAGTGCGCCAAGTATGTCGGTGCCTATGCTGCTGCCATGAACGGCATTGATATGCTGACCTTCACCGCCGGTGTCGGTGAAAACGGCGTGACCGTCCGTGCCGCTATCTGCGAGTATCTGGGCTTCCTGGGCGTAAAGATCGACCCCGAGAAGAACAATGTCCGCGGCAAGGAAGCTCTCATTTCCACCCCCGACTCCAAGGTTCAGGTTTGGGTCATCCCCACCAACGAGGAGCTGATGATCGCTCAGGATACTGCTGAGCTGGTCAACGCTGCTAAGTAATTTTGCCTTTCCAAAAAAGCGGAAGCCCGTCGGCTTCCGCTTTTTCAGAATAAAGTCTGCTTTTCTTTAGACTTTTCTATAAATTTTGTAAAAAGGAGAAGATTACCATGGAAACTGTAACCGAACGCTTTTTGCGCTATGCTGCTTTTGATACTACCTCCAACGAAGACTCCGAGACCTGTCCTTCTACCCCGGGGCAAAAGGTTCTGGGTGCCGCTCTGGTAGAGGAAATGAAAGCCATGGGCATCCAGGATGCCTACATGGATCAGGACGGATATATCTACGGCACTGTTCCCGGTGACCCCAGCAAGCCTGTGATTGGTCTGGTGGCACACATGGATACTGCTCCCGACATGAGCGGCACCAATGTCACACCTAAAATTGTGGACTATCAGGGCGGTGATATTGTCCTCAATGAAAAAGAGAACATTGTCCTGTCCCCTGCCCAATTCCCCAGTCTGAACCGCAACATCGGCAAGCATCTCATTGTCACCGATGGAACTACCCTTTTGGGTGCCGACGACAAAGCAGGCGTTGCAGAAATTCTCACCGCCGCTCAAATTCTGTTGGCCAGCAAGGAGTCCCATTGCACCCTGCGTATCGGCTTCACGCCTGACGAGGAAATCGGTCGTGGCGCCGACCGTTTCAATGTGAAGGACTTTGGTGCAGACTTTGCCTATACCGCCGACGGCGGCACCATTGGTGAACTGGAGTACGAGAACTTCAACGCCGCCGGTGCTACCGTAACATTCCACGGTCGGAACATTCATCCCGGCAGTGCAAAGAATCAGATGGTCAATTCTCAGCTCATTGCCATGGAGTTTAACGGTTTGCTGCCTGTCAACGCCCGTCCTGAGTATACCGAGGGTTACGAAGGCTTTGTTATGCTGACCTCTATGGAAGGCAGCGTGGAGCTGACCCAGCTCCGCTACATCATCCGGGATCACGACATGGAGAAATTCCAGGCCAAAAAGCAGCTGCTGGAGGAAATCACCCGGTTCCTCAACACCAAGTATGGGGAAGGCACTGTGGAGCTCACTGTGAAGGACAGCTACTACAACATGAAGGAAAAGATTCTTCCTGTCATGCACATCATTGACAGAGCCAGAGCCGCTATGCAGGCTGCCGGCATGAATCCCGTAGAGGTTCCTGTCCGCGGCGGCACAGACGGTGCCAGACTGTCCTATATGGGTCTGCCCTGCCCCAACCTGTGCACCGGCGGCGAAAACTACCACGGAAGATATGAATACATCCCCGTTGAGGACATGGAAACCTGCGTGAAGATGCTGGTGGAAATTCTGAAGTAAGCTAACATTTTGCAGTCTTTGGCAGGATGTATTCTGCCAAAGACTGCATTTTTTTGTATTGGAGAAATTACAGTGCTGCACTCAGAACAAAATATCTTTGAAAAAATTTCCCATATGTTTAAAAAGGGCCTTTCCCCCACAAACCCCCAAAAAATTCCGGCTTTCTGGAAAAAGAAGACCGGAAAGCCCAGCATTACCTTCACGCTCACAGAAGAGCCTGTCAGCCGCAGCTACATTGGCGGCCCGAATCTCGGCCCTGTTCCTGTGGATGCCGACGGACAGCCGATGCGCCAGCTCTGTGCCCTGTATTGCAGTGAATTGCCCCCTATGGAGGGGTTTCCAAAAAAGGGAATTCTCCGTTTTTTCCTTGCGGACAATGACGACATGGCACTGGACCCCCTCAATCCCACGGAGCAAAACTGGTTCCGGGTTCTGTATCAGCAGGAGGAAACCCTGACGCCCGGCGATTGTCCCCCTGTCAGTGAATATTTCCCCGTGCAGGAGCAGTATTTTCTGCAATTTACTTTGGAGCCTGCCCAGCCCATGACCATATGCCACTGGGACTATGATGATACCTGCCAGCGCCTGGGCTTTTCTGAGGATGAGGACGAAATGATGGAACTTCTGGAGGATGCATTTCCCTCCGGCGGTCACCGAATCGGCGGCTATCCCCACTTTACACAGGATGATCCTCGATATGAAGAAGACCTTCGTAAGTTTGACACGCTCTTATTGCAGCTGGATACAGAGGACGACATGGTAGAAATCGGCGATTGCGGTGTGCTGAACTTTTTCATTCCCAAGGACAACTTAAAAAATCTGGATTTTTCAGAAGTTCTGTATTGGTGGGACTGCTATTAAAGAGAAATCGGAGTCTGGCATGAAGATATCCAGACTCCGATTGTTTTTTATTGTTCCACAGGGCACTCTTTTGCCAGGGGATTCCATTTTCCCGTGAGATAACAGCCCAAGAACAGGACAAACAGCAGCAGGTTATGGAGAATCATGCAGGCCCAGGCCGCAATCAGGCCCATATGGAGGAAGTGGGTACAAATGAATGTGCCGACGATCCGAATGCCCCACATACCCAGCAGATTATAAACAAATGGGGTTTTGGTATCGCCCACACCCAAAAGCAGGCCCTCCACAATAATAGAGAATCCGAAGAAGGGTTCCGATACTGCCACCATTTTCAGCACGGTAGTGCCCAGGTCCACAACTTCCTTACTGCTGGAGAAGATTCCGACCAGAGGCCGGGCCGTAAAAAACAGCGCAGCACCGGATATCATCATAAGTCCGATCTCAATGGGCAGGAACATTGCCGCCAGCGCCTTCATCTTTTTCTGATCTCTTGCGCCATAGGCGTTGCCTGCCAGGGTAGCGGCTGCAGTCTGCATACCATAGCCGGGGATGTAAAAGGCAGATTCCACCGTATTGGCAATGGTATGGGCAGCAGTGGACACATCACCCAGGGCGTTAATCATAGAGGCGAAGGCTACATAGCCCAGAGAGGTAGCAAACCGCTGGAGCATATTGGGCAGGGCCGTTCTGAGGCAGGGACGCAGAATGGTCATATCCGGACTGATCTTCTCGTTCTTGGGAGAAATCTCAGGATGTTTCCACAGGACCCAGGTAATATGGATACCGCCTACGGTAAAGGCCAGTGCACTGGCCGCCGCAGCGCCAACCACACCCCAGTCCGCACCGGGCATGGTGAAGGTAAAGCCCAAAAGGGAAACCACTCTGGTGGGATAGATCAGCAGGAAATTGAAAATCACATTGATGACATTGATGACAATGCCGACTTTCATTGGGGTTTTGGTATCACCTGCCGCCCGGAGGACCGTGCCAAAGATAATGGTAGCGGTTCTGGGTAACATGGGCAGATACATAATCAGGAAATACTTGGAAGCCAGAGGTTGAATAGCTGGGTCTACCTGCATCCACTTGGGAATCATGCCGCTTAATCCCACGGTAACGACCGTAAAAACAACACCACAGACCAGGGTTGCAAACACCGCCTGTCCTGAAGCTCTACAGGCCAGGGCCCGGTCATTGGCACCGTAAGCCTTGGCAATCAGAGACAAAAAGCCGATACCCAGTGCAGAAATCGTGCTGCCAATAAGCCAGTTTACTGTTGTGGTGGCACCGACTGCTGCTGTTGCCTGGGTACCCAGAGCACCGACCATGGCGGTATCGATGTATTGCACCGCCGTCTGCATCAGCTGCTCCAGCATGGTGGGCCAGGCCAAGGCCATAATGACCATAGCCATCTGGAAGCCACTTCTCTGCCGCAAGGGTGTTTTCATACGCATTTCCTCTCTTTATTTCTTTCTGAATCTAGTGGTGCCGTACAGGCCCACCACAGATAATTCTACCATACTCTCCATCAAAAAGGCAAGAGGGAGCAGCATGAGAAAGGAACCGCTTCAAAAATGTTATTGTTTCGTACAAAGAAAAAAGAGCCGTCCGAAAAAAAACGGACGGCTCTTGAAAATCACATTGGATTAGTCAGCCACGTAGGGCAGCAGAGCGATCTGACGGGCGCGCTTGATGGCGACGGTCAGCTGACGCTGATGAGCGGCGCAGGTACCAGTGGTACGGCGGGGCAGAATCTTGCCACGCTCGGACAGGTAACGGCGGAGCTTTGCGGTATCTTCGTAATCGATGTGAGTCATCTTATCCACGCAGAACATGCAAACCTTCTTGCGCTTGCGGGGACGGACGCGATCGTTAGCCATGGTAATCCTCCTTCATCAAATACTCTTTTAGGAAAAATTTTGTGGGACTTAGAACGGCAGCTGGCCGTCATCCTCCAGCATAGCGAAATCGCTGGCCGGGGCGGCGGGAGCAGGAGCAGCGTTATAGTTTGCGGGATTGATGGGGGCGTTGTAGCTGCCGGAGCCGTAGCTGTTACCAGCGCTATAGCCACCGCCGGAGTAGCTATTATTGGAATAGCCACCGTTATCGCCATCCCGCTTGCTGTCGCCGAAGTAGACATTGTCTGCCACGACCTCAGCGCTGCGGCGCTTGTTGCCATCTTTGTCGTTCCAGTTCCGGATCTGAAGCCGACCTGAGACTACTGCCATGCGGCCCTTGGCGAAGTACTTGGAGACGAACTCCGCAGTCTGACGCCATGCCACGATGTCAATAAAATCCGTTTCCCTCTCGCCGCTCTCTCTGGAACCGAAGTCCCGATCAACAGCAATGGAGAAGGAAGCCACGGCAATTCCGCTGCCAGTGCGGCGGAGTTCCGGGTCCCGGGTAAGGCGGCCCATGAGAACAATATGGTTCAGCATGGTAATCCTCCTTAGACTTCTTCGTCGGTGATGATGTGGCGGAGCACACCTTCGGTGATGTTGAGCACACGATCCAGCTCAGCGGGGAGCTGGGGCTTGCACTCGCAGATCATCCGGACGTAGTAGCCCTCGGGCAGATCGTTGATGGGGTAAGCCAGACGGCGCTTGCCCAGCTCATCCAAGCTGACAAGAGTACCCTCCGCTTCAACCATCGCCTTGAACTTTTCCACAAGAGCAGCGATGCCCTCTTCACCCTGAGCGGGATCGAGGATGTAGATCACCTTGTACTTAGCGGAAATCTTAGCCATGTTTGTTGCACCTCCTTTTGGACTTTTGGCCACCGCGGCTACGGTGGCAAGGGCCTGTCATACACAGGCCCGACTATTATATCTGATTCTCTTTCATTTGTCAAGTAATTTCCACATAAATAATCCTGAAAAATTGCAGAAAGGGCGTGTTACCACACAGATAACACGCCCTTTTGACTCTTAACCAATGATTCTTTTCAGCGATTTTTCCACTGCACCACTGCATGCAGGGCTGCAATCAGCTGATCTACCTCTTCCTCTGTGGTAAATCGGCTGAAGGAGGCTCTGAATGCACCGTCTATGACCTCACCGGGCAGGTGCATTGCCTCCAGCACATGACTGCGGTGGCCCTTTGCACAGGCTGAACCGGCAGAAACACAGACCCCATGATCCTGCAAAATATTGATAATATTCTGAGTAGGCACCCCTGCAATGGAGGCAGACAGCACATGGGGGGCCTCATGGGCACCCAGAACCTGAACACCGGGCAGATTTTCGATTGCCGCAATGGCCCGCTCCTTCAGGGCATGCTCATGCTGTAAATCCTCCTTGAGGGTAGGAAGTGCGGCGGCACATGCTGCACCAAAGCCGCAGATGGCAGGCATCGCCTCGGTACCGCTGCGGTAGTTTCCTTCCTGACCGCCGCCCAAAATAAAGGCAGGCAGAGGCAGTCCCTTCCGGATATACAGGGCACCTGCCCCCTTGGGGCCATGCACCTTGTGAGAGGAAATGGAAATCAGGTCCGCTCCCAGGGTTTTGGCCTGAAACGGCACCTTCATAAAGCCCTGGACGGCATCGGTGTGGAACAGGGCATCCGGGGCCATGCGATGGACCAGCTTTGCCATCCGCTCAATAGGCATGACGGCACCGGTTTCGTTGTTCACCATCATAACAGATACAAAAATCGTATCCTTCCGCATGGCCTCCCGGAGTGCTTCCAGGGTAATCCGACCCTCTTTGTCCGGGGCCAGATAGGTAACCTCAAAGCCCTGTGCCTCCAGCCGCTTCATGGGATTGAGCACTGCATGGTGTTCCACCGCAGTGGTGATGATATGCTTTCCCCGTTTTCCCATCCGGGCAATGGAGGAAAAAATGGCCCAGTTATCGGCCTCTGTGCCGCCGGAGGTAAAGAACACCCGGTCCGGTTCTGCACCCAGAGCCTTCGCTACCTGCTCTCTGGCTGTTTTCAAATTGTGGGCCGCCTCCATGCCGAAGCGATACAGGGCGCTGGGATTGCCCCAGGACTGCTCTAAAGCCGCAGTCATAGCTGCCACTGCTTCCGGGCAGGGCTTGGTGGTGGCGGAGTTATCTAAATATGCAAACATAGTATATCCTTCTCTATTTCTTACTTTCCTACGCAAAAACGCTGGAAGATTCGGGCCGTAATGTCCTCCCGTACCGTGGCTCCCGTGACTTCCCCCATGGCTTCCATAGCTGCTTCCACATCCGTGAGAACTGCATCGGGGGTCTGACCCATCTGCAACCCCTGAAGGGCTGCCAGCATAGACTCATAGGCACGGCGTACTGCGTCAAACTGTCGGGCATTGGTGAGCACGGAGCCGTCACAGGGGGTTTCTCCCTGGAACATGGTGTCTACCGCATTGGCAAACAGTTCCAGACCGTCTCCCGTTTTGGCACAGACACAGATCACATCCATAAAAGGCAAATCACCGGGCTGCACCACTGCGCCCAAGTCTGCCTTGTTAATGATTGCAATGGAATTGGGGGCATCCAGACACAGGCGAATGGCATCATGGTCCTCCTGAGTCAGAGGCTGAGAGCCATCACAGACAAAAATCGCCAGATCGGCCTCCTGTGCTGCCACACGGGAGCGTTCCACGCCCATGGCCTCTACCCGGTCTGTTGTCTGCCGGATACCGGCAGTGTCAATGAGCCGCAGACGGGTAGAGCCTAACATAACGGTTTCCTCTACTGTGTCCCGGGTCGTGCCGGGGATCTCCGTCACAATGACACGCTGGAATCCGGCCAGCGCATTCAGCAGGCTGGATTTTCCCACATTGGGCTTTCCTACAATGGCCGCCGCCACACCCTGCCGAAGAATCCGGCCCTGTCCATAGGTTTTGAGCAGCGCATAAAGTGCCTTGGCATCCTGCTTTAAGTCCTTGGCGTAGTTTTCCAGACCAAAATCCTCAATATCCTCGTCGGGATAGTCCAGAACCGCATGGAAATGGCTGCAAAGGTCCGTCAGATTGTTATAAATCGGGGTAAGCTTTCTGTTCAATGTGCCGGAAACCTGTCCTGCTGCATTGGCGGCAGCATCGGCGGATTCTGCCTCAATGAGGTCAATCACCGCCTCGGCCTGGGTCAGATCCATGCGTCCATTGAGAAACGCCCGTTTGGTGAACTCGCCCCGGCGGGCAGGCCGTGCCCCGGCCTGATACAAGGACTCCAGACCGGAAGCCAGCACCGCAGGCGAACCGTGGCAGTGAAACTCTACCGTATCTTCTCCGGTGTAGCTGTTGGGGCCCTTGGTAAAGACCGCCATGCACTGGTCTATGGTTCTGCCCTGGGCATCCAGGAGATTTCCCAAAACCAGCTTTCGGTTTTCCTGCTCCTGCAAAGGTTTCCCGTTTTTGCTCTGAAAGACCTTTCCTGCCACCTGACCGCATCCGGCACCGGAGAGACGAATGATTCCGATGGCACTGACCTGATTTCCCGTAGATACGGCAGCAATCACATGAGACATAAGGCTCCCTCCTTATTTCTGCAAGAATGCCAGAGGGTCTCCCTCCCCGGCAATAAAGTGCATGAGCATGTAGGCACACATAATGGCCACATTCTCTTCTCTTAAAATCCGCTTACATTCTTCCCGGTCTGCCAGGACCACCTGAATGTCCTCAGATTCTTCCTGATTTTCATTGGTGGGCTGGCCCTCGCAGTAGCCGAACACGGTCCCGCAGCTTTCATCTGTCATGCCCACCGTGGTGTAAAAGGGGCGCATATAGCTGCCGCCCTCCAGGGGCTTGAAGGTCAAGCCTGTCTCCTCATACATTTCCCGGATACCGGCATGCAGCAGATCCTCTCCCGGCTCTACCAGACCGGCGGGAAATTCATAGATATAGTCCCCAATGGGGTAGCGGTACTGGCGCACCAGAACCACTCTGTCCTTCTTTTCCCCGTAAACGCCGTAAAGGATGACGCCGTTGGGCTCATTTACATGGGTCACAGCCTTCACCTTCTCAGGCTGGCGAATCCGGGAGGCCATATAGTACTCCATGGATGTGCCGTCCCGTCGGACTGCGTCTAATTGGTATAAATTCAGAAACCGATTGTCTGTCAGCTTCGTTACATGCTTTACATCGCCCATATTGGTTTCCCTCCTGCTGTTTTATCTTTCCTTTTAATATACCATGGAACAGTGGGTTGTGCAATCTTTTTCCCTCAGCCTTCTGGGACAGAATAATATTTTGACACCACCCACCATACCATGTTATAATTACGGGATGTTTTCAGGTTGACGAAAAGGATGTTATGCTATGACTCTAACCAACGAGACCATCCGGCAGCTGTTTCCGTCCTACGACTATCAGCGGGGACTTGTATACTATCGCAGCGACCGGGTGGAGGATTACGATGAATTTGACACCTGGCAGGGCCTTCGGATGACAGCTCAGGTACGGGGAACCCAGCTGTATCACACCTCTGCCACGGTGCAGGAGCAAGGCGTTTTGCTGCACTGCTCCTGTCCCCGCTATCAGGACACCGGCACCTGCAAGCACCTGGCTGCCATGCTGCTCTACGGCATCAATCACAAGCAGTCCAGTCCTGCTGCCCTGCTTCTGGACCGATATCTGGAGCACACGGACCCGGGAAACGGTCTGGTCCGTCTGGTGCCCCGTCTGGAGTGCTCCCCGGGAATGAGTACCTACCCGGAGATTTCCTTTTTTATCGGGGCAAAAAAGCTGTACACTGTAAAGAATCTCTCCAATTTCTTGGATTATCTGGACCACGGCAGTACCTTTACCTATGGAAAGCAGCTGACTTTGCGCCATTCCATCAACAACTTTGATTCCCGCTCCCGGGAAATCATCGGACTTTTGCGAAACTACCGGGATATGTGCCGCCATGCCCAAAGTCCCTGGAGTCACAGTCTGGGCAGCAAGGTCACTTTTATGGGTGACACCTTCGACCGCTTTTTCCAGCTCTATCTGGATCAGACTTTAGAGCTTACCTATACCAAGGAAACCATTCTTCTGACCGACGGAGACCCGGAATGTGCCATGCGGATTGAGCAGGTGGACAACTCTGTGCGGCTGGATCTGGGCCGTCTGAGCCGTCTGGGCTTCTTCGGAAACGGCATTACCATGTATACCTACTGTGACGGTTTCCTTTATCGCTGTTCCAGGGAATTCCTGGATAAAATGACACCTCTGCTCCATCTTTCTTCCACGGAGCTTTGGTTCACCCGGCAGGAGCTTCCCACGTTCTGCAGCTGTGTGCTTCCTGCCATCGGCAGCTTTGTGCAGCTGGAGGACCCTATGGGCATTGTGCAGCAGTATGCCCCGGACCCCTGTACCCCCTGCTTCTACTTTGACTTCACAGGGGAGCGGCTCACGGCCCGGCTGACCTATCGCTATGGAGACCTGGAGCTGACCGAAGACCATGAAGGAGTCAAGCGGAATCTGGCGGCAGAGCGGGAGGCCAGACAGCACCTGCTGCACTGGTTCCTGCCTGTGGAAGATGATAAAACCCGGTTCTATCTCACAGGAGACGACGAAATTTTTGATTTTCTCACAGAAACCCTTCCGGAGCTCCACAATCAGGGAGAAGTTTATGTTTCTGACCGTCTGCAATCCCGGCAATTCCGTCCCGCCTCTGCCTCTGTAGGTGTCTCCGTCTCTGACGGTCTGCTTCAGCTGGACATTGATACCGGAGGCTTTCCTGCCGGTGAGCTGGAGGATCTCTACCGGAGTATGCTCCAGCGGCGGAAATACCACAAGCTGGAGGACGGCCGTTTTCTGGCTCTGGATGGTTCCGTCTGTGAATCCATGGCAGAGGCCGCCCACATGCTCCAGCTCTCCCCCAAGGATCTGGAAAAAGGCAGCATTTCTCTGCCTGCTTACCGTAGTCTGTATCTGGATAACCTTCTTCATCATAAGGAAGGAATCCTCTTTCATCGGGACGAGGAATTCCGGGCCATGGTCCGCCGGTTTAAGAATGTGGAGGACAGCGACTTTTCCCCGCCGGAAGCCCTGGCCCCCATTCTCCGTTCCTATCAGGCCACAGGCTTCCGCTGGCTGAAAACCCTGGAAAGCTGCGGCTTCGGCGGCATTCTGGCAGACGAAATGGGTCTTGGAAAAACCCTGCAGCTCATTACCTTCCTGTCCACGGTGCCCAGAGCTGTCACCGGAAAGCCCAATCTCATCGCCTGTCCTGCCTCTCTGGTCTTAAACTGGGCCGATGAATTTGCCCGGTTTGCCCCCTCCTATCAGGTGGCACTGATTCTGGGCAGTGCCCAGGAACGGGAACGGAAAATGGCCCAGTCCACACAGGCCGATGTGTGGATTACCTCCTATGACCTGCTCAAGCGGGATCAGGAGCGATATGAAGCATATGAATTTTACTGTTTTGCTCTGGATGAAGGCCAGTATGTAAAGAATCAGACCACCAAAGTTTCCAAAACCGTGAAATCCATCCGGTGTCGGCAGCGGTTTGTCCTCACCGGCACCCCCATTGAGAACCGTCTCAGCGAATTGTGGAATCTCTTTGATTTTCTCATGCCCGGATATCTGTTCACCCATAACCGCTTTGTGGAAAAGCTGGAAAAGCCCATTGTGCAGGCAGAAAATCCCGAGGCCAAAGAACAGCTTTCCCGTCTGGTCCGGCCCTTCCTTCTGCGCCGGCTCAAGAGTGAGGTGCTGCAGGAGCTGCCTCCCAAGCTGGAATATGACCGCCGGATTCCCCTGTCCGACGAAGAAATGAAGCTGTACCATGCCGCCGCTTCCGCCGCCAAGGGCACCTTTGCAGGGGGTGAAAAGATGGCCATTCTGGCAGCCCTTACCAGACTGCGCCAAATCTGCTGTGACCCGGACCTGTGCTTTGAAAACTACACAGGTGAATCCAGCAAGCTCCAGGCCTGTCTGGAGCTTTGCTCCGGCATGGCAGAAAACGGCCATCAGATTCTCCTGTTCTCCCAGTTCACCTCTATGCTGGACCGGATTCGCACCCGTCTGGACGAGGCCGGAATCACCAGTTTTACCATCCAGGGCTCCACCCCCAAGGAAAAGCGGGCAGAGCTGGTGAAGCGTTTTAATGCCGGTGGTGCGCAGGTGTTTCTCATTTCCCTGAAGGCCGGCGGTACCGGTCTGAATCTGACCTCTGCGGATGTGGTCATCCACTATGACCCCTGGTGGAATCTGGCCGCCCAGAATCAGGCCACCGACCGGGCTCACCGCATTGGTCAGCGTTCCTGTGTCCAGGTCTACAAGCTCATTGCAAAGGACACCATTGAAGAAAAAATCCAGCAGCTCCAGAACCGAAAGGCACAGCTCATGGACACTGTCGCCGGAAACAATGACATGGGGCTTTCCTCCGTCACCAGTGAGGAACTGCTCCAGCTGCTGGAGATTCCGGAATAAGGCTGATGTTGACAGCTTCAACATCTTGACAAAAAGCAGGGCTGAACCATCCTTCAGCCCTGCTTTCATTTGCACATTTTTCTTCTGAAACTGTATGGAATTTCTTTATTCTCTCTTAAGATGCGAGAAAATTCATTGTATTTTTCAATCTAACATGGTACAATACACCTCATGGATAAAAGAACTAGATTTTGGGTCAGTCGAAAAAATCCCCTGACCTGGCTGATGGCGCTTTGCATGGTCGCCTCCTCAGTGGTCCGAGTCATTTTCGCCTGTATGAGAGGAACAGGCGATTCCGGAAATCTTTGGGGCCTGGTGGTTCTCCCTGCGGCTGCGTGCCTGCTCTTTGCGCTGATCTGCCTGATAAACGGCAAGGAACGATACTACAAAACAGCCATTCCCATCTATATGATGGCGCTGTATCTGTGCTTTTACACCAAGGTTTCCCATCCCGAGATGGATAACTGGTACCTGTTTTTGTACTACTTCCTGTTTTTCACTCTGGCAACTGTATATGCCCTTACGGTGGCAGGACGATTCCAGCATTTTTGGGCGCTGCTGTTTGTATATCTGGTGCCTCTTCTGGCCCGAACTGTGGATAACTGGTCTGTTCTTACAGCGGCCTTTGTCCGGGACTCCGTTCTGGCGCTGATTCCCGATTCTCTGTTTCTTCTGGGTCTTATTCTGGGCGTATTTGCCACGTGGATACAGAATGACGGCAAGTATCATCCCACCTGGGGTGACCGTGCCGACGGTCGCCGTCTGCGGAGCCTGTACCCCATTTCGCAGATCACCGCCTACATCATGCCCAACCGGAACGGCTCTAACAATCTGTTTTCCAACTCCGTGGAAATCACCAATTTGGATCGGTTTATCCGCATGAGACGCAGAGAGGGCATGACCAATCTTGGTATTACCCATGTAATTCTGGCTGCCTATACCCGAACCGTGGCCAAATATCCGGGACTTAACCGTTTCCTGGCCGGGCAGAAGGTCTATTCCAGAGGCGATGATATTCAGGTCTGTATGACCATCAAAAAGGAAATGACCGTGGAAGCCCCGGACTCCGTCATCAAGCTCCATCTGACCCCCGGAGATACTCTGGAAGATGTCTATAAGAAGTTCAATGTTCTGGTGGAGGAAGTGAAAAACGCCCCCCTCAATTCCGATCTGGATAATCTGATCAGAGGGTTTACCATGATTCCCGGCGTATTATTGAAGTTTTCCGTATGGCTTTTGAAGCTGATGGATTATTTTGGATTGATTCCCGCCACCCTTACAGAGTTAAGTCCCTTCCATGGTTCCCTCTTTATCACCTCTATGGGATCTCTTGGCATTCCGGCTGTTTTCCATCACCTGTATGACTTCGGCAACATGCCCGTTTTCTGTGCCTTTGGCTGCAAGCGGAAAGTCAACGAAGTTTCTTCCGAGGGAGAAGTGCTTCAGAAAAAGTACATCGATTTAAACTTTACTCTGGACGAGCGAATTGTGGATGGCTTCTACTATGCCACCGCTATTAAGTACATGAACCGTCTGCTCCAGCATCCTCAGCTTTTGGAGCAGCCCCCTGAGACCATTGTCCAGGATATCGAGTGATCTTTGCAATCACCGGAACACATACAAAACCCCTGTGGAGCCTGTCAAAATTGCTCCACAGGGGTTCCTTTTATTCTTCTGCCATGCTCATATCCACGGCACCCTTTGCGCCGAAGCGAAGGCGCAGAAGCCGAAGCTTCGGTCCTTCTATATCCGTCAGGCCGACACTCATGCCATCCGCATTCTGAACCAGCTTTACCATGCGGTCCACCTGGGCCACAAACCGCTCCAAATCCTGTGCTTTAATAGGCTCCAGAGGCAGCAGCACACCGCACTCCTCCCCCAGCTCCCACAGGGCCGCTTTTTTGTCCTTGGTGAAAGGTGCCAGCTCTGTCACTGTCTTGCGCAGTGTGTCCATGTCGCTGATGTTCTCCACCTTCTGACGGAAAATCAGGTTTCCACCGGGGCAGCGCCACAGGCCATCTTCAGGCAACTTTTCCACAGGGATGTATCCTCTGGGCATAAGGCTGCCGGTACCGTCTTCCTCCCGCTGCCATACTGCCAGAGCATTGCTGATTTCCACCTCACAGGCACACACTGCGCTGGCATATTCCATATGCTCAAGCCCCTCTTCGCAGTCTTCCAGATAGCCCAAAAGCGCAAAAGGACCTGCATTTTCCTCCAGTGCCTTGCCCTCCATGCGAAGCGTATAGTCCGACGTTACCTGGATCGTCTGGGCTTTGTGCAGCTCTGCAAGACCGGCGGGGCAGCCGTCTGCCACGATTTCCACAGACTTGCGCTCCACATATTCGCTTCCCAGCTGCTCCAGCAGAGCCAGCTGACGGGTCAGAATATTCAGCACCTCTTGGGTCTCGGAGTCTGCCCGGTTCAGGCACAGATGTTCCTGAATCTCATAAATCATTTCCATGTTCTACCTCCCACAGAAAAGGCATTTTTGTTATCATAGCACATTTCTTTCCGCTTGGGAAGTGTCTGCCTTTCGGTTCAGGAAATTTTGGAAAGAATGGTTGCAAAACACCGAAAAATGGGATACCATAGAGAAAAGGCTCAGAAGCCAAAATTGATTATCTACGGAGGTACTGCCATGAATGCCGACGCAATCTGGAAAATCTTTGAAGAAACATCCTACATCCGTACCAGCGGCTCTCCCCAGGAAAAGCAGTGTGCTCAATATTTGATTGACCAGTGCAAAAAAATGGGCCTGGAGCCCACTGTAGAGCCCTTTGCTGTAGAAATGGCTGCCATTCAGGAAGTCGAGCTTCTCATGGACGGTGTTTCCGTTCCCTGCAAGGGCTACCTGCTCTCCGGCACCTGGGAGGTAGAGGCCCCCTTCCTGTATCTGCCCAACACCGATCCCTATTCTTTGCAGAATGTAAAGGGTAAGATCGTCATGGTGGACGGCGGCATGGGCTACTGGAAGTATCAGGATATTCTCAAGAACGGCGCTGTAGGTTTTATTACCTACGACGGAAATGCAAACTATGCCGACCGTGATATGGACCAGAAGGAGCTGCGTCCCTTTGTCAGCAACGGACATAAGATTCCCGGCGTAAACATCAACGCCAAGGATGCCATTGCTCTGATCCGCAAGGGCGTCACCACTGCAAAAATCACCCTGAAGCAGGAAGAAACCCAGGGAACCTCCCAGAATGTGGTGCTGGACCTGCCCGGTGAAGTACCCGAAACCATTGTCCTCACCGCTCACTACGACTCCACTCCCCTGTCTCAGGGTGTCTATGACAATATGTCCGGCTGTGTGGGTCTGCTGGGAATCCTGGACTACTTCAAGGACCATCCCCACCGCTACAGCCTGCGCTTTGTATGGTGCGGCAGTGAAGAGCGGGGTCTGCTGGGCTCCAAGGCCTACTGTGCCGCCCACAAGGAGGAGCTGGACACCATTCTTCTGAACATCAATCTGGATATGATCGGCTCTATCATGGGTCGGTTTGTCGGCTGCTGCACCGCAGAGGAGCGGCTGATGCACTATACCACTTACATGGCCTCCGAGGTAGGCTTCGGCATTGCCGTGAACCAGGATGTCTATTCCAGTGACTCCACTCCCTTCGCTGACCAGGGAATCCCCGCCATTACCTTTGCCCGGGATGCACCCGGCAACACCGCTACCATCCACAACCGCTATGACACCATGGATGTTATGAGTGCCCGTCAGATGGAGCTGGACATCGAGTTTATCACTGCCTTTACCGAGCGTATGGCCTGCGCCAAGTGCTTCCCCGTGGAGCGTACCATGCCCGACAATATGAAAGAGGCACTGGATGTCTACCTGCTGCGCAAGAGACCCAAGAAATAAATTTTCAAACTATATTTTCAGGGGAGCGGTGCACCGCTCCCCTGAAAATATCCCGGAGGGATGTTATGAAAAAAGCACAAAAAAAGGAAAGAAAAACATTGCTGTTGCTGAAGAAGGGCAAGCAGGGTCTGTTTCGGGCCATTTTCAGCCGGTTCGGTCTGGTGCTTCTTCTGCTGTTGGCTCAGGTAGGTCTGATGCTGGGCTTTTTTGTGTGGTTTGAAGAATTCCTGCCCCACTTCTTCGGAGGCTCTCTTCTGGTAACGGTTCCCGTGCTGCTGTACCTTCTGAACAGCCGTCTGGACCCCTCTGCCAAAATCACCTGGCTGGTGGTAATGATGCTGATGCCTCTGTTTGGCGCTCTGTTCTTCTGGTTTACGCAGAGTAATCTGGGCCATCGTGCCCTGACAGAGCGTATTGGCCACCTACTCCATTTGACCAGAGAGGCCATCAAGCAGGAACCTGAAGTACAAAGCCGGCTGGAAGAAGAAAACCCCGGCGCCGCCTCGCTTACCAAATACATCCGCAGAACCGCCTGCCACCCCATCTGCGATGGAACCGATGTAACCTATTATTCCACAGGCGAAGACATGTTTGAAGCCATAATGGATGAGCTGGAGCAGGCCCAGCACTATATTTTCCTGGAATACTTCATTGTCGAAGAGGGTCTCATGTGGGGCCAGATGCTGGATCTTCTGGCACGGAAGGCCGCACAGGGTGTGGAAATCCGGATGATGTATGACGGCACCTGTGAATTTACCCGTCTGCCTCGGGACTATCCCAAGCTTCTTCAGAATCTGGGAATCCAGTGCCGGGTTTTTGCCGCTGTGAAGCCCTTCCTGTCCACCCACTATAACTACCGGGATCATCGGAAGATTCTGGTAATCGACGGCCATACCGCCTTTACCGGAGGCATCAATCTGGCCGACGAGTACATCAACCATGTTTCCCGGTTCGGCTATTGGAAGGATACCGGCCTCATGCTGAAAGGCCCTGCTGCACAGAGTCTCATGCTCATGTTCCTGCAGCTTTGGAGTGTCACCGACCACCATCCGGAATTCCAGAAGTATCTGGCTCCTGTTCCCAAGGTGCCGGGTGCCAAGGGCTATGTCATTCCCTATGGCGACTGCCCCTTAGACGAGGATAAGCTGGGAGAACGCGTTTATATGGACCTTCTGAACCGGGCCCAGCGGTATGTCCACATCATGACTCCCTATCTCATTTTGGACGGAGAACTGGAAACCGCTCTTCGCTTTGCGGCAGAGCGTGGTGTAGAGGTCAGTCTGATTCTTCCCGGTATCCCGGACCAGAAATCCGCCCATATGCTGGCAAAAACCCACCTTCCCGCTCTGGTGGACTCCGGAATCCATGTCTACAGCTATACACCGGGCTTCCTCCACGCCAAGGTGATGACCTGTGATGATCGGGAGGCGGTTGTGGGCACCATCAATATGGATTATCGCAGCCTGTACCACCATTTTGAATGCGCTACCTATCTGGTAGATGTGCCCTGTATTCAGAACATCGAGAAGGATTTTCAGCAAACGCTGCTGCAAAGCCAGCGTATTACCCGCCAGACCATGCGGGAAGACCCCTGGTACGAAAAGCTGGGCGGTCTCCTTCTGAAAGCCATCGCTCCCTTGCTGTAGCGAACAGCCTCCGGCTGTTTTCCGAAACAGGCATCCTATGACACAAAGAGGCACCGAGAAAGAGTCTGACTTTCCCGGTGCCTCTTTTCTGTTGTCTTGCATTCATCTGGTATGTCCCGAATGGTACCGGGTACAAGCATACAGGCTTACGCCGTACAATCAATTTCAATGACACAATGGGTTCCGAAGTCCAGCACATGTCCCAGGGTATATGCAATGGGGCTGCGGAAAATCGGGCCGTCCACTGTCAGGGTGTGATACTCTCCGTTCTCTCCGCACACATCAATGCCGCATTGTTCCATAATATCCACAGTCTGTGCATCCAGCACCTTTCCCAGAACCGACTTTGGAAGCTTCCTGCTGTCAATCGATTTTATCAGGCATCGATACCCCAGCGCCATAAGCTCCTGCACATTTTCTTTTCTGCCCCTGTGCCACAACGGAAAAACCGCATCCAGGCCCACATTTTTACACCGCTGCTCACTCCAGGCCCGGTTTTCCTCGATGTCAATATCTCCGAAGCAGGCCATCTCTGCTCCCATGGCTTTGGCTTTATGCAGTGCCTCTTCCATGGCCAGATGGTACCGCTCCCCCTCCGTGGGAACCGGGAGCATGGGAATTTGCAGAGCCTCTTCATATCGTTTCAGCATTTCATAATCTGCCCCATGAAAGTACGAGCGCTCATATTCCCTGTTTACCATCACCAGCAATGCAACGGCATGGTCTCCCCGGGCCAGCATCTGATGCAGGGCCAAAGTACTGTCTTTTCCACAGCTATAGGACATCACAAAGTTTCTTCCCTGTTTGTGTTCCATTTGTGTTCTCCTTATCCGTTTTCAATTGCTTTCCGCTGCCATCATCTTTGCATTTGACTTTCGAAAAGGCCCAGACAGAGAACCTTCTCCATCTGGGCCGCTTTTACTGTGTCCGGCATATCAGAACTTTTCACTTCTGAGTTTCTTGCACAGGAAGTGCTAAGGGCCGTCATCTTCCGGGGACAGGTAACTCCACCATCCACTCCCCCGTTCTGAATTTTAGGAATCCGGAGGTTTATCTGTCCACGGCAGCTTCAGTATATCATATTCTTACAGGGCACGCAATGGAACCCCGGACAGAAGCTTCTGTCCGGGGTGTGTTTTCTGCATTTCACTTATTGCTGTTCGCTGTCCCATCAATCGCCATACCCATAATTTATCCATTCCGAATCACAGAACTGTCAAGCAGGGATCATTTAAATCCGAGACAGCAGGTGCTTAAAATCAGCGCTGATAATATGCATCCATGATTTCCCGAACCTCTGCTTCTGCGCCTTTCAGAATGATGCGGGCCACCCCGTCACGGTAAGAGAAGGCAAAGCGAATATGTTCTGAATGATTGGCTGCCTCGCAGAAGAAATCAGCGATTTTATTGGCCTCGTTTTTCTCCAAAGCAAGATTCAGAAGAACACAGGCTTCATTGGGCGTATTGTCATATTCTGCCAAGAAATCATATACGATTGCGTGATGCTTGGCCTGAATGCTGGGCTGTACCGAGGGGTGCATAATAAAATCATGGATCTGTTCCTCCGAAAACTGCCAGATACCGTTTTCTTTATCTCCACGGAGAATCTCTGTTTTAATATAATTTCGCAAGGTGCGGGTAGTCAGTCCGGTAATGAGCGATAGCTGCTCCATGTTATACATTGCAATTTCTCCTTGTTACAATCTGTTTTACAAGCTTGTAAGTATATTATAGGAGGGAAAGAGGCGGAAAACAATTTGAAATTCCCTGACTTTTTCATAGCAAAAGCAGGACGGAAATTCCGTCCTGCTATAGTTCTTGTTCTGTGATATAGGTTGCAGTTCAATGACCTTTCCTACCTGAATAACGAGAGTGCCGGACACGGGTGATTTCTGCTGGGGACAATCGTTTTCAGTATTTACAAATTCCGCTGTGCTACAATCACCGTGTAGCCGTTTGTCTCATAAGAAACTCCTGTTTCAGAAAAACAGTTCTTATGCCAGAAAGATTCACTTTGGTAATTTCCTTTTACCCATCCCAACCGAATATGTTTATATCCTTGATTTTTTAAGTACTGACCCAACTCCTGAACGATCTGCGTACCGATTCCCTGATTCTGAATGGATAGATTGGTCATAAAAAAACCAATAAAGGCTGTGCTTTCATCCGGATAAGCATCTATCAGATCCATAACAGCGATCAGGCCATTGCCGTCAAAAAATCCGACATAGTACTTGTCCTCCTTGCCCTTTCCTTTCGGCAGGGCTTTCAAATCATCAAGGATGGATTCCTCCGTCACAAAAGGCGGACAATACTTATAATATATTGTATTTTCTTTGCAAAGTTCAACCACCTGCATTATATCGTTGGGCGTAATTCTTCTCACTCTGTATTTGCGTGAAAAATCTTCTAAATGCAGCATATATGACCTCCGGGAAGCTCAAAAGTCCTTCTCACAATTTTGATTTATATATCCCTATTCTATCATAGTTTGCAAAAAACGGCAGAAATTTTTTCTCTGCTGCTTTTCTCAGGCCGCTGGAATTGTTTACCAGAATATGAGTAACTGCGCCACCGGCTTCCCGTCCTGAATAATGGGGCTGCCATTCAGGGGTATTTACATTAGGGACGACTTTGAATTTATCCAACAATTTACATCTGTTTTTTATTCTGCAGGCCACAAAGATACAAATCAGCCCAGTTCCCGTGATTATCCCTTGTTTGGCTTCGTTGGATTCCCTCGATTTCCATTCCCAGCTTCTTCATGAGTGAAACAGATTTTACAGTATCAATCGTTTCAGCAACAATCTTATGTGCTTTCAATTCGCCAAACGCATAGTCAATCACAGCTTTGCAGGATTCATAGGCATAGCCCTGCCGCCAGTAGGC
>RCNH01000219.1_pt1 | contig 45674 bp, 41 predicted proteins | sample 2041161 | NCBI WGS metagenome assembly RCNH01 (sample SAMN09708215, study PRJNA481090) | Feces metagenome, whole genome shotgun sequencing project. | biome: feces | host: Leptonychotes weddellii | place: Antarctica: Sion Island | collected 2010-03-01 | reverse complement strand
GCCTCAGTTGCCTGGGTAGCTTCGGTAGCCTCTGTGGCCTCGGGTGCCTGGGTAGCCTCGGGAGCTTTCGTAGCTTCTGTGGCCTCGGCAGCCTCCGTTACTTCGGTGGCCTCAGAGGAACTCTGCTCTGCGCCGGGGGCCTTATCGGTTGTATCCATAATCACACCGGCATCCTGCGCTGTTATGTCGTTGGCGTTTGCCAAGCTGATGGTTCCGCCCAGCGTGGAGATGGACAATACAGCAGCCAGCAAAAGCGCAATGCTCCGATGGTAATGTTTATTTGCCTGTTTTGGTCTTGTGTTTTTCATCACATCCGCAACCTCCTTTGTTATTTTACGACTACGAGAGTGATTTCCATCTCGGAGCCATTATAGTTAATGGAAGGGTCTTCCAAATCGTGAGATTTAAACTGGATCACCGCAGGATATTCACCTGCTGTAAAGGTCCGATTGAGCTTAAATCCCTCAATGCCTTTTCCGGGGGGTACCAACTTGCTTTCGTAGAGAATATCTCCGGTTGTGCTGTCTACCACATTAAACTGGAAAAAGCAGGGGTTATCCGCTGGGTTAAACAGGCAGGAACTGACAAGGTCGCTGCCCTCTTTTACATACAGCTCACTAAATCCCGGGATCAAAATCTGGGTCTGCTCCATATCCGCAGGCCTTGTTAATTGCCCTTCGTAATTGGTGATGCTGGAATCGATTTCGTATTTGGTGCCGGGGAACTGGATTTCGGGTTCTTTCGGAATATTGTTGTACCAAATAGCCAGCAGGACACTTAGGATGAGCAGCGGAACCAGGAAGATGGGCAGCAGAATGCCGGTGGCCTTCTTCTTGTAGAAGGCAATGTACTGCTTCTCTCCGCAGGGAATGTAGCCCACGTTCTTATAGGCGTTTGCGGAGAAGATGCCCACGGGATTGACCGGAAGCGTGATTCCGTTTCCTGCATCAATGTTCTTTATCTGTGCCTTTTCCACATCAGCCGACTGCAAGACCTCGCCCACGATCGTATAAGCACCGTCGGGGTGATTTCTCTGCAAATCCCGATAGCCGATGTAGTTGCCTGTATACTCCTGTCCGTTTTTCAGGAAACACCACTCTCTGGTGGATTTATTACTTACATAATATCTTCCGTCTTTCAAGGACACTGAAATCATTCCCCTCTCAATTTATTCTCTCTTTTCATAGAGATCAAGATCAGAATGCCAAGTAAGGAAGCTGTGCCGAATGTGACATAGGCGAGAACCTGGGAGCTGTCGCCCGTTTGGGGAGCGGTTGTACCGCCGGGGGTGTGCTCCGGAGCGTGAGTGGGCTTATTCCCATCGTCGGGACTCTGGGTCTCCTGGGGTTTTGCTGTCTCCTCCGGAACCGGTGCGGGCTCTTCTGTTGGCTTGGTAGCCTCGGTGGTCACTGTGCTGAATTTTACCGTCAGTGTCTGATTCTTCTGTGCTCCATGAACCGTGAGCTGTGTGCCCTGGAGCTGGTTTGTGATGTCCTCTCCGTTCAGAACAATCTGCTGGACGGTTTCTCCAGCATCCGGATAAACTCCGAACAGCTTGTCTTCATCCACCTTCAGCAGGAAGCCAGCAGTTGAATTGCTGATTTTCTCCTCTCCGTGCTGCACATATCCATTGCCCTCGGCTGTGACAGTCAGCGGGAAGGCCACGGATTCGGGGACATCATAAGTGATGTGTGTCTGTCCGCTTGCAGCTGCCCTGGCTGTGGTTATGACGCCGCCAATGGCGATCATACATGCCATCGCAAATACAGCTGCATTTTTGATAGATTTCTTTCGTACCATACCCAATCTCCTTTTGTATCGTTTTAGACTTTTTTGATTATAGAAAACGCTTTGCTCGCCCGTCTGTCACGCCTGGGCGGCAAGCGCGGTATTGAGCACCAAGCTCCGAATGTAACCTAACCAGGTGCAGGTTACATTCGAATCATAGCACGCAGTTTAATTTTTGTCTACAAATTTTTAGCAATTTTTTCATATTTTCGATTTTTTTGTCGAATCCGACAATTGATAATTATTGGTTTGTAAATTGTGGTGAAAAACATCCCAATATTTTCCGTGATATTTTGTGAGTATCTAACATATGATTTGTGAACTTTTAATTTCGGTTTGGTTATATTTGCAGAAGCAGAATAAATATCTAAATGGAATCATACCCGAAAATTCGGACATTTTCGGAGAAATTTTCCCCGGCACATAAAAAAGACGAGTGCAGACCGCTGAAACGACACACGCCGGAATGCAGAAAGTCAGTGCGTGTGTCCACACCCATCGGCGGCAACCTGGAAGGGGAAAACCGCAGAAAACAGTACGAGATGACAGCCCGGCAGGCCCCGGTTTTGCCGAATGCATATAGAGGTATCCCCAAGAGACGGCGGTTTGCAGATCCGGCTTGCAAAAAGGGAGATCCGATGAAAACAGGATCCCGGCTGTGGGTGGGCTTTCTTTCCACACTCTAAAAGAAAATCCTGCCCGCTTTCAGAACGAAATACGTTTCGCGATGAGGGAGGGGACAGCTTCGCTTCCCTCTCCGGGGGTTTGCAGACTTGGAATAATGCACATGAATTAATTGTAATTAATAATTAAAATTGCGACGATATCGTAGAATCTCACAAAAAATAAAGGGGTCACGGTAAAAGTGCTTCAATGTTATATACAAATCAAAAGAAATCTGGTAAAATCCACCCGTTACACATGGTAGCGTGAACGAAGAAGCTGCCTCCCAATGGCCGTGTTCCGTCGCAGCGCTATATGCGTGAAAAAATTCGGAGGAGTGTCTTGAATCATATCAAGGCCAAGTAAAAGTATGAACAAATGCAAATGGAAGCAGATAGGCTCAGCGGTGATCGCTGCGGCCTTGATGGGAAGCATGATGCTGCCCGTCACATCCTATGCACAGGGTGAAATTGTGCAGCTTCAAAAAGGTACCACAAGTCAGACAAACACAGAGCCTGAGCAGGTAGTTCTGAACAACTACAGCGGGGCCAGCAGAACCGAGAATTTTAACAATAACTGGAAGTTTTATCTGGGAGAGGCTGGCAGCGCCCAGACCCCTGCCTTCGACGATTCCGGCTGGAATCGGGTGACACTTCCCCACGACTACAGCATCGACCAGCCCTACAACCGTAAGCTGGACGGTGAGAGCGGCTACCTGCCCGGCGGTACCGGCTGGTACCGGAAGAGCTTTACTGTAGATGAAAAGCTGAAAGACAAGCGCATCCGCATCGATTTCGGCGGCGTGTACATGAATGCCACCATCTATTTAAATGGTGAGCAGCTGGGCACCCACCCCTATGGCTATACTCCCTTCTCCTTCGATATCACCGACCATGTGAAGTTCGGGCAGGAGAACGTGATCGCCGTCAAGGTGGAGCACAGAACCCCCTCCAGCCGCTTCTACTCCGGCAGCGGTATCTACAGAGATGTGGATCTGGTGGTGACCGATGCCGTCCATGTGGACAAGAACGGCACCAAGGTGGAGACTCCTGATCTTAAAGATCATGCAGACGGCAACAATGTAACGGTGAATGTGAAGACCACCATTGTGAACGATTCTGCGGAGAACGCAAACGTAACTGTTAAGCATACCATTATGCCCAAGGGTGAAAGCACAGTGGTTGGCACAGTGACCACCAGCGCTGCAACTGTAAATGCAAACAGCTCTGCCAATGTGGATGCAACCTTCAAGGCAAACGGTGTTGCGCTCTGGAGTACCAAGAGCCCCAAGATGTACACCGTGAAGACCGAAGTCATGAAGGATGAAAAAGTTGTTGACACCTACGAGACCGACTACGGTTTCCGTTTCTTCGAGTTCAACAACAACACCGGCTTCTCGCTGAACGGTCAGAACATGAAGCTCAAGGGCGTGTGTATGCACCACGACCAGGGCGCACTGGGTTCCGTTGCCAACGACCGTGCCACCGAGCGCCAGGTGGAAATCCTAAAGAAGATGGGTTGTAACTCCATCCGTGTGACCCACAACCCCGCCTCCGACGAGCTGATCGAGGCCTGCAACAAGCACGGTATCCTGCTGATCGAAGAGGCTTTCGACGGCTGGGTTAAGCATAAGAACAACAACTCTCAGGACTACGCTACATGGTTTAACGAGCCCATCGAATCCGGAAACCAGATCATGGGCAAGACCGATGGCATGACCTGGGCGCAGTTTGATCTCACCGCCATGATCAAGCGGGGCCAGAATGATCCCGCAATCATCATGTGGTCTCTGGGCAACGAGATGTGGGAAGGCACCAGCGGCTACAGCGGCGACTTTAAGACCGCTCAGACGAACCTAATCCAGTGGGCCAAGGCGCTGGATACTACCAGACCTGTGACCACCGGCGATAATAAGCTGAAGGGCAGAGATCCCTTCGCCAACAAACTGGCAGGTGACCTGCATGCCGCTAAGGGTACCGTCGGTTTGAACTACGCCTCCGGCAGTATGTTTGATGAAATCCATCAGAAGCACCCCGAGTGGCTGATGTACGCCTCCGAGACCGCTTCTGCGATCAACAGCCGTGGTATCTATAAGGGTACCGGCAATCAGGTGGACTACGGCGATCACGATTTGACCTCCTACGATACCTCTACGGTTAACTGGGGTGAAGTGGCAAGCAGCGCCTGGTATGAGGTCGTCAAGAGAGACTTCATGGCTGGCGAGTATGTGTGGACCGGCTTTGACTACATCGGTGAGCCCACCCCCTGGAATGACCCCTATGGCATTGAGGGCGGTAAGCACTGGCCCATGCCGAAAAACTCCTACTTCGGTATCATCGATACCGCAGGCCTGCCCAAGGACAGCTTCTACTTCTACCAGAGCCAGTGGAATGACGAGGTAAACACCCTGCACATCCTGCCCGCTTGGAATGAGGACGTGGTATACAAGGATCGCTCCGGCAATGTGCCTGTGGTCGTATACAGCGATGCAAAGAGCGTGGAACTGTGGTTCCAGGATGCCCAGGGCGGCGAGCCCCAGAAAATCGGTGAGAGAAAGACCTTTGATACCGTCACCACCAAGGATGCAGGCTACACCTATCAGATTTACAATGGGTCCGACAAGAGCAGAACTGAACACGAGAACCTGTACCTCAAGTGGATGGTTCCCTACAAGGACGGCAAAATCTTTGCCAAGGCTTTTGATGCAGAAGGCAGGGAGATTACAACCAATCTCCAGGGCCGCACCTCTGTGACCACCGCAGGCCCTGCAAAGAAGCTGGATGTGAAAGCAGACCGCACCACCATCACCGCAGACGGTCAGGACCTGTCCTACATCACCGTGAGCATCACCGATGAGAAGGGCAACCTGGTTCCCAACGCAGAAACCAAGATTACCTTTGACGTATCCGGCGACGGCGTGCTGGCAGGCATTGACAATGGCCGTCCCATTGACCACCAGTCCTACAGAGACAACAACCGCAAGGCTTTCAGCGGTCAGCTGGTGGGCATTGTCCGCTCCACCAAGGCCGCCGGAACCATCACCGTTAAGGTGCAGGCCGAGGGTATGGAGCCCCAGACCCTCACCATCCAGACAGAGGCCACTGCCGGCAATACAGAATCCGCAAAGGCAATCAGCAGTGTCCTCATGCCCAAGAACTACTATGTTAAGGTAGGCAACCGGCCCCAGCTGCCCGCTGAGCTGGAAGTGACCTTTACCGACGGCACAACTGGTAAGGCAACGGTTGCCTGGAATACGATTGCCGAAGATCAGTTTAACAAGGCCGGTACCTTCTCCGTAAGCGGCACCCTCACCGCAGCAGGAGTGGACAAGAAGGAAACCGTCTATGTGAACATCAACATGATCGACGATGTGGCGGCGATCCTCAATTACTCCGATACCACTCCTGTGGGTGTGGCTCCCACCCTGCCCACCTCTAGACCTGCGATCATGGCAGACGGCACTGTACTGACTGCCTCCTTCCCTGTGGAGTGGACTCAGCCCAAGAGCGGCTACGACACCGCCGGAGTCGTAGAGATCCCCGGCACCGCAAATGTCTTCGGCCAGGATATGCCTGTGAAGGCAACCATCCGTGTGCAGGAGGCAAAGGTGACCGTGGGCGAAAACATTGCCAAGGAAGCCATGACTCTGACACAGGACATTGCCCAAAAAGATCAGTCCGATAAGCTGGAAGCGATCCGGGACGGCAAGAGAGAGGTTACCAACGTCAGCAGTGGCCCCAACACCAGCATGTGGAGCAACTTCGACAACACCAAGAACAATCAGGATAAGGATGCTGAAATCACCTTTACCTACGCCACCAAGCAGAACTTTAACCAGATCAAGCTCTTCTTCAAGCAGGACGGCTATGCCGCTTCCTATCCCGATGCCAATACCACCCAGATCTTCGTATCTGACACGGGCGAGGCAGGCTCCTGGACAAAGGTCAATGCTACGGAGACCATTGCCCAGCAGGAAAAGGACAATGTGAAGGAATACACCTATGACTTTGCACCTGTAGGCGCTGTCGTTGTCAAGCTGAGAGTTGTCAACAACAGCACCAGAACCACCGGTTCCGGATTTACCTGCACCGCAATTGCCGAAGCTGAGCTCTATCAGGCAAAGACCGGTGACTTTGTGGTAAACAACAGCGCAAAGCTGGCAAGTCTGAGCGTGGACGGCCATGAGGCTCCCGCATCTGCCCTGGAGGCAGGCAGCTGGGCATCTCCTGCAAAGACTGCCAAGAACGTGACAGCTGCCGGTGCGGACAACGCATCCGTCACTGTGCTGCCCCTGTCCGGCGAGACCCTGCGGCTTATCATCGAGTCCGAGGATCACAAGACCAGAAATACCTTCGCGGTGAATCTGGATGCGGATGCCACCAATGATGCCCACGATTACGATGTGGCAAAGATGACCTACACCACCGCAGATTTCTACCCCGGCAATGAGCTGGCAAAGGCATTTGACAAGGATGAGAACTCCTTCTGGCATACCAACTGGAAAAAGGCCGATCCCGCAGAGCGCTGGATCGAAATGACCCTGGAAGAGCCTCAGATGCTCAGCGGCCTCAGATATCTGCCCAGACCTGCCGGCGGCGGCTTCAACGGCAACGTGAAGGACTTCAAGATCGAAGTGAAGACTGCGGAGGGTGATGAGTGGAAAACCGTAGAGGTTACCCCCGGCACCAGTCAGTGGTCCAAGGCCTGCGAGTGGAAGCTCGCCAAGTTTGCAGCTCCCGTGGAGGCCAAGTACGTCCGCTTCACCGGCGTGAACACCTATGACGATCAGAGCAGCAACAAGCACATGAATGCCGCTGAGATCCGGCTGAAGGTTGCAGAAGAGACCCCCGAACCCACTGTGGCTGCACTGGCAATCAAGGAAATGCCCAAGAAGACTGTTTACACAGAGGGCGAAAAGTTTGACCCCACCGGACTGGTGCTCACTGTCAAGTACAGTGACGACAGCACGGTAGAGGCAGTATACGGCAAGGATGAGGGCTTCACCTTCGAGCCGGGCCTGGATGCCGCTCTGACCACCGAGCACACGAAGGTCACCGTGACCTACGCCGAGCACAAGGCTGACATCACCATCACCGTCAAGGAGAAGGTTGTTGCTGAGGCTATCGAGGTTGTCAGCGCACCTTTCAAGATGCAGTATAACGAAGGCGATAAGTTTAACCCCGCCGGCTTGGAAATCGTGGTCAAGTACAGCGACGGCACCACCAGTGCCCCCATCGTGTACGGCACTGCCAATGCAGGTGAGTTTACCATCCAGCCCGATCTGAACACCGCACTGACTGTGGGTGAGCATAAGGCCACTGTGACCTACATGGGTCTGAGTGCGCAGCTGGGCACCATTACCGTGAAGGCACAGACTCCTGACGAGCCTCAGAAGCCCAGTGAGCCCCAGACTCCCGACGAGACCCAGAAGCCCAGTGAGCCTCAGAAGCCCAGTGAGCCTCAGAAGCCCAGTGAGCCTCAGAAGCCCAGTGAGCCCCAGAAGCCCAGTGAGCCTCAGAAGCCCACCAAGCCGAGCACTGTTCCCAACGGAAACGGCGCTGCACAGACCGGCGACAACTTCAATGTGGCATTGATTGCTACAATCGTTGTGCTGTCTGGTGCTGCTGTAGCTGTGATCGCTTGGATCATGATTAAAAAGGGCAAGAAAACTGCGAGATAAACCATAAAATCGGGTAAAACCCCGCTTGTTTATCCAGACTATGAAAAAGCGCCGAACCGCTTGCGGTTCGGCGCCTTTTTTGAAAAGTATCCCGGGGATAGGGATATATATGAGGAAATTAAATATTTTTTATTACAAAATAGTAAACTTTCCAAATAAAAGGAGAAATATGTTTACTTTCCGGGAAAGCTATGTTACCATACAACAACTATAATTTAACTTTTTGGATGAAAGGAGAACATTTTTATGTTAAAGAATAAAGTTGCAGTTGTAACAGGCGGCACCAGAGGCATCGGCCTTGCGGTTGTAAAGGCATTTCTGAAGGAGGGCGCACAGGTTGCACTCTTCGGCTCCAGACCGGAGACCGTAAACAAGGCTTTGGATGAAATCAAGGCAGAAGACCCTGCCGCAGCGGTGATTGGCCTGTCCCCGGATCTTTCCGACTATGCTTCTGTCGAAAAGGCCATGCAGGAGGTAAAAGCCCATTACGGAAAAATTGACATCCTGGCCAATAACGCCGGAGTCTCCGCAAGAGAGTCCATCTATGAGTACGATCCTGCGGCCTTCCAGAAGGTCATGGATCTGAACGTGAACTCCGTTTTCTACTGCGTAAAGGCCGCTGCGCCCATTATGAAGGAGCAGGGCGCAGGCTCCATTATCAACACCAGCTCCATGGTAAGCCTTTATGGTCAGCCCTCCGGCTGTAGTTACCCGGCCTCCAAGTTTGCAGTGAACGGCCTTACAAAATCTCTGGCCCGTGAGCTGGGCAGGGACAATATCCGTGTCAATGCGGTGCTGCCCGGCGTAACTCGTACCGATATGGTGGCGGCTCTGCCTCAGGAGATGGTGGACAGAATTTCCGCAACCATTCCTCTGGGACGAGTGGGCGAGCCGGAGGAGGTTGCCAACGCCTTCGTCTTCCTGGCAAGCGATAAGGCCAGCTATATCACAGGCGCTACGCTCAGCGTGGACGGTGCAGCCCAGGTCTGATAAAAAAAACACCCGGTTCCGAAGAACCGGGTGTAATTCAGTCTGTCGCAGAAGTATGTCATTCTGAGGAAACGAAGTGACCGAAGAATCTTTATGGAAAGATTCTTCGCATACGCTCAGAATGACGGAGAAAAGATCCTCCGCTGGTGCTTAGGATGACAGGGGACACTCAGAATTGCACACAAATTACCCCGTTAAATGGCGTCTTGTGCACACAGATGCACTGCGACTAGGTTTTTTGGCGGCCTCAAACACACCCGGTTCCGAAGAACCGGGTGTTTTCTTGTCCGGGGCAAGCCCTTAGGACAGTCTTTTTAAAATATCCCCAAGCTCCGGCACGCTGGAGATGCCGCCGGGTTTGGTGGTGGACAGTCCGGCACTGGTGCAGGCAAAGGCCACGGCCTCCCGGAGCTGAGCCTCTGTCAGCGCCTCCGGCGGGGTATCCAGCTGCAGCAGCTTCCACAGCACACTGCCCCCGAAAATATCGCCTGCACCGGTGGTGTCCACAACATGGATGTCTTTGAGACCGGGTACCGATCCGGATGCCACAGGGTTTTGAAAATAGCAGCCCTCCGGGCCGCAGGTGACAAACACCAGCTTCACGCCAAACTGCTCCAAGATATGCCGGGCACCGGCTTCCGGGCTGAGACCGAAGAGAAATTCCACCTCTTCATCGCTGATTTTCACCACATCCGCCTGGGACAGCCCCCAGAGCAGTTGCTGCCTGGCAACGTCCAGATCCTTCCACAGGGGCTTGCGCAGATTGGGGTCATAGGTGATGCGCTTGCCCTGCTGCTTTGCGTAGGCCACAGCCTGCCGGGTGGCGGAGCGGGCAGGTTCGTCGGTCAGAGACAGGGAGCCGAAGTGAAACACCTTTGCCTCCTCAATGAGATGCAGATCCAGCTCCTGGAAGGTAAGGCAGGTATCCGCACCGGGCTTTCTCGAAAAAGAGAACTCACGATTGCCTGTTTCATCCAGGGTGACAAAAGCCAGGGTGGTAAATACGTCATCGGCTGCCACCAGCCCCCCTGTCTCAATACCGGCCTTAGCCAGGGTGGACATGAGCATCTTGCCGAAGGCATCGGTGCCTACCTTGCCCAAAAGGGCGGTTTTGGCACCGAATTTTGTGAGGGCAGCCAGGAAGTTTGCCGGTGCGCCGCCGGGATGGGCGGCCATGGTGGGATAGCCCTCGGCATCCGTGCGCACGCAGGTGAAGTCGATGAGCAGCTCCCCTAAGGCAACAACGTCAATCATAAGAATTCTCCCTTCAGAATATAGAAATCGTCCAAGTGGTGTCGAAGGTCTTTCCGGGGGCAAGCTGAATCATGTCGCTTTTGCAGGAGATCTCCTCCACAATATCCTGCCGGGACGGCAGGGAGGTCCATGGCTCCAGACACACATAGGGCGCATCGGTCTGGGGCCAGTGCCAAATACCCAGATAGGAAAATGCGGGATAGCAGACGGTGACGGCCCGGGATGAGCGCCTGGAGCGCAGGGTCACAGACCGGGCCATATCCTTCAGAATAATGGCATCCTGGTCAAAAAGCCCATGGTGCAGGGGCAGGTACCGGCCCTCTTCCAGGGGATAGGCCTCATCCTGTCCGCTGAGATAGAGAGCAGGGGTAAAGCCGATGCGGGCGGGGTAGCAGGTCTGGGAGAATTCCAGGAAATAATCGTCAAACGCCTCCCCGGCCTCCAGAGGCACCCGGAACCCCGGGTGACCGCCGATGCCAAAGGGCATGACCTGGCTGCTGCGGTTGGAAACCCCGTAGGATATGGAGATGGTATTCTCCTGTAGGACATAGGTGATCTGTAGGCGGAAGTCGAAGGGATACCGCTTTTTGGTGTCCTCATCGCCGGAAAGCTCCAGAGCCAGCATGTCTCGGGTCTGGTGGATCACGGAAAACATGGACTGGGCGGCAAAGCCGTGGATGCCCATGGGATAGACAGTGCCGCTGTACTGGTAGGAGTTGTTGGTCAGCCGTCCGATGAAGGGGAACAGGGTGGGGGCGCGGTCCTCCCAGTAGGTGCTGTCCCCCTGCCAGAGGTACTCTGTCCCGTCTGCGGATCGAATGCGCATCATCTGTGCGCCGAAGGTATCCACAGTCAGGCACAGGTGGCTGTTTTGAATGGTAATCAGCATGGCAGTTACTTGGCGGCAGGGTATTCGTTGCACAAAAGACGATAGGGAGGCTCGTCCTCCTCGATTTCCGGGAACCGTCCCACAGGGGGATTGAAGCGGTTGTCGGTGTTGTCGTCATTGCACTGGCTCACCTCTCCCAGCAGCACATTGCCGGTGCCGGGCTCCACATTGAAGTCGTGGTACATGTACTGCTGAATGTGAATGCTCTCACCGGGGGTCAGACGGATGACAGACCCGGCAGGGACGGTGTAGGTGCGCCCGTCGGTGTGAACGGTCACGTCGGATTCGTAGTCGATGGACTCATCCGGATGGCTGTTATATACCTTTATGAGCACATTTCCGCCCCCACGGTTGATGATGTCCTCGGTTTTGTACCAGTGGAAATGGTTGGGGGAGTACTGCCCCTCCTTCAGGTACAGCAGCTTTTCTGCATAGACCTTGGGGTACTTGTCCTTCATCTTCTGATTGCCGTTGCGGATGGTAATCAGAGAAAAGCCCATCTTGTCAAAATCACCCATGCCGTAGTCGGTGATGTCCCAGCCCAGCATGCAATCCCGGATCTCGTCATACTCATGACCCAGGGTTTGCCACTGCTCCGGCGTGAAGTGACAGAAGGGGGGCAGATAGCAGCAGTATTTTTCGCACATTGCCTCCAGTTCTTTCAGAGCTTTGTTGATTTCGCTTCGTTTCATAATGGGGTTCCTCCTTTAAAATAATTTGCGCCACGCAAGCGCACAGCATGGCACAGGATTTTGGAAATCGGTTCCAAACCCCCATCTTGCAAAGGGGAAATTCCCTGAAGAAAGTGGGGGTTCGGGTTGATATTTTTGGGAAAGCTGTTATAGTTAAATTATAACGCAACATTTTCTGTATTGCTATCAAAAATGAATGCAGTACAAAATCGATGGTAAAAGGGAGGCATCAGGGAGTAATGCAGACACAGGCAGTGGAGTGGTATGACCAGTATGAGGACACCAAGGAGCGCAAAATCTACACCTATGCCCAGCACGGCATTCCGGGGCTGCGGATGTTTGGATACCATAACACCAGCCATGCCATAGCGCCGCTGGTACCCCATTATCACAAGGCGTGCTTTGAATTTTCCTATGTGGTGCAGGGGAATCTGCAATTTTTTGTGGACGGGAACACACATTCCCTCTCCGGCGGCGACATGTATGCCACATTTCCGGATGAAGTCCACGATACAGGCAATGTACCCATGTCTCTGCATCAGATCTACTGGTTTCAGCTGCAAGTGGACGATCCGGAACAGTTTTTGTTTATGGATGCCGGGGCGGCACGGGAGCTGATCGAAAGGCTCAAACGGCTCTCTTCCCGGGTCATCAAAATGAATGGGCATACGGAGGGAATTCTGGCGGAGATTTTCTCCGGTATTGCATCCCATACCCCTCTGGGACGGATCAAGGCGGCAGCGCTGCTGGAAGTCCTCACCTGCCGGATCCTGGAGAGCGCAGATGCGCCCCAGGTGCAGATCTCCCAGGATATGAGACAGGCAACGGACTATATTTTTGCACATATCTGCCAGGAGCTGAAGATGGAGGAGCTGGCCGGTGCGGCGCTGCTTTCTGTGTCCCGGTTCAAGCAGAAGTTTAAGCAGGAATTGGGCACCAGCCCCCGGAATTTTATCAATTACCACAAGATTGAGGCAGCCAAAAAGCTGTTGCAGCAGGGGAAAAGTGTCACGGATACTGCCATGGAGCTGGGATTTTCCAGCAGTAATTATTTTTCGGCGGTGTTCCGCCGCTATACGCTCATGTCCCCCACCGAGTATCTGGAGGGGGTGTCGGAGTGATGTACCGCCGTGGGTGGCCTTTGGCCCCCACGGCTTTTATATGGGGAATACTGTACAAGATGACAAAAATAGAAAATGAAAGCGGGTGCTATTCGTCAATTACACCGAAATAATTATGCATTTTTAGATAGTATTACGATTGCGTCGGATTCTTCCACCGTGATAGAATGATAACTGTGCGAAGCCCCTGCGGAAGCAAACTGCCGATTGTGCAGGACCGTGGGGGATTGCCATTGCGGAGAAAAAGAAAAGCCCGAAGGACGGAATCTGGTAGAATCGAGGAGAAAAACATGAGGAAAAGAGCGTTAAGTGCTGTCCTTGCGGCAGCAATGCTGGTCACACTCGCAACACCGCTTGTTCCGGCGGCGGCAGCCTCCGGAGAATCCGTAAAGCAGCCCCAGATGAAGCTGTGGTATGACGAGCCTGCGGAGAACTGGAAGAAAGAGGCGCTCCCCATCGGCAACGGACACATGGGTGCCATGGTCTTCGGCCAGGTGGATACGGAGCGGATTCAAGTGAATGAAAAGACCCTCTGGACCGGCGGTCCCAATGCCAATGTCCGGGAGGACACGGATGCGGACAAGTATGGCAATAAATTCGTGGATGACCCGGCAGCCACCATGCAGAAGGTGGTGGACCGTGCCTTTGAGAATTTCTATGCCAACAATAACCAAAGCTCCCAGCCCAATGAATTTCTCCCCAACAACCGCCATGCGGTGGGCAATTACCAGAATTTTGCAGAGACCTACATCGATTTCGGGGAATTTGCGGCAAATCCCCGTGTGGTGAAGGTGACGGGCAACTCGAAAACCTCCAACGCAAAAGAGGGCGTGGAAAAGGTCTTCGACGGCAGCAAATCCACCAAATACTTTACCCGGAAGGATCTGGACGGAGCCGCCCAGACATTCCCCATCTGGATCATGGCAGAGTATGACCGGGAAGTGGCGTTTGACCGGTATGTGGTCACCTCCGGCAACGACATGCCCGACCGGGATCCCAAGGTCTGGACCCTGTACGGCTCCAACGACGGGCAGACTTTCACCCCCATCGATACACAGACGGATGTGCGGTTTGACTCCCGCAATCAGGACAAGACCTTCGTCCTCAGCGGGCCGGTATCCTACCGCTATCTCAAATATGAGGTGCAGCAGACCGCGGGCAATGACCTTATGATCGGCCTGCAGCTGTCGGAAATCACCTTTGAAAACGGGGAGGCCGCCAAGGGCTACACCGACTATGAGCGGTATCTGGATCTGGATACCGGTGTCACCGGTGTGCGCTACAATAAAAACGGCGTGACCTACACCCGTGAGATGTTTGCAAACTACCCGGACAATGTGCTGGTGTACCGGGTGACGGCCTCCGAAAAAGGGGCGCTGGACTTTACCCTGCGGCCGGAGATCCCCCACAAGGTCAGCCGTGCCGGCGGACAGTGGGATGCCTCCCGGATGGGCAAAGAGGGCACCGTCCATGCGGAAAATGACACCATCACCCTAAAGGGCAGCCTCAAAAACAACGGCATGCTGTTTGAGGGACAGTACAAGGTGGTTCCCAGCGGCGGCAGCATGACTGTAGCAAACGATGAAAAGGGTGACAACGGCCAAATCACCGTAAAGGGTGCCGACAGCGCCTATATCATCATCGCCCTGGGTACCAGCTATGTAAACGACTATTCCCGGGATTATGTGGGGCAAGACCCCCATGAGGCGGTTACGGAGCGGATCCGCAAGGCCGCTCAGCTGGGGGCAGACAAGCTGTACGCCAACCACCAGGCGGACTACTGCGCCCTGTTTAACCGTGTAAAGCTCAATTTGGGAGCGGAGTACCCGGCGGATCTTACCACCGACCAGCTCCTTAAAAACTATAAAAACGGGGATTACAGCAAATATCTGGAGACCCTTTACTTCCAGTTCGGGCGGTATCTGTTGATCTCCGGCTCCCGAGAGGGCTCTCTGCCCACCAATTTGCAGGGTGTCTGGAACGACTCCGAGACCCCCATGTGGCAGTCGGACTACCATATGAATATCAATTTGCAGATGAACTACTGGCCTGCCATGGAGACCAACCTGGCGGAGACTGCCGTTCCTCTGGTGGAGTATATCGACTCCCTCCGGGCGCCGGGACGGGTGACCTTCCAGAAGATCTGGGGCATTGCCCCCAAGCCCGGTGAGACGGAGAGCGGCTTTGTGGTAAACTGCTCCAACGGCCCTCTGGGCTTTACAGGCAACATCAACTCCGTTGCCTCCCTGACAGCCACTGGAGCGGCCTTCATCGGCCAAAATCTGTATGATTACTACGCCTTTACCCAGGATGAAGGGTACTTAAAGCGCACGATTTACCCCATTATGAAGGAGCTGTGCAGCACCTATATAAAGATTCTGGAGCCGGGGCGCACCCCGGAGGACAAGGACAAGCTCTACATGGCACCCTCCTGGTCTTCTGAGCACGGCCCCTGGACCGTGGGTACCTTCTTCGATCAGCAGCTCATCTATCAGATTTTCCAGGACACCGCCAAGGCGGCAGACGACCTGGGAGTCGACAAGGAGTTTGCCTCCCAGCTCCGGGAGCTGATGCCCAAGCTGGATCCGGTGCAGGTGGGCAAGTCCGGCCAGATCAAGGAGTGGCAGCAGGAAGGGGAGTATAACACCAATATAAACGGCACAAAGCTGGGAGACCCCAACCACCGACACAACTCCCAGCTGGTGGCCCTGTACCCGGGCAACCTCATCACCCGGGACACCCAGCAGTGGATGGAGGCTGCAAAGACCACCCTTAAGTTCCGTGGGGACGGCGCTACCGGCTGGTCTATGGGCCATAAGCTGAACCTGTGGGCAAGAACCGGAGACGGCAATCATGCCTATAAGCTGCTGAACAATCTGCTGTCTACGGGAACATTTGCAAACCTGTTTGACTACCATGCGCCGGACTATTTCCAGATCGACGGCAACTTCGGCGGTACTGCGGGTATTACGGAGATGCTGCTGCAGAGCCAGTCCGGGGTGGTGGATCTGCTGCCTGCGCTGCCCGATGCCTGGACAAGCGGCTCCTACTCGGGCCTTGTTGCCCGCGGCAACTTCCAGGTGGATGTGGCCTGGGCCGACAAGGAGGCTACCTCCATTTGTGTGACCTCCAACAGCGGCAACACCCTGACGCTCCGAACCCCCGGCGTGAAGGCGGTCAAGGATTCTGCCGGAAATGAGGTTCCCTTTCAGACCCTGGAAAACGGTGCTGTTCAGTTTGACACGGTAAAGGGCCGCAGCTATACCATTGAGACCATCAGCCGGTCGGAGATCCGGGACCTTGTGAATGCGGCAGCGGAGAAAGAGGAGATCCGGTACACCGTCCAGTCCTACCAGGCACTCAAAAAAGCAGCCGAAGAGGCACAGGCGCTGATCGATGCAGGCAATTTCGCAGGTGCAGATGTGGATCGGGTGACCCAGGCGCTGAAAGCAGCGCTGGAGGGTTTGGTTGCCCGTGGCCCCCAGTATGCCTACGCAATTGAGGTAGTTAAGTATGCCGAAACGCTGAAGGGGACGGCCTATGAGGAAAGCAGCGGCTATCCTGCCGTCACAAAGGCGGTAGAGGAGCTGATTGCAGCCATGGAGCGCAAGGACAGCGATCCTGCTGTGAACCTGGAGCCTTACTGCAAAGCAGTTATGGATGCCATTAACGCCCTGTCGGTGGCGGCCCAGAAGGTGCTGATCGACGACCGGCAGACCGATAAAATCACCTATGGCTATCCAGAGACCGGCCCGGATCCCCAGGAGGGCAACGGCGGTAAATGGTATTACGGCAGCGATCCCAAATACACCGAAGGCACCTGTACTGTGTGCAAGACCAATGGCTCCTGGTTCTCTATGGAGTTCAGCGGCACCCGCATTCAGTATCTGACGGAGAAGGCCAAGGGCGCAAGCACCGCCGATGTGTATGTGGATGGGAAAAAGATCACCTCCATCGACACCTATGACGGCGGCAACGGCCTGGCCGGCTCCATCGTATTTGACTCTGGGGACTTCCCGGAGCTGGTTCTCTCGCCTACGGTACCCCATACCATCAAGGTGGTGGCCACCGGACAGCGGGGCTATGATCTTATTTTCCGCAACGAGGGCTTCTATGTGTTCTCCGGCGAAAAATCCCCGGCAGACAAGTCCGCTCTGCTGATGGCGGCAGCCAAGGCGGAGACTCTGGAATTGGATGCCTTCGAGGAAATCGGAAAGGATGCCTTTACAGCTGCTCTGGAGGCAGCAAGAGACGTGATTGCAAACCCGGATGCGGACGATGCCATGGCGGCAGAGGCAGCGAAAGCGCTCAATGAGGCCATGGGTGCTCTAGTGAAATGGACAGAGGGCCGGAAGCCCACCTGTACCGACAGCGGCTGGAAGGACTACTATGAAAATGCCCTGGGCCGATTCTACGAGGATAGCAGCTGTACTGTCCCAATCCCGGACATCACTGCATGGAAGACCGGGGAGGGAAAGCTGGAGGCCACCGGACATGCCCCAGATGAAGCGTGGCACAAAAATGATGTGAGCCACTGGCATGTGTGCGGACAGTGCAGCGCCAAGGTCCAGGAGGAGCCCCACAGCTTTGGACAGTGGGAGGAGATCAAAGCCCCCACGGATACGGCTCCCGGTCTGAGACAGCGCCGGTGTACCGTCTGCCAGCTGGCTGCCCAGGATGTGATCCCGGAGCTGGGGCATACCCATACGGGAGAAAAGACAGCCGGAAAGGCTCCCACCTGTATCGAAGCTGGCTGGAAGGAATACTACCAGTGCCGGGGCTGCGGCAAGTTCTTTGAGGATCCGGCCTGCACCCTGGAAATCGAGAATCTGGAAGCATGGAAGCTGGATAAGGGCAGCCTGCCCACCACCGAACACACTTGGAAGTGGGTCATCGACAAGGAGGCCACCGCCCAGAGCAGCGGCATGAAGCACCAGGCGTGTGAGGTCTGCGGCAGCCGGAAGGAAGGTGTCCGAATCCCGGCTACAGGCCAGGATATAGAGCCCGTGAAGCCCGATGCCCCCACCACCGGAGAGACACCCTCCATGGGAGTGTATATGGGCGTGATGACAGTTTCTCTGCTGGCGATGCTGGGGCTGGGCTGGCTCAGTGTCCGCAGGGCGGTACAGTCCGGTAAGAAGAGCCGTTAAAGGCCCAATGAAACAGTAAAAAACACCCCATCTGCAAGCCTGCACAAGGCAGCGGCAGATGGGGTGCAGTTTATTGAAAAGGCTATCGGGACTTTTTGCGCATTCCTCTGTCCCTCCAGCAGACAGATGCCTCTGTGTTTTTCTATCTGATGCTGAAAATGAGAGTTTTCGTCCCGGCAGGATATTGCCGGATTTCCCCAATTGTATCCGTGATACCGCACCGGCGCACGGAATCGGGCGGAGATCTGCTCTCTGCCGCTTTCCCTATCCCGCAACAGCTGTTGCATCGGGGAAAATTTCGGGAGTGATTTCTTCTGCAAAGAGGATGGTATACTTCGGTACCTCCAGCTTTGGGCCGTAGTCGGTAACGACCATCCCTTCTTCTGTGTTTTTTAGAAAGAAAGGATAGCTTTGCAAATTCTCTTCTGCATCTTTGTAAACGATGACTGCGACATAGGAATCCTCTGTGCATTTGCCAAATTTCCAACAATCAAGCGTATAGGCCTCAATACCATCTTTTTGAAAGCAGTATTCAACGAGGGGCAGTACCTCCTCCCTTGCTGCTGCCATGTGGGGCATTTGTTCTTTGGGCTGACCATCGGTGCTTTTACAGCCGGAAAAAGAAAGCAAAAGAAGCAGGGAAAGGGTGACAGAAAGCGCTCTATTCATAGTATCCACTCCGTTTCTATTACCTATGTGTGTAGTTTATTTCTGTCTTGTTCTTTCAACGACTCATGAAAGGCTTTCACAGCTGTAAATGAAAATAAAGAGGGAGTGCAATGCAGAGGGCTGTTTGCTATACTGGATGTAGCAGGCGAAGTCCGGTTGCACCTTGGCGGAACGCCACCCCGTTTGTTCAACGTGGACGAATTGCCCAGGAGAACAGCAGTCTGTTGCATCACACAAGTGAAGAGCACGAGTAGCAAGATTCGGATACCCACCCCAGCCTGCAATCCGACAGGAGGGAATCTCATGCAAGACATTTTGACATGTGCCATGGGACTGGACGTTCACCGAGATATTATCGTTGCCAGAATGCCGTTGCATTTGGGCATCATCACATCCATGATGATGAGATGGGGATGCTTCTCGTGTGCCAGGCGGCAGGCTGTGTCCCCGTCTCCGGCTGTCTCAACTTGATACCCGGCCTGTACCAAAGCGGTTTCTATGATATTGACAATCGATGCATCGTCATCGACCACTAAAATCTGATAGGATTCGGACATAGAGCATTCCTCACAGCTTGTGCATCATAAAAAATAGTGTTTACAGGGCTTTTCATTTACCATGCCATAGCAGAGAAACGGATTTGCGCACGGTTATTGAGAAGAGAATACGCAGAACACTTTGTGTAATTATAATTATAATATAAAAACGTAAAAATTGGAAATGTAATTTAAGCTGCCACAATTGGCGCAGGTGACAGGAAAAGGCCCCTGGTAGGGGGTAATATGAGATTTTAAGCAGAGTGGCGCAGCTGAGGCTGCACCGGGCGGAGAGGAGAAGTGCCGCAGCTTTTTCTCAGTATAAAAAAACGCCTGCCGTATTTTCTGCAAGCAGCAGGATACGGCAGGCGTTCTTTGGTTTGGAAGACGCTTTTCTTATTCGCTTTCTCTCAGTACAGATCCGTCCACCAGGCCGGAAAACCATACCATATCCGAGGAGGCATCGGCATCAAAGACCAGGGTATCTTCTTTGACATCAAATACATAGGTAAATGCTCCGTCGATGGTGTAGAGGGTCAATCTGCTGCCGTCCGGAGTGTAGTGTCCATGGCCCAGGTAGCTGCTGAGGGGGGAGAAAACAAAGTCAAATTTTCCGTCCTCATACAGAACGACACTGGCGGATTCCATCGGCTCCGTGCCGGTAAAGCGGTACCGCCTTGCGGTTTTTCCGTTAAACAGCAATGCAGGGTCGTTTTCCTGTGCGGCCATTTCCAAAAGCAACTGGGCACAGGGATAATGCGCGCGCATCTCCTCCGGAGAATGTTGTGCTGCATTGGCACGGGCGGTGGTATAAAACAGATGGAACCAGTCCTGCCCGGTCTCAAACTGGAAGAGCATCGGCTCTGTCTCACCCCGGTCGGTGAGAATCTGCTGACAGACCCGGGCCATAATGTGTCCCTGGAGGCCTGTCTCGTTGCCCCGCAGGAATCTCCCAAAGCAATACCGCAATGTGGCATCGCCCATGTCATAGAGCTGATAATAGGCATCCCGGTGCTCCCGGATGTGGGCTTCGGGACTGGAGTTTTCAGAGGGGGAGCAGATGGAAGCGAGGAGGCGGTTAGCCAGTGCGGCAAAATCCCCCTGCTGCCGGAGGAGCACCTGGGCCTTCTGCTGATTTTCCTCCTTGAGGGTATCCACATAGCTCTGGCTGTCCTCGATATTTTTCGGGAACCTCTGGGAGAAATGGGTTCGGATTTCCTCTGTGAAATCGCCGGTGGTGCTTGGCCCACAGACTTCGGTCAGGGCATATTCTCCGGTATCGCTGTGGCGGAATGTAAAAATGAAGGGCGAGCAGTCGCGGCTCACAGCTTCGAGAGGCTGGGAGGGGTCAGCATCCGGGGAAAAGCACTCATGGAGGGCAACCGCATAGACGCTGATCGTATTGGGATCGCCGCCGGATGGACTGCCGGTGAGAAGGGTTTTGTGGCTCTCTACGTGGATGTATCCGTCCGGTACGGCAGGGGTAACATGCTGCACGATCGCAGCTGAGACCGCTTCGTCAAGATCCGTCGTATCCGGCACATGGGTTTGCGACTGGAAAACCAGCTGCCCATCTGTGATCTGAAGGGTTCCCACTGCAACGGGAACCGGGTTTTGTGAGACGGGATAGGTATATTTTCGGGCGACCAGTGCACCGTTTTCGGCGGACAGCTCATAATCGTAGTGCTCCCGGGCGGAGAGCGCATAGGATTTCCCATTGGCATAGTCATAGACCTGCACACTTGTGTCAACGATGCCGGAGCCGGTGGCGATGGTGGCACACAGCTCCGGTGTGCCGTCCCGGTTCAGATCGGAGAAAAAGCAGCTCCAGATGGGCATACCCATGGCGATCTGGGTGGTTTCAGAGCCGGAAATCGCCTCGATTTTGGAAAAGTCTGAGCGGAAGGTAACGCCGGGGAAGGCATCCAGCTGGATCTCTGCCGGATTCGTCCGATCCATGTGGGGGTCTGTAATATAGTCAAACCACAGGGTACAGGCCGGTGGCATCAGCCACGGCTCCAGAGCCTTCATATCCGTCACAGAATACAGGGAGGCCTGGGTTTTTCCCGCATCCGTCCAAACCGCTGTCCGTGTATCGCTGATATGGAGCGTAACGGCGGTGTCGCCGCCGGTGATCGTCACGGTGCAGTGGGTGGGGACGGCCTCGCCGGGTGTATGGGAACGGCTGTTTTTGGAGACGGTCACGGTCTCCATGGCCTGCAAGATCGATTTCAGCTCCTGGGGATCGTCGTACAATAGGGTACCGTTTGCGCCCTTTACTTCAATGGAGGTAACACTGGAAGCCTGGGGCAGAGACAGCCGCTTGGCAAGAGAGACATCTGCCGGGCTGGTAAGAAAGCACACGGCCAGCACCACGCAGGAGACGACGGCGGCAACGATGACCCAAAAGGCGGGTTTTTTATAGTTTAGCACACGCTTCACCCTTTCTTTTACACCGACCTCGCCAAAGGCAAGGGGACAGACCAGAATGGTTCTTCTGCTGAGGCTGCAGGAGAGCAGGGTTTCGGAGTAGGCGATGCTCTCCGCTTTGCCCAGGTCACGAATGACCTTTTCATCACAGGCAAGCTCAATATCCCGGCAGAGCAGAATATAGGCTACCCACACCAGGGGATTGAACCAGTGAACTGCCAGCACCAGATAGCCCAGAGGCTTCCACCAGTGATCTCTGCGCTTTAAATGGGCAGTTTCGTGGGCAATGATATGCTTTAAGGAGCCTTCCTCTGTGCCGGAGGGGATATAGATCCTGGGTCTCAAAATTCCCAGGATAAAGGGGGTTGCAATGTCATCACAGAGCCAGAGATTGTCCCTCAGATGCAGGGACGGCCGGACCTTGCGGTGAATTCTCCAGTAGCTTACAAGGGCATAGACCCCAAGGGCCAGAGCACCCGCAAGCCAGATGGTGCCCAGAATCGCCGGGGTATCGACTTCGTGCCCGGCAGGAGCCGGGAGGCTCTGGGAATCCCCGTTTCCCGGAGAAACCTGCACATCCCCAGGGGAAAAAACGGGAGCTGCATGAATGGAGGGTTCCAGGTGAATCTGCTCCGGGGCCAGTTCCCTGTCGGGGACAAGGCTCAGGGTGCTTTCAAAGGAAAAGGGGCAAATGAGCCGCACTGCAACCAATGCCCAGAGCACACAGGTGATCCATTTGGGGGCCTTTTTCAGCGCCAGCCGCAAAAGGACAATGGCCAGGATCAGCCAGGAGGCGGCAATGCTCATATTAACAATTTTTAAAAACAGTTCCCCCATAGGCTACTCCTTTCCTGCGGCGGCATCGATCATCTGTCGGATCTGGGCGGCCTCATCCTGGGACAGCCTCTTCCGCTGGGTAAAGGCGGCAATGAAGGCCGGAAGGGAGCCCTCAAAGGTCTCCTCCACAAATTGCTCGCTTTGGACGGCGTAAAACGCATCCTTGGAAAGAACGGAAGAAACCATGCCGCCGTTGTTTTGGAAAATGCCCCGGGTGCAGAGTTTCCGCAGAACGGTGTAGGTTGTGGATTTGTTCCAGTTCAGCTCTTTTTCACAGAGCTTTACTAAGTCTCTGGAGGGCAGGGGCTCATTGGCCCAGATGATGTCGGCGAAGCGGGACTCCACCACGCCCAGTTTGATGTCGGACATGTGAATTCACCTCCTTGGTTTATTGCCTATAGACTAATTACAGTTTACTCATGATAAACCAAACTGTCAAGAGGAAATAAAAATTTTTTAAGAAGAAAAAACCAGTCACAGTGCATCTGTGTGCACAAGGCTTTATCCATTGAACAGGGTAATTTGTGCAATTCTGAGCGCCCCCTGTCATCCTAAGCGCTTCCCTATCCTCCCTGTCATCCTGAGCGTTAGCGAAGGATCTTTCAGATTCTTCGTCGCCTTGCTCCTCAGAATGACAGGGCGGCTTCTGGGGCCTCCGGGGGCTGTTCCTCCTGGGCTTCTGCCAGAGCGAAATACCGGGGATGGGTGCGCAGATCGTATTTGCGCACCTTCCGGGGGCCTGTGCCTCTTGTAAATAGGTAAGCCTCGTCCAGTCCCGTGTTCAGAATGGTGCTCACAGGCAGATTCATCTTGGGGCTGATGAGCTGGGCGGTTTCCACATCCTGGCCCCCCAGATAGAGCATGTTGTCACAGTTGTTCACAATGGTGGTGGCATTTTCCTTGCCGTACAGGCTGACCAGTCGATCCATAGAGCGGTCTGTGTCGCTGATGGTGAGAAATACGGCGGTTTTCTCCCGTGCCAGGTCGCAGAAGTCGATGCGCTGCTCGGCGGTGTACATCTGGATCGCCTCCTCCAGCAGAAGGCCGTTCAGCTTCTCCCCCAGAATGGTGGTGATGCTGGCCTCCGTCCGGTCTGCGGTGTGGGCGTTTTGAAACAGGCTGTAGCAGCGCACCGCATAGCTGTCCGGATGGACTTTCTTCTGATCGTCGATCAGCTGGGCGAATCTGCTGGTGTGCAGCTCTCCATACAGGTCTGCCACGATTTTGAGATTGTGCTCGTTTTCGGGCAGACACTCCATGGCGTAGGCGATGAGGCTGGTCAGATACATCTTGGCGGCCTGATCCCAGAAGGGGTCTGCTTTGGACGAGGTGGGGGACAGAACCTGGGCGATGGTCAGAATGTCCTGAGTCCGGTATTTGCCCGAGGCTTCGTCGAAGCGGATGTAGTCCATGGGGTTATATCCGCAGGACTGGCGCAGATCCTTAAAGTTGAGATGCAGGATCCGGTAGCCGTTATCCCGGAGCATAGGCCCCAGCTCGTCCACAAGATTGCCCTTTTCACGGTGCATGAGCATGTCATCCTGGATGGAGTGGTACGTGGTACCGCTGCTGGTTTCCTGGATGATATTGGGGGAGTTTACGATTTTAGACATAAGTAATGTCTCCTTTCTCAGTTGCCGGTCAGACTGCTGTTGGGGCAGCACCAGCAGGTCCATGGCTGCCGGCGGTGCACCAGGCCTTTTTCCGCCAGTCATCTTCCAGAAGCACAATGAGCCGGATGGTGTTTTCCTGGCAGATCACAAGATCCGCAACCAGATAGGGCGGCCCTACTTCTGCGGCCTTTACCCCGATGAGTTCCCCACGCAGCCGGATCTCGGATATGGGAACCGCCGCATAAAGGGTATAGTTGTTTCGGCGGCACAGAGTAGAAAAGTCCGGAAGAGCCGCAATGATTGAGCAGACCGGGTACAAGGCCGAACAGTTTGCCCTCATCCACCCCGGCGGAGCCGTGGGCGAACGCCTAAACCGGAAATCCCTGTACTGAAAACCGGACGGAGGCCATTTTCGGCGGCAGACCCATAAAAATGCATTTGAAAAACGACCCCCTTGTGCAGCCAATGGTTGGCACAAGGGGGTCGTTTATTCTGTGTGGAGAGCTTTATTTGTCCAGTACCTCAATGTCAAAGTCGCAGTGAGAGCCGCCCCGGCCGATGGTCTGGGTGCGGTTCCAGCGGAGCTTGGGGTGCATATTGCCGTAGCAGGTGTCGTCCGTGTTGCAGAAGACGGTGGTCAGCTCCGGGTAGCCCAGGGCGGTGCAGACACGGTGGTAGGGGCAGGCGGTCACATCGAATTTGGCCCGGCCCTTGCCCTCGGGGTAAAAGGTCATCTGAAACCCAGCCTCCGGGGGGTATTTCTTCTGCACCATGGAGCGGAAGATCCCGGGTATCTTCCGGTACAGTCCGGGCAGCTTCAGAAAGCCCCGGATCATGTTGGCAGGGGTCTGCACATAGTCTTGAATGATCCGATCGGTGAGGTCCAGCGCCTCCTCCGGGGACATGCCGTACTCCTGTAGCGCTCGGTACATGGCGGCGCCTGCGTAGATCATGCCCTCCGTGTGCTGCTTCAGTGCCTCGGAGTCATCCTGGTGTTCCAGGCAGTAGGTGTGGTAAAGTTCGGCAGCCCTGTCTGCCAGACGGGTTCCCTCCGGTTCCGGGAAATGCCTGCGGACACCGGAGGAAATCATTTTCAGCATCTGTTTCTGTTTATGTTTCATTGGTTTCTCCTCTCTTTGCAATGGCCGTGGGAGTCCTTCCAATACAGCGGTATTTGTGAGACCATTATACCATAATGGATGCAAAAGACAACATTTCGGGCGGAAAAATAGGAATTCTTGACAGGAAATTCCCACCGTGTTACAATGGCGGCAATTATTTTGGTAAGAGGTGAATCTGTATGCTGCTTGGCCAGTTTGACGGGAGCAAAAGTGCGGTGATCGATCCGCATATGGTGGTGGAGAGAATCCCGGATTTTCCGGAGACGGTGGTTTCGATCTTTTCTGTCCATCTATTTGAAAGAATCCGGGAGTTTCTGGGGGGAACTGTCATCACCCAGACCCAGGATGTGGATGGAGTGTGGCCTGTCTATGAGGTGCGCTATGGGGGAAAACGGTTCGGGTTCTGTAAGGCCCGTCTGGGTGCTCCGGCCTGCGTAGGTCTGTTCGAGGAGATCCTTGCACTGGGGGCGAAGCGGATCATTTTGCTGGGAAATTGCGGCGTACTGGATAAAAGCATTGAGGACTGCGGCATTATCATTCCGAAAAAAGCCATTCGGGACGAGGGGACCAGCTACCACTATGCCCCGGCGGAGGACTTTATCCGGGTCAATGCGAACTACACAGATGTGTTCGCTGCCCTTCTGGAGGAGCTGGGTTACCCCTATGTGGAGGGGACAACCTGGACGACCGATGCCTTTTACCGGGAGACAAAGGACAAAATCATTAGCAGAAAGGCCATGGGGGCCATATGCGTAGAGATGGAGTGCGCAGCCATGCAGGCGCTGTGCAATTTCCGGGGCGCAGAATTCTTCCAGTTTTTCTACGCCGGAGACAATCTGGATCACACCAACTGGGACCCCAGAAGCCTCCATGGCAATGTGCGGCTGGAGGATAAGGAGAAAATCGCCCTGCTGGCCTTTGAGCTTGCCTGCAAAATCGGCTGAGTGCGTGAAAAAACGGCATGGATTTCCATGCCGGTTTTTCTTATTTCCGCAGATCGCTGCCTGCAAAATACTGCTTGAGGGGGACGTACAGCACCCCGGCTACCGCCAGCGCCAGAATCGTACAGGGAACCAGGTAGGATGCGTTGTACACCAGGGAGTAGAGGGTGGCGTCGTCAAATACGCCGATGCCCGGGATATTCTGAGGCTCATAGATCCGGTAGATGGTGATACCGCTGATGAAATGCACCAAAAACCGCACGGCGCAGCCCAGAATGGTTCCCGGGAAGATGCCCCAGGCCTTGCCCTTAAACAGGCCTGCAAGACCCAGAGGGGTGAAGGCCACCAGATAGTCCAGGAGCATACTCTGCCAGCCCCAGGCGTAGGCCCCGTCAAAAATCAGCTGAAGAAGGCCGAAGACAAAGCCTGCCATGAGACCCCGTCCAAGACCCCAGCGCACTGCGAAAAAGCAGATGGGGAATGTGGCAAAGGTGATGGAGCCGCCGTTTGGCATGTTGGGGAACAGCTTAATGTAGCTGAGGATCTGTGCCAGAGCCACCATAATGGCGCCCTCGCACAGCGCGCGGATGTGCAGATGGGTTTTGTTTGTTGTGTTAGCCATTTTGCCTCCAATGCAGGGAGTTCCTGCATAAATAAAAGTATCGCATTGCAAACCCGTCAAGGAGCAATGCGATACCGAAATACCTCATATTGCATCTTTCCCTACGACGGTATTAACCGTATCAGGTTCACGAGTGAAGGCTACAAAGCCTAATCTCAGCCGGATGCATCCGGCTCCCCGAAGATTGATTTGTTATGCGACCTACGCTTATTATAGGTTTTTTTCTGGGAATGTCAAGCCATCTGCAAGGCCAGCTTCTGACCGCCCAGAATGTGGAAGTGGAGATGGTGCACGGTCTGGCCGGCATCCTCTCCGCAGTTGGACACCACCCGGTAGCCGTTTTCCAGATGCTCGGCTTTGGCGATCTGGGGGATCACCTGGAAGATGTGGGCGATGATGGCGCTGTTATCAGCGGTTACCTCATTGACAGAGCCGATGTGGGCCTTGGGGATCACCAGAATATGGGTGGGAGCCTGGGGGGCGATGTCCCGGAAGGCGTAAACAAGGTCATCCTCGTAGACCTTCCCGGAGGGGATCTCCCCGGCGATGATTTTACAGAACAGACAATCAGACATACAATTACCTCCTAAAAGATTATAAACCGATCATACTGAATACACCGGCGCTGGCAAGACCCATAATAAAGCCCGCCAGAATGACGCCCAGACAGACAGAGGCCACCGTGGACTTAAAGCCCATATCGAGAAAGCTGGCAGCCAGAGCGCCGGTCCATGCGCCGGTACCGGGCAGGGGAATGCCTACAAACAGCAAAAGCGCCATGAAAAGGCCGTAGCGTCCCGTTCTGCGCACCAGCTTCTGCCCGGCCCGCTCGCCCTTGTCCAAAAAGATGTGGCAGAGCTTCCCGATGTGCCGCTGCCGGGAGCCCCAGATGAGGATCTTCCGGGCAAAGAAATAGATAAAGGGAACCGGCACCATATTGCCCAGAACACACACAATAAGAGAGGGAATGTAGGGGAGGTTCATGCCGGTGGCGATAAAAATCGCACCCCGAAGCTCCAACAGGGGAACCATGGAGATAAAGAAGATAGACAGGTATTTGGACATAGGGCCTCCTCGGAAGATATTTTTATTATCGTATCATAAAACAGGGGGGATTTCAATTAGAATGAAAATATTTCCAATTTTTTTACTTTTTTACGGGCCTGTCCAGGGTGCGGATGATGTGGATCTGGATGGGGACGGCAAAGAGCAGGGAGAAGATATCTGCCACGGTCTGGGTCATCTGAATGCCGGGGACCCCCAGAAGAAAGCTCAGCAGGAACAGAGCCGGGATGAAGAACAGCCCCTGCCGGGCCATGGCGAGAAAGGTAGCCGGAAGGGTTCTGCCGATGACCTGGGCCATCATATTGCTCATGACGATCCAGCTTTGCATGGGAAAGGTCAGACACTGAAACCGCAGGGCTGCGGCACCGCAGGCGATGACCTCCGGATCGTCCCGGAACAGCCCGATGATCTGGGGGGCAAAGCCATAGCCCAGGGCCGCAATGATGAGCAGAAAGCCGAAGGAGCCTTTTACGCAGAAGCGAAAGCCCTCCTTCACACGGCTGTACAGCTTGGCACCGAAGTTAAAGCCGCAGAAGGGCTGAAAGCCCTGGCCGAAGCCGATCATGGCAGAGCTGCCGAACATGGTGATGCGCTGGACGATGCCCATGGCGGCGATCACCACATCCCCGTAGGAGCGGGCCACGTTGTTCAGACAAATGGTAGCCACAGAGGCAAGCCCCTGCCGGGCAAGAGAGGGCAGACCGCCCCGGAAAATCTGGGCAAAATAGTAGGGCTCCACCCGGACATGGCCCAGAGAGATCTGAATGTTCCCCTCTCTGGAGCAGCCCCGCAGCAAAATCAGAAAGCTCACAAGCTGGCTGATGATGGTGGCCCAGCCTGCTCCGGCCACGCCCAGGTGAAAACCGAAAATGAGAAGCGGATCCAGACCGATGTTGAGAACTGCGCCGCTGATGATGCCCACCATGGCATAGGAGGCGCTGCCCTGAAAGCGCAGCTGATTGTTCAGCACCAAGGATGCGGTCATCCAGGGGGCGCCCAGCAGAATGATCTTAAGGTAGGCCTTGGTGTGGGGCAGGATGGTCTGGGTGGAGCCTAAAAAATAGGCCAGGGGCTCCAGAAAAATCTGTCCCAGAAGGCAGATCACCACCCCAGCCACCAGTGCGGAATAAAAGCCGGTGGCGGCCATCACCGAGGCCTCCTTGTAGTCCTTCTGCCCCAGCTTGCGGGAGATGTAGTTGCCGCTTCCGTGGCCGAAAAAGAAGCCCACCGCCTGGATGATGGACATCATGGAAAAGACTACGCCCACGGCGCCGGTGGCGGCGTTGCTGTGGAGCTTTCCCACAAAGAAGGTGTCTGCCATATTGTAAAAGGAGGTCACCAGCATACTGATGATGCAGGGAACTGCCAATTTTCCGATCAGACCGCCCACCGGGCGCTGGGTCATATTCTGGTATTTTTGCTCCTGGGAATCCATAAAAAACTGCTCCATATCACAAAAAGATATTACCATTATAGCCCAATCCCGAAAAAAGTCAAAAAAGAAATCCGGACGGTTTTCCGTCCGGATTTCAGCTTGTCAAAGAAGTATGTCATTCTGAGGAGCAGTGCGACGAAGAATCTTAAAGATCCTCCTTTGGCGCTCAGGATGACACCTTCCAGTCATTCTGAGAGAGCTCAGTGATCGAAGAATCTTTCTTTTCAGATTCTTCGCTTACGCTCAGAATGACGGGGAAAAGATCCTTCGCTGGCGCTTAGGATGACCAACAGGGACGGTTTCCTGTCCGGATTTCTGTTAGCAAGCCTCTTTTACAATCACAAAGCCGTCCACCAGATTGGCGGTTTCCAGCTGACCTTCGATGGTCACGGAACGCTCCATGAGGTCTGTCAGAATCACGCTGCCATCTTTTACATCGATGCGCATTACGTTCTTCATAAGGATAGAGTCCGGCTCCATCTTGTTTTTATACACAGTAGAAAGACACATAATAAAATAACTCCTTACTTTACATCCATACTGGACAGTACGGTGCTCAGACGCAGGTTGCCCTTTTCAAAGTCGGACACAGCGGCCATGACCTGCTCGTAGGCCATATGGCTGCCGGCCTTTTCCAGCTGCACAGCCAGATCTGCCAGCTCCTTGGCGTGGGCTGCGTTGTGACCCACCATGTATTTCATGAGGGCCATCAGCTCCTCCATGGGGGTGTGCTCGCACTGAGAGGCGCAGCTGCCGCACTGACCGCCGCAGTCGTGGCTGTGGGGATGCTCGTGCGTATGCTCATGGGGATGTGCGTGCTCGTGGGTGTGCACATGCTCATGGGTGTGGGTCACACCGTCGTGGGTGTGCTCATGGGTGTGGGGGTGCTCACCCTCGTGAATATGTTCATGATCCATAGGAATCGCTCCTTTGTGTTTTCTTATTATTATACCTGCCAGGGCTGCGGATGTCAAATAAAACAGAGGGAAAAGCCGCCCGATCCGGACAATTGGGAGGGAAATAAAATGTCTCTCTCCGGGGAACCGGAGAGGGGAAATCCGCCGAAGGGTGTCTCTGTGGGGCAAATTCGGGGGCGGAGGGGAAAAAGAGGGAGGGAAAGAGCCAATCATCGGATGGTTTTGGTGAATGTGATGAAAAGGTTTAAAAAAAGCCATGAATAACACTTGCCTTTTGTGCGTTTTCCCTGTATAATGAGGCTATATTAAAATTGGAGGGGTAGGCGTGGGAGAATTGATAGCAGTGCTGTCCGGTAAGGGCGGTACTGGGAAGACGTCTGTCTGCGCCGGAATCGCTACGGCACTGGCACTGAGCGGAGAAAAGGTGCTGTGCATCGACTGTGACGTAGGGCTGCGCAATCTGGATATTGCGCTGGGTCTCAGCGATATGGGCGCCCTCTCTTTCCAGGAGGTCTGCCGGGATGGGTGCAGTCTGGAAAACGCCACGGTGCATCCGCTGTTTCCCAGCCTGTCCTTTTTGACGGCCCCCATCAACTGCCTTATGGACGAGATCGATCCACAGCAGTTCTGCAATCTGCTGGAGAGCGCCAGAGAGCACTATCAGTATATTTTCCTGGATGCGCCTGCCGGAATTGAGGCGGGCTTCCATCTGGCGGCACGGTTTGCCGACCGGATCCTTCTGGTGGCAGGTGCCGATCCGGCCTCCATTCGGGATGCCGCCCGGGCAGCCGAGGTGCTGGAGACTATGGATAAGCACAATGTCCGTCTGGTTGTGAACCGGCTCAATAAGAGAATGGCTGCGGCTATGAATCTGACGGTGGACGATATTATGGATCGGGCCGGGCTGCCCCTGCTGGGACTGGTGCCGGAGGATGCCAACGTGGTACTGTCCGCCGCTGCAAGACAGCCGCTGTTAAAATTTACCAAAAGAGGGGCAGCCTCCGCATGCCGCCGCATTGCCAAACGAATTCAGGGGATGACCGTCCGGGTCAGCCTGTGAGCAATACTACTAAAGGGGTGTGTATCGTGAATATCGCATTTTTGGCTCATGATAAGAAAAAAGAACTGATGGTACAGTTCTGTACCGCATATAAAAGCGTGCTCGTAAAGCACAATCTGTTTGCAACAGCCACCACCGGGCGCTTGATTGCCGATAACACCGGCCTGCCCATCACTATGCTGCTGTCCCATAAACAGGGCGGTCACCAGCAGATCAATGCCCGCATTGCCTACAATGAGATCGACCTTGTTCTGCTGTTTACGGATCCCAACACCACCGATCCCTGGGACGACAGCCAGATGATCGAGACCATCCGCCATTGCGATAAGCACAATGTGCCCATCGCCACCAACCTGGGCAGTGCGGAAATGTTCATCATGGGTCTGCAGCGGGGCGATCTTGACTGGCGTGAAATGTATCACAGTAAGCCGAAATATTAAATTCACCAGCCGCCCAACCATCGGTTGGGCGGCGCTTTTTGATAGATGGAGGAGTAAAGATGGAGAGAATCAAACCCCGGACCCTGTCCGGCTTTATGGAGCTTCTGCCTGCCAAGCAGGCAAAACTGGAGAAGATGATGCAGATTCTCCGGGACACCTATGCCCTGTACGGCTTTGCGGCCCTGGACACCCCGGCTATCGAGGATGCTCAGATTTTGCTGGCCAAAGGCGGCGGCGAGACGGAAAAGCAGATCTACCGGTTCCAAAAGGGGGACAGCGATCTGGCGCTGCGGTTTGACCTGACGGTACCTCTGGCAAAATATGTGGCCCTGCACTATAACGATCTGGCTTTCCCCTTCCGCCGGTATCAGATCAGCAAGGTCTACCGGGGTGAGCGTGCCCAGAGAGGCCGGTTCCGGGAGTTCTATCAGGCCGATATCGATATCATCGGCGACGGCAAGCTGGACATTCTGAACGAGGCGGAGATCCCGGCCATCATTTACCGGGTGTTTAAGGGCTTCGGCCTGGAGCGGTTCCAGATCCGGGTGAATAACCGGAAGATTTTGAACGGCTTTTATGCCATGATGGGCCTTACGGACAAGAGCGGTGACATTATGCGCACCGTGGACAAGCTCGACAAGATCGGCCCGGAGAAGGTTGCGGGCATTCTGGTGGAGGACTGCGGCCTTACCCAGCAGCAGGCCCAGGAGATTCTGAAGTTCATTGCCATCCGTGGCACCAACGGGGAAGTCCTGGATGCCCTGAGAGGCTATGCCCAGCGGGACGAGATGTTCGATACCGGCCTTGCGGAGCTGGAGGCTGTCACAAAGAACCTGGCGGCGTTCGGCGTGCCGGAGGCGAATTTCGCAGTGGATCTGACCATTGCAAGAGGTCTTGACTACTACACAGGCACTGTGTACGAAACCACCCTTCTGGATCACCCGGAGATCGGCTCCGTCTGCTCCGGCGGCCGCTATGACAATCTGGCGGGCTACTATATCGATAAGGCCCTGCCCGGTGTGGGCATCTCTATTGGCCTTACCCGTCTTTTCTATGTGCTGGACGAGCAGGGCCTTCTGAATCCCGACCTTCCCAGCGCCCCGGCAGATGCCCTGGTGCTGCCCATGACCCAGGATACGGCTGCGGCTGTGTCTCTGGCAGAGAGCCTCCGGGGTGCAGGCATTCGGGTGCAGCTGTATGGCGAGCAGAAGAAATTCAAGCAGAAAATGGCCTATGCGGACAAGCTGGGGGTTCCCTATGCGGTACTGCTGGGCGAGGACGAAATCGCCGCAGGCAAGTGCTCTGTAAAGAATATGCAGTCTGGTGAGCAGGTGACTGTGACCCCCCAGGAGGCTGCAAAGCACATTCTGGAGGGACTTGCCAAGAATAACGGCCCCCTCATTCTGGAGAAATAAGATGGAAGAGAAATTTACAGAGGCGTGGTTTTCTGCCCGTCAGCAGGCAGAGGCTCTGGGTGTGCGGTTTCGCCCCCTGGAGCGGCAGCAGGCGCTGACCCAGGCACAGAGAGTGCTGTCGGGTCATCGGCCCAGTGACGGATTTTCCCAGCTTGCGGAGAAGGGCCGTCTGGATCTGAGTCTGGAGGCGTTGGCGGTCAAAAAAGCCTATACGGGTCTTTTTACCGATGAGCAGGCCAATGAGGCTCTTACCCGGCTTCTGGAGGCAGGCTATCATTTTTAAAAGAAAATCGCCGGGGACAGAGTATCCCCGGCGATTGATTTGTTTTGACCTAATGTATTCTCGTGTCATCCTAAGCGTAACCGAAGGATCTTAAAAAGATTCTTCAGTCGCTCCACTCCCTCAGAATGACAGGTTTTTATGTCATCCTGAGCGGAGCGAAGGATCTTAACGCCCCATGGAGGTGCCAGCCAAAGGATTCTTCACTTCGTTCAGAATGACAGGGGGGAGATCCTTCGGTCGCTGCGTTCCCTCAGAATGACAGGGGGTATGCAAAACGCCGGGAGCTGGTTTTCAGCTCCCGGCGATTTTTTAAGCCTTGGGGGTAATCATGGAAATGCCCTTTTGCAGCACTTCTCCGTTGATGGCACCCTTGGCGTAGACCACCAGATTGCCCTCCGCATCGATAAAGTAGGTGCTGGGCAGAGAGTAAACCTGGTAGGTGCCTGCGGCCTGCTGGGTGGTATCGTAAAGCACCGGGAAGGTGAAGCCCTCGTCTGCAATGAATTTTCCGGCGCTCTCCTTGGTGTCCCAGCTTCCGTCGGTGACGTTTACCATTAGGAAGTGGATGTCCTGTCCCTGCTCCTCGTAGGCCTTCTGGAAATCAGGCATCTCGTGCCTACAGGGGCCGCATTTGCTGGACCAGAAGTTCAGCACAACGGGCTTTCCCCGGAAGTCGGAGAGCTTTACAGGGTTGTCGTCCTGGTCGTAAACGGTGAAGTCCGGCGCGGGCGTAACAACCGGCTCTGTCTCGTCGGCGGTTCCGGCGGGGGGCTGGGTGCTGATTTGATCCGGGGCGGCATCGCTGCCCAGACGGTAGTAGAGCACCAGAGCTGCGCCCAGGATCAGGACGAAGACCAGTACCAGAATGAGAAGTGTCTTATTTTTCATAGGCTCTCTCCTAGTTTAAAGATTTCAGCAGCATATTGAGGGTGCCGGTGGCCATCAGAATACCGACAACGATCAGTAAAATGCCGCTGATGCGGTTGATAATCGTATAGTGGCGTTTGATAAAATCGAAGGTTCCCTTGAGCTTGTCGATGAGCACGGCGCTGAGCAGGAAGGGGATTCCCAGGCCGATGGAGTAGACGAAAAGCATCCCCATACCCTCCAGAACGTGGCCCTGCTGGGAGGCCATTACCAGGGCAGAACCCAGAAATGCGCCCACACAGGGGGTCCAGCCCATGGAGAAGATGATGCCGAACAGCATCGATGAGAAAAATCCCAGATTTCCGGTGTCCACATTGCGGCTGCTGCCCTTAAACAGATTCAGCTTGAATACGCCCAGGAAATTAAGGCCGAAGAAAATAACAATAAGACCTGTGACAATATTCACTGCGGTCTGATGGTTTTTGAGGAAACTGCCGACGGTGCCGGCCAGTGCGCCCATAGCCACAAACAGGACGGTAAAGCCCAGAATGAAGCCTGCGGCATTGATCAGGGTCTTTTTGGTGCTGCGCTGACCGCCTCCTGCGAAATAGGAGATATAAATGGGCAGCATGGGCAGCAGGCACGGGGAGATAAACGTGATAATACCTTCCAAAAAGGCGATGAAGTATTGCATGGAAAACATCCTTTCTTGGGTGTTTGCAGTAGATTTGAGAAGAAAAAATAGCGGTACCTGCCGGTACCGCTAAAAAGAGTAATCAGCTAGGGTAGTTCTTACAGCAGAGAGAGAATCTGAGCCTTAGGACGTGCACCAGCAGACTGGCTGACGATCTGACCGTCTTTTACCACCATGAGCGTGGGGATGCTCATAATCTTGTAGGTTGCGGCCAGCTCGGGCTGCTCGTCTACATTGATCTTGCAGACCTTGATGTCGGAGCGCTCTTCGGCGATTTCGTCCAGAATGGGAGCGACCATCTTACAGGGGCCGCACCAGCTTGCCCAGAAATCCACCAGAACGGGCTTGTCGCTGTGTAAAACTTCTTCCTCAAAAGTATCTTTGGTAATGTGCAGAACAGACATGTTGAATTCCTCCTCGAATGAATCTTGTTTTGTTTTATGGCAGTATACTAACACATGGTTTCCGACAGTTCTGTGAGTTTGTCACATTTCTGTCTGAAGAAAACCCAGCCGAATGCTGCCGCTCTTATGGTCTTATCATACCCCAAATCGAAAAAGTCTTCCGTGAGAAAGTCACGGAGAGAAATTCATCGCATACAAAGGGGAAAAGCTGTGGTATAATTGCAAAAACGAAAGGAGGCTGGGGCCATGAATTTTCTGGAAGAAAGAATTATAAAGGACGGGGTCGTGAAGCCGGGGAATGTGCTGAAGGTGGATAGTTTTCTGAACCACCAGATGGATGTGGAGCTGATGGAGCAGATCGGCCAGGAGTTTTACCGCCGCTTTTCCCATAAGCCCATCAACAAGATCCTCACCATTGAGGCATCCGGGATCGCCATCGCCTACGCAGTGGCCCGGCAGTTCCATGTGCCCCTGGTGTTTGCCAAGAAATCCCAGAGCGTAAACATCGACGGGGACACCTATGTGGCAGAGGTGGAGTCCTTTACCCACAAGAATAAAAACAATGTGGTGGTGTCCAAGCAGTTTCTGGGCAAGGACGACCACGTGCTCATTGTAGACGATTTTCTGGCCAACGGCTGCGCCCTGCAAGGGCTTTGCTCCATTGCAGACGATGCGGGGGCAACGGTGGAGGGCATCGGCATCGCCATCGAAAAGGGCTTCCAGATCGGGGGCCGGGTCATCCGCAATCTGGGCTATCAGCTGGAATCTCTGGCAATCGTGGAGTCCATGGATCCTGAGAAGGGAACCGTGGTGTTCCGAAGCGACCGGTGAGCCGTTGCCAAGGGCTTAAAACTATGGTAAAATAATGATAAATTCAGCAATCGTCGGTATCCAGGAATGAGGAAATCTCAACGGTACCAAGCCGCCGTAGACGGACAGAAAAAGCCGATTGTGTCATTGGAGCAATCTGAGAAGGCACAATCACAATGGCGTCCGGAGTCGGAACACAGGCCGCCGATTGGAAAGAGCGAACTCTTGGGGATGTCTGCTTTGGGCGCAAAAGCCGTCGGCGCAGGATGCCGGCAGCTGCGGCACCCCGGGAAACGTCCCCTCTGTGGGGGCGTTTTTTCTTAAGAAGAGGGACGCAGAAAGCTGTGAAGCGGCTGAGCGTTATGGGGTATAGAATTAGGAGCGGCTATGAAAAAACAGAAACTATATCTATCTACGATCGATGAAAATGCCCATAAACTTGCCAAAAAGTACGGCCTTTGCCTGGAACTGGCGGAATACTGCACAGCCTGGAATCTGGATCGGGAGCGGCAGCAGACCGATGCGCTGGTGCGCCGGAAGCTGGAGGATGCCAGAGCCTGCGTGCTCCACGGCCCCTACAGTGAGCTGTTTCCCTGCGCCATCGACCCGGAGGTTCGGAAGGTGGCGGCCATGCGCTATGCCCAGACCATTGAGGCGGCCCAGTGCTACGGGGTTTCCAAAATCGTCATTCACGGGGGCTTTAATAACTGGCTGTACTTCCCCTGCTGGTATGAGGAGCAGTCGGTGCTGTTCTGGAAGGAATTTGCAGCGCAGATCCCGGAGAACATGACCATTTGCCTGGAAAACGTACTGGAGCAGACCCCGGAGATGCTGGGGAATATCATCCGGCAGGTGGCAGACCCCAGAATCCGGATGTGCCTGGATGTGGGCCATGCCCACGCCTATTCGGAGGCAACGGCCTTTCAGTGGATCGACGCCTGCGGAGATCTTATCAGCCATTTTCATGTCCATAACAATGACGGCAGCCGGGATACCCACAGCCCTCTGGACTGTGGAACCATTCCCATGGAGCCGCTTTTTGAAACTATGCAAAAAACCTGCCCGGATGCCAGCATTACCCTGGAGCTGATGGATGGAGCATCCTCTGTCCGGTGGCTGCTGGAAACGGGTATTTTGGAGGAGTAAATATGGAGTTACAGCAGTTAATACAGCAAATTTCTCCTTTGGATGAGGCCGCTATGACCGCCGCCAGAGAGCGGCAGGCCCAGCTGGCAAAGCCCCCCGGAAGTCTGGGGCGGCTGGAAGACCTGTCGGTGCAGCTGGCAGGCATTACGGGAAAGCTCCGCAATCAGGTGGAAAAGAAGCATCTTCTGGTGTTTGCCGCCGATAACGGGGTGGTGGCAGAGGGCGTGTCCAGCGCCCCCCAGTCTGTGACACGGATGCAGACCGTGAACTTGACCCGGGCCAAAACCGGAGCCTCGGTGCTGGCAAAGCACTTCGGCTGCGAAATTACCGTGTGTGATGTAGGCGTGAACGCCCAGGTGCCGGAGCCGAAGGTTCTGAACCGGAAAATCGCCTATGGGACCAATAACATCCGCACCGGTCCTGCCATGACAAGGCAGCAGGCCCTCAAGGCCATTTCCGTAGGCGCGGAGCTGGCAATGGACACCGATGCCGAGGTCTTCGGCATCGGGGAGATGGGCATCGGCAACACCACCACCTCCTCCGCTGTCCTGGCGGTGCTGCTGGATGCGGAGGTGGAGACGGTCACAGGCCGGGGCGGCGGTGTCACAGACGACAGCTTCCGGATCAAAAAAGAGGTGATCCGGCAGGCCATCGCCTGCAACCGCCCGGATAAAAACGATGTGGTAGATGTGCTCTCCAAGGTGGGGGGCTTCGACATTGCCGCCATGTGCGGCGCCTTTTTGGGGGCTGCGGCCTCCCACCGCCCGGTGGTGATCGACGGCTTTATTTCGGCGGTGGCGGCCCTTTGCGCCGTAAGGCTCTGCCCCAATGTAAAATACTATCTGGTACCCAGTCACGCCTCCTACGAGATCGGCTACAGGCTTGCCATGGCGCAGATGGAGCTGGAGCCTATTTTCCTGCTGGGCATGCGCCTGGGTGAGGGCAGCGGCTGTCCTCTTACGTTTCAGGTGCTCTCTGCGGCCTGTGCTATTTTAAATGATATGGCGACCTTCGACCAGGCCGGAATTGACGACGGCTATCTGGAGGAGATCCGCCAGGGGGATCAGTTTACGGTGGAGGAACACACATGACCATTTTCATCACAGGGGGCGCTAAAAACGGAAAATCCAGCTTCGCCCAGGAGCTGGCCCTGACCCTTGCGAAGGGGAAAAAGCATTACTATGTGGCAACCATGATCCCCAGCGATCAGGAGGATCGGGATCGGATCGCCCACCATATCGCAGACCGGGACGGAATGGGGTTTGAAACCATCGAGTGCGGCAGAGACATTCTCTCCTGCCTGGACGGGGCGGACAGAGAGGGCACCTTCCTTCTGGACAGCGTGACGGCGCTGCTGCTCAATGAGCTGTTCCCGGACCCCACCAGCTGCCAGATGGACGTGGATGCCCCCCGGCGGTGCGCAGAGGCCCTGGAAGAATTTGCAACCTCCATTGCAAACGGGGTCTTTGTCAGTGACTATATCTATTCCGATGCGGAGCGGTACGACGAGGTGACCCGGTGCTACCGGCAGGGCCTTGCCCTGGCGGACAGAACCTTGGCACGGGTCTGCGACACGGTGGTGGAGATGTCCGCCGGAAATCTGATTCTTCACAAGGGGGCGCTGCCGCTATGAAAGAGGCATTACAGGCCTTTGCCATGTGCCAGTCCATGTTCTGCGCCCTCCCAAGTCCCTGGCAGGGCTGGAATGAAAAGGCCAGGAAAAAGCTGCTGCTGTTTCTGCCGCTGGTGGGACTGGAAATCGGCCTAATCTGGACGGGGCTTGCCTGGCTGTGCCGGGTTTGGGAGCTGCCGGTGCTGGTGCGGGGGCTGATCCTAAGCCTCTATCCCTATCTGGTCACCGGCTTTATCCATCTGGACGGCTTTATGGATGTGACCGATGCGGTAAAGTCCTGGCGGGATCTGGAGCGGCGCAGAGAGATTCTGAAGGACTCCCATGTGGGCTCTTTTTCCGTCATCGGCTGCATTTTGCTGATCGTCTCCCAGTTTGCCTTTGCCTCCTCCCTGCCGGTGGGGGGCAATGTGTGGATCTTTACCCTCATTCCGGTGGTGAGCCGGTGCTGTGCCTCCCTGGCGGTGACGGTGCTGCCCCCCATGGAGAGCAGCCAGTATGCCCAGATGGAAAGACCCAAGGGGCATATGATACTTCTGGGGCTGATGCTGGCGGTGACTGTCGCCCTGGGCTTTGTGCTGTGGGGCAAGTATGGCTTTGTCCTTGTGGCAGGAGCCGCAGGCTACGGCCTGGGACTGCTCCGGGGATATCGCTCCCTTAAGGGCATGAACGGGGATATCTCCGGTTTTGCTCTGACCCTTTCGGAGCTGGCTGCCCTGGGGGCAGCGGCGCTTATTTAGGAGGTAGCTTATGAAATTGATTATCGGCGGTGCGTACCAGGGAAAACTGGCCTTCGCAAAGGAAACCTACCATTTGCAAGATGGGGATGTGTTTTCCTGCACAGGTACGGAAATCGACTTTACAAAACCCTGCATCGGGGATATCGAGGAATTTACCTACGCCTGCATCGGTGCCGGGGTGGACAGTGTGCAGTACTTTAAGGACCATAAGGAGCAGTGGAAGGACAGCATCCTCATCTGCCAGGATATTTTCTGCGGCGTGGTGCCGCTGAAAGCGGAGTACCGGGCCTGGCGGCAGGAGACGGGGCTGCTCTGCCAGTATCTGTCCGGGGAGGCGGAGTCCGTCAGCCGGATTTTCTGCGGATTGGAGCAGAAGCTGAAATGAGCAGACTATATCTCATTCGCCACGGCAAGACCGAGGCCAACGAAAAGCACCTCTACTGCGGCAGCACCGACCTGCCCCTGTCCCGGCAAGGGGCGGCAGAGCTGAAAGCCCTTTGCTATCAACTGCCCCCTGTGCGCTTTGTCACCAGCGGCATGAGACGGACGGAGGAGACTCTGGCGCTGCTCTTCGGGGAGGTACCCCATGAGCAGGATCCGGGCTTCCGGGAGGTGGACTTCGGCAGCTTTGAGATGAAAAGCTATGAGCAGCTGAAGGACGAGCCCCAGTACCAGCAGTGGCTTTCCGGGTACAATGAACGAAATATCCCCCCCAGCGGCGAGAGCGGCGCCCAGATGACAGAGCGTGTGCTGAGGGCGCTGGAGGCGCTGCAAAAGGGTGGGGAAGATGTGGCCCTCATCACCCACGGGGGCGTGATTGCCGCCATTATGGCAAGTCTTTTCCCGGAGGAGGAGAAAAACCGCTACCAGTGGCAACCCAAGCCCGGACATGGATATCTGGTGGAGGGACACACCTGGCAGGTGTTGGACCCATGAATTATATAAAATTATAAATTTCGCCATGCTCCCTTAAAAAGCGGTTTGCCCTGCTTTTTGAGGGAGAAATTTTTTGAAAATGAATGACAAGATTTGTAAACTTTCATAATATGGAGAAAAAATCCGTCTCCGGGGGTTGACAAATGGTATGCCGGTAGTATAATCCAAACTATAGAAATTTGATTTTTTACCCGAAAGGAAAGGCCCAAAAGCACCTTTTTGTGCAGGTTTAAGGAGGAAAACGTGTATGTCCTATGTAGATGAGATTATCCAGCTGGTTGCAAAGCAGAACCCCGATCAGCCCGAATTTCAGCAGGCGGTAAAGGAAGTGCTGAATTCCCTGCGCCCTGTGGTGGATGCCAACGAAGAAAAATTCAGAAGAGATGCCCTTTTGGAGCGCCTTGTGAATCCGGAGCGGCAGATCATTTTCCGGGTGCCCTGGGTGGATGACAAGGGACAGGTGCATGTAAATACCGGCTACCGTGTCCAGTTCAACAGCGCCATCGGCCCCTATAAGGGCGGCCTCCGGCTCCATCCCTCTGTGAACCTCAGCATCATCAAATTCCTGGGCTTTGAACAGGTGTTTAAAAACTCCCTGACCGGCCTTCCCATCGGCGGCGGCAAGGGCGGCTCCGACTTTGACCCCAAGGGCAAGTCCGACAGAGAGGTGATGGCCTTCTGCCAGAGCTTCATGACAGAGCTGTATAAGTACATCGGCGCCGATACGGACGTACCCGCCGGAGACATCGGCACGGGAGCCAGAGAGATCGGCTACCTGTACGGCCAGTATAAGCGGATCCGGGATGTGTACGAGGGTGTGTTCACCGGAAAGGGCCTCAGCTACGGCGGCTCCCTTGCCAGAAAAGAGGCAACGGGCTACGGTCTTCTGTACTTGACCGCAGAGATGCTCCGCAGCAACGGCAGCACCATCGAGGGTAAGACCGTGGCGGTCTCCGGCTCCGGCAATGTGGCCATTTACGCCACCGAAAAGGCCCAGCAGCTGGGGGCCAAGGTGGTCACCGCCTCCGACTCCACGGGCTGGGTCTACGATCCCGACGGTATCGACCTGGCGGCTCTGAAGGAGATCAAGGAAGTGAACCGGGGCAGACTCTCCCAGTATCCCAGCTACCGCCCCAATGCCCAGTACCACGAGGGCAAGGGTGTATGGAGCGTGAAGGTGGATGTGGCGCTGCCCTGTGCCACCCAGAACGAGCTGGATCTGGAGGATGCCAAGCTCCTGGTGAAAAACGGAGTCATGGCGGTCTGCGAGGGCGCCAATATGCCCACCACACTGGAGGCCACCGAGTATCTCCAGAAAAACGGCGTGTATTTTGTCCCCGGTAAGGCGGCAAATGCCGGCGGTGTTGCCACTTCCGCTCTGGAAATGAGCCAGAACAGCCAGCGCCTCAGCTGGAGCTTTGCGGAAGTGGATGCGAAGCTCAAGGATATCATGGTGAGTATCTTCCGGAATGTGGATGCCGCAGCCAAGAAGTACGGCTTCGACGGCAACTATGTGCTGGGTGCCAACATCGCAGGCTTTGAAAAGGTTGTGGATGCTATGAATGCCCAGGGCATTGTGTAAAGAATTGTTTCCTGTCCTTATTTTGGGACAGTCTCTTAGATTGCGTGATTTCTTCCTGGAGGGGCGGCTGTGCGTTTGCGCAGCCGCCCCTCTTATTTTTATGGAAAAGGGAAAATTGCCCGGTTTTTCTGGGGGATGGGGCATCCGCTGAAAAGATGTTGACAACACAACATCTGTGGTGTATACTGCAAGAAGTTGAAAATGCAACATCTTAGCAAACCAGGAGAAAAATGATGATTGACAGATTTGAGCGGTTCTCCTCCGCAATCTCGGAGATCTCCCGGCACTGGCATAAAATTGCCGCAGAGGAGATGGAAAAATACGGGCTGAAAGGCTCCCACAGCGTGTATCTTGTGACCATGAGCCATTGCCCGGAGGGAGTCACGGCCCCCCAGCTCTGTGCACTCTGCGGCAAGGATAAATCCGACGTGTCCCGGATGATGTCCATGATGGAGAAGAAGGGTCTTGTGAAAAAAGAGGGCATTCACCAGAACAACTACCGGGGCGTGTTCAAGCTGACGGAGGCCGGACAGGAGGCGGCGGATTTTGTGCGCCACCGGGCAAGCCTTGCGGTGGATCTGGCAGGCAAGAACCTGACGGAGCAGCAGCGCAGGCTCTTTTATGAGACCCTGGATACCATTGTGATGAATCTCAGAAGCATCAGCAAAGAAGGACTGGACGGTATGGGGAGGTAATTATGGAAATTTGTCAGTTACTGGAAACCCAGAGAGCCTATTTTAGAAGCGGCGCAACCCTGTCCCTGGGGTACCGGGCGGAGAAACTCAGAAAGCTGCACAGCGTGATCGCCTCCCGGCAGCAGGAGATCGGCCTTGCCCTCCGGGAGGATCTGGGAAAGAGCGATTTTGAGGGCTATATGTGTGAGACGGGCATGGTGCTGGAGGAGCTCCGCTATATGCTCCGGCACATGAGGGGCTTTGCCCGGGAGCGGACAGTGCACACCCCTCTGGCTCAGTTTGCAGCCAGAAGTTATGGTAAGCCCTCTCCCTACGGGACCGTGCTGATTATGAGCCCCTGGAACTACCCGTTTTTACTCACCATGGGACCCCTTACAGATGCAATCGCCGCCGGAAATACGGCGGTGGTAAAGCCCAGCGCCTACGCACCTGCCACAGGCAAACTCATAAAATCCATCCTGGAGCAGGTATTCTCTCCGGAACAGGTGGCGGTGGTCACCGGGGGACGGCAGGAAAACAAGGATCTTCTGTCCCAGAAATTCGACCTGGTGTTTTTTACCGGCAGCCAGAATGTGGGAAAAGAGGTGCTGCGGCACACGGCAGAAACCCTGACCCCGGCGGTGCTGGAGCTGGGGGGCAAAAGCCCCTGCATTGTGGACGAAACCGCAAAAATCCCCCTTGCCGCCAGGAGGATCGTGTTCGGAAAGTTCTTAAACTGCGGACAGACCTGCGTGGCACCGGATTACATCCTCTGTAACATTCAGGTGAAGGATGCTCTGGTGCAGGCGCTGAAGAGAGAAATCACAGCCCAGTACGGAGAAGATCCGCTGAAAAACCCGGATTATGGGAAAATCATTAATAAAAAGCATTTTGAGCGGCTGACCGGGCTGCTGGATCCGAAAAAAATCGTGATTGGCGGCAGATTGGAGGAGCAGACTCTCCGGATCGCCCCCACGGTCATGGACGGGGTCACCTGGCAGGATCCGGTGATGGGGCAGGAGATCTTCGGCCCGATCCTGCCGATTCTGACCTTCGAGCGGATAGAGGAGGTCTGCACCCTGCTGCAGGAAAAGCCAAAACCCCTGGCGCTGTACCTGTTTTCGGAGGATAAGAAAACCGTCCGCTATGTTATGGAGCGCTGCGCCTTCGGCGGGGGCTGTGTCAACGATACGGTCATCCATCTGGCCACTCCCCACATGGGCTTCGGCGGCGTGGGGGAGAGCGGCATGGGAGCCTATCACGGAAAAACCGGCTTTGACACCTTTTCCCACCGCAAAAGCATCGTGGCGAAAAAGACCTGGATGGATCTGCCCATCCGCTACAGCCCCTACAAACGGGGAATGTATGAAAAGCTGCTGCATATGTTTATGAAATAAGGAGAAAACTATGAGTGTAAAAATTATTGTGGATTCCACTGTAGACCTGCATGAGAGCATCCGGGAGCGGATGATTGTGGTCCCCCTCACCATCCACTTTGGGGACCAGGAGTACATCGATGGGGTGACCATCACTAAGCTGGAGTTTTATGAAAAGCTGGTGGAGAGCGATGTAATGCCCACCACCTCTCAGGTCACACCTGCGGCCTTCGGGGATGTATTCCAGAAGGTTGCGGAGGCGGGGGACACTGCCGTGGTGCTGACCCTGGCCTCCGAGCTGTCCGGCACCTACCAGAGTGCCATGATTGCCGCCCAGGACTACCCGGATCGGATTTTCGTGGTGGACACCAGAACCGTGGCAGTCGGATCGGGGATTTTGGCAGAGCTGGCTCTCCGGCTGGCAGACGAGGGCATGGATGCCTCCGCTCTCGCAAAGAGACTGGAGAAGGAGCGGGAAAAGGTCTGCGTGGTGGCACTGCTGGACACGCTGGAATATTTGAAGCGGGGCGGACGGATCTCCAAAGCCGTGGCCTTTACCGGTACCATGCTGTCCATTAAGCCTGTGATTGCCGTGGAGGACGGAGAGATCAAGGTGCTGGGCAAGGCAAGAGGCTCCCGGCAAGGCAATAATCTCCTGGTAAAGCAGATCGAAAAGGCCGGGGGCTTTGATCCGGAAAAGCCGCTGCTGCTGGGGTATTCGGGCCTGTCTGATGCGCTCATGCGCAAGTATATCGAGGACAGCCGCTTTCTCTGGGAGGATCAGCTGGAAAGCCTTCACACCACTGTCCTGGGCAGTGTCATCGGCACCCATGTAGGCCCCGGCGGCGTGGGCGTGGCATTTTTCAGAAAATAAGGGGAAAATATGGAAAATATGCATTTAGTCCCATAAAATCCCAATTGCAGGGAGATAAAAACACCCTGTAAATACTTCGGAATATGCCGAATAACGGAAAAAACAGTTGACATACAGGGAAGAAAGTGGTAAAATCACACAGTCTCGATTGGAAAGAGTCTTTCCAAAGCAAGATACGACCGCTGAGAGCTTTTTCAGCCAAGGCCATACGGACAGCCGGGTCGAATGCCGAAAACCGCACGTGCGGTTGGCAACTTCTGTTGCCTTATTGATTGAGTTAAAAGCTCAGTTTTATAAGTTGGTTACTATAAACCAGTGCCTAGCGGCATA
>RCNH01000076.1_pt1 | contig 46068 bp, 59 predicted proteins | sample 2041161 | NCBI WGS metagenome assembly RCNH01 (sample SAMN09708215, study PRJNA481090) | Feces metagenome, whole genome shotgun sequencing project. | biome: feces | host: Leptonychotes weddellii | place: Antarctica: Sion Island | collected 2010-03-01 | reverse complement strand
TGATGGGGGTATACACGGCCGTACCAACGGTCACTTCTTGACCCGCAACACCAAACGCAGGGGTCGTACTAACAGACTTCTGTAACATCGTCATTTTTCGCTCCTTTTAGCGATTTACTTTGATTTTGTTTAAAGTGGACAAAAGCGGGTCTCGGGAATTGAGAACCTTTTGCTTGCTGTCGTTTGCCAACGCCTTTCGGGTAGCACGAGCTTCGCTCTGAACCGCCTCGAAAACGACTCGAGCATTTTTAGCGGTTACGCCCTTGGTGCGCTTCCCCATCTGCTTAAGCGCAGACAAATAAACGTCACCAGCGCTATCAAAAGCAGAAAGCTTGACTCGACCCAAAATAGAACGGCAATCTTCAATTGCCTGAGCCTTTCGTTCAATTTTCTTTTCAAGCTTTCGGCGAACGACCAAGGCGCTATCGGACGCGACACCGCGTTCTTCCTTCGTTTCGGTTTCGTTATCTTCAGCGCCAGCCTTTTGCTTCGCCAAGTCCTCAGCGCCCAAAGCCAAGACCGTTCGGAAAGCGTGAGCTACAGCCTCAGGGAGAGATTGGGCGTCAACCCATTTAAATGCGTCTTGCTTGAGCTTTTCAGCCAAAGCGTCTACGCTTTCTTCCTCTTCCTCATCTTCGGCTTCATCTTCGTCGTCTTCGTCTTCAGCTTCGATCTCGTCTTCTTCGGCTTCGGCTTCTGCCTCAACGTCTTCGTCGACCTCTTCAGCTTCTTCGACAGCTTCGACCTCTTCAGCTTCTTCCTCTTCGTCTTCGACTTCTTCGCCTTCGTCCATGCTTTCGTTTTCAGCTTCGACGTCATCGGCAAATTCGTCTTCTTCGAATTCGGCTTCTGCCTCCTCGTTTACCTTCGAGCCAATCTTTTTTGCAAGCTCAAAGATTTCCTCTACGGTTTTCGCGCTCATGTCAGTGCGCTTTTTATCGTCGTCCATTACTGAACTCCCCTTAGTTTCCGCCACTTCGGGCGTATTAAAAACGCCCGATTTCTCGGGCGGGCTATTTTTCGAATCTTTCACTTTCTCGGCAGAATCCGCCACGCAACAGGAAGCCCCCGCGCGTCCTTCCTCAACCAAGGCCAAGTGTTGTCCTCGAATGTTTCTCATCACAAAGTCATACTTTTTGCCGTCATCGGTTTCGCCAGCGGTAAAGTCTGGCTCATAGTGGTAACACAATGACAATTCCCGCATGAGACCGTCGTTAATCAGGTCAATTGCTTTTTTGTCTTGGAAATGCAAAGAGTTTGACAAAAATGGATATTCAAATTTCGCATGATCGCCAGTACTACCAATGCGAGTGTCTTTTGCAGGAGAGTCAGGAAAATCCAGATTGTGTCGAAGTTGGATAGGAATGCCAACAATCGATTTAATGGTGTCTTCCTTCATCAGCTCTTCTGCGGGACGATACGCATGGTAAATTTTGTCTGGGTTTAAACCACGAGCTTCCCAGTCTGGGATTTCGTCACCCCGATAAGGAGCAACTTGAACTCGCGTGAAATTTGACCTCATGACGTGCAATCGCCCGTCATTGTCGACCCAACGGGCAGAACCCACCCTATCGAATGCGATTCGATCACTGTTATTAATCTTCATATTCCTTTACCTCTGATGGCAAAACGGGCTTAAACGTACACCGACAATTAATCAGGTCGGCTGGCGTTACGTTTCGTCCAACGTCTTTGTCAAAAAGTCCCTCATTTAATTTAAACAACTTGCCGTCAAAGCGTCGGTGGGTGTCGCGACTCGTGTACATCCCAGCAACGTGCACCCAACGCCCATGGGTGACACCGATGTCATAAGCGTTTGCAACCGAAATGGCTTGGGTTACACGATTAACCATGTTCAACGCCATTAGGTCGGCAGTCTTGTCCCCAATTACTGCCTTGTTGCCACCAAGGAGTTCCTTTAAACGACTTTCTCTGTCAAATGCAGGGTCGTCATTTAAAAGCGTCTCCACGAGCTTAGAAAAGCCAGCTTTAGCAACACCAACGACAGACGCGACAGCCTCTTGAGTTACAGCGGGCAAAATTGCAGACGCTGTTACCCCAACGTGACCACGGCCAACAGGGATGTTCCACTTTTCTTTTAAAAAGGTTCGTGAAACGCCAGCACCGATTAACGAATTTCTTAACGATTCCGTTACGTCATGAGCTGTCGTTTTAGCAAACCAAACAACGAAGTGTTGTAAGTCCGCTTCCATCGCCCCCAGCCAATCAACTGAGCGACGCTCAATTAGTTCGGCAATCTTTTTTCGTTGTGGGACGGAAAGAGACGCGAACCGTCGACTTACCTCACGGGCTAAACGTTCACAAATGCGTTTAGTCGTCCCCAGCCTCGGGCGGGACAGGCTCCAGTCCCTCGCCATACCTGCCCCGCCCACGCCGTCGAGAGAGTCGAACGAATCGCACTCTTTCAAAACTTCATTCGCCATCAAAACAAAAGCGCCTCGAGAAAGGCGCTTTATGTATCTGGCAGTTTTATTTCTCGTGCCCGCGTTTCCTTGAATCGCGCGAGCAGTCGTCTCTTTACGCTTCGCCATCGCCAGCCCCTTGGGCTTGTTTGAGCATGTCCATCAAACCGCCCTCAGCCCCACCGCCAAACTCGTCGTCTTCGTCGTCAGGAGAGAAGTCGGAAGACAAGAAGCCCAACCCAAAAGCCTCACGCGAACGAACGACTTGACGAACCTCATCGGTGTTCACAACGCCACGGTCAAGCAACGCCAAAAGCGTGTTGGCCATGGTGCTGAAATTCATCGTTTCTGTAGTTTCGTCTTCAGCGTCGAGCGGATTAAACTGGAACGAAATCGTTGGATCAACCTCACCAAACTCAACAAGCTGGATGATGTTCAACAACGTCTGAATCGCGTCACGTTTTAATTCCTGTTTGCTCTTGATGTGATCATAGTAATTTCGCAAATCGCTTTCACCCGTAGCGTTAAAGCCACTTGGTGAAATGCCAAAAAGCTTCACGGCAGGCGTGCGGTTTACAGCAGAAATACATTCTTGAGCTTGGCGAATTAAATCTGAAATCCCGCCAACACTTGTCTGAATGTTTATAACGTCGTCTTCGCTATCGCAGACAAACACAGAGTCGTTGTCTCGGTATCGTTGAACAGCACGAACAATCGTGTCGAGGTGCTCGACGCCATTTACAGTAGAAAGCAACTCTCGCGCGTTCGTCTTATACACGAGTAAGCTAATTTTCTTTAGCAACTCTGCGCCAGCGACTCGGCATTCGTTCCAGTGTAGTACGTAATCCCACAGAATTTGAGCTTGCGGGATACCCAAGAAGTTATACGCTGGTTTGTACAACGTTGGGGGCTCGTTATCCACAATCCTAAGCAATCGCGAGGAATGAACTTCTTGCCCCAAAATCATCCAGCTTCTTGGCTTCATGTAGTCCTTTTTCAAGGGGTCAGAAGCGTTGAAGGTTGATGGGCAAACGTTAACGGGGTCGATTACGCGAAAAGCCACGCGCGAACCCTCTTCAAGTTCAGAACTGCGAGACGAAATTGCTAACGGCAAGCTCGGGTCATGCTCAGGGTCGTCACCGTTTGGATCGGTATCAATATAAATGAAACACCCCCCAAGGAACCCCGTCAAAGTCTGTGCTTCGTTAAAAAGTCGGCGCAACTTGTATTTGTTTTCCTGAAGGTCTTGAAGCTTCTCAGTTCGACCGTCTTCGGTCTCTTCGCCACCAGTAACCTCGATCCATTCTCGCGTAACGTCGTCTGCAACAGTCTTAATGCAATTTTGGATCATCCCATTCTGCTGAATAGACTCCAAAACGGGATACCCTAAAAAACCAGCCATGGGATATTGCCCCATGGCCATGGCGTGTTGAGTCAAGCTGTTGAAAATGGCTTCGTATCCGCCAGCGTTATCAAACGCTACTGAGACTTTATTTCGAGCCTCTTCGCCAACCAAAGTGACAGGAGGCGCGAAAGCCTCGCGGACGTCATCAATTGAATTATACGCGCCTGCCATACGAGGCGGAACGCTCAAACCCTCGGCAATCCAATTCGTAATTTTTTGTCGTTCGATTGGATCGATGGGCTTTTTATCGTTGCTCATTTTTGAGTCCTTTTTAAAAGCCCCGAAGGGCAACAAGATTTGACGGATGGATACTCCACGCGCTGTGAGACTTCATGTCGTTTAACGCCTGCGTAGTCGCGTCCACTTGGTCGTCGTGCTTCCCACTCGGAAAACTCAACAACTCGGGTATGTACTCGTTTTTTACCCACGGCGCTACCTCTGGGGATGGAAGAAACACATTCCCAGCCTCAAAAAGACTGGAAACAGCATAAGCACGAGCCTCCTTAGATTCCGTCGGCGTGACAGGAACAATCCCAGATACTCGGTCTCGTAAAGCGCTGATGATTGCGGTTCCGTTTGCTTTATCTTCAACCAATCGTCGCGTAACGTTTTGCCACTTTGCAGAAAGCTTTCCGAACGCCTCTGCAGTCTGGACGAAGTCCATTCGCGCTCGTACTTGGTCGAGCAAGTAAAAGTTTGAACCTTTTCGCCCCCAAACCTGACCCACAACAAAGTCACTGTGGTTCGTGTTTTTAAATGTCATGTCCCACGAAGAAACCATTGAGTCGAATCGGCTCGGCAATGTATCTGGCGTCCAGAACCGCAACCACTCCTCAGAAAACAGATTCCCACCATCGGGAATAGGGTGTTGTTGGTATAACGACGCCCAGTCTCTTGCGCCAACCGTTTGGCGGATTTGCTCTAATCGCTTTATCGGATAGCGCTCAGGGTGCAACGCCTCGCCTTCCTTTCGGTGCGGTTCATCGTATTCCGCAACGGCAGGGAAGTTAACGACTCGCCATCCTTCGTTTCCGCCTTCCGCTTCGGCATTTAAAAGACGGCCAATCAGGTCGTCTTCGTGCCAACGCGTACACATGACGATTACTCCACCGCCAGTACTCAAACGGGTATAAAGCGTTGAGGTATACCAGTCCCAAACTCGTGCACGAATAGTTGGCGAATTTGCTTCCTGTCGGTCTTTAAATGGGTCGTCAATAATGGCGATGTCTGCGCCCATACCAGTAATACCACCGCCAACGCCAGCGCTTCGATAAGCGCCAGAATGTCCAACCACTTCAAACTTATCAGACGTTCTCAAGTAAGCGCCCTTACCTGAAGGCTTTGCATTTGCGCCACTTAAAGTGGTTTCAGGGAATACTTCGCGGTACGTCTCGTCGTCGATGATTCTCTGCACGTCGCGGTTCATTGCAGTCGACAGATCGGAACTATACGACGTGGCAATAATTTGCAAGTTTGGGTCTCGGCCAAGCGCATAAGCTGGAAAACGACGCGAAACAAGTTCGCTCTTCCCGTGACGAGGCGGAGCACAAAGAATTAGTCGAGGACTTTTCTTGGCTTCTACTTCATCGAAGAAGCGGTCAAGCTCTTCGCATACAGTGCGGTGGAACCAGCCCATTTCATAGCCCTTACACGTGAAAAGGGTGAAAGCGCCAAGGTTTTGCATTGAAGCCCTTCGGGCTAATTCTCGACGTGCTAAACGTCGCAATTCATCGGACTTCGTTGCCATAACTTCTCTCTCTTTTACTGATCTGACTCTTCGTTGTCGGATAACCCCGCAAGCTTAATCAGTTTTTCGTACGGAAGGTTTTTCAACTCCTCCGCGCTTACTTCATGTTTAATCGGTGAGCCATTACCACCAACGGACACGTCAACTTTTTCCATCCATCCAGCTCGAGCCTTTAGGTAAAAAATAATCGCTGTCGTGTTCCCATTCATGGCCTGCTCATACAACTTGTTTGTAACAGCCTTAATCCCTCGGATTTGACCGTTCGCGATGGCTTCGGCAAATTTCTTTTCAGCCTTTTTTTTCGTGTAAAGGGTTCGTTCGGAAATGCCAATACTGGTGGCGATTTGAGCAAGGGTCAGCCCTTTTGACGCCAACTCTTCTACTTCGTCATAGTCGATTTCCGATAGCCGTTTGGCACGACGCTTCTTTGTAATTTCTTCTTTTTTAGCCATACGAACCCCCAACAAAACGAAAGCGCGGAACTTTCGAACCGCGCCATCGCAAATTTACACCTTATGTCGTCCCTCTGGTTTAACAGTAGGGGTTTGGAAGTCCATAAAAACTTGACACCAAACCTGACCGATTCACCGAAAACAATCAAGCCTTATGGACTTCCAAAGCAAATTTTACCACCAAAAATACATTTGGGACAGCCATAAACTAATCCCCAAATAAAAAGAAACGCTCACGGGGTGGGTACCGCGAGCGTTTCAAAGCAACTTCCTTTTTATCGGAGAAATACGAGCTGGACTCGTATCGCCCAAACGCGGAAAAGGTAAGCGAAAGGGCTACAAAACGAACCAATGAAACGAAACGAAACGAGCTTGGTTTATTTGCGGTTCCCATTATACATAAATAGACATCGTTGTCAAATGTATGGATCGTTTTCTGCTGTAGTAAATGGCGCAAACTGGTCTTTCAAAAACGGAAGAAAGGCGCTCACGCTCGAGCCTCTTGGGCTATAGGACGAAAACAAATCGCCCAGAATCCCAGAATCTCTGACGTGGATCCGTTCAAGTGGGTCTGTAAAGACCGCTAACGTCTTCACTCGGTCGAGTACCGTTGGGTCGGTAATGTCGGCGCCAGCAATCCCCATGGTAAAAACCTTTGATTCGCGCCCAAGAAGATCCATGCTAATTGCGCGACGGATTTCTGGTGTATTGAAGTATTCTCCGTCTCGCTTTCGCTTAGCCTCATTTACCATTTTAATAGTTTCTGGGCTTAAATTTGGCAATTTATTCTTCTTACGCTCGATTTCGTCCTGCAACGTTGTCGCCATTCGCAAAGAAGAAATGTCTCCGACATTCGTGCTTGAAAGTTTGCTTGCTACCGCGTGTCCGAATTCGTGAGCAAACGCCATAAAACGTCGGCGTCCATAAGGTGGCCAGCCACTAACGTCATCCTTCGCGGTGAGCATAATGGCGTCTTCTACAGGGTCATAATACGCCGAATGCTGGCGATCTTTGTTGTATCCGTCGAACGCGGTTTTTCGATACAACTTGCCCAACAGCTTCACCGTTCGTTTGTCTGCGTTTTCGATGTCTTTTTGGAAGTTTAGACCATACTCGGAATAAGTCTTCGAAAGACCTCGACCCAAGCTATTGGGATAACGCTTTGCGCCATGACCCTCGATAAATTTCAACTTAAAGTCTTCGTCTGGGATGGCTTTTAATTCCTCTTTGGCCATTGCTAAGCGAACCTTTTCTAAGGCTCCTGAGACGTCGTTTAATGCCCCCTTAACGTCTTCATAACTCTTCTTACCCTCGTCAGTGAGCTTCCCGTTTGCGTCCTCTGAGGCAAAGGCACGTCGCATTAGAGACAATTGGCACATGACGTTAGCCATTGAAACGTATCGTTTTTTCAAGGACTCGTATTCGGGAGACCCGTCAATCTGAATTTTTCGATTGTTAGCCCATCTCGCCACAGGGTCGCCATTTTGACGCACGTCGTTAACTCGTGCCATCAACTTTTTGTTCGCGGTCGAGAAATTCGAACTATCGAAGAAAAGGTTCGTCCGAAACACAACGCCACCCGCATTTTCATCGGCTTGTGCCGTTTCGTTATAAATTTTCGTTAAGCGTTCGGAATGGGTTAATTCTTTTTGCGTTGGCTCTGGCGTATTCTCGTTGGCGTTCGTCGACTTATCAACGTTTTCGGTCTCAACCTGTTTATTGGCCAATGGTTGCGATTTTGGCGCCTTATACGTCTTTGGGTCGTTCACAGGTTTGTGCAACATTCGAGGGTGAACGGCACCACCAATGATGTTTCCGTTTTCGTCAATTAAGACGGGTCGACCACCATGTCTCTTCCCTGTCTCTTCGTTTTCTTTGCTCCCGATGGTGATCCATCGTGCGTCATTCGCCAAGCCACTAAGCGAGAAAATTTGCAAGTACAACTGAGCCAACGCGTAATAGATCGGGATGTTTTTCTGTTTCATGTCGCCCCCATTGAGTACACGAATTTGAAGGCGAACGCGTCGCCCATACAAAAACCCCCACAGGCTATTTTGCCCATGGGGGTCACTGGAGTTTTCGTGCTTGAGGCGTAGGGTTTGGCTTCATGTCGCAAAAGCTAAACCCCAAGGGAAAAGAGAGAATAGCAGTAAAGTCACCTTTGCCCCAAGCAAGAAAATAATATCACGTTTTATTTGCTTTGTTAATCTCGCATTTCATCGAGTTCGTTTTTTACCATGCGAGTCGTACCCAGTTCATCGTAAATCGCTCGCATGCTTCGGTCTTCGAGTTCCTTAATCAATCGCTTCGGGCAATGTAAAGCTTTTGTAATTTTGTCTCTACTAATAAACCCATTGCAATAGGAGAGGGCTAAATACTCTCGTTCTGGGCAACCTTCTTTTAGTCGGCGATAAGCCCCTTGGACTTCTTCGGCGTCTCGATAGTCAATTGGCGCCGTTTTTTCGTCGATAAATTCTGGCTTATAGCCCAAGTCTTTCATGATCTCGACAATCGGAGAAACACCAAGGCCGTTTGCTTGTCGTGTCCAACGTCCCCAATTAATAAGACGTTCGTGAAGCTCACTGAATCGCCCACGCCATTCCTCGAGCTCAAGCGACTTAACTCGGTTATTCAATTTTTCACGCCATTCGAATGGGTCAAAATCAGGTCGATCTTCGTGTTTCCACTGTTTGACGTCAGACAATTCGCAACAACCATCAAACAATTTTGAGACGATAAAAATCCACCGCCCTCGACGCACTCCAGAGAAAGTCAATCCGTCAGAGCGTTCGACAAGCAGTGTTTCCCATTCTGGTGGATAAGTTCGTTCCTGATTGGGGTCGAAAACTTGCCATCGTCTCGAATTGGCTTTTAAAGTATGCAAATCCTGCGCAAAAAATTCTCCGACGACTTCAGCGACAGGCTCCAAGTCCAGACCTAACGAAAACTGTTCCAGCTCTTCCGTTTTCATAGTGTTCACCAAAATAAAGAAATTTCCAAACCCTCGCCATTGGCTTGGGTCGTGTATTGCTTCGTTACAGAAGCCCTATAAACTTGCTTGTCGTCTTTAAAAGCCACTCCATTGAGCGCGTCGCAAACGAGCTTTAAGACGTTGTCGCCGTCTGGAGTTTTTAGACACGGTTCAAAATCCCCAGATTCAAGAGCAAGTTTCCGTGCCTTTGGCCAAGACTTCGGGCAACAAAACCAAGCATTTACAGAAACCCTAACAGGGACTCCGTCAGGGATCACTTCTAAACCATCGTTAGCGAAAGCCTCAAACGCCTCGCGACTGATAAGACATTCGGCGTCATGGGTCGCTTTTGGCGTATAAACACGACCTGTCTTACCGTTAAAACGCGGTCGTCCCTTCCCGATGACTTTCGGCATTGCTACGAAAAAATGAATTTCAGGCATAAATGCATTCTAACCAAAATTTACTTATTTGACAGAGAGTTTAAAAATAACTCTTTCCATTCAAAAAAATTCGATGGCGGTTTTCCAAGTTCTCCCTTTTTGTGTAAGTCGAAACGTTGGGGATTCTCCTTATTCAAGATTTCCCAAGCAAGATAGTCGCGCCGTACTTGTTCGAAGTCCGTGACAGTCTTCGTGTTGTTGATGAAGAGTTGTTGTAAACCCTCTTCCCAAACGACTTCTCGAGCGACGTCAAATGTTTCTGGAGTCTCTGGGTCAATGCCAGCCCACAAAAGTCTTTCTCGATGGATAACGTTGAAGTACCCACCAAACATCTTGTTAGCCCATAACGCTCGAAGAGACCCGCGCACAAGGTCAAAACGGGTAAATGCTTGCATTTTTAATCCAAGGCCTCCAGCATTCCGTTAAGGTCTCCTGAGACCAATGGCGCACGATAACTTTCCCAAGTGAAAGGAAGGACGACCAACCGTGTACAAACTCTATCCGCCGATCGCTTCCCGATTACGTTCGCAAAGTCTTGGGCGTTTAAATTCGTCAGAAAGACAGTTGGCAATGCATTTTCGTTTCTTCTGTCTAAAATCTCGAACAGCCTCTTGATGTCATATTCGCTGTGCTGATATGCCCCTATTTCGTCCAGAACAAGACACGAGCAATTCGACAACGCATTCGTCAAATCTGGTTGGCTTCGTTCACGGTCAAAAAACAGTGTTGACAACTGTGGGAAGCGGACATAAAACGCGTCTACGCCCTTCATTTGCAGTTCGTAAACGATTGCTCGTGCTAAATGCGTTTTTCCTGTCCCGCATTTCCCCGTCATCAAGATGTTGGTTGCGTTTCGATACTTGTTTGCCGTCTCTTCTCCATGGAGGTGCTTAAAACGCTCTCCATGACGGCGTAAGAAATTCCCTGCGAATTTCTTTGCCACCTCAAAGGCTTTCCCTTGGTTAGGGTCGCTCTGATCCAACGTAAACGTTTCGAACTTACATTCGCCAGAGTCCAGCACTCGAATCCCTTTTAAGGAGTTCGCAAGTTGAGCCATTCCCTTTTCGAGTTCGCCTTTGAATGCTGAATACTTCTTTTCTCGTTCTTCGCGTTCTCTTTCGCACACAGGACAGGCAATGGGTCGACCTTTTAACGAGTGATAGGCCTGTTCTCCATGGATCGGGCATTGAACGACGTATCGATAAAACTGCATGACCGTGCCTTTTAGCTCAATCGAGTCGTCGGCCGTTACCGAGATTTGTTTAACCTCATTTGATTTCATTTCGCTATCTCCTGTTTAGCGGGCTTCTGGAAGGCTTCTAACCCTTCCATGTAGTAATCCTTATCCCACGTCCTTTCGGGCTCCCTATAGCCCTTAAATCGCGTCTTAGGGGACATTGATTTGTTGTATTTCCCTTCAACGATTTTCGTAAATCCAGATTCGTTGAAGATGAAGTCAAAAGAAGCTACGAATTTATGCGGGGTCTTCCCCGTCAAAAAATCGCTTGCGACTACGGTATCGAACAGTTTTGAAAACCAATCCGAAATCTCTTCGTCTGTCTTTAGGTGCGCGGTTTTCCTCGCGTCTTTGATTCTGGCGTTGACATGTCCTTTTCGAGCTTCAGTGAGCTTCAAAATTCGCCCACACACTTTTGAGACAGGGTGAGAGTTGTAGAGCTTCGCAATCGTAGCTGGTGTTACTCCAGACGTGTCCTCGTCGTAGTCCTTGGCCAAGGCGTCCCACGCTTGAAGAGACTCAAATTCGAATAACGCACTTTCATCGTTCGATTCGTCCCTTTCCCAAAGGCTCGGATCCCACGTTTCAAACTCGTCGGTTTCTTTTTCTTTGGGAGGTATCTTTAGATACCTCCTTTCTTTTTCTTTAGTTCTGTAATTGTTAATTGATAAATTAGTTATTAAACCTTTAATAGTTAGGGTGACAAATTGACACCCAAACCCTATTTGTAGGTACTCCGAAAGACTACCCGAAGTGTCACCCAACCCCCCCATGTACGCACGTCGTAGAAACTCAAGGCTCGTTTTGGTGCAAAGTGTGTGTTTGTTTATGGACAATACTGATTCGGTTACGGTTCTTTCGATTCCCTCTCTATCAACGAACAAGGGCAAGTTCATGGGGCTTACTTTGGGTGACAACTTGTCACCTAAACTCCCCTTAAAAAAGGTGTCACCCAAACCCCTAAAACTGTCACCCAAACTAGTTTGTAAGGTGTCACCCAAACCCTTTGAGGTGTCACCTAAACTACCTGACGTGTCACCCAAACCCCCTAATGTGTCACCCAAACTATTTGAGGTGTCACCCAAACGTTTTCGTGGCCTGCATTGAACCTTTGCAATTGGTGCGTGTCGATAGTCTCGATCCTTCTCATACCCAACCAAGACGTATCGCGTTCCCTTTCGGCCGTTTTTGCCTTCTACGTAAAACGCCTTCGTCTTGATAACTCCCAACTTCTCCAACGACCTCAATGCTCGTTGAGTTGTTCGTTTCGTCGCACTCAACGTTTTCGCTAACGTTTCGACAGACGGGTAGGCATATCCCAACGAATCGTTAAAAAAGTTAGACAACGACATGAGTAACGCTCGATCGCGCGTAGATGACAAAGGGATGGTTCTTGCCCAGTTTTGGGCATTTGTACTCATCCTTATGCCCCCTTCGTTTGACTTTTCACGAGGATAGAAACAACGTCACGTTGTTGATGGACTTCAACGGTCTTTGCATTCGAAAAAAGCAAAAAGACATCGTCATTCAATGGGGTGGCAACTTTAGGTTCGATTTCAGTAGGGTCGACGGTGACAAAATGGACAAGTTTTGAGCCTCTGTCCCAATGAGCTTCTTCAAACCCATCCGTGAAAACGATCCCCATCAAGCTCAAACTTTTGAGAAGCTCCAACATCTCATCAAAATGCACCGTCGAATACGTAAACAACGACTTGTACATCGACGACGCGTCCGATACGACAATCGGGTTCCCCTTTTCTTTTCGCGACAGAATGTCGGTCAGCACGCTCTTGACGTCTTCGTCAGCAATGCCATACGAATTAACGATTGCGTCGATTTGTTCCTTGGTCATTGTGTATCTCCTTTAACGATTCGTTTTCTTGATTTGGTCGATTGCAGAAAGGCAAAAAGACATCCCATCGGTTCGGTCTCGGTAGCTACCGTGATAGATGTGCAGGTTTTTAATTACGCCCACTTTTTCGAGCTTCATGGCCGTCCCAATGACGTCATTTACCTCTAAACCTGTGTTCTTTTCCAAGTCGTCGAACTTTGCGATCGTGTGGGCGCCAAACTGCTGTGTAGAAGCGATTGAGGCAAGTTCTAACGCCAACAAACGTTCAACTGGCGAAAGCCCTCTTACGTGGCTCCAGACTGCCCAGTAATTGGACGCATATGCTGGAACCAATTTACGAAGGGGTTTTACTGCTGGATGAGAGCGTTCAAAATTCTTCAACGCCTCTCGAAGTAACGTCGCCCATGAAGTCGTAATCCCATACTTTTTCCAGTTGCTCACGCTTTGAGCAGAACAATTGAGGATTTCAGGGATTCGGCCATACTGCTCCGCTTCGCGAAAAAGCTTCATCGTTTGCCCTAGTGTTAGCCGTCGTCGAGGCTCCACCTTTTTGAGTTTCTGTTTCTTGGGTTTTGCGTCTTTGCTCATTGTGCCTCCTGAATTTTTGTGAACCTGCTCTAAGCAAGGTTGATTATCTTTCACTTGACTTTAGCATAGTTCTGCAAAAATTTAAAGCTTGTTTTTGCGAACATTTCGTTGGCAAAATAAAACCCCCAATAAAAAAACAGGGAGACTTTTAAAATGAACGAGTCCAAAAAACCCAATCCCGAAGGCAAAAAAGCACCTCGACTATTCGACCTAAATACGCTTCATGGCCGTCTTAGGACGCTCATGTATAGGTACGACGTTCGCCAAAAAACGATTGCTGAAGACATTGGCGTTACGCCAACTGCAGTAACCCGATGGATGAAACATGACGGTGGTATCAAATACGAACACGCTCAAGCTTTGGGGAAATACTTCAACGTGTCGCCTCGTTGGATCATGGAAGGTGGAAACGAATCTGAGATGGATAACCCATCTGACACCCCTCCTCCCCTCTCATCCATTCAGCCATATGGAGAGGCTGAAGAGAAAGGAACTGTCCACCTGTTTGACTACGGCTCAAACGGATGGAAGCAAATTGGCGAAGAGAACGACATAGTCTTTCCAGATTTATTTTTTCTTCGCCATGGCGCTAAACCCGAAGAATGCGTAAGGACTGCAATCAGAGAAGCGTCACAGTTTTCGCCATTCAAACAATGGGATATCGTTACTGTCCACAAAGAAAAAGACGGCAACCCGAAAACGGTTCGCGTAATCACTGGCAACTTCTACCTTGTCAGCGTTGACGGCATGCCAAGAGTGGAAAAGCTCTCAAAGTCCCCAACTCATTTGATTTTCGAAGGCGCTCGGCCAGAGTTAACCTATTCTCGCCCGCTTGACGAAATCAAAGACGTCGTGATCCTTGGCAGAATCATTCACTTAGAAAGGGAAATTTTTGCTTTCTCATGACGAAGATACGAACAAAAATGGGGGCGCTTTTTGCGTCCCCTTTTTTATTTATTCCGATCATCGGGGTTTACCCACAAAGGTAAATGAGACGTAACGGCGTTAAAGAATCGTTACTGTTTCGGGCTTCTCGGGCAACCAAAGCAAAGCAAGAATAGACCTCATTCCCCCACTTTCCTTTGAGGTTTAAAATGGATCGCCTACTTCTATCGATTGAAAGTCGCTTACAGTCCCCAGAACTCTTAAGACTCGCAATTACAAACGCTGGTGACACTCACGACTTGTTGACGACAACAGACCAGCAAGGCAAAACGTTGATCGCCTTCCCTCTCTTTCTCTCGCTCCCTCCCCCAATTGCACCAGACGGCCTCACTGCCGTGTTCGTATCCTCTTCCCCATCTTCAGACAAATGCATTGTCTCCGTGGCGTTCCCGTTACCAGACGGAGAATCGATAGTCGTCGACTTACCAAAACGTCTCAACGCCTCAGTATTGTGGATGGCTCTTTTTAGGGCTGGACTGGTTTCGAGCCCCGATTTTTACGCCTCAAATCCGTTTCGAAAATCTCAAACGCCAAATTTAACAGCAACAACATCTCTAAGTCTTTGATTTTCAAGGATTAAAAGCCCCATGCGCCATGTGTGGGGCTTATTTTTTGCTTGAAATTTTTTAAATAAGCTTGACATATGATTCATTTAACTCTATATTAGTTCACGCAACTGAACTAAAGGAGACTAACAATGAATCTCAAGCACCAAAAAACGAACGACCCTTGTAAACACGATGACTTGAAGGGCACCATTGCTTTGGTCGTCTTCGCTTGTGTTTTTGGTTATTTCGCATTTCCCACCGCTCAAGAACTGGACAGCGTTGCCAATCGCACTGTTTTACAGAGCTTGGAACGAGTAGACGCCTATGAAGCGTGTGGCGACCTTTCGAAGGAAGAAGCCGACAAAATCCGAGAACTCATCGTTTACGACGCACAACCGAACGCATGGAAGGTGACCAAATGAAATCGGTTCGACTCATTGAAGCCAAAGTGCGAATGAAACGAGGAATCCTCTTGGAATTGCGTACTGATAAAACGTTTTTCAGCGCTTATGTGGGCGACACCTACTTTTCTATGACAACAACCGACCTTGAAAGTGGTCGCGTCCACGTCCTGCAAGTCCCTCGAAACGAACGACGTTTCCTATGGGCTTATCCAAGCGATCGACGCTTATGCGAATTCACGATTCTTTTTAAAGGTCAAGAACTGGCCTTCTTTGAGGGCTTTCCGAAGCTCGCAACCGCTCACGCGTTAGACGCGATCGAGCAACTTTCTGAGAGGACTCAACCATGAAGAAAATGTTTCGAAAGCCTGCGAAAACGCTTAACTACTGCCCGTTTTCCAAACGAAGCCAAAAGGCTCAACCAAAAGTGGAATATGTGGGAACTGACCTTTTGGTTTTCTTAGTAGTGGTGTTTGCTATTTCTGTTATTTCGTTTTTATTTCTTTAACTGGAGTTTTTTAAATGTCTGAAAACAATAAATTAGTCGCCTCCGAATCTTTTTCGTTGGCTCCCAAGTGGTGTGGTCTCAGCACGATGGAAAACGCTTTTTCTTTAGCTGACCGATTGGCCAAAAGTTCTTTGGTTCCCGAAAACTATCGCGGTAAGCCAAACGATATTTTGGTCGCGATGTTCTGGTGTGAGTCTTTAAAAATGCCGATCACCCAAGGGCTTCAATCCATTGCCGTCGTCAATGGTCGCCCTTCCCTTTATGGAGATGGCGCATTGGCTGTAATTCGAGCCTCTGGCAAGCTGGAATACATGACTGAAGAATGGTCTGGCGACGAAAAGACTGGAACCCGAAAGGCGACTTGCCGTGTCAAACGAGTGAACGAAAAGGGCGAGGCCGTTCGTGAATACTCGATGGATGACGCCAAACGAGCTGGGCTCTTAAACCGCCAAACGTATCGAAATTACCTTGATCGAATGCTTCAAATGCGTGCTCGCGGGTATGCACTTCGTGACAAGTTCGCAGACGTCTTGATGGGGATGAGTTACGGGGAAGAACAAGAAGACGTAGCGTTTTCCAATTCCATGCCGTCAAACGAAACCGATTCGCAGTCCGAAATGACCAACTCTTCTGAAATCAAAATGCCTCGCGTAAAACGCAAGCGTAAAACTAAAGAAGAAACCAAGCCCGTAGATGTCGTTGATGTCGTCGAAGTTGAGACCGTTGAAACGGATGACGTTAAAGAGGTTGCCAATGATGACGAACCTGTTAATGACGATGTCGAAGTCGTAAACGACGAAGAAGTAACGGTTGCGGAATTGGTGGCTAATTGCCAAACCATCAACGAGTTAATGGATTTGTGGCACTCCATGGGCATTACTAAAGATCACCCTGACGCGCACTTGTTCTCCGAACGTAAATCTCAATTGAGCGCCTAATAGGTGACGTCATGGACTACCTGAAACTGATTAAAACTGGGGAGGTAGTCACTCCCCAATTTGACCCAGAGCGTCACCGATACGTCGATGGTAATGGATACGAATTGCCTTCGGTGTCGTCAATCATTCGTCCCATTACTGACTTGGCATATGGCTCAATCGATTGTGCGGTTTTAAAGACTGCACAAAACTTCGGGACAGTCGTTCACGGGATCTGCGAACTTTTAGACACCGAAATTGAATCGCTTGACGAATTAGACGATTTAGATCCTCGAGTTTTACCGCCAGTTGAAGCGTACCTCGAATGGCGAAATAAAACGGGGGTCACGTTTAAGCCTGAAAACGTAGAACTTCGACTTGCTTGTAAACGATACGCAGGGACTCTTGACCGTTTTGGATACATCAACGATGAACCATGGGTCATCGACCTCAAGACGTGTTCCACGATCCATAGTCACGTTGGGTTGCAACTTGCGGGTTACGTTGCTTTAGCTCAGGCAAACATTCCTGAATTGACGGGGAAAACCATTCGACGTGGTGCATTGCAGATTACAAAAGACGGGAAATTCAAACTTGTCGAGTTTTCGGACTTGAGGGATTTCGCAACGTTTTCTGCGCTCTTGACGATTAACGAATGGAAATCGTCAAACAACTATTAACGGAGACAAACATGAACAACGATCGTGACCTTATCGCCACAGTGGCCGACACTGTCACGGCGGTAAAAACCGCAGTAGATGGCGGGAAATCTGACCCCGTTGACTTCAAAGTCGTTTTGACAGCCTTAAAGGACAAATTGGACAAGACCGAATCAGACTTAGACGCCTATTCCTTTTTTGCCCCTGAGACGATTCAAACGACGAAAGACGCTGACGAATTGGCAGGTTACCTAAAACAGTTTACGACCGCCAAAAAGGACGTTGACGAGGCTAGAAAAGAAGTCACTCGCCCCCTCGATTCATTCAAAAAGATGGTGATGGGCGCGTTTAAACCAACCCTCTCCCGCCTTGACGAAACGACCGACGAAATCAAGGCCAAGCTTACTGCGTTTCAGGTCGCCGAGGCTCAACGTGTAGAGGCTGAAAAGGCTGAGGCTGAACGACAGTACTTGGAAGACGTCGCGACCTCTCAAAACCCCGAATACGTTGGCATGGCGCCCGTAAAAGAAGCAGAGAAGGTGTCTGGCGTCCGCACCATCAAAAAGACAGTGGCAACCGTCGAAGACCTCTCAGCGTTTTTGGCATTCGCAATTAAAAATCCCGAGTTTCTAGAGTTTGTTTCGGTCAACGAATCCGCATTGGGGGCGACGATTGGGAAGCTTGGCGCAATCAAGGTTGACGGCGTGAAAGTCGAAGAAGTAATTAGCGTTTCTAGCCGATGAGGTCATCACATGAAAGTAAATTTGAAACGAACTTTTAGGTTCACGTTTTCTCAAACAGCCTTGGGCGAACTGCGAGACAAGTTTTTAAAAATGCAGTTCATGGTCGATAGGCTCGACAACACGACTGAAAAAGAAGACACCCTGTTGTTTTCGATCATTACGCTTGGAGCTTTCGTTGCTGACTTGGGACGTGAAACTGAAAAGTTACGCCTAATCCAAGAAGGCGGGAAAGCGATGGAAAAGGTAATGGCAAGCAAAGAGTTCAACGAATGCGCAACGCCAAGTCCAGAAGACGTTCAGGCTGTCGGCATTGCTGTTTCGGTCGCCCAAGAGTGCGCAGAAAAGGCAATGCGAGATGATCCAGAACGTTTCCTCAAAGCGACGCAACGATACAACCAAAAAAGCCAAGATGAAATTTCTCGAGTTGCTCTCGGCCGAGACTTTCGAGAATCCGAGCACTACAACGAATTTGTGAAGCTCTTAGAAAACGAAATCAAACGACAAATCAAAGAACGAACCTCATGACAGACCAAACCCCAACACTCGAATTTTTAGTGGAGACAGCGAAGGAATACGAACGTATGGCAGGGATTCTCGTTCGGTTAACCGAAAGCATGAAACGGAGCGGAACCCCAGAAAGCGCAATTGTCACTCTGTTTGAAGCGAAACGAAAGGCTGACATTTTAGGGCGATCCATTTACGCGGTTTTGAGAAAAGAAAAAGCCGATTTAGTAATGGACGACGCCGTAAACGAGATTGCCCGAATGGGGCTTAGCCCATACCGAGTGTCAAACTTATCTCTCCCATTAGAACACCCAAAAGTAACGCCGTTCACACCTCGAACGCAATCGAATAAAAAACCACGAAAAAAAGGAAATTAAAAATGCTTAACCAAGTCAACCTTATCGGCAACGTCGGCAACACCCCTGAATTTAGCGATCGCAACGGCTTAGCTATTGCCCGCTTTTCTCTGGCCACGTCGTCCCGCAATAAAAACGGCGAAACGGAAACCGAATGGCACCGAATCGTATTCTTTGGTCGCACAGCCGAAGTTGTTCGAGACTACCTCAAAAAAGGCGACAAGGCATACGTTTGCGGTCGACTTAAGACCACCAAATACACCGATAAAAACGGAATCGAACGTTATGCGACGGAAATTCGAGCGAATAACTTGCAGTTCTTGACCTCCAAAAAGGAACGTGAAGAGCGCGAGAACGCGAATGGTGGCAACAGTGCCAAAGCCCAAAACGGACACGTCAGCAACCATCCTACGAGCGTCTACGACATGGAAGAAGACGCACCGTTTTAACTAGTAGTGAGGTTTTGAAGTGAGCGATACCAACCAAAACCCAATCTTTGACGAAAAAGCCTTGCCAGACTACGCGTTTTTAACGGCAAAAGAGACCGCTCAAGCCTTTGGGTGGTGTACGAAAACGTTAGAAAAGTATCAGGACTATGGGCACTTCCCGCAACCAACGATTTACCCTTGGGGTAAGGCCTATTACAACGTCGGCGCCGTTCGTGAATTCCTGAGGGGCGTCGCGCGTCGTGAGGTTGGAAACGTTAAGAGTGACGAGGTCGTTAAAGAGGGAGGGAAGATGGTAAAGAAGGCGCAAAGCCGTAAAGCCCGTCAAAGACTATTGCGAACGCTTTAACGCCTTCTCTGGAGTGATCAACTGGGGTTTTGTGGCTTTTCGTCAAGGAGCAACCCCAGTTGGTCTGGGCGACGTTTATGGTCGTATACCTTGATGATCGTATACGTCGTTACCAGTTTTGTTCTTCGTTGAACTTGAGACATTTCTAAGTCAACGTCCAAAACGTCGTTCTTGGCAAAAGATTCCATCCCTAATTGAACCTTCTTGATAAATTCTTCGTCGGTAATTTTTGCCAGTAAAATCCCACGTTCTTCGGAATGAACACGCCAGTGGTACTTAGCGGTAAACGAGGCCGTTTCGATGGAGAGAGCTTCACGATAGACACGGTGGAAAACTTCGACATCGTCAGGGTTCTTTAGAATTCGTTCGGCGTCTTCAGACGTAACGGAATTTATCTTTTCACCGTATTGGTCAATGAAGGATAGCGATTTCACGCCGTCTTGCGTTAAGGGCGAAACTAAACGATCCACAGATTTAGTAAATTCCTCATTTTCAAGGAGCTCCACAACCTTTTCAGTCGTTTTGATTGCTTTCCCACCCGCATAAATGGTGGCGTCGCCATTGTCATGGATTTCTTTTTTATCGATTTTCTTGCCATCAAGCGAAGACTTCGTTTTTATAAAATCCTGAAGCGTCATAAAGATCGTGACTAGGTTGCAAAAGCCATTTACGCTTTTGTCGTCGAACAAAGAAAAAAATTCCCGAATGTAATCAAACACCAATAAGCATTCGATGAGAAAGCTTCCTTGTTTTAACGCACGAATGTTTAGGCTAACTCCTGCGTAATCCCTATTAAATTGGGTATTGATCTCCCTCATCGCTTCAGATAGTCCATAAAGCGCGTTGGCTAAATCTTTCGCGTTTACGACGTGGTCGTCGAGCGCTTCACCCTCAAACTTGATGGCGAATTTGTATTTCGTTTCGTCGGTCATAAAAATCCTTTTTATGAGGTTTTTCGCGAGTATACGACTTGTAATTTTGTGTGTCTCCGTCGAAATCGCTTTGCGTAAGTTTTTTCGCATACAAAGCGCAATTCGGACAACAAAAATAAAAGTTGCTTTAAATAACATGGAGTTAGCTCCTACGAATACAAACCCAAGCAACGATATATTAGTCAACTTCATGCGTTGACGAATCGAATTTTTTAGCAGTATAGTGCCACTGCCATGAAAAAAACATGGCGCAGGATTGCCGTCCTGCCTCTGGTTGTGACACTTGCATGAAGCGACTTTTTCGCTTTTATATGCACGCCTCTACTATTAAAAGTTATGTAGGGCTTGCGGAGCTCTTTCGGGAGGTCTGAACCTAGAGCAGATACGGCAACTCCGCAAGTCTTGCGCCCCTATTGCCGTGTGGGCGTCAAGTTTCTAACCAATACTCTAGGAGCTTGTAATGCATAACGTCTCCACTCGCGACAACGTCGCCCCTTCCGTTTTGGTCGATCATGGCCATCTTTTCGTATCCTCTGAAAACGTTGCAAAGGTTTTCGAGAAACGACACGATCACGTTCTTCGTGACATCGAAAATATCCTTGCTGAAAACGACGAATCCCGAGCCCCCAATTTTGGGGTTTCGGACGAAATCAGGGACTTAGGGTTTTTGAAGAAGAAATTTAAGGTCTATCGACTCTCCCGAGACGGTCTCATGTTCTTGGTAATGGGGTATACGGGCAAAAAGGCAAACGCTCTCAAGTGGGCTTACATCGACGAGTTCAATCGCATGGAAAAAGAACTTCGTGGTGAAGGTCGAAAAACCATCGATGTAGAACAGCAATTCGCAATCCGAGAAGCCGTAAACGAACAAGTTCGCCGAACTGGTAAAACTCACCAGACGGTCTACCGAGACTTTTACAAGGCGTTTAAGATTCCTCGATACGCCGAATTGCTATCTGACGACTTCCCCAAGGCAATGGAGTTCCTCGGCCACGTTGAAAAGCGTGGAAATGGAAAGGCTCTGCTTGCAACCGACGAAACGGTCATGGTAAAACGGGAAGTAATTGAGGCGTTCAGTTGGATCGTGTATGAAACCCTGTTTTGGCGAGAAGACTACGCTTGGCGATTCCTTGACAGTTGTCGTTTCGCACGCCTACCACTGTCACAGAAATTCTTTGATTTCTTTATGCGTGGGAACATAAAGAAACTGAATCGTGACTTGAAGGCGTCAGGTATCGACGTTGAAGAGGTTTGCCGATTGCAATGGGAGCGCGAAAAAGAAGCCTTAAGGCACCATAAGAACTAAAAGCGCTCATTAGAGTGGGGGACGAAAAGGGGGACGGAAAGAATCCACCTACCGCCCTCCCTACTCTGACTTGGGGATTTGAGTCCCTCTCTCTCCGCCAAGTCGCTTCCTTACAACCCCGCTTCTCGCGGGGTTTTTTATTGCCAATTTACTGCGAGAGTAGCGATTTGACTAAGATTCCCTTTTGATTTGGCGTTTTTTCTGCTTCACAAAACTTGGAAAAAATGTGGAAAATCTGGGTAATTTTTGGAAAAAGAGGGGGACGCAATGGGGGACGAAAAAACCACCGTGACGACAAAAAACTTTAAAACTCTACCGATTGGGGTATACGTCGTAGGTCGAGGGTTACGCCTAAAAGTGACTAAGGAGTCGAGGCGATGGGTATTTAGGTACCAAATCGCTGGCCGACGACGTGATATGGGTCTTGGGTCAGCCCTAGAAGTCAGTTTTAAAGAAGCTAGAGAGTCAACGAACAAACTTCGTGCGATCCTTGCAGAAGGATACGACCCAATTGAATACGTAAAGGGTATCGAGGCGTATGAAATAGCCTCAACTAACCCAAACGAAGGCGCAATTACATTTAAAGAGTTTTTGCCGACTGCGCTGAAGCAAATCCAAACCGTCAAACAATGGAGCAATGCCAAGCACGCCAAACAATGGCAATCCACTTTGGAAACTTATGCGTTGCCAGTGCTTGGAGAACTCCCATTAGAAACTATTGGCCGAACAGAAGTTTTAGACGTTTTAACGCCAATTTGGTTTACCAAAACAGAAACCGCCTCTCGCTTACGGTCTAGGCTTGAATCCGTTTTCTCTATCGCTATAGTCAGAGGGCTCAAAAAAGAAAACCCCGCAACGTGGCGAGGGAATTTGTCTGCCTTTCTTCCACAGCCAAATAAACTGAAAAAAGAGAAACATCATGACGCCTTGAGCTTTAAAGAAACTCGCGATCTTGTGAGGCGTTGCATGGAAAAACAAAGCGTTGGTGGGCTTTGTCTTGTGTTTGGGATTCTTACGGCGACACGTCCTAACGAATACGCTCGAGCCTCTTGGGATGAAGTAAACGTTGAGGAAGGAGTTTGGTGGTTAAGCGCCGAGCGCATGAAGGCTCGACGACCTCACCGAGTTCCACTGAGTTCGTGGGCAACCCATGTTTTAGAGTGCGTAAAAAAACAGGTTGGAGAGGATGGAAACGCCTTCGTGTTCCCCAGTCAAAACGACCGAAACAAGCCATTAAGCGTCGAAACGCCAAGGGCTACAGTTCGACGTATTACTGGGAAAGAGACTACGGCACATGGGTTCCGTTCAACGTTCCGCGACTGGGCAGAACGCGAAGGCATTAATCCTGTTTTAAGCGAAAAGAGCCTTGCTCATACCGCTGGTAATGCCGTCGTTAGGGCTTACCAACGAGATGACCTCCTTGAGCAGAGGCGCGAGATTCTGGAGCGTTGGGCGCTTGCTCTGTTCGAGACAACGCCTCCCTAAGTGCGCACATATTGGGTGGATTTGCAATTGCTGGCATTTCCACCAAATCGCCCAATTTGTCGTTTAAATAGATTGCCCACGGCCGAGGAATACCACGACTCAACCAAGTGGTTACAGTAGACCGACTGACGGAAAGACCTTTAGCAACGCTGTCAGCGCCACCAAGTTCGCGAATTACTCGAATACTGTCCTGCGCAGTAAAGCCCTTATGTTGACGCGCACTCGTCACTTTCTTTCGTTTGTTCATTTTGAAACCTCCTAAAAAAGAATCCACTTCTTCACGGCTATCACTCTATCACCACTGGCGCAAATGCGTCAACCCAAAACGCCTATCCTTGAAGAATTTTGGGTTAATTATAAAAATTCTTCCGAATATGCTTGACACACTGACGCAAATGCGTCACAATACACATATCTGATGAGCGTCCACTTCGGAAACGCGTCAGACGCCTCACGGCAACGAGGCAAAACTTGGAGATTAACAATGAAAGGTTTTAACTTCCCAATTTATGACATGGTCGGCGAATTTACGAACGAAAAGGGCGTGTTTAACGTCTCTGGCGAAACTGGCCGAATGATCTTTGCACCGTCCGAATGGTCTAACAACGAAACCGCTTGGGTCTTGTCTTTCGAATGCGTCGACCTTAACGGCAATGAGTTGTTGGCCAGTGTTTGTAATGTTGCACATTCTGACAAAGTCATGCCGTTGAATTCCACGATTTGGCATAAGAAAAACGGGAGACGCAATCGATTCCATGTAACGGCTTATGACCCCAAACACGACATGAAAGTAAACGTAATGTTTCTTGAAGACGAAGCTGGAAAAGTTGAAATCGTGGCAGAAATTGATGAGGGGAACCGCCCCATGGCTCAGGGGATCAGTAATCACCGACGTAAAGCCATAATTTCTGGCAAGACTGACCGCGCTTTAGGTTGTTACATCCACAATATGACGGCTTAAACAATAGAAACGACGGGGCGGGAATAACCCGCCCCATAAAGAAATCGATAGTAATCATATGTCACTAAAGCTCCTTCGCAACGGGGGCATATCTTTAGGAGATGTTAAAAATGTTTGAAACGACGAAATTTGATTTTGGCGACTGGCTCATGTCTTTCTTCTCTTCTTTTGACGCAGAAAAGGTTTCACGCCTGACCACTGATGATTGGGAAGCCAAATACGTAGAAAGCGACAGCGGGAACGTCATCACCGTAACGAATGCCGTTATCGACCTCGGAGGCGGGTTCTATTTGCTGGTCGACAGCTCATTCAAACGCCAAAACGGTCACAAAGTCAAATGGGGCGAGTTTATGGACGAACTCAAAGAAGGAAATAACGAATTAGCCAACGAGTGCAAGGAATACGTTACATACACCCTTGAAAATGGTGGTGAAGTCCTTCATGAGCTCGAGACGGTCGGAGAAAACATGCTTGTAGACATGTTGCAAGCGGTTGCTACTGGCGGAGACGACGACCATGACGCGAACTTCTTACCCGCCCTCGAATTGCTCGAAATCGCACACGATGAAGGACTTCCCATTCGATATTGTGATGACTATGACGGGATGACGTTGGATTTTAACTCACGCGATAACGGTTTTTTAATCCCGTAAGTTACGGTCTAACGTTATCTACCAAAATCGAAAACACGCCCAAGCCCCCGTATACATGGGGGCAAATCACTTATTTATACCGTCTCCAAAAAAAACACTAATAACGCTTGACATCCTGACGCATTTGCGTCATAATGTCCATAATCGGTAAGCGATCGTGGGGTTAGCGCCGAAGCTCTGGTAGCAACCAAGAGCGAAAATTAGGAGTTACAAAATGGTATTCACCACCAACTTAAACGGTTTCGAAGTCCTCTGCAGTGAACACGGTAACGAACGTGGTATTTGGATCGCAGAAGAAGGCACGGGGACTTTGAGTCTTTCCAAGAAGGACGGGATGGCGGTTTTAACGTTAGAAGCCAACGGCAAGAAGTTAGACCTTACCTTAGACATCCAAAAGTCTTCTTGGGGGATCTGCGGGGTTATGGAAGCATACGTCGCCGTACAACGAGATGGGGAACTACGGAAAGAAAAAGAATTTGTTTACAGCCCTGAAAAATGCGTGGCGACCTTCTCTGACTTAGAACACTTCGCATTGATTCGAACGAAGAGCGACGAAAAGATGTGGGACGAAAACGCCTTTTACAAGCTCTTCACCCATCTTTCAAAATTGGGTGTTTATAAACTTAACGGCGACACCGAATAAAATAGAAACGGGGGGCAACCCGCCCCCCATATCAAGGAGACTCAAATGACGAACGAATACGAAAAGATGTTTTCTGAATCCATCAGCCGACTCACCATCGACAACATTCAAGAAATGGTTTCTAACGTGTGGATTTCGGACACTGGCGCTTGTTCTGGGATTGACCACGCTGTAATTTTGTTGGACAAAGAAGAGAAGCTCGAGGCCGAGGAAATGGAGTTGTATGGCTCCTGTGGTCGTTCAATCGTAACGATTACGAAAGACAATAAAATTGTCCATCGATTCTTCGGTTGGAGCGAACTCTTAGAAGAGATCGTTGCCGTCCTCGAACACGACTACGAAAAGGGCTCATCGCTCGTGGCTGGCACCTATGACGCAATTGAGAGCGCACAAAGCGATAAGGCGTGCTCAAGCTATCACCCAACCGAACTAACCGCCTACGTAACCGCCTACGAATTCACCGACTTTAATGGTCTTGTAGACGCAACGAAAGCTCAAAACGCAAACGAATGATGAAATAAAGGGAGAGTCAAAATGAACGCAACGATCAACCACGAAAAGACTGCAAAGAAACTTGAAGCCTTGTACAACAACGTCGTTAATAGCTTAAAGACGATTGACGATCTGGTTGAAAAGCTTGGAGACGGAAAAGGTATTTACTTCAAAAAAGATTGTTCCTTTTTTGTTCGCGCTCAACACATCCAGTTGTCAAAGGACTACTTCGCTGAAGTATTTTTTGACCCGTGTGACGGCGCTGGCGTGTTCGTGTATGAGTACGGAAACGGGAAGGTGCATGAGTTTTACACCAGTGGCGCCCCACTCCAAAACGCGATCCGAACCGCAGTGGGCAACGTCTTACCGATTTTCGACGCGTATTCCCTCGATTCCTACAGTTCTTGGATTTATGAGGACTGCTCAAACCACGACGTAGAAACGTTTACCAACGTACTCGAATGGGGATACACTGGCCGAGCATTTGAATTGAACTACGAAGAAATTAAGGAACAGTTAGTTCAGATGGAAGAAGAAAAAGAAACCAGCGACATCGAAGAATAAAACGGTCGCAAAAAAACTATCGGTTGGTCGTTCTTGGTCTTTATCTCCAGCCAGTCGACCAACAGTTGCCTTGCCCTCGCCTATTTCGGCGGGGGCTTTTTTTATTCAAAAAAAAACCTACACTCCTCGGAGAGAGTGTAGGTCAAAAATACCTCATGGATCCCCGACCAATGCGCCAACGAAGCAAGGCGTTAAAAACGCCCCCAAACGAAGACTCGCAACAGGGAACGGAATTATACTCAATTCAGAAAACAAACGCACAACAATACAGACCTTGTTACAAAGTCATGGCGTCATTGCCTTACTTAATGCGTCGTGTTTTGACGCATTTTCTTGAAGTAATCTGCCACATCGCTCAAGTAAGATTGCGCCTCGTTCGAGAAGCTCTGAGCTTCTGGACTCTGTGGAGCTGTCCACTCCTTCGGTAGCTTTGGCATGTCGCTGTTCGGCTTTGAGGCGCTCACGGCGCACCCGCTCAAGCTCATCGCGCAAATTAACAACGTTAGCGCGTGAGTTGTGTAACTCGTCAGTAATTCGAATAATTTTTTCATGGTCTTTTTTTCCTTGTTCGGCTCTTAAAATGGCGCTTTCTAATGCTTTTGCTTGTTCGCGATCGTCGTTTAAATCCGAGCAAAACCACCAACCAATCGCAAGGCCAACAACGAATGCAAAAACCATCCCGCCAGCTCCGCTAATAAAAGGAGCGAAGCGGGGGGCGAATTTAAGGATTAGCCCCCACATTTCTTTTCCTCCAACTTAAAGGAAGGCTGTTACGAACCCGTTGAACCATATCCCAAAACAGAAAGCGACGACGTAGAAGAAACGATACGCGTATTTCAGGTCAGAAACGTCAAAGTGATACATTTATATTTACTCCAAATATAAACCTGCTAAACGCGCACCTTCTTCCCAGTCGCTTTCGAGAATGGTTTCGGCGGGTTTCCCATTTTCGTGTTTGACAATGGCTTTCGCCAACGTCATCAAGGTCGCCCCATCCGTCATGTCAATGTTTTGGTGAGGCATTACACCTAATTTCTTGGCCACATGGTCTATGTACGCCCCCGTGTCGTTTTCAACAGGCGGTGCGAACCGAGTAATGACAGCGTGAACCGTCTTCAAGCCGTAACGATTGTGATAGGTTTGAAGGATTTTAAACAGCGCCCGAATCCCCCACGCCATCGTCTTGAAAGTACAAAACGACACGTCTGGTTGACTTTCGGTCAACCCCTGCCATTGCCCACCATGACGGATGTTTGCTGGATTGTTATTGCGTAATCCTCGAGTAGTCATAACTTGTCGCCTCCAACCCTGTTTGCACGGTCGCTAATAACTTGTTGGGCTATGTCGAATACCCTACTACCCAAGTTGCCAGCAAAGCCCGCTACGCAAGCGCTAACGCTCTCTAACTGCCCCATCTCGTGGGAAACCCAGAATGCTAAAAGACCAACAACCGCGGAAATGGTCATGTCTGCTAAAAAATAGATCATTTTGAATTGCGCTCCGCCTCTAACGTCTATGTACCATCGTGCGACGCCACCAAAAACCCCCACGGCCAAGCCTAGAGCGACAGCGTCCCTACCCAAATTCATAGTTTGCTCCTTTTTATTTTGTGGTTAAAAAAACACCCCCGAAAATCGGGGGCGCACTATGAGGGTGTAAATTTATTTTTTATATTTTCCTCGTCCAAAAAGACGAACAGCCCAATACATTAATCGAGCTTTCGTTTTCGGGACTCCATAAATTCGAAGCAGTTTGAAAAAAGTGTAATCGGCGTCTTTTTTCGTGCTTATGGCATTTTCGTACATGAAATCATGCACGACCGAAGCCAGAGCCCACTTGCCATGTGGGGGTAGCCACCACCACAAACCTCGCGGAACACTCGCCAAATCGGTTACAAATCCAACGGGTACGCTAATCGGAACCCCATTAAATGAAATCATTCGAATTGGAACCAACGTCTTAAACTTGTATCCGTTCACGAGTTCAAGCCTCAAAAACTCCTCTGCCAATTTATTCTCCTTATTAGTCAACAGTGTCATACTCAATTACTGTAGCTCGTGGGACGTCTCGTTGTAACGTTTTCACGGTCTGCGAACCTCTTGGTGCGTAGATCGTCCACCCATCCCCCATATTTGGTGCAAAATCGGTCGCGGTTCTAATTTCCGAGGATGAAAGGCGCAATGTGACGCGTTTCAGTTTTAAACAACCGCGGAAAGCGCCAGTAATGGAAGTTAACTTTTTAATCTTTAAAATGTTCTCGGGAACTCGAGTCAACTCTGTGCACTGAACGAAAGTCCCTGACATAGTAACCCCTGACACGCCATCACCCGAAAACGGTTCAAAAAGCCCATCAGGAATTTCCTCGATCTTCGTCTGAGCAAACGTCATGAGAAAAGAGACGTATCGACCTGTGGGCTTCGCTTTCAAAAAAAGAGTCTTCGGGATTTCGGTTATGTTACAACCTCGAAACACTGAATTGTAATCAGCAACGCCATATTGGGCGGGTAAAACATCAGGCAACGAAAACCCCGCAGGCAGTTTCTTGAGTGGCACACAACCATCGAACAAGGATTCCACGCTCGTCACTTCTTCGAACCGATCAAGAAGGTTTTTCGGGACGCCCAATAGCCCAACATTGCGAAAGGTCTTTTTCAAACTGCGTCCCCTTGCAAACTCGGGGAAGTCAAAAAGCTTAGGCGGTAAAACCACCAGACGATAACAGTTCTCAAACATCGACTCCAACGTTTTTGGTTGAACGCCAGCAAACAAGTCGTTGGGCAAGTCTCCAATTTTTTGCCCGCGCAACGCGCCAGCTCCTGTTCCCGTGTGAATTGCACGCCTTGCGTTTTGGTAGGTCGAGTATGGAAGTGTGTCGCCGAAGTTCCCCCAATAAGATGGATTGGTTCTAAACGCTCCGCGTGCGCTTATGGGGTCGCATTTCGCACTAGACAGCGTCATAGAAACAGACCACACAACCCCGTCGCGATTCAAAAAAACTTCTTTAAATCGGTCGGGGCTTTTAAAGCGAAGAATGACAACGGTTTCAAACGTTTGCATGTCATTGCCCATTACGCAGTAAGGCGAAACCGCTCGAAAATAGAACTTTTCTTGGTTGTTCGCCTTGTTCGTAAATTCCGCTTTCAAAGTTACCGACTTCATCAAAAGGGCTTTATAAATTTCACCCTCTTGTTGTCCACTTGAGTTTTCGACGGTCAGCAAAGCTAACGCGTCGCCACCGCGTGTATCGTAGAAAAATGCACGGACGCATACCTCTCCGCCTTCAAGGGGGAAGGTCGTAATCGCAGGATCAGGCACACCACCGAAACCCATATACGCATTCGACCCCCAACCAAGCCCCCATCGAGTGTCACGATTCCCGACACGTAAACTCCATGTCTTAGGATTTCCGTCGAATTTCGTAACGGGGATGTTCCCTGACATCGTTAGAACGTCACCAAACATTTACGCCTCCTGTTCTTCGGTCTCGTCAACATTTGGTTCAAAATCAAACGTCACCGACATCACTTCGTTTGACGTTTTGGCTTTCTCGATCGCTTCACGAAACGCCCATTTTTTGGCATAAGCGCGAGCACCGTTGGCGACAATAAGACGACGAATAGCCTTCAAATCCTCATACGAGATGGCTTGAAGTGTATTTGACGCGTCCATAAAGTGGATTTCCTCTGTCGTACCTTCAAAGAGGATTAATAGGCCGTTCACGTCGGACAAAGCACGGTCGCCCGCGTCGATTTCAAAGCCGAACGGTGTAGAAATCACGGCATTAGCTCGATATTCCAGAAAAGCGCTGTCAAGTTCTTGGAGACGAACTACACGGATACGGTCAGGATTTTCTTCAGGAAAGTCAATCGTTGACGGTGCGTCTTCGATTTCTTCGACGACTTGAACACCAAGACTATTTAAATGGTCATCGTCAATCCCTTCAGGCAAAATGCCAGAGAACGAACGACGCAAATCAAAAAAGCTATCGAATGTTTTGTTTCGATAAATATATTTCTTCATATATTATCCCCCTTAAAGCTCATTAATCCAGCCTGATGGTGCAATCCCGTTATATGCAGACGATAGAAAAACAACATCACCAACACGTAAAGCGGTCAAAATGATTACTTTCGTACCAGAAAAATCTAAATCCGAGGGGTCTCCATTAAAAAACACTTCGTCGCCATTCCATGTGATTGCTGGAGGGACATCCTCTCCTTGGTTGACAAGGATTAAAGTCTTCACTGTCGCGGATTCATAGCCATTAATTAAATCGTCAAACTCAAGTCTTAAAGTTCGATACAACTCCCCGTCAACAAGGCTGTTGATTGGCCAATCCATAGTGAAGACAGATTCGCTCGTCACGTCAGTTGGAATGTGATACACCAACGTCCCAGCCTCTCCCGATGAACCCGCTTGTTTCACGGGAGGAACAAAAACGACGCCAGAACGTTTGGCTGTTGCGTCAACGTAAGCCTTATTTGCCCCATCAGTATTAGCGATTGGGGCGCTCACCCCTAAAAGTTTTCGATTGTAGAAATTTGCAGAAGTTTTTCCGATTGAAAAATTAATTGCGTTGTCTCGCTTAACGTAAAAATAACCAGTCCGTGCCGTATTCGTGAGAGTAACGGAAGAACCACTGTTAGCACCTCCATTCGAATCGTCGAGGGTTAACGTTTGGGTCTTAACTCCCTTAATCGTCGTTGTTTCATCATTTTCTAACTTAGAAGTCGTCACAACGTCAGAAGGCAATTCGGCACCACCAGTCTTTTTCCCGCCAACCGTTATGCCATCCCCACAAAAAAGCGTGTCTAGATCAGTGTCATAAATCAACACACCATCTTCCCACGTTTTAGCCATTCGTTCGGCGGTAGTCTTTAAGCTTGTACCGATTCGGTCGCGGGCTTCCTCAGCCATCTGCGCCGATTGACGGGCAGACGCTTCCGCAGACGTTGCGAGGTCTTTCGCCTCGGTCGCTTTCTTTTGTGCGGTCTTCGCTTGGGTAGCGGATTCCAATGCGGAGGCGCTCGCTTGGGCGCTCGAGTTTTGCGCCTCGAGACTCTGTGCAACAGCGGATGCACTTGACTGCTCGGCGGTTGAAGCTTTCGCCAAAGCGTCGGCGCTGTTCGTTTCCGCCGTGCGGACTTTTTCTAGCGCCTGAGTGCTCAAGCTGTTCGCCGTCTGCACGTCAACGCGGACGGCTTCCATCACCGACGCAGTCGTGTCAGCCTTACTGTTTGCGGTGTTCGCAACGCTTAAGGCATTGTTAGAAACAGCCTCCGCCACATCAACGCGCTTAACAACGTCCGCGAAGTCAGCGCCTGTTTGGTCTGCACTTTCTTTGGCTTCAATAGCTAATGCGCCAACGTCATTTATTGCCTCCTCCGTTTGTCGGATAAAGCTTGCTCCGTGGATTTCTCCAGTTGGAGTGCATACATATTCAAAATTAAATTTATCAGTAGCCATTTTCAAAACCTACGAAAAAGCCCGCGAAATGCGGGCGTTTGGTTTTTAATCTGGGAGTTTCACGAAATACGCCAAGGCGTAACGCTCGGCGGTTTTCGAATCCTTCGAGGATTTAGCCTTGAGGTATGTGTCAACGGTCGCGCTTTTTGGCGTAACAGTTTCAGAACGCCCATAAACGGGCGAGACGCGTGACGCGTCAAACGTCATATCTGCACGTGGTCGCCATTGACCCCCGCCGTTTGCACAAGTCGTTGTGCTCGAGTATGAGTAAACGCCACTCGCCGTCGTCCCAACGGCTAACCCGCCATTTTGAGTACCCACAAGGTTGGGGATTCCTGCCTCAGACAGTTTCCCCAATGCGTCACCAGACTCACCAGAACTTCGAAAATATCGCCCAGCAACGTCGGGCGTTTTAAATTTCGACGCGCTCGATGGGGTTCCCCACGTGTTCCCCAAAACGCGCGAAGCGTCAGGATATTCGGACTTGTTAAGTTCGAACGCGCTACCTAACTTAATGTATTCGCCGTTGGAATTATCTAAACTCCCCGCCATCTGAACGACAGCACCGACTGGAATGCCTGAGGTGCTAAACGAAACACCGCCCGCAACCGTACCCGATTGGTTGGGGTTAGCGCCTTGAATGCAACGCCCGATAAGGTTAGGGACGTTACCCCCGCGCCCATCACTTCCACCGTCACAAAGAACCCACGCTTCAGAGGCGGAAGTCTCACCCCAGAAAATCGGGCGACGGCCATCACTGCCCCCAAGTCGAACGTTAGCAAACGCCACAACTTCGCCCGCAATGTGTGAGGCGCTAGCCTCGCGCCAATAGGTCGTATTGGTCGACGGCTCTACGAGTTGGGTACTTTTGCCGTTGGCCTTGACGCAACGCCATTTTTTACCCTTGTGGTTAATTTCGTTACCCTCCTCGTAGTCAAACGACGCTGAGTAACTCATAACCCCACCCTGTTGATACCAGACTAAAAACTGAGAAAGGATGTATGCCATCCCGTTAAAGTCTTGTCGGAAAGGAGGCACCCCGCCTTGTTCAAGGGGCAATGAGTTTTCAACGTCGAACCCTTTCGAAATTGAAAAACGGCCATTGCTTGGTTTTTCAGCCTGTGGCAAGGAGTAATCGCCATTTTCAGCGATGACACCAGATAGCATAAATTTTGGATATTTCGTAGTCATATCTATGAATTTCCAGTCGTATTCGATACGTTAAAAAATTGCCCTTGGTTAAACGGCATTAAGCGTGAGCCATTGAACCCAAAAAGCTTTTGAGCTCTAGAAACAAGCGTGATGTTGTACCCAACCCCACACCCTCGAAGCAAAAGACCAAAAGCCTTTAAAATGGCGATTTCTTCCTTTTGAGGGTCTCCAATCAAACGAACGTCAATGGTCATGTTTTGGTTGTCGACCACAAAAACAGGAACCCCCATCAAATACGTCAATAGGTTGTTTAAATCCTTAATTGACGAGTTAGATACGTTGGCCGAGGCTTTGTATAGAATCAGGAATCGATACCTGTCGTCATCGAGAGCGAATCGGTCTCCATCGACGGTAACGTATCGATCAATGCCAACTCGCTTCCCAATGGCGTCCAGAAAACGCCCTGACGCGGTCGCCACGTTGGTTTCACGCTTGATTTCAAACGCTTCCCTAGTTGGGTCAATCTCCGTTTGGAAAACGCCCCCTAATGCCTTAATTCGTGCGCTGGAAGCGTATTGGCTTTGTAATGCTAAAGACGTTGGGTCTTTTGCGTCAGCCAACCCAAACACATCTTCGACGCCATCAAGGTTTTCAGAAGTCTGAGTCGAAAACATTTTTCCCTTACTCCGCTTCATTCAAAATTTCGATGTCTTCGGCGGTAATCGTAGGTTGTTTGTCTGCGTTGATTACACACTTAAGTGCGAACTCGCCGTTGTCAATGCTTACGTAAACGTTTTTAATTGGTGTTTGCGTAGCTTTTGCCACCACTGGCGAAAACCGAGAGGCGTAAACCGTAGAAGCAAAAGAAACGCGTGGGTTACCACCACGACCATAAAAGTCTTCAATTACGGCATTTCGGATCAGTTTCTTTTCCGCTTCGCCAACTGACGACGCGTACAAAGTCACACGCACTCGAAATTTAACGGGGTTGGGACGCGTGATTTTGTATTTATATGGTGTGTTTGAATGCTCTACGTCGACGAACTGAACCGAATAGTTGCCTGACGTACCGCACCCGCCTGCTTTTTTAGCCCAAATTGCTCGAGCCAAAGCAACATCCTCGCCACCAAACGCACATACCGCAACCGAATGCGGGTCGATTTTTAACCCATATTCCGTAATGGGTACGTTCGAAATGTTCTCAAGAACAACACCGTGAATGACACCTTCGACATTTCGAACTTCAGCCTCAAGGGCAGAAACACTACCTCGCGCATTAATCGACACCGACGATAATCGGCGTTCGCGCAATTCCGCGTCGGTTTCCGCGTCTCGGCCAACAACTCCCGCAACAGGGTTGGTCACCGATTCCCAGCCTGCCACAACGGTAACGATTTTGTTTACTGAGTTAGGCGGAGCCTGAATTGCACCGTGTTCGACACTTTCAAAAATCGTAGAAATGCGACCGCTGTCAGTAATTTTTGCGCCATTAGCATTTACATGTCTGAACTTGTTCCCCTTTTCGTCTTTGACGATTGCGCCATATGGGATTACAGTGCCGACAGCCCCTTCACACTGACAACGAACCAACGTTGGTTCAGAAGTTTTACGTTCTAAAAAGTACAGGCTCGACAATGCGTCCAAAAAAACACCCCGAGCAGTATCGGGGTTCGTCATATTCGCTAAAAAAGCAATTTGGGCGTTTTTTGCTTCAATTTCAGCGGTCAGCAAATCGATGATTTGACCCATTGGGGACGTTGGGTCAGTGTTTAGATCTGGATCGTTTGGAGACGTGCGAAACGCCTGCTTAAACTTGGTTGCCAAGTCCGCACGAATTTCCTTCGTTGTAGGTAGGATAACACCTTGGATGGGGTCAAAAACCAATTGAGCCATGTTCGCCCTCTTTCGTTAAAAAATCGATTTGGCCAGAAACCTTTCGGGCTTCAATGTCAAATTCGTTAAAAGCAATTCGAATGACTTTGTCAACTCCCGCAACGGATTCCGCCGACTTGCGTAATTGACTTGTCACCAACGACTTGTTTAGCTTCTCACCAAGTTGAAGAGAAAACCAATCAGTTCCGTCCTCAAAACGAAAATAAGCGTCGTTTTTGAACAACCTACACTCATTTGCAACGTTTTGAGCAATTGCGTCTAAATTCTTCGATAGAATTAAGTTCCCGCCCGCGTCCAATTCTAAATCCCAAACCGCGGACAATTTGGGGGTATACGCGCTGTGATTCATTTATGGTGTCTCCGTTCTGCTTGTGCCTGCCTCAACGCCACCGTGAGTGTGGTTTTGTAGGGAAATCCCTCCTGCCGTTACGTCACCTGTTGTCGTTAACGATCCAGTGACTGAAGCGCCAGAACCGCCAGAAATTGAAAGCCCTCCATTCCCAACGATTAACCCCGTCACTGTTAACGTGGGGGTGTCAAACGTCATTGACTTAGAGGCAGTCACCGTAACGCTACTTGTGTTCACGTTTGCGCTGTCGCTTGCGTTGACTGTGCTCTGTGTACAGTTTACCGTCGAAGTGTTCGTATTTACCGTCACTGACTGAGGTGCCGTCAAAACGATGTCGCCCGAATCCTCGATATGGATGAAGGTAGTTGGAGTTTGCCCCCAAAAGCCCCCGAAATAAAAACCATCAGAGACGTCAAAAACGCGGAATGACAAGGGGGGTTTTGGTTCGTTCCCACCGTCCAACCCACTTACGTCTTGGTGGGCGAAAACGGCCAATCCAACATCTCCAACCTTTGGGTCGCAAATAATTGAGGCCGTGCCATGCTGGTAGCGGAAATAACGAAGTTTTGGGATGGAAACGTTTGGCAGAGCATTCCCACTTGCGTCACGTTGTTGGATGAGCGGAGTGGCGGAAAGGTATCCTGCCCCCATCCCATCAGCATTGCGCTCAACGCTGTCAACCCTCACTGGAATGGCGACGTTGACAGTGTTTAGGATGGTGTTTCGAATTAGGAAATTTAGCGCATTAAATTCGCCTTGGGCTTGGTACTTCGTAAAGGCGTTTTCTAACGTTTTGTTATCCATTGAAGACCCCGCTAAAAGTCGTCGTCCACTCTGTTCCACTTGGGACGTTAGCGCTCAACTCGTGGTTGAGTTCTGTAATTGCCCAAACCCCAGAACAGGCAGGGACGATGGTGTTTACTTTTACTAAACCGCCCAACTCCAAATCGGGGCGGAAAAAACAAGCAACAGATACCCCAGAAGTAGTAAGAACGGGATACCCGATTAAGCCACTATCTTTGTCGACAACAGGGATCGTTTTTCCGTCGGTTCGGCTTGCGCCACTGGGCATGAGTATCACTTTCGAGTCGTCAATGAGAACAGTCGCACCAACGGATTCAGCGACAGTCCTAATTTTTTGGATTGGCGTGCCAGAAATAGAACAGTCAGAAATCGTGGCGTCTACACCGAGATTTTCGAAGTTAAACCCTTCCATCTTTTCGACTTCGCCTCGAATAAAATCGGAAACTGACAACGAACCAGCAACAGAAACGGGCGGATCTGGCTTTATGCCAAAGTACCCGCCCGTGTGCGCTTCGATAGTGAGCATTGGGGTTGTATCGTTGAGGTTGACCGCGCAAAAAATAACCTCGCCCTTAAAAATGTAGCTGAGGTCATTTCCTGCGCCAGCTTGTATTTCTACCAAGTGGTATTTGTTGGCGTTTGGTCTAAACGTAGCCCACGTGAGGCGGGAGGCGGTCGCCAAGCTCACACCAAAAATCGTAATTTTTGCGCTGGCGTATTCGGCTCCTCCAACCTTTTTAATGCTAACTTTTATCGACGAATTGTCGAATGTGGTTACCTTTCCGTCGTCAGAGAAGATGGAAACGACCAAATTTTTCTTTTTAAAGGTCTGAGCCATCATCTTCCTCCGACTTGTTTAACTCGTGAACCAAAATCCATCGAGTCCCCAGCCCTTCATAATTTGGGTGTTCCGTTCCGCGCGTGTCATAAACAGTGAAATGGCCAGAAACGTGAGGAGACGCATAAAAAGGGATTTTCGTTGCATGCTCAACCATTTGACCGCTAACGACGGAAACGTTCCCTGCGGTCAACCAAACGTACACTGCTCGCCCCAACTGACGAAACGTAAACCCATACGTTATCCCGCCAATTTCAGTCGTAAACCGCTGGGCGGGGATTGGCTTCATGTTGATTAACGAATACTCAATCATTTTTATTAGGCTCCGATCCCAGAAATTTCAGAAAGTTTAGAAACTCGAACTGACCCGCCCTCTTCGACGTTTGCGCTTGTTGGGTTTTTGGGAGTCCATGTTTCTCCGCGACTCGAGATAGACGAACTGACGACTTCTTGGAACTCCAAAGCGACGGTCATAGAGTTAGCGCCTGCAGTTGCCCCACGGACTACGCTATACCCCACCAACGCCATGTTTGAGGTCGACCCAACAGGCGTCACAAGCGTGCAGAGCGTTAGCCCTACACGCAATGCCTCAATGTCGTTCAACGCTTTCTGTTGCTGTTCGAAATCGCCTGAAAACGAAATGTTTACGGAAATTTCCTTTGGGGCATGAGTTTTATCGTACGAGTAAAAGAAGCCTCCCTCCTGAGGTTCATTCGGGATGGTTGCGCGAGCGGTTTCCGCGTAATCGATTACCGAGTCGTACTCACAAATAGGAAGGCGAGTTTTTTCGTTTATCACTGCCCAAGTCATCGGCAAGCTCCTAAAAATTAACCCTTTTGTAAAACACCAGTATTGGCATTTACTAAAATCGCACCATTTCGGGCAAGACCACGATTTACACCATTTGCGACGGCGTTCGCGACAGACTCAGGGTCTGCGCTCGTCGTAATGTGGGTTTCGACGTTCACGGTCTGTCGGTTGTCAGAATTGGTGACATTGGGAGACGTTGCCATTTGAGCGACGATAGATTGGGCATGGCTGGTATTCGTGATGGCGTCGCCATCTTCTTCAGGATCCCCAAACCCGAAAACGCCCTTAACGGTGTTAACGAACCCCTTGACCATCCCCTTAAGCTCTGCAATCCTTCGTTTTACGTCAGAAATTACGTGGTTAAATGGCTCAACCAAAAATGAAGTAAGCGCCTTAGGGACGCCACCTAAGCCCTTCTCTAAAGCGTCAACGAACGACGCACCAACATCTTTAAAACTGCCATCGCCAAAGATCCAGTTCAAAAGACTGATTACAACTTGGATTTGAGCTTTAAACGCGTCAAAGAAAGCGCTGGCAACCTTGCCCACATAACCGAAAAATGAGGCAAAACTTTCACGAATGTTTTTAATCGTTTCTGGCGCTAACCCGAGCGTCTTCAGAAAAGCACCAAAGACAGAACGCCCGCCCACAGCAAACGTATACACGTCCTCAAGGACGGCAACTAATGCGACCAAAGCGGTTATGACTAAGCCGATGGGGTTTGCCATCAACGTAGCCAAAAACGTCCGCATTTGGACGATGACCACTTTCAAAATTCCAGACAAGCCACCCAATGCCTTGACCGTACCCAATACGGAAGCAATCCATGCGCCAGCCATATACGCCGACAGAACCGTCAACGCAACCTTCACAATCCCAGCATGGTCAGCCAAGAACGTCAAGCCTGAACGAAGTAACTTCAATACCGTTTCAAGGGTTGGAGTTACGGTCATAAATAGGTCGTAAGCGAATGCGTGAAACGTGTCCGACAATCCTCGCATTGCAAGGTTGAAACGTTTCGCGGTCTCTGCTTGCTTCCCTGTTGTGGCTATCTTCTCATAGCTCTTGGCAATCGCCTCGGCGTTTTCTCGGTGCTTAAGGAAAACGTTTTGAGCGTCACCAGAAACCCCCAACGCTTCCAAAGTTTTACGAGCGCTAAAATCGCTCATGCCTTGAATGCGCTTGCCCAAAGAGAAGAAAGCCTCAGCACCTTGGCCAGTATTTTTCATGAAAGACTCAAGGGCACTTTTAAGCCCTTGAGCTGAACCACCAGCGTCACGAGAAGCACGAGACCATGCGTCAACCTGTTGAGCGTTTACGTGGAGCCTCTTTGAAAAGTCGTCAAGCGCTTCCCCCTCACTCAAAAAAGATCGGAAAGAAGCGCCGACACTAAAAATCCCCGCAAGAGGGATTGCCAAGCGTTTTAAGCCACCCTCGAACACGGAAAGCGTCTTTACGTCAAAGGCTTTTTTCAGGCTGTCGCCAGCTCTTTTGAATGCGTTCCCAGTTTGATTTGAAGCAGACGTAAGCTTGTTGAGATTTTCGCCCCCCTCTTTTGAGGCATTCCCAGTAGCCCCCGTCAATTCGTTTACTTTTTGGGCTACGCCTTCAAACGTTGGGCGTAACGCATTGGCGCTTTTTGCCAAGTTCTGAAGGGCGCTTTCCAAATCGTCGGTCTCAACACCGATTTGGATTGCTAAAGACTCTACGACGTTCCCCGCCATTTTTAAACCTCGTCACTTTGTCGGCTTGAAAGCCATGAATGATAGTTTTTAAGAGTGAGCGCCTCTGTCAGCAAATAGGCGTCCTCGAATGAGAGGGACTCTTTCAAGTCCCTCAAATTTGCCATACCGTCAACGATTAAGCGCCCACATACGGGGGGCAAGTTTGCAAAGTCCGCGACGCCCTTTACCTTCGAACAGGCTAATCGGTAACTGCCTTCGTAAGGGAGGCGAAGGCGTCGCCATTTAGCAAAAAACCGAAATTGACCTTAAACGATTCAACGCGGAGACGCGTAAGGGTTAAGGGAGAGCGAACGAGGTCGCGTGCCGAGGCCTCATTGATCGGCTTTGAAAAGTTACCGTCAACCAACGAACAACAGTCAAGAAGTTCTGTCAATAAGGGTTGAGCCTTTTCGAAGTCCAAAGTTCCAAGGGCTCCCAGAACCTCTGCACCAGAAACATCACCGCCTTCAAGTTTGCCCATGGCTCCACCAAGAAGCCCCAACGCACGCAAATACCAGCGTTCTGCTTGAAACGCATTCATCTTTTTAATTTCGAAAACGCGTTGAACACCGCAGTCGTCAATATTGATAGTTGCCTTTTCCATTTTTACTTGCCCCCGTCAGATTTATTCCACAGACTCAAAGACGAACTGCCAATTCGTCGGTTGGAGAGTTTTGCCAACGTTCGCAATCGTGGAACCACCACGAAGAACACCACGTTTAAAAATCTTCGTTTGACCAATTGCGGGCAAGGACACGACCAAATTACAGATGTACGGTCGCTTGTTGGAAATTTGCGCGTCGCGAATGGTTTCCATGACGGGCAAAGACGGAGAAGCGCTTTCAAGGGTGATGTTGACTGAAATGGGGTTGTTAACTACGCCCGCAACCAAGCGACCGTCAACGCCCTTTCGAGCCTCGACGAACTCAAACGAGTCTGCCCCTAAGGCTTGATCGGTGCCGAACATCTCAAGCACTACGCCTTGAGGATAAATGTCTTCAACCGTCAAAACCAATTGAGCGTTTGCGCTGGTAATGTCGAAATTTGAGAGAAAAGCCATTTTCTAAAGCTCCAAAAAAAGCCCCGCGAATGCGAGGCTTGAAAACGAAAATAGTGGTTAAACGATAACGGTGGCTTCGAAATCCATCTTCTGTACGCTACCACCATACATCCAACGAAGAGAAATCATTGCTGGGGCTCGGTCAGCTCGACCATTAGCGGGCGGGAATTCGACGGCCATGTGGTAACCCTTCGTGAACAAATCATTCACTGCTTCTTCATCCCCAGTTTCCTGAAGGATTTGAGCGCGTTGCGAACGGCTGAGGGTCACACCCTCATCGATACAACCGTTAAATTTAGCTTGGTCAATCGGGTCACCACACCATGCGCGAATCAAAGTCTTGCCTTGGTCGTTGTACGGAGCTCGGTCAACGGACGCGAACCCGTCCATGCAGGCTCGTTGGATCGCATTTCGCAACCAAATAGACGTGTACAGAACGTCAATAAACCCATAACGAGTCGTGGACGTAGTGCCTCGGTTGAAGAAGTTAAATTGAGCATTACGGGTAGCGAAGTGCCCGTAATAGTTACACCGAATCTTTTCGAGCGTAGAGGCGTTCTCTTCGTTGGAAATTCGGGGGCTAATGCCAGTCGTAGACTTAGCAAACCACGTTTTTACACCCTGACGACGATTCCACGCGATGGAAGCACCATTGGCCAAGACAAACGCAGAGTCTTTGTAGTCGCCAAAAACAGTTGCCAAACAGTTGTAACTGCTGTTGAGTTTGGTAACCAACGCGTCGGCATTGTTTGACTTCAGTGCGGTTTCGTCTTCGCTCCAGACTACCGCCATGTAATCTTCTTCGGCGTCCGCGAAGTCGCCCATTTTACGGGCAACGTCTTCCGCGACAGGTTGGAGGTGAGTAAAACCAACCCAGTTTCGCGTTACATTGCAAATCGCTCGCATTTCCGCAGGGAACGCATTTGCAACGTTGGAAAACTTACCAACCACCAGAGCAGACGGCGTTTTTCGTTGGTTGTTGACCCCCTTAAAGTACTGAACTGCGAACTTATATTCGTCAGAGTCTTCGCCAAAGAAGTCAGCGACCCCAACGACGCTTACAAACTCTTTAGCTACAACGTTACCAGTAAATTTCTTTTTAGTATCGGTAGTAAGTAAAAGACCGTTAGTTTCAAGGTCGTTTGAGCCACCAGACAGTACGCGACTCGAGACGCGCACAATGTGTGAAGCAGGAATTGCCATTTTTAAACATCCTCATGTTTAGGTTTATAAAGAACGTCAACGTTTTGCGCGTCAACCGTAACGGAATTGAAGGATTCGATTGGTTGCCCAACCAAGTGCCAGTACGACAGTTTGAGTGTCGTAGTCCAACGGGGAAGTGGAATCCCATCAGACCCAACCGCTGTCAAATTTCGGACGTTGTCGGCATAAAGGACACTAAACCCATAAGGGCGCAAAAAATCTACCGCCTCTCCAGAAAACACGAACGTCTTCAAGGACTGCGCCAAATTTCGTGCCGTCTCAGAGTCCTCAGAATAAATGTCGACCTGAGCATTGACCTCCATCAACTCTCGCATTTCCCAACGGTCTCCAACCATCTTGCGGATGGGCATTCCGTGGCCAACATCATTCAACACCGTGTTTACGACGAACGTTTTTGAGTTTGGAGGAAGACTCCCCAATTGATCGCCCTTCAAAATGTGATTGGGGTTAACGTCCCCCTTAAAAAGAAACGATTCAAGCGCTTTTAACGCCTTGTATGGGCTATGTTGTTTGTAAAGACTCATTCCAACACCTCAACTCTATCCATAAAAACAGGGCGAATGTCTTGAAGAGTCATTCGAACTGAAACCCAACCTTCTGCGCCATAGTCGTCCATTACGGCGGTCACTAGCCACGCAGTTCCATCCCGTCGTTCGATATAGTCCCCAGACCTTGCCAACGGTCGATAGTTTGTAAACGTTCGCTTGTCCATCGGCTTGTCAGCGAACAGGTAGCAACGACGAGTGACAGAATTTTGAGCCACATTCCCAGAGAAATACAAAGCCGAATCGCTCTCAGGTTGAATTTGAGCGCGTTGGTCACGAATTGCTTCGTACGACAAAATTTGGTTGCCTTCGTCGTCGGTTTCGAACTCGTGTTCGGTTCGAGACTTTGAACGCCATACAGTTACGGTTTCGTCAGCCGTTACCGACGAAATCGCACCTCTTACTATTCTGTGCAAATTCATTTTTAACCACCATCAAGCCACGACACGATTGAACGTTCAAGCTTCCCCGAAGAGATCCCCGCTTCTGCGCGTTCCAGCGTCCCCGTCGAGTCCTTTCGGTTTCTGCCTTTGGGGTTATGGTTGTTTTTCGCCATTAACAAGGTAAGTGGCGAGCGCAACGGGAAATCACCAAGGCTTGTCCCCGCTTTCGATAACGTTTCTTTTACGTCTGCTGGTGCGTGAAGCCCTAAAAATTTAATTGCCTTTTCGGCGCTTCCCAAGTCTATAAACGCTTGCCTGAACAACTTCCCCCAATTCGCTCCTTCTGCTGTCGCTGTGTCTCTCAAAAAGGGGCGCGGAGGGTTTGTGAGTACCGTTCCAACTGGCAAATTAACGCCGTGAACACCACGAAAAAAGCCTGCTTGTTTGGGCGTGACTCGTTGCACCCATCCGTACTCAAGATATTGAGCATAAGTGGCAACTTCAGCGTTGTTCACGCCAACGTTTAAACGAGGAGCCTTCGTCTTCTCTTCTAACTTGCTTCTTAGCCGTCGTTTCAATTCGTCGCCAGACAAGTTAATTTTCACAGTCACCGACATTTTCTTACCCGTATGGGTGATATCGTCGCTGGCCATACATGCGACAACCAGATCGATACGGCAACGTCAAAACCCAAAACAACGCTCCACAACGCGTAAGGTTCCAAAATTGCCCAGACTCAGTTCCACTTTGTAGGTTTTCAAAACTAGTGGAAGTTGAGCCTTGAGAAGCGCTTGAAACTCGTGCTGGTTGGTCGAGGTCAGAGGTATGTAAAGTCGCAAGATGGCAAATGGCAGTAAAAACTATCGTCTTAACCGTTTCGGGTTTGTAAAGGAAGTGTCCTTCACCATCGCCAACCATCGCGTTAAAGCTGTCGTACAACGCCGTCAAGGCTTCATCAGAAATAACTTCTTCGGTAAATTTCGGGTACTGCTCTCGAAATTCAGAAGGCACAAAAACAAAAGCGTCAGACATTTCGACACCACCTCTTTCAATACTAGGATAAAGGAAAAGGGGCGACCAAAACCGCCCCCTTTCCTCTTACGTCAAAACGTTATTTTTAAGCGTTTCGAACGCCACTGTTGACGCCTAAAGCCTCAGGGTCTGCACCTTCCAGACCAGTCTTTACGTCTGCGAACTCGCCACCACGCTTCGCCGATTCAAACGCTTGAGCGTCGGCGAACTCGCGAATGACGGGCGGACACCCGTCTACGCCAGTGAACAATTCACTTTTGCCATGGATCGACTTCAATGCTTCCCAGTCTGCCAAAGGCAAGCGCACACACAACGCCTGACCGCCATCGACGAGAATGCCACTCGACTGGCCACGCAAAGAGTCGTTTAAGCCTGCAAACTTGATGGTTTTGAAGCCACCACCTGCCTTCGGGATGTCGTTGAAAACAATACCATTCGGCAAGGAAACCGCTAAAGCAACATCACCTCGACCCATTTGCAAGGGTTCGTTTTCAGGAAGGGTTCCACCGATAACGTCTGCAGTTTCTACAACTTGGTTTTTCTTCGGACGTGCCATTTTTAATTCCTCTCGACTAAAAAAACAATGTGAAGGACGTGAGCACTAAAAAGGGACGCGCTCACGCCCTTTTAAAAAGAATCGCCTCCCATTTTGAGAGAGGCGATTTTTGAACCATTAAATGCCAGTCATCGTAGCAATAAGGTTCGGACGCTTGATGACGCAACCCCACGTAGCGCCAACAGCCTTCTGAAGGGTAACGCTCATACGGTTCTCAATGTTAGAGAAACGCATTTTTTCAGAGTAGCTGTTTTCAGCGGTATTTTCACCGTCGAGTTCAGGAACCGTGAGGTAAAGCATTTTCCCAGCCTGCGTTTCAAGTTCAGGCAATTGGATGACCTCGATGTTGGGATAGTTCTCGAGAAGAATGCTTAAGGCAGTCTTGCCGTAAGTATTCGACATCGTAAGGTACCCAAATCGAGACGGCGCAACCGCCAAAACCATGCGGGTGTTCTGGTCAACAAGGCCAGCATTACGACCAATCAAGGAGCCGATAAGGTGTTGAATGTCACCGTAAATACCCGTGGTCGGATCTGCCTGAGTTGCCTTTTCTTCCCAAGTGGTCTTGCCCATGAAGGCTCGAGGCGATTCCGTGGCGGGCAAGTTGGGGTCGTTTAACGCACCATAAACCTGCAAGCCCTTAACACCTAAGAGGTAGAAGCTGTTAGAAGCACGCTTAAGCACGCTGGCGCTAGCCAACTGCTTGCGACTGGCTAACTGAATGCCAGCCTTACCAGCCACATCCATTTCGCGTTGACCGTATTGGATCGTCGTTTCGAAAACGAACGACTGGCGAGACGGGAAGTTGTAGTTGACGTCGGAGCTAATGGCGCTCGAGGCGTCAGCGTACGGCGTCACGCCACCCGTGATTTCTTCCACGGGGAAGGTTTGCCAAGAGTCAGCCCACGTGCCAACTCGCACTTCAGGGAACAACTTGGTAGCGTTCGTAGGCGCAAACAACACCGTCACAATGCGCGGGTCAAGGTAAGTGACCACGCTAGACGGGACGCCAGTAGCGGGCGCCGTGCTCATCTTAGCGTCTTTCGCCAAACGACGAGCAGTCTTGTCGTGATCAACTTCAATCGCGCCATTGCGAGTCGCCGTATAGGACATGACGTCGCGGGCATAGGGGGAGAAAATGCCCTTTTCCTTCAAAATGCTTAAATTAGACATCGTCTTTTTCCTTTTAAAAACTAATTACTTCGAGGAACCGCGGTTCGAAATCACGATGATTTCGCCTTCTGCGGTAGCGGGGGTCATCACGATCCAACCAGTCGCCTTGTCGGTCGCGGTCGTAGCATAGGTGACAGAACCCGTCGTGGGATCGCATTCAACCGAGTCGCCTACCTTAGCGGAGGCGGTAGAAAGATGGTAGAAATCGCCCTGACGAGCAATTGCAACAGGACACCCGTTCGGGAACATGTTTTCGCTACCGTTCGAACCAACGTCGAAACTCCCCGTCAAGTTCTTGGCAACTAAGCCCAAAAGGCGCTTGCCAGCACCACGAGCACTTGCCTTACCCATAAGGGCGAACGGCGAACCGCTACCCTGAACTACGTCGGAAACGTCAAATGCAAAACCACCTGCATGTAACGAGCCGTTCGACACATAGTTGATGGGGGTATACACGGCCGTACCAACGGTCACTTCTTGACCCGCAACACCAAACGCAGGGGTCGTACTAACAGACTTCTGTAACATC
>RCNH01000151.1_pt1 | contig 46468 bp, 44 predicted proteins | sample 2041161 | NCBI WGS metagenome assembly RCNH01 (sample SAMN09708215, study PRJNA481090) | Feces metagenome, whole genome shotgun sequencing project. | biome: feces | host: Leptonychotes weddellii | place: Antarctica: Sion Island | collected 2010-03-01 | reverse complement strand
CGATTTTGGTAATGCGGTCGCCAAACCACTACCATTCTATCGTCGGAGGCTGTTTTTTCATATACTAAAGTATTTTTATTTACCCCCGGAAAACCGGGGTTTTATTGGGCTAAAGCGCCCAATAAAATTGGCCCAGAGCACTTGCTCTGGGCCTTCATAGAGATAATATATAGTTGAATGGTATGACTCTTACAGAATGTGCAGAGAATTGTGGCCTGGCATCAATCCTGCTGTGACAGAAGAAACTCGGTGTATTTATCCAGAGCATCTTTATTAGCAGTGGTAAGTGTTTTCCAACGCCTCAGGTGCTCCTTATCCTTTTCTGTCATCGATGCACAGATTTCGTCATCGTCAAAGAACTGTGCCAGTGTGATCTTGAACCCGGAACATATTTTAATGAGTGTAGAGACCGATGGCACATTATCTTTGGTCAGTAACGTATTCAGCGTGGAGTAGGTGATGTTACTTTCCTTTGCCAACCGATAGTATGACCACGAACGGTCGGAACACAGTTTTTTAATTCGGTCAACAATTTCAGTTTCCACCATAGCGTACAACACTCCCCATATATGTTGAGCTTATTGTACCCAATGTTTCCAGGAATCGTTAGATAATAAATTTTGATATAAATACTTGACTTTATGACGGAATTCCGTTATAGTAGACATATAAGGTGGCTGGAAAACATCTGACTACCTCAAAATACATAAAAGTGAGGGATTATTATGTGGCGGCGTAAACCTGATCGAAGCGAGCAAAATGAATCTGACAGACAAACTTTCCAGGGCTATGACAACGGAGACGGTACAACTGATTGGTACACTTCTGACGGCACATTGGATAGCTGCACGAAAACACCGTATGATGAAGATGATGAATAACTAGAATTTGCGGGGCCATTCATATGGCCCCGCAATATTTTGAATCATTTTGCGTTTTGAATGAAATACCTGGATTCAGATGTAGTTGGCAGAAATTTTGCAGAAGGTACTTTGCATGAGACAGTTCCTCAAAACTCCCCATGGGTATTCTGAGAGTAGGTTATAAAATTAAGATTTAACTACTTGCAGGTAACCCATGTCATAGTATACCAGTGCACCTTTGATGCTGATAAGTAAGTCGTTATAATCCGCTTTGTTGCCAAGATATTTGTATCCATCTTGGTCGCTTACAGAATTGAACCCAATATGGAAATGTGGATGCGTTAAATGGTTGGATAAAGGAAGAGTTATACCTAGATTTTGATTTAGCCTCAGCAAAAGATGTTCCAGAACTGCTAAATCAATATGAGGATTGCTACACCAATGAGCGCCCTACGGCAGCATTGAGTGATAAAAGCCCAGTTCGGTACAAGACCGAACTGGGCTTCTAAAGTTATGGTTGTTTTTATTGCCTACTTTTGCTTGACAGATTCAAGTGTTTTGTATGCTTATTATGTGCACAAACTATCAGGCTGTTATTCAAAAACTGTAGGTCCCAAATTATCGCTGGATTCTTCCCGATCCATCGCCCGCAGCCAGTTTTTCCACCTCGCTGGCGGTGACCATGTTATAGTCGCCTTCAACAGAATGCTTAAGAGCGGAGGCTGCCGCAGCAAAATTCACCGCCTCCTGTGTGCTCTTGCCATGAAGGAGACTGTAAATCAGTCCGCCGCCGAAAGAATCTCCTCCTCCTACCCGATCGATAATCTGCATTTCATATTTGGAAGAGAAGCAGTATTCATCTGTAGCTGCATCGTAAAGCATGGCAGACCAGCCATTTCTGGAAGCTGAGTGGCTTTCCCGAAGGGTTATGGCTACCATTTTGAAGTGAAAGCGATCATGAAGCTGTTTCGCCACAGACTGATAGCCCCCGCGATCCAGCGCCCCGGCAAAAATATCTGTATTAGCCGCTTCAATGCCAAATACGTCTTTTGCATCTTCCTCATTGGCAATGCATACATCCACATATTGGCACAGACGGCTCATTGTCTCCCGTGCCTGCTCTTTTGACCACAGTTTTCCACGATAATTCAGGTCGCAGGAAATTTGCAATCCATTTTCTTTTGCCTTTTTACAAGCCTGCTCGCAGATTTCTGCCAAATCCCCACCCAGCGCCGGCGTTATTCCGGTAAAGTGGAACCATTTGGCCCCCCGAAAGATGGAGTCCCAGTCAAAATCTGCTGCAATAGCCTGTGAAATGGCGGAATTTTTGCGGTCGTAGATACAAACAGAACCTCTCTGAGAGGCACCTTTTTCATTGAAGTAAATACCTACCCGGTCCCCGCCACGCACAATCTTAGAGGTGTCAACACCGTAACGACGAAGTGAATTTAGAGCTGCCTGTCCGATAGCATGGGCAGGAAGTTTCGTCACAAACGCAACATCTTCTCCATAGTTTGCGAGGGATACTGCTACATTGGCTTCTCCTCCACCAAACGAAAAACTTACATGGTCACATTGAACAAAGCGTTCGTAATGATACGGCTGCAATCTCAGCATCAATTCTCCGAATGTTACAATATCTGCCATGATACCCTCCTCTTAGTCAAAGGCCACACGCCGTGCCTGTTTACACAGCTCTGTGATTCTGTCGAAATTTCCTTTTGTAATCTCGGCCTTGGGGCAAACCCAACTGCCTCCCACCGCATGTACAAAGGATGCATCCATATATTGCCTCAGATTTTCCGCATTGACGCCGCCGGTGGGGATAAATTTTACTCCGGTAAACGGAGCTGATAAATTCTTCATCCCATTCAGCCCTCCATACAGATTGGCTGGAAAAAACTTAACGATATGCAGCCCTCGATTCACAGCAGCTGTGATCTCGGTCGGCGTAACACAGCCGGGAATAACAGCAATGCAGTTATCCATGCACCAGGAAACCACCTCTGCATCAAATCCCGGGGACACAATAAATTTTGCTCCCATTTCTACTGCCAGCTTGCACTGCTCCACATTAAGAATGGTACCCGCTCCTACCAGCATATCAGGACAATTCTGTGCCACTGCCTGAATGGCCTCTGCCGCCGCGGAAGTACGGAATGTAATTTCCATTACATCAATACCTCCGTGCAGCATTGCTTCGGCTGTAGGAATCGCATCCTGCGCCTGATCCACTACAACAACCGGTACAATCCCTGCTCTTGCAACTCTGTCCAATACGTTCATTGTGACTTCACCTACCGCTTTTTATTATAGATTGAAATATTCTTTTGCATTTCTTGCACAGATGTCCTGTACAAGGTCTCCTACCGTCTGGAAGTCCATAGGATATTCTCCGTTTTCCATCCAGGTGCCCATCAGGTTACAGAGGATTCTGCGAAAATACTCGTGACGGGCGTAGCTTAAAAGGCTCCTGGAATCCGTCAGCATCCCCACAAAATTTCCAAAGATGCCCAGGCTGGCCAAACTGGACAGCTGTTCCTGCATACCGATTTTGTGGTCATTAAACCACCAGGCAGAGCCATGCTGAATCTTTCCCCGGATTTCAGGTCCCTGGAATGCCCCGATGAGAGTATCCAGCCATTGGTTATCCATAGGATTCAGGCTGTATAAAATCGTCTTTGGCAGGGATTGCTCCCGATCCCATGTGTCCATAAGCCGAAATAAAGGCTGGCAGCTCGGAGTAACCGCCATACAGTCAAATCCCGAGTCAGGTCCCAACGCAGCCAACATTCTGGAATTGGGGTTTCTCATACAACTGAAATGAAGCTGCATCACCCAACCAAGCCGATGGTATTCTCTTCCGCAATGGAGCAGCAGAAAGGTCTGATACGCTTCTTGCTCCTCCACGGTGATCGCTCTGCCCGCTCTTGCCGCCTGGAATGCTCTGTTGATCTCTGCTTCCGGCATAGTTCGGTACATTACATAATCAAGTCCATGGTCTGCCGCCCGGCAGCCCTGCTGATCAAAGTATTCCATGCGCTGCGACAGGGCTTCTGCCACATCCTGTACCGTATCCAGCTTTTTCCCCGATACCTGCTCCAGACGTTCAATCGCAGTGGTAAACCCTGATTTATGCAGATTCAAATAAAGATCCGGTCGGAAGCTGGGGCAAACTCTGGTTTCAAATCCCGATTTTTTCAGTAATTTATGATATTTGAGGTCGCTGCACGGATCATCTGTAGTGCCGATCATGGCTACATTGCTGCGCCTAATCAGGCTGCGGGCTGTATAGGCTGCGTCTTTTAGCTTCCCGCATGTCAGATCCCATACCTGCTGGGCGGTGTCTGCGTTGAGAATCCCGGTATAGCCAAAGTAATTTTTCAGTTCCAAATGGCACCAGTGATACATTGGATTTCCAATGGCTCTGGGCAGTGTTTCTGCAAATTTCTGAAATTTTTCCCGATCCGATTTCTTGCCGGTGATGTATTCCTCCGGAATCCCATTGGAACGCATCAAACGCCACTTGTAATGGTCCCCTTCCAGCCAAAGCTCCGTCAGATTACGAAACTGCCGGTCCTCATAAATCTCTTTTGGATCAATATGGCAATGATAATCATAAATAGGCATCTTTGCGGCAAATTCATGATAGAGCCTGACTGCGGTCGAATTGGAAAGAAGAAAATTTTCATCCAGAAATCTCTGCATCGTTATCCCCTCCTGTAAATTGCAAGCAAAGTATACCATAAACGGGCTGTGTTCTGAATTGCGAATATTGTTTGACACCTTGCGTTTCTTGCTGCAAACCAAATGCCTGATTTTGTGTTCAATCCTCTGCCATTGTTCGCTGCACCTACCTGCCAGCAACAGTCCTTTCAGAAAAGTTTTTCAAAAATATCGGAATCTGTTTTCAAAATTAGGAAAATGATGTATACTGGTAGATGTAATATCCCCAGTTACTTTAGGAGTGGCATCGTCTATGAAAGAAAATTTACAAACTGAATTTCTTACAAGGCAGTATATGATCTCTCAGGATTTTGAAATTTACTATTATCACGATACCGTGCTGCCGCCTCCTGTCAATCTTCACCGACATGATTACTATGAGCTGTATTTCTTCCTGGATGGAAATGTACAGATGCAGATTGAGGACCAGAGTTATTCCCTGAAGCCCGGTTCTTTCATTTTGATCCCTCCAGGTGTTTCCCATAAATGTGTCATTGAAAATATGCAGATTCCCTACAATCGTTTTGTTCTCTGGATCAGTCAGGAGTGCTTTCTCCGTCTGGAAAAAACGTCTCCTGATTATGTTTTTATGCTCCAGTATGTTAAAGATAATCATACTTATATTTTTCAAAATGATAAAATTACATTCAATGCAATTCAGTCCCGTATTTTTCGCCTGATTGAAGAACAGCGATCCACACAATTTGGACACATAACACAATGTACTCTTTGCCTGAAAGATCTGCTCTTGTTTCTGAATCGCCTGGTCTATAATCAGCAGAAACCCAATCCACAAGCCTTGCCTGTCTCTCTACATGAAAATATGATTGATTATATCAAGAACCATCTGGAAGATAATCTCTCTTTGGAGAAGCTGTCCCAGGAGTTTTTTGTCAGCAAATTTCATATCTCCCATATATTCAAAGAATTCTATGGCGTATCCATCTATCGTTATATTACTCAGAAGCGTCTTCAGGCCTGTAAAGAAGCAATCGAAAGCGGGGGAAGAATTTCCGAGCTTTGCCATCAGTTTGGCTTTGGGGACTACTCCTGCTTCTACCGTGCATTCAAGAAGGAATACGGAATTTCCCCAAAAGAATGCCAGGATATGGTTTTTCTTGAGGAGAAAAATATTGGTCCTTCCAAACAATAACACCGCCTGTTTCCTTGCCTCCAGCAAAATCGCCGGTTCAGCCTTCCTGCTGAACCGGCGATTGTTGTTGGTGCTTTAGCCTCAATACCCCCCCCGGTTCTACCGGGGGAAATACAGAGCTTTAGCATAGGGATAATCCCCGGAGAGCTTTGCAGCAAAGGTTTGGCGACTGCATCATAGCAAAGTCAAAGGGGATTATATGGCAGATGGGAGTCCCCAAAAGCAGAACAGCCTTCGTAAATAGTACTTGCCCGTTTACGGGCGGTGGGGCGTGTAATGCGATAGTAATGACGCAATGCCCCTTTAGGGGTGAAGTCCGTAAATGGCTCTTCCAGGGCCTGTACAAGCCGCCACTTCAGTGGTGGTCCTGACACTTATACATGTGCTTTTAGGCATGCACGGACTGCCCCAGGACCTTCCAGCATCTCCCGCAGGAAGGCCTGAATCTTACCAGCCAAACCCATTTCGTACAGATCAACAGCAAATAAAGAATCATTGGAAAGAATCGGTTTCAGCACCTCATCCATTGCAGATTCCGGGTTGCCCAGCTTCACAGGTGAAAGCTGCTGTTGCAGTTCCTCCAGCATAGGATCACTGGAACATTCCATTGCCGCTCCATTGTCATCAATGCCCAGCAAATAGCGAAGCCATCCTGCAAGCACCAACGGAATATACTTCAGAGAAGCCGGATCCAGATCCTCTCTGGCTGCATAGCTTTTGATTGTCTCGCCAAATCGGATCGCCACCTTTTGGCTGGTGTCGGTTGCAATCCGTTGAGGCATATCCGGGATAAAAGGATTGGGGAGCCGTTTGTTCACCACTTCTGCAATGAAGTCTCTGGGACTTAAAATACCGGGATCAACTACAACCGGCAGACCTTCCCCATACCCAACGCCTTCCACCAGAGCCCTGAGCTCCGGATCTTTCATTTCCGCAGCAATGGAGGTATATCCCAGCAGACAGCCATAAACAGCCAGCGCAGTATGCAGCGGATTCAGGCAAGTTGTCACCTTCATTTTTTCCGTCTGGTTGACCGTATTGCGGTCGGTAAAGTACACGCCTGCCTTTTCCAGAGGGGGCCGTCCGTTGGGGAATCTGTCCTCAATCACCAGATACTGGGGCTCTTCTGCATTGACAAAGGGTGCCACAAAGGTGTTTTTGGGTGTAATGATCGGTGTCATATTGGCAACTCCGCAGTCCGCCAGCGCATCTTCCACCACCTTTGCAGGTCTTGGCGTGATTTTATCAATCATAGTCCAGGGGAAAGATACCTTGTTTTCATCATGAATCCAGTCCACAAAGGCCTTTGTGACCATTCCCCGTGACAGCCATTGATCGGCTACTGTCATAATGCAGCTGCGAAGCTTTTCACCGTTGTGAGAGCAGTTGTCCATACTGACCACCGCCACAGGTGCGGTGCATGTATTGTATCGCTCCCACAGCATAGCCGTAACCACCGACATGGCATGGACGCAGTGGTCCGGCCCGTGTTCAAAATCCTCCTGAACAACCGGCAAAAATGCTCCTTTCAGATCTTTAAGCGCATATCCTTTTTCGGAGATGGTGAAGGATACCATTTGCAGACTTGGGTTGCAGAATATGGATTTGAGTTCCTTCATGTCTTCCGGGTACATGCTGCCCACCTTCAGGCCCTCTGCCACAGAAGCAACGATTTCTTTTTTCATGGTACCATCGGGCAGAAGCAGCACCAGCATAGTCAGGCAATCATACCCATGGTAGATTTTATCAATGTTGTCGTAATCGAATGTATCCGCAGCCACAATTCCGCCCTTTACCAGCCCCTGATTCAGCAGGTCATGCTGCAGTTTGGCAATAAATCCGCGAAAAATGTTACCTGCGCCGAAGTGAATCCAGGTAGGATTTTTCTTCGTTTCTGCACACATCTGGTTCCGGTCATAGTTTGGAAGGGTAACGCCTGCTGCCTTCCAGCCTGTCCGATCCTGTAGTCCTTTATTATTCAGCATCAGCATGGCATGTTCCCTCCTGCAATCCGTTTTTATTTTTGTTGGCTTTATTGATGGCCTCCCACAGGCCATTGAGATACACCGCACCAAGGGCACGGTCATACAGACCATAACCGGGGCGGCCTACCTCATCCCAAATCATGCGCCCATGGTCGGGGCGGATATAGGTATCGGGGCAGGTGTCATAGACTGCCTTCATAATTTCATACAAATCCAGATCTCCGGCCTCAGACAGATGAGCTGCTTCACGGAACTTTCGATACCCCAGATGCTTGACATTACGCACATGAAGGCAGCCAATGCGGTCCTTCTCTCCGAAGTGACGGATCATCGAAGGCAGATCATTGTCAGGATTAGAGCCCAGAGAGCCAGTACAAAGGCACAAGGTATTACAGGGAGAATCATGCAGAGCAATAATTTTGTCAAAATCATCCTGGCTGTGCGCAATTCTAGGCAAGTTGAAAACAGGCCATGCCGGATCATCCGGATGTACTGCCATCCTGACCCCACATTCCTCACAGGTAGGAATGATCCCATCCAGAAAATACTTGTAATTGGCACGCAGATCATCGGCTGTAATGGTTTCGTAACGGCAAAGCGTTGTTTCCAGTTCCGCAAGGCGTGCAGGCTCCCAACCCGGCAGTGTGAAACCATTGGTGTTTTCCATTGTGCTGCGGACCAAGTCCAAAGGTGTCATTGTTCCAAGCTCCGCCTCATCATAATACAGTGCATTGGAACCATCCTCCGGAATCGTCTTTGCAAGATCTGTTCGCAGCCAGTCAAACACCGGCATAAAATTGTAGACAATCACCTTAATTCCATATTTTGCCAAATTTCGGATGGTGGTGCAATAATTCGCAATATATGCATCTCTGGAGGGAAGCCCCATTTTGATGTCTTCATGTACATTCACTGACTCGATGACTTCCACCTCTAAGCCTGCCGCATGAACCTCATCCACATATTTTTTGATTTCTTCCTCGGTCCAAATCTCACCGGCAGCCTTCCAGTCCAAAACACCCATCAAGCCGGATACTCCGGGTATCTGCTTAATCTGCTTCAGGGAAATGCTGTCGCTTTGGGTCCCATACCAGCGGAATGTCATTTTCATAGTTTATCTCCTCCATAGAGCTGATCGTAATTTAATTCTCCCGGCATGGATCAGATTTCGTCAAAATCCCATGTCAGCGTGTTGCCGGTAAGACGGCATGCCACCGGGTCTGCATCATCGGCATCCGTTCTTACAGAACTGATCAACACGGCACCCTTTCCGCAGCGAAGCGCAAACAGCGGTGTACCACCGATTTTATAATAGTCGGTGGGCTTGTCAATATAATTATGCCACTGCAATGTCTCCCCCAGGGCACACACATCCGGGTCCAATCGGTCTACATCGTACCACCCATTTGCAACATAAGGTACACACTGCTGGTTTGCAAACCAACTGGTGTCCAGCTCATCAATGCCGTTAAACAGCGAGCTTTCCGGGATGTTCATGGTCATGATTTCCATGCGGTCCTGGGTATAGCTGATCTTCTTTCCATTGAGCAGCTCCTCAGGCAAAGCTTTTTGATTCATCAAAATAACCTTGCCACCTGCCTGTGTAAAAGCACGAAGCTGTTCTGCCTGCTGAGAGCTGACGGGTTCGCCAATTACCAGTCGGTCATTTCTTCCAATCAGTTGTGCTATATTCTCACAAGCTTCACAGGGCAGATGATGCTGGTTCAGGAGGCACTGTGCTGTCTTATCCTCAGAAATGTACCATACTTTTTCTTCCCCGGGAGCAGAACCGGTCCATACCTTGTCGCAAAGCAGAATCTCATAGTCATTCACAGAAAGAATCCGGCCTTTTTCCCAGATTCTTAAAACCAGCTTTGCCTCGGTACGATGATTGGGCAATTCCTCAGGAATCTGCATCATCAGAGTCTGTGTCGTATTCCGGAAATATGGAATATCCCCATAGACCAGATCGCTATGCGCCAGGACTTTGTCTCCTGCAACGATCTGTGCTTCCACTCTGGGTGTCTGCAGTGTCTCCCTCTGATTGCTGTCATTGATGACCGTCACATCTGTGCGCAGCTCTGTGCCGGCATAAAAATGGCGGCCAAATAAATTTGCACTGGCCAGCACCGGCTGATACGCTATCTTTAACCGATTGGCTGACAGCATAGGCTGAATTCGTTTGCTGTCATAATGGTGATAGAACCAGGTCTCCAGGGAAAACAGCATAACTCCGCAGGTTCGTTCATGCTCTACCCGGCGGAACATCTCCAAAAGCCCTTGCAGCTGGAATGCATGGTTGTGCTGAAAATATTTAGGGTCATTGTGCTCATATGCACGCTTGCCCGTGGTGGTCTGGGGGGTCTGCTGGTCAAACAGATAGGCCCGTGTTGCATGGCCGTCGCCTGTGCGGCAATAACCGACAGAGCATTCCTGAGACATACAGGGTCGTCCCGGTACGGTCATATCTCTTCCAAACTCTCCATTCATGAAATGGAAAAAGCTGGGCTCATACCAACCGAAGTAGAAATGGGGATCATCCATATCACCCTCATCAAAGTGATTGGGTTGAATGATGCGCTCATATCGTCCATTTGCAACCGCCAGTGTTTTATAGCGACCATTGTACATGGTTGGGCCACGGAAATAACCAGAGTCACAAACCAAAGGAAGATCCGGGAACTCCTCACGGGCAATCCGCAGGCCCCCCTGCACCAGACGGCCCTTTTCCGTCACAACCTGATCCGAACCCGGAATCAGATAGAAATTCATTTCATTGTTCAATGTAATGAGGAACAATGACGGCCGATTTCGATTTCGGCGGTACAGCTGACGCAGTTCCTTCTGCCAAATCTCGAAGGATTTTTGACTGGGAATCGTGGTCAGCATCAGCCAGGGCCAGGTACCCTCCAAAGAAACCATCAGTCCGCCCTCGTCAGCTGCATCCAGCCAGGTACTTGTCCACGGTGCTGCATGGGTGCGGGTTGCCATCAAATTGTGATTCAGTGCAGTAGCAATGAATGTTCTTGCCAGCTCCGCATCGTTGGGTCTAACATGGGAAGGCATATGGTTGCCGCCACGGACCCACAGAGGCTGTCCGTTATAAATCAAGGTGCTTCCTTCAAAACGAACTGTTCTAAAGCCAACCTGTTCCTGATAGGTATCGATCACCACTCCGTTGCGCATGATGGTAAAGGTCAGCCGATACAGGTTCGGCGTTCCGGGTCCCCACAGGCGAGGACATACCTTGGGCGTCTTAAAATTCGTAGTTCTCTGTTCACCGGGCTTCAGAAGAATCGTTTCCACCGTGCCGCCACAGAGAAATTCTCCGGTGGTTTTGTGAACCATATTATATACCAGCGTCACATTTTCCTCGGATGTTCCCTCGTTCGTATAAGAAACATCAATGGAAGCGTCGTTCAGAGCAGGACGGAACCAACAATCATCCACATGAATTTTTTCACTGATAATCAGCTTCACACTACGCCAGATGCCACCGGGATTGCCTGAGTAAAACCCGTGAGGAATGTCCTCTGTACAGAATTCCCGATGAATACAGTCAGAAACCGGTGCCTCTTCTGCCGCCTCTCCGCCTTCTCTGGCCTTGGCATAGTTGTTGTCAATGAAATCAGAATCTACAAGAATTGCTGTCTTTTCCGGCAAGCGGCGCCGGACCATTATGGCAATTACATTTCGTCCCTCATGGAGATGCTCCCCAATGTCGATCTGCATGGGAGTAAACATTCCGATATTTTCATGTACCAGCACACCATTGCAATAAATCGAGCTGACAAGAGCGATTCCCTCGCAATCTAAAATCACACGCTTGCTTTCAATACCATGGGGCAGATCAATATAGTGACGGTACCACGCTGATTGCGTCTTTTCATAATCAAAGGTCTGATTCATACAACGGGTATCTTCTTCCAGATGATAGGTGTCTGTCATTCCCTTGTTCAATCCCTGGCCCATGGTTTCGCCTTCCAGCCACGCCTTCAAGGGCGTCCAGGCAGAAGGAACCGTTATGACATGTGCATTGCTGTCATCATAGGAAATCTTCTCAGGATCCTCTCCGCCTTCATAATCAGGGATAAACAGCCAATTCCCATCCAGGCTCAGCTCCAGACGAGTTTCAGGAAGGCCAGGCACTGCATACGGACGGTAGTTTGCCCGATTCTGCCGACGGATTGCCTCTTTGACCTGAGGCGACAGCATGACTGAATTCAGAAATTCAGGCTGCTTTTCCACATCCTTTAAAGCATCCTCCGGAACCTTCGAAACAGAAACGTCTCGGTACTGCGTTTCCACAAAGCTGCTGCCCAAGGCAACACAACCACTGTGAAATGTTGCCTCAGGATCTTCACACATAATCAGAGGTTTTTGCTCATTGTTGAGATAAACCGCAATGGTACTGCCTGCACAGACTACCCGCACCTGGTACCACACGCCGGGCTCAGGACACCATTCCAGAGGGCGCAGATCCAACATTTTGTCATACCCTCGGGCACCCATGCGGGCCAGATACAGATGCTGATGGCTGCCGCCTCGCAGACCAACCATATAGCGATAATCCCGATTAAAATGGCGGAAGCAGGCCCAAATATCCACCTGGGACGCACCTTCCGGAGCGCGGCCACAGAATCTGAAATCAAAATTCTCAAACTGCATGTTTTCGGCAGCAACCCAGCAATCCTGCGTTGTCAGTACCCCATCACTTACATGGCAGCCGTCCGGATTTCCATATATTCTCCATTCCCCATCCAGAAGTCCCGGTGCATGAAGGATTTTCTGATTATTTTGTTTCATAGCTTTTCTCCTTTTGTCCGAAAGTTTAAATGTACCGGACTTATTTTATTGAAACAGCAAATTATTTTTATGATGTTAAAGCTTGCAATTCTTAATTTTTATTATAAATCAGCCCATACAAAATTCAATTGAGAATCTTGTGGTAAGCATTGCAAAACTTGCGTTTTAAAACAAAAGGTGCACCTTTCTTCCGCTCTCAGTATGGGAGTTTTATTCCGTCCGTTATGGTCTGCGATTACTCTGATAATCCGAAAATCTTCACACATCCGATAATGGATGTGATAGGAAGCGGAAAATAGCTCATCAAATAGATCAAAACGAATGAAGCAGATTAGATGTATGATCCTGGTGAGTAATTTTCAGATAGATAATCAAAATTATTTCAAAGCTGACCGGAAAACTCTATTGTGCCCACTGCGAAACGGCACATTGAGACGGTGCAGAAAAAGAAGCAGAAGCTGCTGATGTTCAATGCCATGGGAGAGCTTTGGCTTTGTGGAGACCGACCGGGATGGAAACGAAATCATCATGGAACTGGAACTATAGAATCAATTACAATCTTTTAAAAGAACTAAAAAAGGTCTGTCTCACATACAAATGAGACAGACCTTTTTATTTACTGTTACTGTGCCAGAGCCTTTGCCAGGGACTGGGTCAATGCTGCACAATGCTTGGCAGCCTGCGCCTCGAAAACAGGATACTCCATCGTAGCGGAGTCATCTGCCTTGTCGGAAATGGCTCTTAAAATCAGAATGGGCAGCTGATTGCGGTAGGCCGCATGGGCGATGGCTGCGCCCTCCATCTCTGTGCAGATTCCACCCACGGCGGACACAATGTCCTCCTTCTCCCGGCTGTCACAGATGAACTGGTCGCCGGTCACAACCCGGCCCAGCTTATAGTGGATGCCAAGAGACTGGCAGGCTTTTACTGCCAGATCCTGCAATTCCTTGTCCATGGGAAATGCGTGGACATCCATGCCGGGAACCTGTCCCCGTGGGTAGCCGAAGGGGCCAACGATGAAGTCATGGTACATAGCATCGGTGGAAATGGCAATGTCTCCGATGTCCAGACTTGCATCCAGAGAGCCTGCAATGCCGGTGTTTACAATGTGGGTCACGCCGAACACATCCGCCAGAATCTGGACGCACAAAGCAGCATTGACCTTGCCAACGCCGCACTGCACCACCACAGCGGGCAGGCCGCAGAGGTTGCCCTCCCAGAAGGAAGAGCCTGCGTGGGTGCTTACCACGGGATGCTCCATCTGCTCCTTCAAAATCGCCACTTCCACATCCATGGCGCCGATAATTCCTAATTTTTTCATACTTTTCTCCTTATTCGGGGTAGTTCATATGGGCATCATCCAGGCAAAGCAGAGTGTTCTCCAGATACCGGCGGGCCAGATATCTGGCCATGGGCAAATTCATATCCAGATAGTTTCCGCAGTCTCTGGCGCAGGCCCCGGGGACCTCCCCTTCATAGTCCTTCATAAAGGTGAACATCTCCACCAGAAGGGCCCGGATGTCCTCAGAGGTCAGGTCCCCTGCCAGAAGCAGGTAAAATCCCGTGCGGCAGCCCATAGGCCCGAAATACACGGCCTTTTCCTTCCACTGGGGATGGTTCCGCAGGAAGGTGGCACCCAGGTGCTCCAGAGTGTGCACCTCTGCGGTGTTCATAACCGGCTCCCGGTTGGGAGCGGTCATCCGCAGGTCAAAGGTGGTGACAGTCTCCGCACCGATCTTGTCTTTCCGTGACACATAGACACCCGGCTCCAGGGTCAGGTGATTTACTGTAAAGCTTGCAATTTTTTCCATGTCAGGCCTCCAAAATTTCCAAAAGCTGCTGGGTATTCTCTGCCAAAGCTGCCACTCCTGCATGATTCAGCTCTTCCCGGTCCCCATAGCCAAACAGGACGCCCACGCAGTCCAGGCCATGGTATTTTGCTCCTTCCACATCAAAGCAGCGGTCTCCCACCATGACGGCATTTTCCCTGCCGCCCAGAGACAGCGCATGGGCCAGCACCTCGATTTTTGTGACCCGTCCGCCGTCCAGAATGCTGCCCACCACCAGATCAAAGTATTGGGCAAGGTCAAAATGCTCCAGTACCTCGTTTGCAGTGGTCTCTGGCTTGGAGGTGGCCACCATCAGGGTCTTTCCCTGCTCTTTCAGGGTCCGCAGCATGGCGGCAATACCGGGATAGGGCTTATTTTCAAACTTTCCCCGGACATTATAGTATTCCCGGAATACATCCACCGCTTTGTTGGCCTCTTCCCTTGTCATGCCGTCAAACTGACAGAAGGAATCTGCCAGCGGAGGGCCGATATACCGGCCCATGACCTCCCGGGGCGGGACAGGGTATCCCAGCTTTTTCAGGGCGTAGGTCACACCGTTCATAATTCCCGGGCCGGAATCCGTCAGAGTGCCGTCCAAATCAAAATAGATTCGCTGATAAGACATGGTTTGCTCCTTTTTTCAATCTGCATTTTCCCCTATTTTACATTACCCACTGCGGTTTTTCAAGTCTAAAGGGGTCGATTTTTTGCGATTGTATCTGGCTGACGGCTCTTTGACCGCCCTGCGTGTTCTTTTGCGGTAGTCTGTTATTTCTTTTTATCATTTCATGGATGTGCGGTAACACTTTGTCTTGCGACCTTCTTTGTGGTCAAATGTCTGTGCAAGATAGACAATTCATTGTCGTGATTTCCAAAAATCCAATACCCATTTTGTGAGAATCTCCAATTCATACATTTGGACATTGACAATCGCAAAAAAATTTATATCATAAAAGTGATATCAGATGTTCCAACTAAATCCCATTGAAAATGGGGTTTTTTAGTCAGAACATACAACAAAAAAGGAGCCGGTTTATGATTCATTCACTAGAGTCTCTCCGCACCGCCGTGAAAGGCCAGGGCCCCAAGAAGCTGGCTGTTGCTGTGGCGCAGGATGCTGAAGTATTGCTCGCTGTGGATGCTGCCCGGAAAATGGGCCTTGCTACCGCCATTCTGGTTGGTGACGAAGCTCTGATTCGGCAGATCGCCCAGGAGCATAATATCCCCTTGGATTCCTATGAGATCATCCACGAAACCGATAAGGTCCAGGCCTGCCGTACTGCGGTGAAGCTGGTCCGGGACGGAAATGCGGATGTGGTCATGAAGGGCATCATCGACACCTCTGTGATTCTGAAAGCCGTTCTCGATAAGGAGATCGGCCTGAGAGAAAGTCCTGTCCTGTCCCATGTTGCTCTGTTTGAGGTCCCCGGCTTCGACCGTCTGTTCCTCATTACCGACGCCGCCATGAACATTGCCCCCGATCTGGAGGCAAAAAAGCATATTATTCGCAACGCCGTGAAGGTAGCACACGCCATGGGCAACGAAAAGCCTGTGGTCACCTGCCTGTGTGCTGTGGAAAAGGTGAATCCCAAGATGGCCGCCACTCTGGACGCCGCCGCTCTGGTGGAAGCAAACCAGGCAGGCGAAATCCAGGGCTGCATCGTCAACGGCCCCCTGGCCCTGGACAATGCCGTGTCTACCGAGGCTGCTAAACATAAGGGAATTACCGATCCCAACGCCGGTCATGCCGACGTTCTCATGGTCCCCAACATCGAAACCGGAAACGTGTTTTATAAATCGCTGGTCTTTATGGCCGGTGCAAAGAATGCCGGTGTCATCGTTGGTGCCAAGGCCCCTGTGGTTCTCACCTCCCGGGCCGACAGCGACGAGACCAAGCTGAACTCCATTGCCCTGGCCCTGATGATTGCCTCCCGTTAATTATTTTTTGGTTAGTAAGGAGATAACACCGTGGAAGATTATAAAGTATTGGCAATGAACTTCGGCTCTACCTCCACCAAGGTAGCCGTTTTTGAAGGAGACAATCAGGTGCTTCTGAAGGTCTTCCGGCATACCCCCGAGGAGATGAAGGGCCTCACCACCATGGATCAGAATGCTGCATTCCGCCTGCCCCTGATTCTCCAGTATCTGGAGGATGAGAAGGTAAACCTCCACGACTTTGATGCCGTTGTGGGCCGCGGTGGTCTTATCCACCCTGTTCTCGGCGGCACCTATGCCGTCAACGACAAAATGCTGGAGGATCTGAGTGCCTGCACCTATGGTACCCATGTATGTAACCTGGGTGGTATTCTGGCTGCGCAGATCGGCAAGCAGATCGGCAAGCCTGCCTATGTGGTGGACCCCCCTGTTATCGATGAAATGTCCGAGCTGGCCCATCTGTCCGGCCACCCGGATTTCCCCCGCCGTCCCCTGTTCCACGCCCTCAACCAGAAGGCCATTGCTAAGCGCTACTGCGCCGAGCGGGGCATTCCTTACGACTCCCAGCGGCTGATCGTTGCCCATATGGGCGGCGGTATTACCGTGGGTGTTCACATGTATGGTAAGATCGTGGATGTCAATAACGGTCTGGAGGGTGAAGGCGCCTATACCGGCGAACGCCCCGGCACTTTGCCTATTCTGGATGTTCTGCGTGCCGCCTACAGCGGCAAGTACGGCAAGACCTATGATGAGCTGCGCCACCACTTCTCTATGGAGTGCGGCCTCGTGGGCTACACCGGAACCAATGACGGCCGGGAAATCACCCGCCGCATCAACGAAGGCGATAAGCAGGCCGAGCTGGCTTACCGTGGCATGGCCTATCAGGTGGGCAAGGAAATCGGCGCTGCCGGTGCCGTGCTCCAGGGTGAGGTGGATGCCATCCTGCTCACCGGCGGCTTCGCCTATGATAAAACCCTTATGAGCTGGGTAGAGTCCTACGTCAAGCATCTGGCGGATGTCTATATCTACCCCGGCGAGGATGAAATGCTCTCTCTGGCTCAGGGTGCCATTCGGGTGCTCAAGGGTCAGGAGGAAGTTTTGGAGTATTAAGCTATGCACCGTATGCAAATTATTACCGGTCACTATGGCAGCGGCAAAACAGAATATGCCGTCAATCTGGCCCTCAGCATGGCCAAACCCGGTGCCCGGATTTCCCTTGCGGATCTCGATATTGTAAACCCCTATTTCCGCTCCTATGAGCAGACCGCCCGCCTGGAAGAGGCCGGCATTCAGGTCATTGTCACCTCCTGCGGCGGTGTGGCGGACATTCCTGCCATTAACCCTGCCGTCATGTCCATTTTCCAGAACAAGGATATTACCGGTATTCTGGACATCGGCGGTGACCCCATTGGTGCCAGAGTTCTGGCCCGCTTCGCTCCCCAGCTCCACCCCGAAGAACTGGACCTTTTATATGTGCTTAACGCCAATCGGCCCGAGACCAAGGATGTGGACAGTGCTCTGGAATATATGAGAGCCATCGAGCGGGAGTGCAAGCAGACCGTCACCGGTATCGTGAACAACACTCACCTGTGCCGGGAGACCCGGCTGGAGGACATCCTCAAGGGTGCCCGGCTGGCCCAGGAGCTTTCCCAACGCACCGGACTTCCCATCATTCACCATGCGGCAGAACGCCGCTTCGCTGACCAGCTGGCGGGGCTTCTGTCAGAACCCATATTCCCCATGGAAATTTACATGAAAAAACCCTGGGAAATCACCACCTGTGAGGAGGAAGAATCAACATGGCTGGAAAAGTAACTTTCCGTCAGGACAGATGTAAGGGCTGCGAGCTTTGCGCCCTGGTCTGCCCCAAGCATATCATCGTTCTCGATGATACTGCTACCAACCGCAAGGGATACCATCCCGCAACCATCCGCCCCGAGGATCTGGATAAGTGCATCGGCTGCGGCAGCTGCGCCAAGATGTGTCCCGATTCCATCATCACCGTGGAACGCACATAAGGAGGACCGTAATGGAGAAAGAACTTTGGAAAGGCAATGAGGCCATTGCCGAAGCCGCCATTCGTGCGGGCTGCAAATACTTCTTTGGCTACCCCATCACCCCCCAGAACGAAATCCCCGAGTACCTCTCTGCTCACCTGCCCAAGATCGGCGGATGCTTCCTGCAGGCAGAGTCCGAGGTCGCTGCCATTAACATGGTCTATGGCGCTGCCGGCTGCGGCGTGCGTGTTATGACCTCTTCCTCTTCCCCCGGAATTTCCCTGAAGCAGGAGGGCATCACCTATATGTGCGGTGCAGAGCTGCCTGCTGTTATCATCAATATGATGCGTGGCGGCCCCGGTCTGGGCACCATTCAGCCTGCCCAGGGTGACTATTACCAGGCTACCCGTGGTGGCGGCAACGGTGACTACCGCCATCTGGTCTATGCTCCCGCTACCATTCAGGAGGCTGCCGACTATGTTCAGGTTGCCTTTGATGTGGCTGAGCAGTACCGTAACCCCGTTATGATCCTGGCCGACGGCATGATCGGTCAGATGATGGAAGCCATTGAATGGCGTGAGCCTGAAAAGCGTGAGCTCCCCGCCAAGCCCTGGGCCACCACCGGCACCAAGGGTCAGCGTGAGCCTAACGTCATTAACTCCCTCTACATTGACCCCAACCTCTGCGCCGTACATAACGAGCATCTGGCCGCTAAGTACAAGGCTATGGAGGAAAACGAGACCCGCTGGGAAGAAGTGAACACCGACGACTGCGAGATCCTCTTCGTGGCCTACGGCACTCCCTCCCGTATCGCCAAGGCCGCCATCCAGCTCCTGGAGAAGGAAGGCATTAAGGCCGGTATGCTCCGTCCCATTACCCTGTGGCCCTTCCCCGGCAAGGCTCTCAAGAAGATTGCCATGCAGGACAGCGTAAAGGCTGTTGTGGATGTGGAGCTCAGCATGGGTCAGATGATTGATGATGTAAAGATCGCCCTGGAGGGCTGCCGTCCTGTGTCCTTCGTGGGTAAGGCCGGCGGTGTGGTTCCCACCCCCTATGAGGTGGCCGCCGCGGCGAAAGCTGCCATCGGGAGGTAAGAGATTATGGCAATTGTATACGAGAAGACCAAAGGCCTGACCGATGCCGAACTGCACTACTGCCCCGGCTGTACCCACGGTATCGTTCACAAGCTGGTTGCTGAAACCCTGGATGAAATGGGCGTTCTGGGCAACACCATCGGCGTAGCTCCCGTTGGCTGCTCCGTCTTTGCTTACAACTACTTCAACTGCGATATGCACGAGGCTGCTCACGGCCGTGCTCCCGCCGTTGCTACCGGTATCAAGCGTGTATCCGAGCCCGGCACCATCGTCTTTACCTATCAGGGTGACGGCGACCTGGCTGCTATCGGTACCGCCGAAATCATTCACGCTGCCATGCGTGGTGAGAAGTTCACCACCATCTTCATCAACAATGCCATTTACGGCATGACCGGCGGTCAGATGGCTCCCACCACTCTGGTGGGTCAGAAGGCCACCACCGCTCCTTACGGCCGTCAGCAGGATCACTATGGTGCTCCCATCCGTATGGCTGAGATCATCAGCACCCTGGAGGGCTGCGCCTATGCCTCCCGTGTCTGCGTCACCGATATCGCCAACCTGAACAAGGCCAAGAAGGCCATTCAGAAGGCCTTCCGGATGCAGCAGGAGGGCAAGGGCTTCACCTTCGTGGAAGTCCTGGCCTGCTGCCCCACCAACTGGGGTAAAACACCTGTGGCTGCTGTGGAATGGCTGAAGGAAAACATGATTCCCTACTATCCCCTGGGAGTCTACAAGGACATCGAGGAGGTAAAGTGAGATGACCAATGAAATCATGATCGCCGGTTTCGGCGGCCAGGGCGTCATGGCCATTGGCAAGACGCTGGCAGAGGCCGGCATGAAAGAGGGCAAGGATGTTTCCTGGCTCCCCTCCTATGGTCCGGAAATGCGTGGCGGCACCGCTAACTGCTGTGTTGTCATCTCCGAAGAGCCCATCATCTGCCCCATCGTTCTGGAGCCTACCGAACTGATCGCCATGAACCTGCCCTCTCTGAAGAAGTTCGAGCCCACCGTGGTCAAGGGCGGCACCGTCTTTGTCAACAGCTCTATCATCACTGAGAAGGTGGAGCGTGAGGATGTCCGTGCCATCTATGTTCCCTGTCTGGACATCGCCAATGAGCTGGGCAACTCCAAGGTAGCCAACATGGTTATGCTGGGTGCCTACATTGAGGCCATGGGCAACCTGGGTGTTGAGACCATCAAGGAAATGCTGGTCCATATGTTCACCGGCCCCAAGGCTAAGCTGGTTGACCTGAACATTGAGGCACTGCGCCGTGGCGCTGCCTGCGTCAAATAATTACGAAATTCTGAAAGGGGAATGATCATGGATCTGGAGATCAAGATTATTCGTAATGAAAATCCTAACCCGAAACCCCAGGACGAGTCCACGCTGGGCTTCGGCAAGTACTTCACCGATCATATGTTTATCGTTGAGTACACTGAGGGCATTGGCTGGCATGATGCCAGAATCCAGCCCTATGGACCTCTCGCCATTGACCCCGCCTCCCCTGTTCTGCACTACAGCCAGGAGATCTTCGAGGGTCTGAAGGCTTACCGTCGTGCTGACGGCGGCCTGCAGATGTTCCGTCCCATCGAAAACGCCAACCGCATGAATCAGAGTGCGGAGCGTATGTGCATGCCTCCTCTGGATGCTGACTTCCAGGTAAAGGCCATGAAAATGCTGGTTGAGATGGAAGAGGGCTGGGTCCCCCATATGGAAGGTACCTCCCTGTATCTGCGTCCTACCATGATTGCTGACGGTGCTGAGCTGGGCGTTCACCCCGCTAAGAAGTACCTGTACTACATCATCTGCGCTGCTTCCGGCAGCTACTACAAGAACGGCATGGCTCCCGTCAAGATCCACATTGAGGATCGCTATGTCCGTGCTGTCAAGGGCGGCACCGGTGCTGCCAAGACCGGCGGTAACTACTCCGCTTCCCTGAAGGCCGCTGCTGAGGCTGCAAAGAAGGGCTTCGACCAGGTTCTGTGGCTGGACGGCCGTGAGAACAAGTATGTGGAAGAGGTCGGCGCCATGAACATGATCTTCGTCATGGACGGCAAGCTGGTCACTGCTCCCACCGGCGGCAGCATTCTCCCCGGCATCACCCGGAAGAGTGTCTTGCAGCTGGCACAGGACAAGGGCATCGCTGTAGAAGAGCGACCCATCAGTGTTGCTGAGCTGTTTGAGGCCCACGAGAATGGCCGCCTCACCGAGGCCTTTGGCACCGGTACTGCTGCTGTCATCTCCCCTGTTGGTCTTTTGGAGTACCACGGCAAGGAAATGCATCTGTCCAACGGCAAGATCGGCCCCATCGCACAGGAGATTTACGACACCCTCACTGGCATTCAGCGTGGCGAGCGTGAAGATCCCTATGGCTGGGTCATGAAGATTTCCTAATTCGCATCTGTGGCAGGCAGGGTCTTCCCTGTCTGCCACTTTTTTATGTCCTTTTATTCCCCTGCCGGTTTCGTCCGGAACATTAAAACGAGTCCCGAAAAATGATCCGGTCTGTCACAGCGGACTTGCAGCCTCATTGCAGCAAGGAAGATTCTATGGGAAACAATCATTAAAAACCAAGCTGTCGGAAGAATTTTCCTGTTTCCATGTGGCAGAGGTGTCTGTCCGGGACATACAGGTATCCTCCCGGCGATGGGCCGGACAATTTTTTATACAATATAAATACCCCCGATACAGCATTGACTGTATCGGGGGCTTATTCTGTCTTAATGGCCCTTCGGGACCTTGTTATTACAGGCTGTTCCAGGTAGTTTCCCAGGAGAAATTCTCTGTCTCTACCCGTTTGTTGCGGTTCAGCAGTCGGCTGACGGTTTCCCGGACATCCGCACCCTCATAGAGCACCTGATAGGCTGCCTCTGTAATGGGCATATCCGCTCCGATGGATTTGGCCAGAAGGTGGGCAGATTCAGCGGCATAATATCCCTCTACCACCGCTCCCACCTGCTCCATGGCTTTCTCAGGAGACAGGCCCTGGCCGATGAGGATACCGGCACGGCGGTTTCTGGAATGCTGAGAGGTGCAGGTCACAATCAGATCACCCACACCTGCCAATCCTGCGAAGGTTTCCTTTCTGGCACCCAGGGCCAAGCCCAACCGGGCGGTCTCCGTGAGGCCTCTGGTCATAAGCATAGCCTTTGTATTGTCTCCGAAGCCTAAGCCGTCGGAAATACCGGCACACAGGGCAATGACATTCTTTAACGCACCGCCCAGCTCTGCGCCGATCATATCCGGATTGGAATAGACCCGGAAATTCTCGGACATAAAGGTATCCTGCACCAGCTCTGCCACCTCTTTGCTGGGGCAGGCAGCGACACAGCCGGTGGGAATGCCACGGGCCACCTCTTCTGCGTGGCTGGGGCCTGTGAGGACCGCCACGGTGCAGCCGGTTTCCTCTGCGGCAATCTGGCTCATGCGCTTATTGCTCCGGGGCTCGATGCCCTTGGTCACGGATACCAGAATGGTCTCCTTCTTTAAATAAGGAGCCAGCGTCCGGCAAACGGAGCGGTAGGGAAAGGACGGACAGGCCAGAACCACCAGAGGGGATTGGCTGACACAGGCAGGGTCAGCGGTAATGTGAAGGCTCTCCGGCAGAGGAACCCCTGCCAGCATGGGATTTTCACGGGTTTTCTTCATCTGTTCCGCCTTGGCGGGATTGTGAGACCACAGGGTAACATCATGTGCGTTCTTGCACAGCTGAATGGCAAGGGCTGTACCCCAGCCGCCGCTTCCTGCAACAGTTATCTTCATGCCTGCTCCTCCTTATGTCCAATGGACAACTTTCGTTCGGTACCTGCAAACAGACGCTTGATATTTCCACGATGCATAAAAATGGCACAAACCGCAATGACCCAGCCAAAGACACAGACCCGGACATTTTCCAGGTGCAGTACCGTAAAGGCAACGCCCAGGGTGAAGGCTGCCACCACGGAGCCAAGGGACACATAGCGGGTCAGAATGACAATGACCAGGAACACACCCAGAATCAGCAGGCCGATCCGCCAGTCCGCCACCAGGGCAACGCCCAGGCCGCAGAGGATGCCCTTGCCGCCCCGGAAGCCCTGAACGGCGGGAAAATCATGGCCCAGAGAGACCATCACGCCTGCCAGCATGGTGCCCTCGATCCACAGGCCATAGGGGTTCAGAAGAAGTCCGCCCATGAAGCAGGCCAGAATCGCCTTGCCCAGGTCAATGAGGACCACAAGGCCGGTTTTTTTCAGGCCGTAATTTCGCATATAGTTGGTCATACCTGCGTTTCCGCTGCCACGGGTACGCACATCTTCTTTATCCAGCAGTGCAGAGATAATGATTGCACCGTTGAGATTTCCCAGAAAATAGGCTGCCAGAATGGTAACCACGATAGAACCAATCAGATTCCCCACGGCCTTATTCCTCCTTATCGCCCTTCTGGCGAATGGTGATACGGATGGGAGTACCTGCAAGGCCAAAGACGGAACGAATCTGATTTTCCAGATATCTCTGGTAGGAGAAGTGGAACAGCCGTGCATCATTGCAGAAAATGACAAAATGGGGGGGCTTTACGCTGGCCTGGGTCATATAGTAGATCTTCAGCCGGCGGCCCTTATCCGTGGGAGGCTGCACTCTGGCGGTGGCATCAGCCAGGACGCTGTTGAGGGCGCCTGTGGTGATTCTCATGCAGTTGCTCTCCGCAGCGGAATTGATGGCCTCATAGACCTTGTCCACACGCTGACCGGTGAGGGCAGACAGGAACATCACCTGGGCATAGGGCATAAAGCTCAGATCCTGCCGGACCTTCTGCTCCATATCCCGCATGGTATTGGTTTCCTTCTCCACCAGATCCCACTTATTGACCGCAATAATCACGGCCTTGCCTGCCTCATGGACCAGGCCTGCAATCTTGGTATCCTGCTCGGTGACACCCTCTGTGGCATCGATCATAACGATACACACATCGGACCGCTCAATGGCACTGACGGAACGCATATTGCTGTAGCGTTCCACGGCATCGTCCACCTTGGACTTCCGGCGCATACCGGCGGTATCGATGAAGCAGTATTTGCCATACTGATTTTCAAAGTAGCTGTCGATGGCATCCCGTGTGGTACCTGCCATATTGGAGACGATGACACGCTCTTCTCCCAGAATCTGGTTAATGAGGCTGGACTTGCCCACATTGGGCTTGCCCACGATGGCCACCTTAATGACCTCCTCTTCCTCCTCTTCCCAGTCCTCATCGGAGAACTGATCCACGCACCAGTCCAGCAGATCGCCGGTGCCGTGGCCGTGGACGGCGGAGACCTCCAGAGGATCTCCCAGACCCAGGCCATAGAATTCGTACACATCCGGGTTCACGCCGCCGGTGGAGTCACACTTGTTGACTGCCAGCAGAACGGGCTTTTTTGCCTTCTGCAAAATGGTGGCCACGGCGGAGTCGGCGGCGGTCATGCCCACCTTCACATCCACCACCATAATAATGGCATCGGCCAGTTCAATGCCGATTTCTGCCTGACGGCGCATAAATTTCAGGATCTCGCTGTCGGTACCGGGTTCGATACCGCCGGTATCCATAATGTCGAAGGTACGGCCTCTCCACTCGCACTGTCCATAGATCCGGTCACGGGTGACACCGGGGGTGTCCTCCACGATAGCGGAACGCTGGCCGGTTAATTTGTTAAAGAGCATGGATTTTCCCACATTGGGGCGGCCGATAATGGCAACCAATGGTTTCGGCATAAAAAATCCCTCCTAGGTATCTTAATTTATTTATTATCTCACACACATCCCGTTTGGTCAAGCAAAATGCCGGGAGTTTCTGGCGAGACAGTGAAAAAAAGCACTGTAAAGTCCTGCAAAAAGTAAAGAAAAAAGAGGAAGGCAGAAGCACCTTCCTCTTGCTTTCTTTCGCCTCTTACTTAGACTCCACAGCGACAACCTGACGGCCATTGTAATAGCCGCAAGCCTTACAGGCTCTGTGGGGCAGGCAGAACTCGCCGCACTTGGGGCAAGCAACCACGCCGGGGGCGGACAGCTTCCAGTTGGAGCCGCGGCGCTTGTCGCGTCTTGCCTTGGAAACTTTACACTTAGGAACAGCCATGCGTGACACCTCCTTAGGTCGAACTGCTTTTCACAGCGTCAAAATTTACTTATCTTTGAGAAGCTGCTTTAAAGCAGCAAAACGGGGGTCCAGTTCGGGCTGACAGCCACAGGGGCCGTCATTGAGGTTTGCGCCGCATCTACAGCACAGACCCTTACAGTCCGGTGTGCATAGGAGCTTGGAATCCATATTCAGGACGAGGGTAGTCGTCACGATATCATCCAGGTCCGCACTGTCGCCTTCCAGCTGAAAGACCCTTTCATCTTCGTTATCTTCGTTGGCAAACTCCGTGACCAGGACGGCATCGATGGGGAACTCCACATCACGCTCAAATTCCCGGGCGCATCGGTCGCAGACGCCATAGAGGCGGGTCGTGAGAGAACCCGACATCAGCAGAACGCCGGCGGTATTGCGCACCACACCAGAGGCCCGAACAGGCTCCCTAATCGGACAGCAGGTACCAAAGCGAAGATCGCTCAGATCCACACTGGTCGAAAAGGACACGCTCCCACCGGGGCAGTCTATAATTTTTGACAGTCCTAACAGCATAGTTATCCCTTCCTCACAGTCATGCAATAGATATTATAAAAGATTCCCGCTCATTTGTCAAATGTTATTTTTCAAAAAACCGGACTTCGGGAAATTTTTTCTCCGATTCCTCTCTATATTCTCTGAATTTTTCCTTTTTTCGCCCCCCTTCTCCCTCCGGCCCTTGCAGGGCTTTCGCAATTGCACCAAGAATCCAAATTCCTGCATTTAAAATCCTGTGCACTTTTTCCCGCCCCCATCGGTTGACAGTCCCAGACAAAAAATGTTATAATCGGACAGATAAGTTTACATGGAAAGGAGATACGATATGAAGATTCGTTTGAAGAATGTACAGTCCTATGAAGACTCCGGCTTTCGTCTTCGTGATATGGAACTTTCTTGTGATGTGTCCGTCAGCGATGGCGGTAGTGTTTCTATTGTGGAATTAAATGATTGTTGCCTGTTGCCGGCTCTTGTTGATGTTCATGTGCATCTTCGGGAACCGGGATTTTTTTATAAAGAGACCATTGCTTCCGGCACCCGTGCCGCCGCCCGTGGCGGTTACAGTGATGTGTGCTCTATGCCCAACCTCAATCCTGTCCCGGATTCACTGGAACATTTACAGCCCCAGCTGGATGCCATCCGCAATACCGCTGTGGTAAGGGTCCATCCCTATGGCTCCATCACTGTGGACGAAAAGGGCGAAGTCCTGTCCGATCTGGATGCCATGGCTCCCTTTGTCTGCGCCTTCTCCGATGACGGCAGAGGGGTGCAGAACGAAGAAATGATGAAGCAGGCCATGCTGAAGGCCAAGGCTCTTGGCAAAATGGTCGTGGCCCACTGTGAAGACAACCGTCTGCTCCATGGCGGCTACATCCACGACGGGCAGTACGCCAAAGCCCACGGTCACAAGGGAATCTGCTCCGAAAGTGAGTGGGGCCCCGTGGCAAGAGACCTGGAGCTGGTGCGGCAGACCGGCTGCAAATACCATGTGTGCCATATCTCAACCAAGGAAACTGTGGAGCTGATCCGCAAGGCCAAGGCTGAGGGGCTGGATGTGTCCTGTGAGACCGGTCCTCATTATTTAATAATGAATGACTCCATGCTCCAGGAGGACGGACGCTTCAAGATGAACCCCCCCATTCGCTCCGAGGAGGACCGCCAGGCACTTCTGGAGGGTCTGCTGGACGGCACCATTGATATGATCGCCACAGACCATGCCCCTCACAGTGCTGAGGAAAAGAGCCGTGGTCTGGAAAAGAGCCTCATGGGTGTGGTGGGTCTGGAAACTGCTTTTCCTGTGCTCTATACCAATCTGGTGAAAACCGGTATCATGTCACTGGAAAAGCTGGTGCAGGTTATGAGCATCAACCCCCGGAAGCGTTTCGGCCTTCCGGCAAATCATGATTATTGTATCTGGGATCTGGGGGAAGAATATCCCGTAGATCCAAATGAATTTTTGAGCATGGGCCGGGCAACTCCCTTTGCCGGGATGTCTGTATTCGGCCGCTGCAAAGCTACTATTGTTGAAGGGAAACTCGCATGGCTGGAGAAATGAATCGCAAACTCGTATTAGAAAACGGAGAAGAATATCTGGGCTGGGGCTTCGGCGCTGCCTGCGACCGTGTGTGTGAATTGACATTCGCCACCGCCGTGGTGGGCTATCAGGAGCTGGTCTCCAACCCCGCCCTCACAGATCAGATGGTGGTCATGACCTACCCCCTCATTGGCAACTATGGCATGACCGATGAAGATGACGAAAGTGAACGCCCCTCTCTGGGTGCCCTGGTGGTCCGGGATTACTGTGATAAGCCGTCCAACTTCCGCTGCACCAGAACCCTGTCTGAGGTCATGGAAGAGGCCGGTGTGCCCGGTATCTACGGTGTGGACACCCGTGCCATTACCAGAAGCGTCCGGGATCAGGGCGGCAGCAAGGCCCTGCTGTGTCACATCTCCATGCCCACTGAGCGGGCTTTGGAGGTACTGCGCCAGACCAGCCTGAGTCTGGGCCGGGTGGCAAAGGTCAGCTGTAAAAAGCCCCGCTATGTCCGTACCGCCAACCCCAAGTTCCATGTGGTGGCCCTGGACTGCGGCATTCAGAAGAGTCTGGTTGCCGACCTCAAGGCAAACGGCTGCAATGTGACCATCGTCCCCTGGAACACCGAGGCTTCCGCCATTGAGGCTCTGAAGCCCCACGGTCTTCTGGTGTCCGACGGCCCCGGCGACCCCAATCAGGTCAGCCTGGTAGCCGAAACCCTGGCGAAACTTCGCGGTAAATTCCCCATCTTCGGTCTGGGTCTGGGCTGTCAGCTCATCGCCATGTCCTATGGTGCCGCTGTCCTTCCCGTAAGCTTCCGCCGTATTACCAGCCATCCCATCCGGTGCCTGGAAACAAAAGCCATTACCATCGCCTCTCAGAACCTGTGCTACAGCATCGACCCCAAGAGTTTGGAGGGCAAGGATCTGACTGTTACCTATGAAAACGTGCTGGACGGCACTGTGGAAGGTCTCATGGACGCTTCCAGCCATGTATCCGGCGTACAATTTTACCCCGAGGGCCAGCTTCTTCTCGCCCGGTTCCTCAACGAGATGAAGGAGGCCAACTAATATGCCCAAGCGCAGCGATTTAAAGAAAATTCTGGTGATCGGTTCCGGTCCCATTGTCATCGGTCAGGCCGCAGAGTTCGACTATGCCGGCACCCAGGCCTGTCTGGCCCTGAAGGAGGAAGGCTATGAGGTCATCCTCTGCAACTCCAACCCCGCTACCATTATGACCGACACCACCATGGCAGACAAGGTCTACATGGAGCCTCTGACCCTGGAATATGTGAGCAAGATCCTCCGCCACGAGCGGCCCGACGCTGTTCTGCCCGGTATCGGCGGCCAGACCGGCCTGAACCTGGCCATGGCTCTGGAGCGCAAGGGCGTTCTGAAGGAATGCCGGGTGGAGCTTCTGGGCACCCCCTCCGATTCCATCCGCACCGCTGAGGACCGGGAGCTGTTCAAGAACCTCTGTGAGGAGCTGGGCGAGCCGGTATGTCCCTCTGAAATCGCCTCCACCATGGAGGACGGTCTGGCTGCTGCACAGCGCATCGGCTACCCCGTGGTCCTGCGTCCCGCCTTTACTCTGGGCGGCACCGGCGGCGGCTTCGCCGACAACGAAGAGGAGTGCCGGGAGATCCTTCGCAATGCTCTGCGGATGTCCCCTGTCCATCAGGTTCTGGTGGAAAAGAGCATTAAGGGCTATAAGGAAATCGAGTTTGAGGTCATGCGTGACAGTGCCGATACCGCTATCGCTATCTGCTCCATGGAAAACGTGGACCCCGTTGGTATTCACACCGGTGACTCCATCGTGGTGGCTCCCAGCCAGACCCTGACCAAGAAGGAATTCAGCATGCTGAGAAGTGCGGCCCTGCGGATCATCCGTGCCCTCAAGATCGAGGGCGGCTGCAATGTGCAGTTTGCTCTGGACCCCCAGTCCTTCCGATACTATGTGATCGAGGTCAATCCCCGTGTGTCCCGTTCCTCCGCTCTGGCCTCCAAGGCCTCCGGCTACCCCATTGCAAGAGTGTCCGCTAAAATCGCTGTGGGCATGACCCTGGACGAGATCAAGCTGGCAAACACCCCCGCCTGCTTTGAGCCTGCCCTGGATTATATCGTCACCAAAATGCCCCGGTTCCCCTTCGATAAATTCTATACCGCCGACAACCGTCTGGGTACCCAGATGAAGGCCACCGGTGAGGTCATGGCCATTGGCCGTACCTTTGAAGAAAGCCTGCTGAAGGCCGTCCGGTCTCTGGAAATCGGTGTCAATCACCTTCATATGTCCAAGTTCGACAGCTGGACGGAGGAAGAGCTGCTCAAGTACATTCCCCTTGGCTCTGACGACCGGTTCTATGCCGTGGCGCAGCTGCTGCGGCTGGGCACCTCCGTGGAAGCCATTGCCGAATGCACCAAGGTGGACCCCTTCTTCCTGCATAAGATTCAGGCCATTGTGGACATGGAAAATCGCCTGAAAAAGGCCCCCTATGATTTCAATGTCCTCAAAGAGGCTAAGATCATGGGCTTCTCCGACCCCTGCATCGCCAAGCTGTGGAAGACCAAGGAAATGGAGGTCTTCGGCTTCCGCAAGGAGCACAACCTCTTCCCGGTCTACAAGATGATCGACACCTGTGCTGCGGAATTCGGCAGCTATGTCCCCTACTTCTACTCCACCTATGAGGCCGAGAATGAATCTGTGGTCTCTGACAAGGAGAAGATTCTGGTGCTTGGCTCCGGCCCCATCCGTATCGGTCAGGGTGTGGAATTCGACTATTCCACCGTCCACGCCGTTATGACCATCCGGCAGGCTGGCTATGAGGCCATCATCCTCAACAACAACCCCGAAACCGTCTCCACGGACTACACCACCGCCGACAAGCTCTATTTTGAGCCTCTGTGCGTGGAAGACGTGATGAATATTCTGGAGCTGGAGAAGCCCAAGGGCGTTATCGGCTCTCTGGGCGGTCAGACCGCCATCAACCTGGCCCAGCCTCTGCTGGAGCGTGGCATTCCCCTCATGGGTACGGACTGCGCCGCCATTGAGCGGGCAGAAAACCGAGATGCCTTTGAAAAGGTCCTGAAAGATCTGGGTATCCCCCAGCCTCCCGGACAGGCTGTTACCGACATTGAGGCCGGTGTGGCAGCCGCTGCAAGCATTGGCTATCCTGTTCTGGTGCGGCCCAGCTTCGTTCTGGGCGGTCGGGCCATGCAGATCGTCACCGACGAAACCGCCCTGCGGCAGTACCTCAAGACCGCCGTGGAAATCGATGCGGACAAGCCCGTTCTGGTGGACAAGTACATCCAGGGCAAGGAAGTGGAAGTGGATGCAGTCTGTGACGGCACCGATGTGTTCGTCCCCGGCATCATGGAGCTGGTAGAGCGTACCGGTATCCACTCCGGCGACTCCATCTCCGTCTATCCCTCTTTCAGCCTGAGCCAGCAGGTGAAGGACACCATCTTGCAGTACACCAAGGCTCTGGGTCTGGGCATCGGCATTGTGGGCCTGTACAATATCCAGTTCATCGTGGACGAAAAGCAGCAGGTCTACATCATTGAGGTCAATCCCCGTTCCTCCCGTACCGTTCCCTTCCTGTCCAAGGCCACCGGCTGGTCTCTGGCTGACATCGGCACCCGGGTCATTCTGGGCCAGAGCCTCAAGGAACAGGGCATTACAGAAATCTATCCGGAGGAAAAGAAGCGCTGGTATGTCAAGGCTCCCGCCTTCTCCTTCGCCAAGCTCCAGGGTCTGGACGCTTACCTGTCCCCCGAAATGAAGTCCACCGGTGAGGCCATCGGCTATGACGACCAGATGACCAGAGCCCTGTATAAGGCGCTCCAGGCCTCCGGTATGCATGTTGCCAACTATGGCACCGTCTTTGCCACCGTGGCAAACGCCGACAAGGAAGAAGCCCTGCCCCTCATCCGTCGGTTCTATAACATGGGTTTCAACATTCAGGCCACGGAGGGCACTGCCAAGTTCCTGAAGGAGCACGGCATCCGCACCCACTCCGTGGGCAAGATTCACGGCGGCAGCCAGGAGATTTTCGACTCCATCCGTGCCGGCTTCGTGAACTATGTCATCAACACCCAGGACCCCAACGACGCCCAGGGTCTGGCCGACGGCCGGGCCATGCGGCAGGTAGCCGTGCAGAACAATGTCACCATGTTCACTTCTCTGGATACGGTGCGGGTACTGCTGGATGTCCTGGAAGAAATCACCATGGGTATTTCTACCATTAACGCTTAAAACAACTTTTAAAGGAGGCAATTATGAAGCAAGGCGTTTTTACCGTTGTGGAGGTTGTGTCCCTGACAAGCAATGTTTTCAAAATGGTTTTGGAGGGAGATACTTCCGCAATCACAAATCCCGGTCAGTTCGTGGAGATTCAGATTCCCGGCCTGTTCCTGCGCCGGCCTATCTCCGTGTGTGACGTTTCCCCTGAGACCCTCACCCTCATCTTTAAGGTGGTGGGAGAGGGCACACAGGTAATGGCGTCCATGAAGCCCGGTGTGCAGCTGGATCTGCTGACGGGTCTGGGCAACGGCTATGACCTGTCCCTGTCCGGTGATGCTCCCCTGCTCCTGGGCGGCGGCGTGGGCGTTCCTCCCATGTACGCCCTGTGCAAGGCCCTGATTGCGCAGGGAAAAAAGCCCTCTGTGATTCTGGGCTTCAACACCAAGGCAGAAATCTTCTATGAAGATGCCTTCCGTGCCCTTGGGGTTCCCGTCACAGTGACCACCGTGGACGGCAGCTATGGCACTCCCGGCTTTGTCACCGATGCCATGGACATTCCTTACACTTACTTCTATACCTGCGGCCCCCTGCCCATGCTCCGGGCCATCAAGAACGCCTCCCGCACCTCCGGACAGCTCAGTCTGGAGGAGCGGATGGGCTGCGGCTTCGGTGCCTGCATGGGCTGCTCCATCGAGACCGCCAACGGCCCCCGCCGGGTCTGCAAGGACGGCCCTGTATTCCATAAAGAGGAGGTACTGCTGTGAATACGCAAGTAACCCTGTGCGGCATTCCCCTTTCCAATCCTGTGATCCCTGCCTCCGGAACCTTCGGCTTCGGCGCAGAGTTCGCACAGCTCTATGACATCAACTGTCTGGGTTCCTTCTCCTTCAAGGGTACCACCCGGGAACCCCGGTACGGCAATCCTACCCCCAGAATCGCTGAGATTCCCGGCGGTATGCTGAACGCCGTGGGCCTGCAAAACCCCGGTATCGACCATGTACTGGCCCAGGAGCTGCCCCGGATGAAGGAATATTTCCATAAGCCTGTTATGGCCAATGTCTCCGGCTTCTCCATTGATGACTATGTGGAGGTCTGCCGGAAGCTGGACGATCAGGAGCAGGTGGGCTGGCTGGAGGTCAACATCAGCTGCCCCAATGTCCACGGCGGCGGCATGAGCTTCGGCACCGACCCCAAAAGTGCGGCCAGCGTGACCAAGGCGGTAAAGGAGGTCACTTCCAAGCCCGTTATTGTGAAGCTGACCCCCAATGTCACCGACATTGCAGCCATGGCAAAGGCCTGTGAGGATGCAGGTGCCGACGGCATCAGCCTCATCAATACCGTTCTGGGCATGCGGCTGGACCTGAACCGCAGAAAGCCCCTGCTGGCCAACACCACCGGCGGCATGTCCGGCCCCGCATTGTTCCCTCTGGCGGTCCGGATGGTCTATCAGGTCTATGAGGCCGTATCCATCCCCATTGTGGGCATGGGCGGCGTCAGCTCTGCCAGAGATGTGGTGGAGCTGATGATGGCAGGTGCCACTGCTGTGGAGGTGGGAGCCGCCAATCTGGTCAATCCCTTTGCCTGCAAGGAAATCGTGGAACAGCTGCCCCAGGTGATGGAGCAGTATCATATTGAAACTCTGACTGAAATTATAGGAGGCGCACATCATGGGTAAAGACGTTATTATTGCCTGCGATTTTTCCAGCCGGGAAGAAACCCTGAACTTTCTGGACAAGTTCACCGGCAAAAAGCCCTTTGTGAAGATCGGCATGGAGCTGTATTACGCAGAGGGTCCCCAGATGGTCCGTGAGATCAAGGCCAGAGGCCACAAGATTTTTCTGGACCTCAAGCTGCACGACATTCCCAACACCGTAAAGAAGGCCATGAGTGTTCTTCGGAACCTGGATGTGGATTTGGTCAACCTCCACGCCTCCGGCACCAAGGCCATGATGGAGGCCGCTCTGGAGGGTCTCACCCGTCCCGACGGCACCAGACCCCTTCTCATTGCCGTGACCCAGCTCACCTCCACCAGCCAGGAGCGCATGGAGCAGGATCTGCTCATTAAGGAGCCTCTGGATCAGGTGGTCATGCACTATGCCAAGACCGCTCAGGAAGCCGGTCTGGACGGTGTGGTCTGCTCTCCTCTGGAGGCAGGCAAGGTCCATGAGGTCTGCGGCGAAAGCTTCCTTACCGTGACCCCCGGTGTCCGGTTTGCCGACGGCGATGTAGGCGACCAGGTTCGGGTCATGACCCCCGCAGAAGCAAAGCGTATCGGCTCTGACTATATTGTTGTGGGCCGTCCCATTACCAAGGCAGAAGACCCCGTTGCAGCCTATGAGCGCTGCGTCCGTGAATTTGTAGACTGAGGAGGAACTATCGATGGAACTGTCTGTCAAGATTGCAAAAGACCTGCTGAAAATCAAGGCCGTTTTCTTCCGGCCCAATGAGCCCTTCACCTGGGCCTCCGGCATCAAAAGCCCTGTGTACTGTGACAACCGCCTGACCCTCACCGATGTGGAAGTCCGCACCGATGTGGAGGAGGGTCTGGCTTCCCTGATCCGGGAGCACTATCCTGAGGCAGAAGTCCTCATGGGTACCTCCACCGCCGGTATTGCCCACGCCGCCATTACCGGTCATCTTCTGGGCATGCCCATGGGCTATGTCCGCAGCGGCGCCAAGGACCACGGCCGTCAGAACCAGATCGAGGGCAAGCTTCTGCCCGGTCAGAAGGTCGTGGTGGTGGAAGACCTGATCTCCACCGGCGGCAGCGTTCTGGAGGTCGTGAACGTCCTGCGGGAAGCAGGCGCCGACGTTCTGGGCGTTGTGAGCATCTTCACCTATGGCATGCAGAAGGGCCTGACCCGTCTCAAGGAAGCCAATGTGAAGAATATTTCCCTGACCAACTTTGACGTCATTGCCCAGGTGGCAGCTGACGAAAACTATATCCGTCCTGAGGATGTTGCACGGCTTCTGGCCTTCCGCAACAACCCCTCTGACGAGAGTTGGATTGGAGGCTAAACCATGAAAAGAAGTGTTATCAGCATCCTGGATTTGTCTGTGGAGGAGCTGGACGAGCTGATCGCAACCGCCAACGACATCATTGCAAATCCCCAGAAGTACAGCGAAAAGTGCCACGGCAAGACCCTGGCCACCCTGTTCTTCGAGCCCTCTACCCGGACCCGCCTCAGCTTTGAGGCCGCTATGTTCGAGCTGGGCGGCAATGTCCTGGGCTTCTCCGAGGCTGCAAGCAGCTCCGCCGCCAAGGGCGAAAGTGTAGCCGACACCGCAAAGACCGTGTCCTGCTACTCCAACATCATCGCCATGCGTCATCCCAAGGAGGGCGCTCCCCTGGTGGCATCCATGAACGCCACCGTTCCCGTCATCAATGCCGGTGACGGCGGTCACAACCACCCCACCCAGACCCTGGCAGACCTGCTCACCATCCAGCGTGAAAAGGGCCGTCTCAACAACCTCACCGTGGGCCTGTGCGGCGACCTGAAATTCGGCCGTACCGTCCACTCTCTGGTGGAGGCCATGAGCCGGTATGAGGGCGTGAAGTTCGTATTCATCTCCCCCGAAGAGCTGAAGGTTCCCAGCTATGTCAAGCAGGGCCTGAAGGACAAGGGCATCCCCTATGAGCAGACCACCGATCTGGAGGCCGTCATGCCTGAGCTGGACATCCTGTATATGACCCGTGTGCAGAGAGAGCGGTTCTTCAACGAGGAGGATTACCTGCGTCTGAAGGACAGCTATATCCTGACTCCCGACAAGCTGATTCCCGCCAAGAAGGATCTGGCGATTCTCCATCCCCTGCCCCGTGTCAACGAAATCGCAGTAGCCATCGACGACGACCCCAGAGCCTGCTATTTCCGTCAGGTTCTCAACGGCAAGTATATGCGTATGGCTCTGATTCTCAAGCTTCTGGAGGTAAAGTAAGATGAATATTGATTCCATTAAGAACGGTATTGTCATTGACCACATCACCGCCGGAAAGGGCATGGAGCTGTATCGGCTCCTGAAGCTGGACCAGCTGGACTGCTCTGTTGCCATCATCCAGAACGCCTCCAGCCACAAGATGGGCAAGAAGGACATCATCAAGATCGACTCCGAGATTGAGGTCAACATGGACATTCTGGGCTATGTGGACCCCGATGTTACGGTATCCATCATCAAAGACGGTGTCACCGTGGAAAAGAAGCAGTTGGTTCTGCCCACCCAGCTGACCAATGTGATCCGCTGCAAGAACCCCCGCTGCATCTCCTCCACCGAGCAGGAGCTGCCCCACATCTTCAAGCTCACCGACCCTAAGAAGAGAGTGTACCGCTGCCTGTACTGCGAGACCAAGGCAAACTGATTATTCCCTGCAAGGGCCTTTCCGGATGGAAAGGCCCTTTTTTATTGGCTCATGGCGGCGTTTTCCTTGGACTGCATCAGCCGCCAGTCGGGGCCTGAGCAGCTGATGGGCTGACAGACCGCCGTCAGCCTGTGATACAGACGGCTCTTTTCCGGGTTCTTCTCCCCCACCAGGGTCCTGGGGGTTAGATTGGTGGTGACGATCATGGGAATCTGTCCCCGGATACAGTGGTCCACCACCTCAAAGACAAACCGCTCCATGGCCTCCGTACTGCGCTGGGTGCCCAGATCATCCAGTACCACCAGATCACAGCCGGAAAGCTGCTGAAAATAGGATTCATTGGCGTGGTCCAGCTTGATTTTCCGGTCCAGCTCTGAGGCCATGGGCATAAACCTGCACCGCATTCCTTTATTTAATAGTGCATTGATAATACACAGGGCCGTGGTGGTCTTTCCCGTGCCCGTATTGCCGCACAGGAGCAGGCCCATGCCCTGCTCCTTTTTATGTGCAAAGTCCGCTACATAGTCCATGGCCGTCTGCTTCCACTGGGGCTGTCCCTGCATGGTGTCAAAGGTGACGGCTCTGGCCTTCCGCAGAGGCATTCCCACAGGAAAGCAGCACCGCTCATTTTTATCGATCTGATCTTCCAGCTTTCTTCTGGCCCGGTCCTTCCGGTCGGCCTCGCTTTCACACCGGCACAGGCATCCCACACAGCGGCGGGAGGCAGGATCGGAGCAGAACTCCACAACAGTCTCCTTCGCCCTGTGGCAGGTGCCGCAGTAGATCAGACCGTTTTCCGGATTGATATAGTCTCCGGGCTTCATTCTCCTTTTTCTCATTTCTGTCATTTCGGGTATCTGTTCCATGTTGCTCCTCCTTAATTCAGTCAAAAATTCCCTGCAGGCTATAGTCTGTGTCCGGGGTCTGTCTGCGCTCCTGCTTTTCCCAGTTACGCAGCAGGGCCTTCCAGTCCCGTACCGTGTCTTTTCCCATGCACCAGCCTCTGGCCTTGTAATAATCGTAAAATCGTTCCGGGTCTACAGGACTGCTTCGCTGTGCACAATAGGTTTTGATTTCCTCCACTGTGGGCGGGTGAGGGTCCGTGGCGGCCTGCCCTTCCCTATCCTCGCCTTTCCTATCCTTTCCTCGCCTTGCCTCTGGTGCGGATTCGCCGTCATCCGGCTGACAATCGGCTGTCCTGTGGGTGACGGATTGCAGCAGGTCATAGTAGGGGCCACGGTGATAGCGGTCCCTTCTGATTTTGTTGTTCTGCTCCCAGTCCACAATGTGACAGATCAAAAGTCTTTGATCCAGAATCTGCACCAGATTCTCCCTGACCAGTTCGTTTAATTCTCGCCGTGTGGCCCGATAGGTCCTCATCACCATAATGGCATCCACACAGCCGTCATCATCTGCCGCCATGCCCAGTTCATAATACAGGGCACGGACTGCTGCCGATTTTAACGCCAGTCTGGAGCTGCACACGATAGATTTTGAGAACATTCTTCGTTCTGCCATAAACTTCCTCCGTTTCTGAAACATTTGTTTGTACCATATGATAGCACATTCAAAGGAGTCCTGTCCACCCACTTTGCCCCCCTTTTGAAAAAAATTTTTACAATTTTTCCGGAAAGAGTACGCATAAGTGTACTATTCCAAGTGAAATTGTTCTTCTCTTTCAGACTGCCCCGGCGGTGTCCGGCCCCAAAGGCAGAGAAAACACCCCGCTTTGCTGCTACCAGCAAAGCGGGGTGCTTGAGGTATCTTATTTCGTTACAGGTGTGGGAATCGTTCCGGGAGCGTTACGGATTTGCAAGGTATCCGGTCACATCCTCCAGCATATGTGCCCCTTCAAACTGCTCTGTCGCAACGCCCTCGGACAGAACCAATATGGCAGGCAAGGAGGAAACGCCGTACTGCTTCAGCACCTCTTCCACTGCATCCTTCCGGGCCAGCTGATCTGCACAGGCATCATAGAGCTTCATGGTGGTATGGGTTTCGGAAACCAGCTCCTGCAAGGCATCGTGGAACGCCACATTTTCTTCCCGGCCCGATGTGGTGATATACACGATTCCGGTGTATTTCTCTTCCTGCATGGCGGACAGCTCTTTCAGGGAAACGGGGTGAAAATGCTCCGTGCTCCATTCCATACGGAGGGGCTTACAATAGGCTTCATACTTCTCTGCCTGACGGTTCAAGCTGACATGGGCGTTCACAGACACCACACAGCTGCCCACCACAACCGCCAAAGACAGGGCGACACACACCACCACGGCCCTTTGCTCCTTCTTTCCCAGGCCTTCTCCGGCGTAGTATGCAAACAGGCAGTGGATCACAACCAGCAGCACAAGCGGCACCAGAAATGCAGCCCACTGGGCATAGGGGGGCCATCCGCTCCAGGCGAACGCTGTACCGTATTCGTCCGCAGCGATTCCCATTCGTACCATAATATGTCCTGCAAAAATGGCTGCCAATGCCAGCAGCCCCACTGTAACCCAACGAAGCAAACGGAAGTGTTTCATAATGTTCCTCCTGTTTTGTGGTACCGGGAATCCATTCCTATGCAGCAGAGTGCCGCTTTGGAGCAGGCCTTCCCGCAGGTTTCTATGACTCTTTATCATTCTACCATGCCGTTCTATCCTTGTCAACCGAACCGGCTCCCCTTTCCTCCCGCAGCCGTCAAAAAGGGCTTGCAAGTTATGATAAAGTGTGCTACAATCCGATGTATAGTATCAAATGCTGTGAACGGGCTGTCCTGTCATGCCCGGCGTGGTCAGAGAGAGCGGGATGGTGGAAGCCGCTTCACGCCTGTGTCAGGGCCTTCTCCCGGGAGCTGCCGCCTGAAGGATTGAGTAGGGTGCGCCGGTGGGCCTCCGTTATGGGTCAAAAGTGCGCCGTATGGCGAATTGCGGGTGGTACCGCGGAAGAGTTCTGGTCTTTCGTCCCCTTTTGTGGGAAGAAAGGCCTTTTTCTTATGCATTTTACTAAAAGGAGAGACGTAAATCCATGAAACAGCAGTTGGAACAAATCCGTCTGAACAGTCTCCAGGCTCTGGAGGCAGCCAAGTCTCTGGGTGCCCTGGAGGAGCTTCGGGTGAAGCTTCTGGGCAAAAAGGGTGAGCTTACCGCCGTCCTGAAGCTCATGGGCAAACTCAGCCCCGAAGAGCGGCCCGTCATGGGTCAGCTTGCCAACCGGGTCCGGGCTGACATCGAGCAGAAGCTGGAGCAGCGCAAGGCCCAGCTGGATGCTGCCGCACTGGAAGCAAAGCTGGCCTCTGAGGCCATCGATGTGACCATCCCCGGCGAGTCCATTGTCCTGGGCCATCAGCACCCCATGAATCAGGTGCTTCAGGAGATCAAGGATATCTTTGTGGGTCTGGGCTATCAGGTGGTAGACGGCCCCGAAGTGGAGCTGGCCCAGTATAACTTTACAAAGCTGAACATCGAAGAGGGCCATCCCTCCAGAGACCGCAGCGACACCTTCTATTTTACAGATGACGACTCTCTCCTGCTGCGTACCCAGACCAGCCCCATGCAGATTCGGGCCATGGAGAACACCAAGCCCCCCATCTGCATTCTGGCTCCCGGCCGTGTGTACCGCAAGGACGAGGCCGACGCCACCCACTCCCCCATGTTCCATCAGATCGAAGGTCTGGTGGTGGATGAGGGCATTACCATGGGCGACCTCAAGGGTGCTCTGGTGAGCCTTATGAAGCGGATTTACGGCGAGGATGCGGTGATGCGGTTCCGTCCCCACCACTTCCCCTTCACAGAGCCCAGCTGCGAAATGGATATGCAGTGCCACAAGTGCCACGGTACCGGTGAGGTGGACGGTCAGGTGTGCTCTACCTGCCACGGTGAGGGCTGGATCGAGCTGCTGGGTGCCGGTATGGTGCACCCCAAGGTTCTGGAGGGCTGCGGCATCGATTCCACCAAATACTCCGGCTTTGCCTTTGGCATGGGTCTGGAGCGTATGGCAATGGGTCGTATGCGGATCAATGACCTGCGCCTCATTTTCGACAATGATGTGCGGTTCCTGAACCAGTTCTAAGGAGGCAGCAAGATGAAACTCAACAGAAAATGGATCAACGAGGAATTTGTGGACCTGTCCCACATTTCCGATAAAGAATATGTAGAGACCATGACCGTATTCGGTCAGAAGGTGGAAACCTATGAGTCTATGAGCGCCGAAATCCGGAATGTGGTGGTGGGCAAGGTTCTGTCCATGGTGCCCCATCCCAACTCTGACCATATGTTTATCTGTCAGGTGGAGGTCGGCAAGGAGGAGCCGGTGCAGATTGTCACCGGTGCCCAGAATGTCCATGAGGGCGATCTGGTTCCTGCGGCTCTGCACAACTCCTGGCTTCCCGGCGGCGTTCACATCACCAAGGGCAAGCTCCGTGGTGAAAAGTCCAATGGTATGCTGTGCTCCTTTGAGGAGCTGGGCCTGACTCAGAACGACCTGCCCGGTGTCTTTGCCGACGGCATCTGGATTCTGAACGACGAAGACTGCAAGCCCGGTGACGACATCAACCTGGTGATCGGCAACGATGACACCGTGGTGGATTTTGAGATCACCAACAACCGTCCCGACTGCTACTCCATTATGGGTCTGGCCAGAGAATCTGCCGCTGCATTCCATCTGCCCATGCGTCACCATGAGCCGGTGGTCAAGGGCAGCGAAGCAGGCTCCATCTTTGAAAAGCTGGATGTGGAGGTGCCCGCTGAGGAGCTGTGCCACCGCTACACCGCCCGGATGGTGGCCAATGTGAAGATCGGCCCCTCCCCCAAGTGGATGCGGCAGCGTCTGCGTGCCAACGGCGTGCGTCCCATCAACAACATTGTAGATATCACCAACTATGTCATGCTGGAGTATGGTCAGCCCATGCACGCCTTTGACTATCGGTATGTGTCCTCCGGCACCATTGTGGTGCGCCAGAGCGTGGAGGGCGAATCCATCACCACTCTGGACGGCAATGTTCGGAACCTGAAGCCCGGTATGCTGGTGATTGCCGACGGTGAAAAGCCCATCGGCCTGGCTGGTATCATGGGCGGTGAAAACTCCGAAATCGCAGAGGATACCACCACCGTGGTCTTTGAGTCCGCCAACTTTGACGGCACCTCCATCCGTCAGACTGCCCTGAGTCTGGGTCTTCGCACCGAAGCCTCCGGCAAGTTTGAGAAGAATCTGGACCCCATGATGACCGTTCCTGCGGTGCAGCGGGCCTGTGAGCTGGTGGAGCTGCTGGAGTGCGGCGATGTGCTGGACGGCACCATCGATGTGCTCAACTATGTTCCCGAAGAAAAGACTCTGCCTCTGGAAGTCGATGCCATCAACAAGCTGCTGGGCACCCACATTTCCAAGGAAGACATGGTAGAATATCTGAAGCGGCTGGAAATCCCCGTGGAGGGCGATACCATCTATGTTCCCTCCTGGCGTCCGGACCTGAACCTCATGGCAGACATTGCCGAGGAGGTGGGCCGTTCCTTCGGCTACAACGAGATTCCCACCACAGAGTTTAAAAACTCCACCCAGGGCGGCTATACTCCCCGGATGATTCTGGAATCCCAGGCCGGTCAGCTGTGCCGCTCTCTGGGCTACAGCGAGATCATCACCTATTCCTTTGTGTCCCCCACGGTCTTTGACCAGATTCGTCTGCCCGGTGACAGCGTGCTTCGCCGCACTTTGAAGATTCAGAATCCTCTGGGCGAGGACACCTCCATTATGCGTACCGTGGCTCTGCCCTCCATGCTGGACATTCTTGCCCGGAACTACGCCTATCACAACAAGGCCGCCAAGCTCTATGAGCTGGCTAAGATCTACCTGCCTCAGGAGGGCGAAGTCCTTCCTCAGGAGCCTAAGATGCTGGTGCTGGGCACCTATGGAGCCGGAGAGACCTTCTTCACCCTGAAGGGTGAGCTGGAAGCCATCTTTGCCGGTCTGCGGGTGAAAAAGGCCACTTACACCGCCGTGACCGACAACCCCACCTTCCACCCCGGCCGCTGTGCCAAGGTCAGCGTGGACGGCGTGGACCTGGGCTATATGGGCCAGCTCCATCCTCTGGTTGCCCGGAACTACGGTCTGGACATGGAGGTTTACTGCTGCGAGCTGAACTTTACCGCTCTGTTTGACCTGCGTAAGGATGCACCCACCTATGTTCCCCTGCCCAAGTATCCTGCCGTCACCAGAGACCTGGCCCTCATCTGCGACGAGGCCATTACCGTGGCCCAGATGGAGCAGGTCATGACCAAGGCCGCCGGAAAGCTCCTGCGGGACATCCGCCTCTTTGACATCTACCGGGGCAAGGGCGTGGAGGAAGGAAAGAAGAGCATGGCCTTCTCCCTGACCCTCCGGGCCGATGACCGGACCCTCACCGATGCCGATTCCGAAGGTGTGGTCAGCAAGGTTCTGTCCGCCCTGGAAGAACAGCTGGGCGCTTCCCTGCGGTGAAATATAAAGAATTCATGAATTTTTTCAGGAATGCTTTACTTTGTTTCTATTTTGTTGTATGATAATCGTGGCCTTATGATAGAATAGACAGATAGAGGAGGGCTCCTTGTGGATCACAGTACCATTAAGTTCACCGTTCCCAGTGACGACAGCGACAATATGCACCGGATTCTCCGTGCAGTGTTCGATGCCCTTAGCGAAAAAGGTTACAATCCCATTAACCAGATTGTGGGCTACCTCCTGACTGAGGACCCCACCTATATTACAAATTACAATGGCGCTCGTGCCATGATTTGCAAGCTGGATCGAGATGAGCTCCTGCAGGAGCTTGTAGAATGCTACCTTTTCGACCGGAAATAACACGCACTTCTGGGGTTGCTGCTTTTGCCGCAACCCCAGTTTTCTGCCCAGAGCTCCCTTTTTTTGCATACCATCCCCTCCGTCTTACTCCTCCACAACATCCATTTTTTCCCATACATCGGACCTTTTTGCAACAAATACCGTAAAAATTAGTAAAAAATCAGCCACAAAGACTTGACAATTTTGTTACGGCGTGTTACAATTTGGTTACATTTTCGTCAGGGAGGTTTCAAATGTCTGATCAAAATGCAGGCCTCACCTATAAGGGTCGTCCCCTTATGCGGAAGGGCAACATGATTTATTACGGCTCTATGGCCGATTCCCATATCGTCATGCTCCAGATTCTGGAGTCAAAAAAGGTCAATGACCTGGATGTGGCAACCCGGGTTTCCGTTCAGCTTCTGCTGAATGATCCGGAAGCAAAGTCCCGTGACCGTGTGGTTAAGAAAACCGAAAAAGACGGTCTGTACGCAGCTATGGATGTTGGCTGTGTCTGGCTGGAACGCACCATCGCAAAGTAAATATTGTAAGACGGAGGGTAATGTATGAACAGCAAAAAGCGATTTCTAAGCTTGGTATTGGTTCTTTCAGGTCTTGTCACTACCTTGGCCCTTACCACCAATGCATCTGACTCTGTAAAGGACGCCATCGGCATCGTGGATGCCTCCGCTCTGCGGCTTCGTTCCGAGCCCAGTACCAGCAGCGAAATCAAGGACCTGGCCTATGATGACGACTATGTTGTTGTAATTGGCAAGGAGGGTGACTGGTACAAGGTCATCTACAACCTGACCGAGGGCTACATGCACAGCGATTACCTCACTGTGAAGGAGCGCGAGAATGTAGAGCTTGGTTACGGCAGAATCAATTCCAACCTGGTAAACATGAGAAGCGAGCCCAACACCTCCAGTTCCATCCTGGATCAGATTTCCTACGGTGAAGAGGCTTACATCATCGGCTTCAACTGTGGCTGGTACAAGGTCATCTACAACGGTCAGACCGGTTATATCCGTTCCGATCTTCTGGACCTCACCGAGATTCCCTATGAGAACTCCGGCTCCAGCAGCAGTCCTAAATATTTTATCAACGGCGACCCCATCAGTGATGCTCCCAGTTCTTCTGAGGACTCCTCTTATTCCGATTCCGATTATGATTCTGATTATGATTCTGATTATGATTCCGATTCGGACTCCTACGGCAGCAGTGCCGGAGATGTGATTGTAGAGGAAGCCATGAGGTATCTGGGTGTTCCCTATGTCTGGGGCGGCTCTTCCCCTTCCGGCTTTGACTGCTCCGGCTATGTCCAGTATGTCATGCGGGCCTGCGGCTATTCTATCAACCGTACCGCCTCCGGTCAGCTGGAAGACGGCTACGCAGTCAGCTATTCCAACCTGGAGCCCGGCGACCTGGTGTTCTTCCACAGTACATATGACACCGACGCTCCCGCTTCCCATGTTGGCATCTATATCGGAGACGATCAGTTCATCCATGCCGGCAGCGACTATGTCCAGATCAGCAGCCTGAATTCTGATTACTACTCCAACCACTACCTCTGCGCCCGCCGCATTGGTTAAGCAAACCATAAAACATCCACTGCTTATCCGGTAGTGTTCAAAACAGCAGCCACACAATTGTGGCTGCTGTTTTTGTATTCCGGGGGCAGGCACTTCCGGCTGAATTTCCGGAAATCTTGTCTGGAAATGTGCTCTGCTGTGTGATACAATCGAGCTAAATCGAGGAGGGATGTATGTATGACAGCATTCAATCAGGAAGCCGAAACAATCATGACAGAACGGTTTGGAAAAGATACGGTAATTGCATTGGCAACAACAGAAAATGGTGTCCCTTATGCGCGTTATGTAAATGCATATTACGAAAATGGTTCCTTTTATGTCATTACCCATATGCTCTCAGACAAAATGAAGCAAATCGAAAAAAATCCCACTGTGGCAATCGCCGGTGAATGGTTTACTGCACATGGAACGGGCATCAATCTGGGGTACTTTGGCAACGCAAGAAACCGCAGCATGGCTGACAAGCTGAAGCAGGTATTTGGGGAATGGATTTATAACGGTCATACCGATTTGAATGACGAAAACACTGTGATTCTGTGTGTGGAGCTTACAGACGGATTATTGCTTTCTCACGGCAAACAATATACCTTCTGATCGGACTCCGTTGGCCCGGCAAAATTTGTTGCTATGTCCTACAAAATATACATTAAATTCATGCATATTTTTGTTGAAATTTTGCTTGCTATCCGTTACAATAGGGAGAAGAGAATGATTGCGTAGGAGGGTATTTCCATGGATCCAACCAATACACCAGTATCCACCGGCACAGAAACAACCCGTCAGAAAAAAGCCGTCAGCGTTGAAGCTTTTGTATTCTTAGGGGCGTTTCTTCTGTTTTTTGTCCTGATCGGGCACAAAATGGGCCTGATCAACATGCTTAACACCATGATGGCAACTTCCTTCGACCTGCTGATTAACACTGTTTTCTATATCATGAGCATTGCCGTTCTGGCCGGTGCCATCGGCTCTCTTCTGACGGAATTCGGTGTTGTGGCACTGATCAACAAGATTCTGTCTCCCATTATGGGCGTGGTCTTCGGCCTGCCCGGTGCCGCATCCGTAGGCATTGTCACCACCTATCTGTCCGATAACCCCGCAATCCTCACTCTTGCCGACGACCACAGCTTCCGCCGCTACTTTAAGCGCTATCAGCTCCCCGCTCTTACCAACCTGGGCACTGCCTATGGTATGGGTGCCGTGGTCTCCGCCTCCATTCTGGGCATGAATCTGTCCGGCGGCTCAAGCTTTGGCACCGCCGTTCTGGTGGGCAACCTGGGCGCTTTTCTGGGCAGTATCGTCAGCACCCGGCTGATGCTGCGCTTCACCAGAAAGGTCTATGGCACAGAAGCCTGGTGCGACTGCGAAGGCGGCAACGGTCATCAGGATGAAAATACCCGTACCGTCCGTTCCGGCGGTATTGGCTCCCGGTTCCTGTCCGCCCTCATCGACGGCGGCACTGCCGGTGTTAAGATGGGTCTGGATATCATCCCCGGCGTGCTGATTATCTGCACCGTGGTGAATCTGCTGACCCAGGGCCCCGGCGCTGCCGGTGTGTATACCGGTGCTGCCTATGAAGGCGTGGCATTCCTGCCCTGGATTGGTGAGAAGCTCTCCTTTATCCTCACTCCCCTGTTTGGCTTCTCCTCCTCTCAGTGCATCGCCGTTCCCATTACGGCTCTGGGCTCCGGCGGCGCTGCCGTAGGTATGGTGCCCGGTCTGCTGGCCAACGGCATGGCTACTGCCCAGGACGTTGCCGTTTTCACCTCCATGGCTATGTGCTGGAGCGGTTATCTGTCCACCCATGTTGCCATGATGGCAAGCCTCAAGTGCAGCTACCTCACCGGCAAGGCCATTATCTGCCACACCATCGGCGGACTGTTTGCCGGCATCAGTGCACACTGGATTTTCTATCTCATTTCTCTTTTATAAGGAAACTCCATACAGCCTGTCTC
>RCNH01000074.1_pt1 | contig 46511 bp, 42 predicted proteins | sample 2041161 | NCBI WGS metagenome assembly RCNH01 (sample SAMN09708215, study PRJNA481090) | Feces metagenome, whole genome shotgun sequencing project. | biome: feces | host: Leptonychotes weddellii | place: Antarctica: Sion Island | collected 2010-03-01 | reverse complement strand
GGCCCTGGCCAAAGAAAAAGTTAGACACAAAGCCTGACACTGCACCGGTCAGGAAGCCCGCTTCCGGGCCAAGACTTACCCCTGCAATAATCACAATCGCCGCGGTAGGCTTAAACTGCGGCACCATAAAAAATGCCGCGCGCCCCACCACCGCAATGGCCGACATCACCGCAATCAGCAGCAGCTCTCTGGCCTGAGGCTGCCGGTCTTCAAATACCATTGCAAACGGCAGCATGGAAAGGCAGATGATACAGCAGCCAATAAACACGCTGCTGCGATCATTCAGAAAGTAAATGCCGAAGAAGATCGCCGCCGGAATCCCAATAAGAATCAACAGCACAGCGGCCGTAGTACGTCGGCCAAACCGATGGTCCCTGTGCACACTGCGCGGGCTGCTGCAAACCTGAAGCGGTTGGATTCTCAGCAGTCTTGCTGCAAAACAGATGATGCCCACTGCACCAAACATCTGTGCATAGACCCACGATGTGAGCTGCACCTGACTGTGGATGGTCAGGGTTTGGAAGCTGTTGGCTTTGTTCATATGACCGTTGATAATCATGTTGCCTGCCAGCACCAGCAAAAACTGCACCACCGTCCAGCACAGCTGCACCATGAATGCAGCCCTGACAATTTGCACGCTTCTGCTCCGTCTGATGAATACTGCCGCACAAGCCGCAAGCAGCAGCAAGGCCACCAATACTCCTGCAATGGGCGCAAACTGGCCAACCTTGCGGAACAGTGCGAGTTCTGCGTCCGAAAAGGGAGCCATTTCCAGCCGTCCACCGTTCTGAGCACACTGCTGCACATTGGCCGCAAATGCATTGATCTGAAAGCTATTGTATGTTGTTCCCAAGCGGCAATATTTGAGTTCCGGCATTGAGATCCAGGGTAAAAACAGCTGGCAGATCATGCCGAATATGCCCGCATAAACCGGCACCATCATCCGTGTGTCTATGCCCGTGGCCTGCTTGCCCTGCATCCTTCAATCACATCCTTTACAGTTACCGCATCCGGAAAGACCGTTCGGGCCATTCGGTTTGCCGCAGTGGTATAAAAACAGTTGCCGGTAAAAAATTCCCGCGCGCCGCAGGCTGTAATCACGCCGCCGTCAAAAAACATGGCGCAGGTATCTCCATAAGCCGCGCAAAATTCAATATCATGTGACACCATCAAAATTGTGATGCCGCGTTCCTTCAGCCGCTTAAAAATTCCGGCCAATTTGTGTTTGTAAAATCCATCCAGCCCCTTGGTCGGTTCATCCAGCAGCAAAAGTTCCGGCTCCAGCAGCAAAACTTTGGCAAGCGCTGCACGCTGCTGCTCTCCGCCGCTGAGATCATAAGGGTGCATCTTTAACAGATGGCCGATCTCCGTATCCTCGATAACCTGCTGCAATTTATCCTTTCGCTGCTGCACGGTCAATCCGCCGGGCAGCATTTCCTCCAGGTCCTCACCCACTGTATCCCGCACAAACAGTGTCTGGGGATTCTGCGGCAAAACGCCCAGAAAATGATTGAATCGCTCGCCGTCTTTTATTTTTTGAATATCGCGGCCCAGCAGACGAATTTTTCCCCGATACGGCCGTCGGATTCCGCTTAGCAGCGACAGCGTAGTGCTTTTTCCTGCACCGTTTCCCCCCAGCATACAATAGAGTTCGCCCTTTTTCACCTGCAAAGACAGATCCTTTACCACATCCCGGCCGTCTTTTTCATAGCGAAACCACACTTCTTTTGCATCGATTACCACGTCACCGCTGTTATCTTCGGTCGGCTTTGAAAAATGCAGCGGCATTGGTTCAAAATGCTGCTGAAGCCAGCTGCGCCCTTCGCACACAGTAAGCGGGCATTCCCCTTTTTGCCCTGCTGCATTATAGATCTGCACCGGGCTGGGCATGGCAAGAAACAGGTCGTGATCTGCCAATGCTCTGCCAACCTGTCGGGGTTCATCATAAAAACTGTTGCGCCCGTTTTCCAATACAAGAACACGGTCTGCCATGGGAAACACATCTTCCAGCCGATGCTCAATCAAAATCACTGTGACGCCTAAATCCAGATTGATTCTGCGAATTGTAGACAAAAATTCCCCTGCCGCAATGGGGTCCAACTGCGCTGTTGGCTCATCCAAAACTAAAACACGGGGCTGCATCGTCATAATGGCTGCCAAATTCAGCAGCTGCTTTTGCCCGCCGGAAAGCTCCTCCACGTTTTTATGAAACCAGTTTTGAATCCCGAAAAAGCTGGCCATTTCCGCCACACGCAGCCGTATTGTCTGCTGGTCACAACCCAGATTTTCAAGGCCAAATGCAAGCTCATGCCATACTTTATCCGTTACAATTTGATTGTCCGGGCTTTGCAGCACATATCCGATCTGACTTGCCTGAATGCGGGCCGGCACATTTTCCAGCGCTTCACCGTCAAACAGGATCTGCCCTGTGCGCGTTCCATAAGGGGTGAGTACCGTTTTAAAATGCCGCATCAAGGTTGTTTTTCCGCATCCCGATTTGCCGCAGATCACCACAAACTGTCCTTCTTCTACCTGAAAGCTTAAATGCTCCAGTGCAGGTTTATCCGCCTGCGGATACGTGAATGTTAAATCTTTGATTTCAAATAATGCCATTTTATGTCCTCTATCAGGTTCATCACCAGCGGCAGCAGACACAGCATTCCATAGCACGCATATACAGCCACTGCCTGTACAGTAATATCATTGATTACGATCATTGGGTAATACAGGCAGTGCACCGCTTTACAGCCAATGCCGCCGATGATTACCAGCCCCAGGCCCACCAGAAGGGCACAGAGAATTTTATCCCTGCTGTCAAACCGATAAATGGAATAGTTGGTTCTGCCGCGCAGGCCGTACCCGCGTGACCGCATGGAATCTGCTGTTTCCACCGAATTTTCCAAGGCCCATGTGGTCATGATGGACAGGATTTTCATTCCGTGCCTGGCTCTTGCTGCTGCATTGCCGTTGGTCACATCCCGGCCCACACATTTTTGTGCATCCGATACGCGCTGAATCTGTGCCTTAAAACGGGGCACAAAACGCAGCACCATACTGAATATCAGTGACAGGGCCGGAATGGCTCTGCCAAACAGATAGATAAACTTATCCGATGTCATCACCTGCTGATAACAGGAAAACCAATTAAGCACACATACCAGCATCGCTCCCGCTGCCAGACCGTAAAGAACAGATTCCAGCGTAAACGGGTTACCCGAAGAGAAGTAGCACAGAATCGTAACGCCTTTATGATTGAAGAGCGGATTGACCAGCGCCGCAAGCAAAAATACCGGCAGCATAAGCCACAGGGTCGTTTTGAAAGCTTTCCAGCGTTTGAGGTAAAGATAGTATGCCAAGCCCCCTGCGCAGGAAAGAAACAGGAAAACCGGGTGCATGATGAACATAGAGCATCCGATTACCAACACAAAGTACAGAAAATTCACAGCAGGATGGCAGGCTGCAAATACATCCCGCCTCATCGTCTGACCTCCATCCGATCTTTCCGCATCAAGGACTCCGGTGCCGCAGTGCAAACCGCTCCATATTTTTTCGTAAGCAAGCAACGGGTGTTGACCGCGTCCTTCCTGCCGGAGTCAATGCCGCAGTTTCGGATTCTTCTCTGCTGCTCTCTCATGGGGATTCTCCTTTTTTCTGTTTCTGTAAACATAAATGCCGCCCATCGCACCGCACACAAAAGCTATTCCAAGGAAAACTGCGATCCCCTCTTTTGCTCCGCTTTCAGGCTGAACAGCCGGTTCTTCTTTTTCTGCAGTGTTTGCCAAAGGCTCACTCAACTGCGGATTTGCCGGAGTGCTGATCCTGCCATACAGCGGATTTTTGCCTGCCTGCGCGCAGCTGTAAGTGGTAAGCGCCAAAACAGCCTGATCGGTTGCCATGGAGTCCGCACTTCCGCTCATCACATGGCGGAAAGAACCATCCTCATTTTGATAGCGCAGCAGTGCATCCACCACCGAATTACCGTTTTTGATAAACATGGAATCTTCAAAATACGCTTTATCCAAAGCTGCCAGTGCAATGATTACCTGGCTGACCGATTCCGATCCGCCGGCTTTGCCGAACCCGCCTTCATCGTCCTGCATTTGGCTGAGCAGCATAACTGCCGTATCTACTGCCTGCCGTACGTCTTCCCGTTCCTTATAATAAGGTGCCAGTGCCTGAAGAATCATCGGGGTCATGTCATCCACACTGTCGGACAGCCCCCATCCACCGCCGGGCAGCTGTTGCTCCAGCAAATAATCAATCAGCTTTTGTCTGCTTGTGCAGCCGTCTTTTTCTGCGCTGAACTCATAATTTCCGCTATCCATTGCCATCAGAGCCCAGGCCGGGCCATTGATTCCCTGCGCACAGACGGCATCAAAATCTTCCAGCGGAGCCAACAGATTGTAGCCGTTTACATCCGCGGGATTGCACTCCAGCGCCGAAAGCACCCGAACCACGCGGGAATACTCGGTATATTTGCGCGTACTCAATACGCCCTGAGTTTCCTCCAGACGCTCGGACAAATTGTGCATATAGGCATCTTTTACCGATTGAGTCAGCCGATTGTTTCGTGCAAGTGCCAGCACTGACCACTCACCGCCGATGCTGCTTACGCCCGGGTCTACCACCGAAGTTTCCAGATAATCCAGTGCTCTGCTCAGCGCATCGGTAATGTTTTCCGGCACCGATGCAGTTCCGACTGTGTCATTTTGCCAAGTTCCCACACTGGAGTCATCCGCTTTTTCCGCATATGCCGGCATCACAAGTCCCTGCCACAGGAACAGCAGCGCTAATCCAGCCGCAAAACCTGTTGTTATTCGTTTTGCCATCCCGCTTTCCTTTCTTTGGATTCATTTGATACAAAAAATTCCCTGCTGGATTGGCAGAGAACACAAATTACGGAGCGCCTGTACCGGTTTTACGCCGGTTTTCCAGTTGAACGGCAGCTGATTGCTGCCCATCGCCTTTCACTCTATTCGATTATGACAGGTTTTGCCGCTCTGTATTTTTGCAATATAACTTCGATTTTATACTATAAAATTACCTTTCGTTTGTCAATAGACGCCCCGGCGGGGATATTTTCCGCCTTTTTTCAGTTTTCCATTGTATAAAAATTGTGGCGGTCAGAGCAATTTTGTGCTATGATTGAAAAAGAAAATTTTTCCAGGGTTCTGCTGACTTGTTCGGCAGGACCCTGATGCTTGATTTGGGGGAAACTGTATGGATCAAAAAAAGACGCTGATGACCGACGGCATCATCTGGAAACACCTGATTCGCTTTGCCTTTCCTTTATTTCTGGGTGGTCTGTTTCAGCAGCTCTACAACACAGTGGACTCCTGGGTGGTTGGGCACTACTGCGGGGATAATGCCCTGGCGGCGGTCAGTTCTTCCGGCAGCCTGTGCTTTTTGCTGGTTGGTTTTTTCCAGGGCGTCTTCATGGGCGGAAGTGTGATCATCTCCCGGCACTATGGTGCGCAAAACCACGAGGAGGTAGATAAATCCGTACACACTCTGGTTGTGTTCTCACTGGTTTTAGGCGTTGTTTTGTCGATTCTTGGCGTTATTTTGACTCCGACTTTGCTGCGCTGGATGGGCACTCCTGCAAATGTGATGCCCAACTCCGTATTGTATTTTCGCATTTACTGCGCCGGTATGATGGCCCTTGTTCTTTACAATACCGCTACCGGCATTTTCCAGGCTTTGGGTGACAGCCGCCATCCACTGTATTACCTGGTTATCTCTTCGCTTGCAAACGTAATCCTGGACTTTTTGTTTGTTGCTGTTTTCGACTGGGGTGTCAGCGGTGCCGCTTTGGCCACTGTGCTTGGCCAGCTTCTGAGCGCTGTACTTGCCTTTGCCCATCTGATGAGCGGCCGTTTTATCGTTCACATCAAACTGAGCAAGCTGCGGCCTGATCTGGACATTTTAAAACAGATCATCCGTCTGGGTCTGCCCAGCGGCGTACAGAACAGTGTTATTGCCATCGCCAATGTGGTTGTACAAAGCAATATCAACGCATTCGGCGATTTTGCCATGGCCGGATGCGGCAGCTATTCCCGTATTGAGGGCTTTGTGTTTCTGCCCATTACCAGCCTGACCATGGCCATGACCACCTTCATCAGCCAGAATCTGGGTGCCGGCAAGCGGGACCGCGCCCGCAAGGGTGCCCGGCAGGGCGTTCTGATGACGATCTCCTTTGCGGAGCTGGTGGGTATCGTTTTCTTTCTCTTCGCCCCACAGCTCATCGGCCTGTTCAGCTCCACCCCGGAGGTGCTGGCCTTTGGTGTTCGGCAGGCACACGTGGAAACGCTGTTCTTCTGCCTGTTGGGTTTTTCCCATGGCTGCGCCGCAATCCTGCGTGGTGCAGGGCGGCCCGTAACACCCATGGTTGTAATGCTGCTGGTATGGTGCGTATTCCGCATTGTGTACATTACACTGATGGTACACCTGATTCCGGATATTACTGTACTGTTCACCGCATACCCTGTTACCTGGGGAATCAGTTCCATCCTGTTTCTGTGTTCTTTGCTCAGCAGTGACTGGACGGCATCTCGCGTATAATGTTAAAAACAGGCGCCACTGGCCAAAACCCAGTGACGCCTGTTTTTTATTCGCTGTTTTTATCAGTGAACCCGCAATTACTCAAAATGATACTTTTTCCGGTATCGGTACAATGCCAGCAGAGAAAAAATAACTGCAATGCCCTCTGCCAGCGGGACCGCGAGCCAAATACCATCCGGACCGATCAGCTGCGGAAGCGCAAGCAATGCAATGATGAGCAGCACAAACGTGCGCAGCATGGACAAACAGCCCGAAACAATGCCGTTGGAGAATGCTGTAAATAAACCGGACGCAAAAATATTCAGGCCCGTAAACAAAAACGATACTGCAAAAAGATTAAATCCATGTATCGTCAAATCCAACACATACGGGCTGTCTGAAGAGAAGACCATTGCAATCGGTCTTGCCACAACAAATGCCAGCAGGAATACAACCACCGACAGCGCGATCACGAATCGCATACTGTACTGATACAGCTTGCGAATCTGCTGATGATCGTCAGCCCCATATTTATAGCTGAAGATCGGTGCCACACCATTGGTATAGCCCAGGAATGCAGCCGTCATCACGAACTGCGCATAGAGCACAATGGCGATTGCAGCCACGCCTTCTTCCCCCAGAAAGCGAATTCCGATTACATTAAAAATCAATGTAGTAACTGCTATTGCAAGGTTGTTGACCATTTCACTGCTGCCATTCAGACACGCCTTTTTTAAAACTTCCATGCGCAGATGGGCGCGCACAAAATACAGCTGCCCTTTACGGCAAAAGGCAAAGTAAAAAAGGCCATATACTGCTGTAATTCCATATCCGATTCCGGTAGCCCAGGCAGCTCCTGCGATTCCAAGATCAAACTCTCCCATAAACAGAGCATCTAAAACGATGTTGGCTACACCGCTGAGAACCGTCAGGATCAGACCCAGCTTGGGTTTTCCTGCTGCTACAAAAAAGGCCTGAAACAGTATCTGCAAAACTGCCAACGGAGCCACCAGGATCATAACACGCAGATAGTCTGCACACATCTGGTAAATCAGCGGCGTTGCACCCATAGCGTAAATGAGCGGTTCCATGAAAATATAGGCAAGTGCGCTGATAATCACCGTAAGCACAACGCCTGCCAGCACAATGAAGCTGAAGTTTTTCCGGGCTTCCCGGATATTTCCCAGACCCATATCCAGACCGATAATCGCACTGGCACCGGTGGCAAGCATTACAGCAATGGCAATTATAACGCTTGAAAACGGATAAACTACATTCAGCGCCGTCAATGCCAGTTCTCCAACCAGATTTGAAATGAATACCCCGTCAACGGTCTGATAGAGGGACATGAATACCATCATAATCATGGTAGGGACGCTGAATTTCATCAATGCAGGAAAATTAAAAGTTTGTTCAAAGCGATTTTCGCTCATACACATCTCCTTTTTGGTAAAATGGGGGTTCTTTTATTATTCTTTCGTTACCGCATCAAATTTTGCACCGATCAGGGACTCCAGCGCACGGGGGTCCACTTCGATCTGCATTCCGATTTTGCCGCCGGAAACATAGATGGTTTCCCAGTCCAGCGCACTGCTGTCGATCACTGTGGGAAACAGCTTTTTCATACCGATAGGCGAACAGCCGCCATGAATATAACCGGTGAGCTTTTGCAGATCCTTCTGCTTGAGCATTTCAATTTTTTTGGCTCCAACAATTACTGCGCCCTTCTTCAAATCCAGTTCATGATCACCGGGCAGGCAGAACACGTAGTAGCCGTGGTTGTTATCCGTAGTAACAAGGGTTTTGAACAGCCGATCTGTGGGCTGGCCCAAATAATTTGCCACATCCACTGCGGCTACCGGGCCATCCTGCGGATACTCCCGAATGGTATATTCAATTTTTGCTTTATCCAACATTCTCATTGCATTAGTTTTCGATGCCATGCCGAATCCTCCTTCAGCTGAAACGTATGCCAACTTCCCCGCGCTTATTTAAGCTTTTCCTTAAATATAAAGGGGGCTTGGATAGTTTAAGATTTTTTCATCAAATTGTCAAGTCCATCGCAAAAAAGCAGCGCCCGGAGATAAACCCGCCGGGCGCTGCTTTTCAATTAACCGCGATTTTCGCGGATTCCTTTAAAGATCTGGATGACTGCCGTGGGAAGGAAGGCCAGCAGGGCCACCTGGCCCAGCTGAGCAATGCCAAACAGCGAGGACACCTCAAACAACGTGGTAAGACCGGGAATGAACAGCACTGCCAGCAGCAGCACCACACCGGCAAAGAAAGCCAGAACCGAATAGCGGTTCGTGGAAAGCTTCAGCCGGAAAATGGACTCATCTCCGCGGCAGTTGAAGCCGTGGAACAGCCGTGCCAGCGTAAGGGTACCGAACGCCATGGTGGAAGCCAGTGCTGCATCTCCACTGCGCAGACCCAGATAAAACGCAGCCATCGTGGAAACTGCAATCAGCAGGCCCTGTGTGCCAATCCGGGACATGAGCGTCTTATTCAGGATAGGCTCCTTGGGGTCACGAGGCTTTTGATTCAGCAGGCCGCGGCGGGCAGGCTCCATGCCAATGGCAATGGCGGGCAGCGAGTCGGTAAGCAGGTTGATGAACAGCAGGTGCACCGGAGCAAAGGGCACCGGCAGAGCCATCAGCGAAGCGTACAGCACACACAGGATACCGGCCATATTACCGGAAAGCAGGAACTGAATGGAATTTTTAATGTTGGCGTAAACACTGCGTCCGTTGACTACGGCTTTTACAATGGTGGCAAAGTTGTCATCAGTCAGGATCATAGATGCTGCATCCTTGGAAACCTCGGTGCCGGTAATGCCCATTGCAACACCGATATCGGCTTTCTTCAGGGCCGGTGCGTCATTGACGCCATCACCGGTCATGGACACAATGCAGCCCCTGCGCTGCCAGGCATTGACGATACGGATTTTGTGTTCCGGTGAAACACGGGCATACACCGAGATTTTTGCAAGCCGACGATCCAGTTCGTCATCATCAATGGCATCCAGTTCCACGCCGGACATAGCCTCGTCCCCTTCGTGGAAGATTCCCAGCTTTTGCGCAATCGCCGTTGCGGTAACCTTGTGATCGCCGGTAATCATGATGGTGCGGATACCGGCCTGGCTGGCGTCCGCCACTGCATCAATGGCCTCCGGGCGGGGCGGATCAATCATCGAGATCAGACCGATAAAGGTCAGATCCTGCTCATCGTCCAGCGTGAGCGGGCGCACTGCATCCAACTGCCGACAGGCAAAGGCCAGCACGCGCAGACCCTGACAGGAAAGTTCCATATTTACCCGGGAAATCTCCTCCCGCAACTCATCTGTCAGCTCTACCGGCCCATTTGCAGTAAACAGGAACCTGGATCTGTTCAGCAGCACATCAATGGCACCCTTGGTGTACAGGGTGGGAACACCGTCCACATCGTGCAGCGTACTCATCAGTTTGCGGTCGGAATCAAACGCAAGTTCACCCAGACGGGGATGCTGCTCACGATAGGAAATCTCATCCACGCCGAATTTGTCACCCAGAATCACCAGGGCTACCTCGGTGGGATCGCCAATGGCTACCCCCTTATCCTCTGTTGCATCCGATGCCAGAATTGCCGCTTTCAGCAACAGACGCTGTGCGTTGTTTGCAAGGTCAATCGCTTCGCCGTCAATCAGTACGCCATCGGCATAAACCTTTTGCGGAGTCATTTTGTTCTGGGTCAGTGTTCCGGTTTTATCCGAGCAGATAACACTCACAGCACCCAGACTTTCCACCGCCTTGAGATCTTTCATTACAGCATTCTGACGGGCCATTTTCTGTGTTCCCATGGCCAGCACAATGGTTACAATGGAAGAAAGAGCCTCCGGAATCGCGGCAACTGCCAGCGCCACGGCAAACATCAGCGAGTCCAAAACGCCCATGTGACTGCGGAACACCGACAGCATAAATACAACCACACATACTGCCATGATGACCATGGCCAGCTTGGCGCTGAACTTATCAAGGCTTTCCTGCAAAGGTGTTTTGCGCTGTTGTGTCTGATTCATCAGGGCCGCAATATGGCCCAGTTCACTGTTCATTCCGGTTGCAGTGACCACCACGGTTGCACGGCCATAAGTGACCAGCGAGCCGGAAAACACCATGTTTTTCTGATCTCCCAGGGCTACTTTTTTCCCTTCGATCACGGCATCGGTTTTATCCACGCCTTCCGATTCGCCGGTAAGAGAACTCTCATTCACCTTCAGCGAGAAATTTTCCAGAATGCGGCCATCCGCTACCACCATATCGCCGGCTTCCAGCAGCACAATATCGCCGGGCACAACCTCATAGGAAGGGATCTCCATGCGCATACCGTCGCGCATTACTTTTGCAGTGGGCGAAGACATGGCTTTCAGGCTTTCCAGCGACTTTTCCGCTTTCATATACTGCACGGTGCCCAAAACCGCGTTCAGAATCAGCACTGCAAAAATAACGATCGTACTTTCCATATTTCCGGAAAGTGCCGAGATAACCGCAGCTGCAATCAGAATCAGCACCATCAGGTCTTTGAACTGTTCCAGAAAAACCTGCAATACACTTTTCTTTTTGCCCTCGGAAAGTTTATTGGGCCCATACTGTTCCGTGCGGCGCTGTACTTCCTGAGGCGAAAGACCCGCTGCTGCTGTGTTTTGCAGCTCCAGCGTTTCTTGGCCTGTCTTGTTAAAATAGGTTTCTTTCATTGAGTGAACGCTCCTTTTCTCAATCGGTCGCCGGGAGTTGCCGGATTATAAAAAAAGACTTTCCGGAAGTTGGCGCACAAAAAGTCGTCAATTTCCGAAAAGTCTTGTTACCACTAAGCGGGCGTATACCGCCAGGCCCTTTTTCAGGTGCCGCGCTGTTGACGGAATACTTTCAACTACTCCCTTTTCTCTTATGCTGGAACTATACCACGACAGGACCCCTGCCGTCAATGAACGAACTGTTAATATTTTGCAAAGGTTGCTTTGGAAATCAATGGGTATCGATGAAGCGTGCAATCTGCCGGAACATCTGCATACGATCCACGTCCAGTGTGAGCAGATGCCCCGATCCGGGCAGCACAAGCAGCTCCTTGACCTTGCTGGAAATTGCTCCTCTGGCCAGAGCCACGCCGACATGGTCGATCAGCGTATCATGCACCCCGTATACAAATAATACCGGCTGCTTCACCTTAAATAGATCCCGCTCCACTGTCCGGGATAAACGGATCAGCTGAGCCATGCCCGCCCAGGGCATTTTATTATACCCACACAGATAGGGCAATGTTTCCCCGGGCAGATTCAGCGGTTCCCATTCCTGATACCGTTTGAAATGGCGGATCACCTCTGCCGCGTGAAAGCTTCTGTTCGCAAAACGAAGCGGCACACACAGTGCAGTAATCGTATCGGGATTGTAATGCTCAGCCAGATAAAAGGCAAGCAGCGACCCCATAGACTGACCTATCACGTGTACACGGCGGTAGCTTCCGCGCAGACGCAAAAATTCCGCTGTTACCGTATCAATCCACGCTGTGCAGGGCGTTGTGTTCATCTCTTCCAGCCGTGTCCCATGCCCCGCCAGACACACCGCTGACACACTGTATCCCCGCGCAGCCAAATCCTGCGCCAGTGGCCGCATTTCTGCCGGATTTCCGCAAAATCCATGAATCAGCAGGCACACTTCCTCTGTGCTTTTCTGAATTTGAAATGCCTGTTTAAATGCTTGGCGATCCTGTTCCATCTTTAATCTCCCTTTTTACAGACCTGTTTTTCTATTCTAGCACACTGCATCCCAAAAGCCCACCTTTTTGCTCTTGCCGCGCTTTGCACTTTGCACGGCGCATGATACAATGAATAAAAGTTCTTTTTGCCCGCCGCATGACATGAAAGGAGGTATTTCATGATCGTATATTTTTCCGGAACAGGCAACAGCCGCTGGTGCGCTCAGCTTCTGGCACAGCAGCTAAAGGATGAACCGGTGGATGCCTTTTCGCTTATAAAATCTGAAGCTGCCCTCACTTCGCAAACACCCTGGGTCTTTGTCTGCCCCACCTATGCCTGGCAGCTGCCCCACTTTTTTGCCGACTTTCTGCACCGCTGCCATTTGGACGGCAGCCGCGATGCCTATTTCATCATGACCTGCGGCACAGACATCGGCAATGCCCCTGCTCTGAATCAGGCACTTTGCGAGGAAATCGGTCTGCACTGCCGTGGCACTCAGGCTGTGGTGATGCCTGAAAACTATGTGGCAATGTTCCCGGTTCCGAACGCTGCTGCTGCACAGAAAATTGTGCAGGCTGCCCGCCCGGTTGTTTTGCAGGCCTGCCGCCAAATCGCCGCCGGGCTGGATTTTTCTTCATCTGCTCCCAGCCTGCTGGATCGGATGAAATCCGGCCCCATCAACAAAGCCTTTTATAAAGTGGTTGTGAAATCCCAAAAGTTCACCGTATCGGATGCCTGCATCGGCTGCGGCAAATGTGCCAGTCACTGTGTAATGGGCACCATCCGTATGCAGGATAATCGCCCCATCTGGGAAGCAAACTGCACCCACTGTATGGCCTGTATCTGCGGCTGCCCCACCGCCGCCATCGAATACGGCCGCGCCAGCCGCGGCAAACCGCGTTACCAGTGCCCCCAAGTTTAATCGCCTTGTAAACACAGCCCGGACTTTTTTAAAAGCCCGGGCTGTGTTTTGCTTTTTACTCCGCTGCGTTTCTGCACACGATCACCACGAACAGTACCAGCACAGTCAGCGCATCCACTGCATACTGCAAGTCTTCCCTCCTCCCAAACTTTGTCCTGTGCCCTCAGTTTAGCTTTTCCCAAACGAATTTTTTCGCCGATCACGCGGTTTCCCACTGCCGTCTTATCCGCTTTACTGTCAAAGTGCCGCCTTTTTGCATATCATAGGCCAAAAGAGAGGTGTTTACAGATGGATCGTCAACTGGATTTTTTCATGGGTGCACTTTCACCCACAGGTTTTCACGGTTACTTTGACACACTGGCAGCGCAGGATGCTCTGCGCCTGTATCTGATCAAATCCGGGCCCGGCTGCGGCAAGAGCACCCTGATGCGCTCCATGCTTCAGCGTACATCCGGCACTGTGGAGCGAATTCACTGCTCCTCTGACCCGGACAGTCTGGACGGAGTCATTCTGTGGAAGCAAAAGGCCGCACTGCTGGACGCCACTGCCCCCCACGCCATGGACCCCCGCTTTCCCGGTGTTCGGGAGGAAGTGGTAAGTATGTATCACACGCTGGACAGCGATGCTCTGCGCGCGCACAGCAAAGAAGTGATGGGCCTGTTTCACTGCTGTGCCGGTTTGCAGCATCAAGCGGGGCGGCACATTGCGGCAGCCGGAGAGCTTCTTGAAGAAAATCGCCGCATGGCCCAAGGCTTTTCCGATCTGGAACGGGCACAGCTCTACGCCCGCCGGCTGGCAGCCCGGCTGCTGCCGAAAAAAGGGCCCGGCGCATCGGAACAGATTCGTCTGTTGAGCGCTGTGACCCCAAAGGGTATTGTGACATTCCGGGAAACCGTACCGCAGCTGGCCAAAAACATCCTGGTATTTCATGATGAAACGGGTGCTGTCAGCCCGGTCATTCTGAGTGAACTGCGCCGGGCAGCTCTGGAGCGCGGCTATCAGGTGATCAGCTGCTGGTGTCCCCTGGCTCCGGAAGAAAAGCTGGAACATCTGTTCCTGCCCCAGGTTGGGCTCGCTTTCTTAACCGGCAATCGCTGGCACTCCTTTGATTTTGCCGGGCAGCGCAATATTCACTGCGCACGTTTCATGGACAGTGATGCACTGCGGAACTGCCGTCAGCGGCTGCGCTTTGACCGCCGGGCTGCCGCCGAACTGCTGGAACAGGCCAGCCACTTGCAGCGTGAAGCCAAGCGCAACCATGATTTGCTGGAAGGATTCTATCAAAACGCTGCCGATTTCAGCCGTGTAAACCAACTGCGGGATGAACTGATGCAAAAGCTCAAGCTGTAACGCAGAACGGGAAACATCCTGTATCTTTATCTAAAATGAGGGACAGAACAAGCGTTCTGTCCCTCATTTTCTCTTCAGCGCTGCCCGGTTGTCCGCTTTCCTGCCGGAACGGACAGGCCGTTCAACAGAACCGATATGCCGGTAAGCACCCAGATCATCCAGCTCATCGTGGGCATTACATCCAATATTGCACTGACATCTTCCGCCTTAACCCAGCCATAGGCCTCTGTATACATACCGCAAACCGTGAATGCTGTCAGTGCAAGTGCTGCTGCCATCCAGCCCTGATGCGCTTTTCCCGTCACAGCTCGCGCTAAATTTACAAATGTAGCTGCAATGGCAAAAATTCCAAATATAAACCACATACTTTATTTTCTCTCTTCTAACGCAGCCCGAAGGAAAACTGCAATTTTTATTGAATATCTGCGCCGCAATCTGCATCGGCGCAGCCTTCTACAATTTTGGCTTCTACTGCAATCAAAGGTTCTGCAGGGTCCTGCTGTTCAAAACGTACTTCCAGCATTTCCGGGTCAATGATATTCCATCCCACATTCCAGTATGCATAGCCGTCTTCAACCTTGTCGGGTATTCCAAATTCCCAGTCCAGCTCATCCCAGCTGTGCCCTTCGATCCAGCCGATATTGTACAGCATCCGGCGATATTGTTCCTGATCCTCTGATGCACCGCATTCACGCAGGACACTGGAATCCAGTTCCTGAATAACCCCGGTGCGATACAGATACAGGTTTCCCCGAATAATAAACCAATCCGGGTTTCCGATGCAAAGCAGCGCAAACAATCCGCCGGCCAAAAGCACCGCATAGCGTGCCGCCGGGATGGGACGGAGAATGGTAATCACTGCCAGCACAGAAAAGACGATGAGGACCACCATAAACCAGCTTGCAAGCACGCGGCGCGGCGTCAGGCCATACATACAAACGTAAACGCCGATTTTGCACAGCGCCACCGCTGCAAACAGCAGATTACATCCGATCAGACCCAGGGAAATTCCTTTCAGCGGCTTATTGGTTCGCAAAGGCACACGGCAAAACTTTGCAGTGCCTGTCAGCAATGCAAAATTCAGCACCACCACCGTGCAAAGCTGCCAGAATCCCCTTCGGGCAAACTCTGCGGCGGTAAAATGCGGCGGCAGCACTCCCCGGAACGCTCCTGCCAAATACCGCAGCTGAACGACAAAAAACACAAGGTACACTAAGCAAAAGGATACCAGCGAAAACATGAGGGCAATTTCCGGAACAACGCGCAGATGTTCAGCCTTGGAGCGAACTGCATTCGTCTTTCCGCGCAGAACCGGCTCTCCGCCCGCCCGCAGTGAACCGCCCACCAGGCCATACAAATAAGCGCCTACCAAAAGGCTCCCCAAAAAGGTCCAGTCACCTAAAATAAACTGGTCCATCATGCTCGTCAGCTGCCCCATCAGGGCATCAAAACCGGCATCGGCCTGCCGAAGCTGGTATACTGCAAAAAACAAAAGCGGCAGCATCACCAAAAGGGTAAGCAGAACTGCAATCAGCTTTTTACCTGCATCTTTACGGACAACCTGATGGGTCAGCCCATACCAGATTGTGCGCACACGCAGGAAAAATTGTCCGAACGGTGCCAGCACCATGGCATTCAAAGCATCCAGCAGAAACATCGGTCCGCTGCGGCGATCCACCAGACAGCCCGTTCGGCAGAGCACCCAATAGGCTGCTATGAAGTGCAGGATCAGCGGTGACCAAACCATGGTGGTTGTCCCGTTCCACAGCATCTCTGCCAGGGCGATAGCTCCCATGCAAATGGCCCAGAATCGGCTTTCCCCCGATACTTCCCTGCGGCCATAGGCTCTGCAAAAGCATTCAACGCCCAGCCAGAACAGCATCGTAAAAGCAACGATTGTCCAGCGATGCGAATAGGTTGGGAACATATAGCAATCCACATAATAATAAGCCAGCAGATAGCTGATCAATGCGGCAATCAATTCCACTGCCGTGGCCTTGAACGGAGCCGGCTGACTCACACTGTATTTGGATTTTGCCCTCTCCGTGTCTTCCGAGGGCGAATTTTTGGGTACACTCATCAAAGGGGGACAGTTTTTGCCCTCCATTGGGTTTTGCTCCATCATTCACTTTTCCTCATTTCTCATACAGCTTTTGCTGCGTTATTCTTACAGATCGTCACCGGACTGATACTCAATCAAATCGCCGGGCTGACAGTCAAGTGCCTGACACAGCGCTTCCAATGTGGAAAAGCGCACGGCCTTGGCTTTATTGTTTTTCAGGATGGAGAGGTTCGCCGGAGTGATCCCCACCTGCTGGGCCAGTTCTCCCGCCGAAATTTTTCTTTTTGCCATCATCACATCCAGGTTGATTACTATGGGCATGATAACGCCCCCCTCTCCGCTATACGGTATAATCCAGTTCATCGCGCATTGCTACGGCCTGTTCAAAGCAATTTTTCACCACTCGCACGATCAATCCGATAAAGGCCGCTGCCGCTGCAAGCAGCAGGAACGGCAGATAATACATTCCACTGACCAGACAGATTACCGCCGCTGCAAAACAGCACCAGCTGATAATGCGCAGTGCCTTAACGTTGGGTGTTACAAACACGCGCTCTGCCTGAATGTTTTCCAAAAGGCCGTTCAGCTGAAGCAGCACAATCCAGGCCGGAAAGCTGCACAGGTACAGACTGGTCAGGAACAGGCCCACCACCGGAAGCCTTGCAAAAAACTGATACCGCGTGATGGATAAAAACCAGCAGACCAGCCAGTATCCACCCAAATCCATTGCCGCTAAGATGACCATGAACAGAATCACACTGATATGGGAGAGCGCAAGGCTCTTATTATTTTTCAAAAAGCAACGCCCCTTTCTGTTGTTGCTCTCAGTATAGCATGACTTTTATTGATATTCAAGCTTTATTTATCGTTTTTCAATAAATGATTATCGTTTTCCGAGTTATTCCAACCAATACAGAAGACCGCTGAACCCCATGGTTTCAGCGGTCTTCTGTGTTTCTGTCATTTTTCTCCAATTTTCTGCATCAAGGCACGCATACCGTTTGCACGTCGGCCCCCAGATCACGCAGCATGGCGCCCAAATCGCCGTATCCTCTGCGGATATGCTGAAGCCCGCTTACAAGGCTTTCTTCGGGTGCTGCAAGGGCCGCCACAACCAACGCCGCTCCGCCCCGCAGGTCCGGTGCTTCCACCCGGGCACCATGAAGCTGATCTGCGTGCCTGATATACAGCGACCGGCCGCAGCAGTGCACATTTGCGCCCATTGCAGCAAATCCTCTGGCGCAGGCGAACCGCTGCGAAAATACCGTATCGCAAAATTCGCTTTGGCCCTGTGCCGTAAGCAGTGCTGCTGCCGTTACCGGGGCAGCATCCGTAGGAAAGCCCGGATATACATCCGCATACACTGAACCCACGCCGTTCAGATTGCCGCTGCGCTCCACTTCAAGCCAGTTTTCACCTGTGCGGACGGAACAGCCAGCCTGACTCAAAGAGTTCAGCACCGGCTGCAAATGCTCCGGACAGCAGTGCTCAAGACGCGCCTTTCCTCCTGCGGAAGCCACTGCAGCAGCTGCGGTGGCCGCCACGATTCGATCCGGCATTGGGGAATATTCCGCCCCCCTCAGCTGGCTGACGCCGTGAATCACAAGCACAGAAGTGCCCGCTCCGGTAATCTGCGCGCCGCACGCCGTGAGATAGGCTGCCAGATCCTGAATTTCAGGTTCACAGGCTACATTTCTCAAAATTGTTGTGCCCATTGCACGGGTTGCCGCCATCAAAAGAGTTTCGGTAGCACCCACACTGGGCAGACGCAGCGTGTAATCCACTGCCCGCAGGCCCCTGGGTGCTTTCAGTGTGAGTTCCTGTTCATCCAAAATAACCTGCGCCCCCATGCGGGCCAGACCGTCCAGATGAATGTCGATGGGGCGAGGCCCCAGATTGCATCCACCCGGCAAGGGCATGGTTACCCATCCCACTGCGTGCAGCAGCGGCGCCAGATAAAACACCGAGCTGCGCATCGCCTGCGCCGGTTTTCTGGGAACCCGGCCTGTAAGCTGACAGCCCGGCTGCACTCGCAAATTTCCTGCTGTATATTCCACGCAAAATCCCAATCCGCGCAGCAGCTCCATACTGGCCTTCACATCGGCCAGCATGGGCACTCTGTAAAACGTGGATGTACCTAAACTCAAAACGCTGGCTGCCAAAAGCGGCAGCACGCTGTTCTTGGCTGCCGGAATTCGCACCATACCTTCCAGGGGCATACCGCCCCGTATCTGTAATACTTCGCCCACCCAAAAACGCCTCCTGCCATTGATTTGATGCCCTATCCTATGCATAACGCCTGACAGGAGTGAAAAAACGCAAAAACGACTCCATTTTTTTGGAGTCGTTTTTGTACAGGCCGGATTAGTACTTTGCCTGACTTGCCTGCCTGCTGACCGATAATACAATTCCCATCTCTCCCAGCAGCATCATCAAACTGGTACCGCCCGAGGAAAAGAAGGGCAAACTGATTCCGGTATTTGGTATGGTATTGGTTACAACCGCCATGTTCAATGCCGCCTGAAGCACCACCTGCACTACAAATCCCACTGTAAGCAGAGCACCGAACTTATCCGATGCCCGCAGCGCAATGGTAAGGCCGCGCAGCAGAAGCAGCAAAAACAGCATAACCACCAGCACTGCACCGAAAAAGCCTAATTCCTCACATACAATGGAAAAGATAAAATCATTTTGAGGTTCAGGCACATACAAATATTTCTGCCGGCTGTTGCCAAGCCCCAGACCCGTGGCACCACCGGAGCCAATGGCATACAGGCTTTGAATGGTTTGATGCCCTTCGCCAAGCGGGTCCGCAAAAGGGTCCAGCCAACTGGACAAGCGGTCTGTGGCATAGGGTACCAGGTTGGGTAAAAACACAAGGGCCCCTGCAATGGCTGCCAGCGCACCACTGCCGGCCAAAGCAAACCACTTGAGGCCGGTACCGCCCACAAACATCAGCACTGCACCAATTCCCAAAATCAGCAGCGTGCCCGACAAATGGGGCTCCAGCAGCATCAGTACCGCCACCACACCAATGATGCAGGCAAAGGGCAGAACTCCCACTGAAAACTGTTTCATGCGCGTGTGGTTGAGCGAAATAATATGGCTGAAGGTAAGGATTACTGCAAATTTTGCAATTTCACTGGGCTGCAATGTTCCCAAACCCGGAATTACCAGCCATCGTTTACAGCCGTTGTATTCCGGCATGAACAGCACAAGGCCCAGCAAAACCACCGATAAGAGCAGCAGCGGCCATGCAACACGATGGTAGATATGATAATCCACCCTGCTGGCCACCACCATCGCTGCCAGTCCCATAGCCGCAAACAGCAGCTGCGGCCGCAGATAGGTATACGGATCCCCCCTTCGATACTGCCCTACGGCACTGCTGGCGCTGCCCAGCATCACAAGGCCAAAACAAACTAAAATGAGTACAAGCAGCAAAAACGGCAGATCCACCGGCGGCTGAGGTTCTTTCTTTTTTGCGTGCTGCGGCTTATGCCACATGGTTACCCTCTCCTTTCCCCGTACAATAAAAGTATACGCGGGAACCCGCCGGGGCAAACCTGTCCGGATACAAAAAAGAGGACGCACCTATACGGTACGTCCTCTTTTGTAAAACGGATTCAATCGTGGCGAATTGCTTCAAGCGCGCTGATTTTTGTTGCGCGAATGGCCGGCCACAGGCCGGACAAAATACCCACCAGAGTGGAAAAGCCCAAGCCCAGCAGCACAAGCCAGAGCGGAATAATGGAGATAGCACTGCCCATTCCGGCACCACCCATATCGCCCATCATAATACCGCTTAAATCCACGTTCTTATTGCCAAAGAAAGCCATGATGGTGTTGATGTTATTTAAAATCCAGGATGCACCAAAACTGAGAATCACACCGATTACGCCGCCCAAAAGGCCGATTGCACCGGCTTCCACCAGGAACATATTCCGGATCTTGCTTACCTCGCATCCCAGCACCTTCATTACGCCGATTTCCTTGGTACGCTCATAAATGGACATCATCATGGTATTGGCAATGTTCAAGGCAGCCACAAGCAGCGCCACAGCCGCAGTGCCGCCCAGAATCATCTGACTCTTGGCCACCTGCGCCTGCATCTCTTCACGAATCTGGGTCATAGAAAATGTTTCATAGCCCATTTCGTTGATCTGCTGTTCCACTTCGGACACGCTCTCCACGTCATTGACTTTGACGTATACCTGCTGATACCCATTATCCCGTTGCTGCATAACATGACCGCCGGCATCAACCATGTAGCTGCCGCCGCCATTGCCCTTGCTGCCGGTCAGCTTTTTATAAGCTGCTTCCAGCATTTTCATATCCTCAACGCGCATGACCAATCCGCTGTTTGTAAATTGCTCTTTGCTGTCATCCCGCTGCAAAACGCCCACAACAACCAGCTGGAAATTCTGCGATTTGACATTGCCGTTGTTATCATAGGATTCCAGGCTCAGCGTCATCTTATCCTTTTCGGCATTCACGAAAGGCGGAATCGGATTGCCCAGCGCATCCGTATCGCCCCAATAACGGCGGCGCTTGTTGCTGTTATGACTTTTTCGGGTATCCTCAAACTCGTAGGTCATATTTTCGCCCACCAGCACCGGGATCTTATTTTTGCCCAGATCCATATCCTTGGTAATGAAGCTGCCGCTTTTCAGCTGATACTCCATTGCCTGCAGGGCATCCATATCCACGCCATAGGCACCCCACATATACATGGAATATCGGTTGTTTTTTCCCGAATAAATCTGAGCATTCAGCTCTTCCGCCTGGTACATGGGAGTTGCGGCTACCACATTGGGAATTCCGCGAATCTTTTCTACCATCGCGTCATCCAGTTTTGGAACTTCATCGCTGGATGCGCCCCATTGATAGTTGTTAATTGAAATCTGCGTCAGATCGCCCCAGCTTTGCAGCATCTCTTCGTTTGCCGCATTGCTGGCAATGCCCAGACTGATCATAACAATGATAGCAAAAGTGCCCACGACCACACCGATAACCGTAAGGGCCGTGCGGCCTTTACGCCGCCGAAGATTATCTGTGCTGAGTTTCAGCAGATCAGAGATCCTCATCTTCTTCCTCCAGCATTGCCAATGCTTTTGCCTGTTTTTTTCTGCGCACTACCAAAACCACTGCAACTGCCACGCCGGCAACACCCAAAACGATGAGCAGCCAGCCCCACCAGGGCATTCCGGCTTTGGGTTCTTCCATTTCCTCTTCACCCGGGAAGCTCATGTCCGGTTCCATGTCCATCATGGGCTCTACCGTGCAGGTGAACTCTTTTTCCAGCTTCACTTCCTCGCCGCGGTCGTCCTCATAGGTCAGAATTACCTTGCCGTTGATGATGCCTTCTTCGCTGGCCATCACGCTGAAGTCCACCGAGTTTTCGGTGCCGGGCTCCACATTGCCCATGAACTGACTCTGTCCCGGGTTTGCCAGGTTTTCGCCTGTGATTTCTGCCGAAAGATTATTGATCCGGCCTTTACCCTTATTAACATAGGTTACAGACAGATAGCCTTCTTCACCCAGCATCATGGTTTCGGGAACTTCCATATTGGTGATATCAAACCGCTCCGGCAAAACTACCGGAACAGAAACAGTGGTGGTTGCATTTACAGCCTGATTGGAGTTTTGACCCACGCCGGACATGGTCACGCCGATATTTGCTACGCCATCTACAAAGTTGACGCTGGGCAGAATCTGGTAAGTAATTTTACGCGTGCCCTCTGGGCCAACCGCACCTACAAAGGAGTTCAGATTGCCCTTTGCCAGCGTTACGTCTTTGGGCAGGGTCAGACCTACCAGCACATCGTTCAGGCCCTCATTGCCGGATGTGGTAAAGATGGTCAGCTCCAGAGTAAACTCCTTGCCGGCCTGCACCTCGGTTCCGCCAAAGCTGGACTGCTTGACAATGATGCTGGGTGTCTTATATACAGGTTCCGGAGCCGGTGTGGGTTCCGGAGCCGGAGCAGGTTCCGGTTCGGGGGCAGGAATTGTGGGATCGCACTGCGCCAGAGCCACGCTTACATTCTGAATTGGACGGGAAATACCGATATAGCTCAGCTGAAGGGCCAGCTCTGTACTGCCGCCGCTGTAGCTTACACCCTGAAACTCAAAAGTATAGGTTTCATCCCCATTATTGGTACCCTGATCGCTCTTGCAGGAAAAAGCCCCGCTGTTGATCGTTGCATTGACAACAGCATTTTCTGCTGCTGCAACAGGGTCGTACACCCGCACTGTGATATTGGCCGTCTGGCCGTAGGTCCAGCGATCACCGGAAAAGTCGCTGACAGAATAGCTGGATACACTCGGAGCACTGGGCTCCGGGGCGGTCGTTCCGCTTGCGGCCGGCTGACTGCTGTTGTCCTCAGCGCTGACCACAGTGCCGCCAATCAGGCTTGCAGCCAGAGTCAGTGCCACAAACAGGCTCATGCATTTTGTGAGTTTTCTCATGATCTCTCTCCTTAATTTGGTAATTCCCGGTCGGCCGGCACCGTGGTTTCGGGCTCGGGTACGTCCTGGCTGATAAAATCTGCAAACAGTTTTTGCTGATTGCATCTTTTTTCCTCATCGGTCAAAAGTACGTTGCTCTGTACTCTGCCATCCTTAATGGTCACAATGCGGTCACCGCAATCCGCCAATTCCCGCTCATGCGTAACCATTACAAATGTAATATCCTCTTCCTTTGCCATTTGCAGCATACGATACAGCACCTGCCGGGTAGTGGCGGAATCAAGGTTTCCTGTGGGCTCGTCTGCAAAAATAACGCGGGGCTTTGCCACAAATGCACGTGCAATACCTACGCGCTGCTGCTGGCCGCCGCTCATTTCCGTTGGTTTATGATTGGCGCGGCTGGAAAGGCCCATCTTTTTCAGTTCTTTTTTTGCCAGCTGCAGCCGTTCCTTGCGGGGCATTCCCTTAAACATCAAGGGCAGCGCTACATTTTCTGCGGCTGTCATGCTGGAAAGCAGATTGTAGCTCTGGAAAATAAAGCCCAGATATGCCTGCCGAAATTTTGCCAGTTCATTTTCGTTCATCGCGCTGATTTCGTGCCGCCCGATGTAAACTGCGCCTTTGGTAGGCTTTTCCAAGCCGGCTAACTGGTTCAAAAGCGTGGACTTACCACTGCCCGAAGGGCCAACAATACAGCAAACCTCCCCTGTTCCGATTTCCAGATTGATGTCATTCAGTGCGATAACGCGCTCTTTTCCCACGCGGTACACCTTGCGCAGATGCTCCACTCTGATAATAGGAGCCATGGCCTCACCTCATTCTTGTATTTTTACAGGCCTGAACAGCCCAAAAGGATCAAAAAATTCCGATCATCGGTGCAATCCAGCCGCTGTTTGCTGATTTGAACACCCAATAGTACAGCACCGCCAGCACTTCGCGCAGATAGCACGGCATAATGGCCGTGGGCGGAATTCCCGCCGGCTGTGCGTCCATATCCAAAAAGCCTGCCATCCCGGCATATTTTCCGGCCCGGTAACAGTGGAATGCGTTTGTCACAAACACCATCGGTTCCTTCGGGCCAATGCCATGCTCTTTCAGCAGCCGCTTTGCAAACAAAAAGTTTTCTTCCGTTGACGTGCTCTTGTCTTCCTCAATAATCTGCTCAGCCGGGATTCCGCGCTCCACCAGATAGCGTTTCATGGCAGCTGCTTCCGGAATCGTTTCTCCCGGTCCCTGACCGCCGGTAACCACCACTACTGCATTTGGATTTTGCTGCCACCACTCCCATGCGGTATCCAGCCGATACTGCAGCAATCGGCTGACGCGATCGCCCCGCAGCCCTGCACCCAGCACAATAACCGCCTTCTCATTGCCGTCCGGCCGATCCGCATAGCCGCTCACGGCCACAAATCCCAGCAGCACTGCATACACTGCGCAGCCGCAGAAAAACAAAATCTTGAGTGCCCGTCCAACGCCAAAGGAGCAAAACGCATCAATCTTTCTATGGAAGATTGCATAAATCCACAGCGCTGCGGTAATCAGATAAATCAGGATCGGTCCCAGATTTAAACTGGAATTTTTTGCCCGGTAAATACTGTCAAATAAAAAAAAGACGGCCAGTGCCCAAACAATTATATTCTTCAACGTTTTCTCCCCGTGTTTTTTATCTTTTTGTGACCGGCGCCAATTAAGGAACGCTGCATCTATTTTCCATTTTCTGCGCAGATGTCACACCGTATAAACGAATCAGCCCGCTCACATATTTCAAAATCCAAAAATGTTTTTGCACAAACTGCACATTCTTTTGTCGTTTTCTGAGAGCACTGTTTATTTTACATTATATATTTCAGCCATTATACCGCGTTCCAACGAAAATGTTAACCCTCTTAAGGGATGATTGACCACCCCTAATTGTTAAAAAAAACACAATCGTCTATTTTTTCGGTATCATTTGTACTTGTGAAAATCAAAACATCATGTATAATATAAAATTGGTTTAATCGGTCAAGCCTTTTAAATAGCTTACGCTGAAAATCAGTATACAAGGAGGAGCTATTCCTATGCGCAAAACAAAAATTATCTGTACCTTAGGTCCCTCTACCGATAAGGGCAATGTCCTGCGTGACATGGTTCTGGCCGGCATGAACGTGGCCCGTTTCAACTTTTCTCATGCAGATCATTCCGAGCATCTTGCTCGCCTGAAGAAACTGCGTTCCGTCTGCAAGGAACTGAAGACCCCTGTAGCTGCTCTGCTGGATACCAAGGGTCCCGAAATTCGTCTGGGCACCTTTGAGGGCGGCAGCGCTCAGCTGGTGACCGGCCAGACCTTCACCCTGACCACCCGCGATGACGTGGTAGGCAATTCCGAAATCTGCTCTATCAGCTACAAGGAGCTGCCCGGCGACGTGGAAATCGGTTCCACCATTCTGCTGGACGACGGCCTGATCAGCCTGCGTGTTGAGAAGCTGGAAGACACCGAGATCGTATGCCGCGTTGAAAACGACGGCCTGATCAAGAACACCAAGGGCGTTAACGTTCCCGATGTGTCCCTGACCATGCCCTATATGAGCCCGCGTGACCGTGACGATATTCTGTTCGGTATTGAGAACGGCTTCGACTTCATCGCTGCCAGCTTTGTTCGCAGCGCTGAGGACATCATGGAGATCCGTCGTCTGCTGGACGCCAACAACTCCAACATCCGCATCATCGCCAAGATTGAGAACCGCGAAGGCGTAGACAATATCAGCGAGATCCTGTCTGTTGCCGACGGCGTCATGGTTGCCCGCGGCGACCTGGGCGTTGAGATCGACTTTGCTCAGATCCCCATGATCCAGAAGGACATCATCCGTCAGAGCTACACCAGCGGCAAGCCCATCGTAACCGCTACCCAGATGCTGGAGAGCATGATCAATCATCCCCGTCCCACCCGCGCTGAAACCACCGACGTGGCCAACGCTATCTATGACGGCACCAGCGCTATCATGCTGAGCGGCGAAACTGCTGCCGGCAAGTACCCTGTAGAGGCTGTTCGCACCATGGCTTCCATCGCCGAGTGCACCGAGTCTGACATTCACTACCAGAAGTGGCTGCGCCGCATTCCCAACGACTGCCGCATGAACATTGCCGATGCTACCGCTCATGCTGCCTGCACCACCGCTCGTGACACCCGCGCTAACGCCATCGTTACCGTGAGCGCCAGCGGTAAGACTGCTCGCCTCATCAGCAAGTACCGTCCTGAGACTCCCATCATTGCCTGCGTAATGAATGAGGAAGTTCAGCGTCAGCTGTGCATCTCCTGGGGCGTTACCCCCATCCTGATCCCCTTCGTTCAGAGCACCGATGAGCTGATCAGCCACGCTGTGGATGCAGCTCAGGCTGCCGGCTGCGTAGCTCCCGGCGATCTGGTTGTTGTGACCGCCGGTGTGCCTGTGGGCGTTGCCGGTACCACCAACATGATCAAGGCTCACCTGGTAGGCGATGCTCTGCTGGCTGCTGTAGGCGTAGGCGAGCAGACCGCTACCGGCCCTCTGTGCGTCTGCCGCACCATGGAAGAGGTTCACTCCAAGTTCAAGCCCGGTGATGTGCTGGTTGTTCCCTACACCACCAACGAAATGCTGGACATCTTCCGCGATGCCGCCGCTGTTATCAGCGAGGAATCCGGTCTGAACAGCCATGCTGCTATCGTGGGCCTGACCCTGAACAAGCCTGTAATCGTAGGCGCCAACGGTGCTACCCGCCGCCTGTCCGACGGTCAGATGGTTACCATTGACTGCGGCCGCGGCATTGTTCAGAACATTCCCATGTAATTTTGCAGCCACTGATTTTTCTGGAAAGGACGAGCAAGCATGGAACATTTAGAGCGCATCGCCAGTTTTTCGGTAGATCATAATACTCTGCGTCCCGGACTGTATCTGTCCCGTCAGGACGGAGATGTTCTGACCTGGGATCTTCGCATGAAGACCCCCAACGCAGGTGACTATTTGAGCACCGGTTCGATGCACGCACTGGAGCACCTGCTGGCCACCTATCTGCGAAACAGTGATCAGCAGGAACACGTGGTATACGTTGGTCCTATGGGCTGCCGTACCGGTTTTTATGTGCTGACGCAGGGTCTTACCCCTGCGCAGGTGTTGGATTTGGTGCGCTGGGGGCTTGAAAAAGCCGCCGGCCACACCGGTGCTATTCCCGGTGCCAGTGCCAAAGAATGCGGTAACTACCGTGACATGGACCCGGAGGCCGCCCGCAGCGAAGCCCGCGCTATGCTGGCTGTGCTGGAAAACTTAACTGCTGACGATCTGCATTATTCCGCCTGACTGATTTAGGGCGGTAATATCAATCCGCCCTTTTGAAGCCGGCGCTCCCGTTTTTGGGACGCCGGCTTTTTGCAGGCGATTTTTCTCAAATCTGTCTTTGGGCCACCGTTTTTCGCTTCTTCGCTGTTTTTTCTCAGATTTTATATTTTTTGCTTTGCGCTGGGAATTTTTTGTCGCAATCTGCGTACAGACAGTTCCAAACGTGGTATAATGAAATGAAATCTGTTAATTTTCCGGAGGTGGTCCACATGTCAAAGCATGCAGCCGGTGCCCAACTTGGCGGCACTCTGATTTCTGCACAGGTTGTAGAACAACTGCTGCAGGAGCTGCGCGGCGGATGCTATGCCCGATGCGACCGTTTGCCCGCTGAAGTGGAGTTGGCTGCACGGATGCAGGTAAGCCGCACGGTTGTGCGCGATGCTTTAAGCGAACTGGAGCGCGAGGGCTACATCGAGCGTGTGCGCGGTATCGGCACTGTGGTAAATCGCAACAATCTGTTTGTCAAAAACCGTCTGGATCAAAAGCTGGAATACAATGCCATTATCCGGGATGCTGGATGTGTCCCCCATGTGGACAAGGTCATTGTGGAAGTTCTGCCCGCCGAGGCGGAGCTGGCACAGTCGCTGCAAATTGCGCCCGGTGAGGACGTTCTTATGATCTGCAAGCGGGTAAAAGCGGATGACACTCCTGTGATCTACTCGGTGGATCATCTGCCTGCTTCCCTGTTTACACAGGAGCAGCTTACGCACCTGGATTTTTCCAAGCCGGTCTTTGATCTTCTGGAAGAAAACTGTGATCAGTCTGTTTCCAGTGTAACCACCCGCATCCGTGCCAGTGCCGGCACCACCGGTATCCGCGCTATGATGCACCTGGCCTCAAACGAGGCACTTATTCTGCTAGACGAAGTGAGCTACACCCAGCTTTGCCGCCCGGTAATCCGCTCACAGTCTTATTATACAAACTTCTTCGATTTTTCCATTCTACGCAAAAAATTCTGATTTCGGAGGTTGTTCCCATGCGTCATCTTATCGACCCGCTGGATCTTACCCGGCAGGAAACCGAACAGCTGATGGACCTGGCCGATCGCATGATCGCCGATCCCGTGGCCTACCAGGATGTGTGCGCTCACAAAAAGATCGCCACCCTGTTCTATGAGCCCAGCACCCGCACCCGTCTGTCCTTTGAAGCAGCCATGATGAACCTGGGCGGAAAAGCTCTGGGTTTCTCCAGCGCACAGTCGTCCTCTGCCAGCAAAGGCGAGAGCGTGGCCGACACTGTACGTGTGGTCAGCGGCTATGCCGACATCATTGCCATGCGTCATCCCAAAGAGGGTGCCCCGCTGCGTGCTTCGCAGTACTCCTATGTTCCGGTAATCAATGCCGGTGATGGCGGTCACAGCCATCCCACCCAAACCCTGGCCGATATGCTGACCATCCGCCGCCACAAGGGCCGGCTGGACAACCTGACCATTGGTCTGTGCGGCGACCTGAAATTCGGCCGCACCGTACACTCTCTGATTAAGAGCCTGTGCCGCTACTCCAACGTGCGTTTTGTTCTGATCAGCCCCGATGAACTGCGTCTGCCGGACTATATGTTCACCGACGTCATGGACCCGCAGGGTGCTACATACGTGGAAGAGCGCAGCCTGGAAAAGGCTCTGCCTCAGCTGGATGTGCTGTACATGACCCGCGTTCAGAAGGAGCGCTTCTTCAACGAAGAGGACTATGTTCGCCTGAAGGACAGCTACATTCTGACTGCCGACAAACTGGCTCTGGCTGGCCCGGACTGCATTGTGCTGCATCCCCTGCCCCGCGTCAATGAGATCGAACTGGCTGTGGACGATGATCCCCGCGCCTGCTACTTTGAACAGACCCGCAACGGTATGTATATGCGGCAGGCCCTGATCATGACTCTGCTGGGTCTGCCCGACCCCAAGGCTGCAAAGGAGGACTGAACAATGCTGAACATTGATTCGATTCAGAACGGTATCGTTATCGACCACATCACCGCCGGCACCGGCATGGACCTGTACCAGCTGCTGAATCTGGACAAGCTGGATTGCAGTATTGCAGTGATCCGCAACGCCCGCAGCGGCAAAAACGGCAAAAAGGACATCATCAAGATCGAGGGCACTGACCTGAATCTTAATCTGGATGTGCTGGGCTATCTGGACCCCACCATCACCGTAAACGTCATTCGGGACGGCAAAATCTCTGAAAAGAAGCGTCCCGAGCGTCCTCAGCGTCTGGTCAATGTGGTTAAGTGCCACAATCCCCGCTGCATCACCAGCATTGAAAGCGAAATTGACCACATCTTTGAGCTGACCCCTACCGGAAAATACCGCTGCATCTACTGCGAAGAAGAATTGCAGGTTAAAACTCACTGATTTGTCAAGGCATTAAAAAATCCCATGTCGGCAGCCTCTTTTTGAGGTCCCGGCATGGGATTTTCTTTTATCATGGCACCAGCGCCGGTTCATTCTCCTGCACCGTTTGCGCGCATTGCGGACACAGGACCACCTGGCCCTGCTGTACCATTGCCATGAAGCTGTTGCCCGGCTGGGCTTCGCCGCTGGCAATTTTATCCGCAAACGCCTGCTCCACTGCCCGACTGACACGCCTGCGCAGTTCCCGTGCACCATAGGGCGAGCGGGATTGGGCTGCTAGCACCGCCGGGAGCTGCCGATCATGGCGCAGCTGATAACCGTTTTTCTCCGCTCTGCCTTCCAGCTCCTGAAGCAGATGCTCTGCAATCGCTGTCAGCTCTGCCTCTTCCAGCGGATGGAACACCACTACCTCATCCATGCGGCCCAGCAGCTCCGGTCTGAAATAACGTTTTGCTTCACTCAGGGCCTGCTGCTTTTGTTCTTCAAAGGCATCCTGTCCCCCGCCAAATCCCATGGGCCCGGTCTGCCCCGCCAAATAACGTGCTCCCAGATTGCTGGTGAGCAGTATAATCGTGTTGCGAAAATCCGCCCGACGCCCCAGCGAATCGGTAAGAGCCCCATCCTCGAGAATTTGTAGTAGGATATTCTGCACATCTTCATGTGCTTTTTCAATCTCATCAAACAGGACCACACTATATGGCCTGCGACGCACAGCTTCGGTAAGCTGACCGCCTTCGTCGTGTCCCACATAGCCCGGAGGGGCACCAATCAGCCGCGCCACCGTATGCGGTTCCATATATTCACTCATATCAAAGCGCAGCAGCGCCTTGTCACTGCCAAACCAGCTCTCGGCCAGGGCACGAGCAAGCTGTGTCTTTCCCACGCCGGTGGGACCCAGGAACAGCATTGCCCCCATCGGCCGGGCTGCATCTCTTAACCCGGTGCGGCTGCGCCGTACTGCCCCTGCCACCGCCTCCACGGCCTGTTTTTGTCCAACAACGCTCCGTCCCAGGCGATCTTCCAGCTGTGCCAGACGCATACGCTGTGCCTCACTGATGCGGCACACCGGCACTCCGCTTGCCCGCGACACCACCTGTGCCACGTCCTGCGGGGTCAGAGGTTCGCGGCTGCTGCCGTTCTGCTGCACCCTTCGGGCAGCTGCGGCTTCGTCCAGCAGATCAATGGCCTTATCCGGCAAAAAACGTCCCGGCAGATATCGCACCGACAGCTCCACTGCCGCCCGAATGGCATCTTCCGGAATCGTTACTTCGTGGTAACTTTCATATCGCGGCGCAATGCCTTTTAAAATTTTCACCGCATCTTCCGGTGACGGCTCTTCCACTGTAACCTGTCCGAACCGCCGGGCCAACGCCATATCCTTTTGAATGCATCTGCGATACTCCTCCTGCGTTGTGGCTCCAATCAGGCGGATTTCTCCTCTGGCCAGCACCGGTTTAAGCAGATTGGCTGCATCAATCGCACCCTCTGCCGCACCTGCGTTTACAATCGTGTGCAGCTCATCGATGAACAAAATTGTATCCTGCTCGCGGTACAACTCCTCCAGAAGATTTTTAAAGCGTTCTTCAAAATCGCCGCGGTACTTTGTACCTGCCACCAGACTGCCCATATCCAGACTCAGCAGACGTTTTCCGCGCAGCGGCAGCGGAACCTGATCCTGTACAATCCGCTGGGCCAAGGCTTCAATCAGCGCCGTTTTTCCCACACCCGGTTCCCCCACAAGACAGGGGTTATTCTTCTGCCGACGGCATAAAATCTGCTCAATGCGCTCCAGTTCTTCCTCCCGGCACAGCACAGGGTCCAGCTGTCCTTCCTGCGCCATACGGGTCAGATCGCGGCCATAGCGGTCACTGCAGCGATTTCCGCGGGTACTGGCCGACGGGCGCGGAGCAAATGGCAGCACCATCTGCCCCGACAAGCGCCGACACTCCTGTGCCGCATCGGGCAATTCAAGGCCCATCTGTACCATCCACCGACTTGCCGTGCACTGACTGTCTTCCAGCATGGCGCAAAGCAAGTGCTCTACCTTTGCCTGTTTCTGCCGGGATGCCTGTGCACCAACCAGCGCAAACTGCATAGCCTTGTGAAGCTCCGGAGAAAGAGCATTATCTGAAAGATACAGCACAGTTCCTTTGGAGCGCATCTCCATTTTTTGCCGTACAGCCACCATCGTAACCTGCCTTGAATTTAAAAACAGCGAAGCCTGGCTGCCGCCCTGCTGCAAAATTGACAGCAGCAGATGGCCGGTATCTGCCTGCGATGCCCCCTGCTGGCCTGCAATACGCACAGCCTGACGAATCACCTTGGCGGCCTGCCTGGAAAAGCCCTTGTACAAGAACGATCCTCTCCCCTCCGGGCCCTGCATGGCCCCTTTACGTTCCCTGCCAGTATAGGCCAGATAAAGCCCTGGGTATTCATCCGGGAACTTCCTTTGATGATCTGCATATAAAAAAGCGGCCGATGAAAGATCTAATCTCTTTCATCGGCCGCTTTCTGTTTTATGAAACCCCGAATCAGGCGTTCTGTCCCATCTGTGCCAGTGCTTCACGCAGAGTTACCGCGATCTGGTCAGGGCAGCTGGTGTTGCGGGGACCGCAGTGAGTGCCCTCCAGACGTGCAATTACGTCCTGCGCCTTCATGCCGGTTACCAGCTGGCTGATGCCCTTCAGGTTGCCATTGCAGCCACCCACGATTTCGATTGCCTGAATTACGCCATCATCACTCAAAGTGACCTGGGTGGATCGGGAACAGGTTCCCTGATTTCTATGCTTGTAAGTAATCATAATAAACGCTCTCTTCCTTTTTACTTCTGCTTATATTTTTGTGCCAGCGTCCAAATACGCCGGATCTGCTCGTTTGCGGTGGTACAGGTACCCACCGGATTGGGATGCTTTGAGTGCATTCCGTGATAATCTGTGCCGCCGGTCACAATCAGCCCATACTGCTGTGCCATGCGATAAAGCTCTTCTTTATCTTCCGGCGTATTGCGGGGATGCTCGATCTCCACACCATCGATCAATCCTGCTTGTGCCAGCTCATGCGCCAGCGGCATGGAATGATAAACGCTGGGATGTGCCAGCACCACTACGCCGCGGCTGGCCCGTGCGGTCTTGAGCACATCGGCCACCGTTTCGTATTCCGGGTCATGCAGAATCGGGCCGGGCGCGGAACTTTTGCCAAACAGCCGTTTATAGGTATCCCCATAAATACTGTCTGCCTGTCCAATATCCATCAGCACCCGCATCAGAGTTGCCTTATACAGCACTCCCCCGCCGGCCTGTGCATAGTCCTGCGCATCCTGCACACGGAACTGCGGACAAAGCTGCTCCAGCTCCTGCGCACTCCGGGTACACACTGCATTGCGGCGATTTTCCATGGTCGTGCAGTGCTGCTCCAGCGCCGCACAGTCATCCGGCCAATAGCATAACAGGTGCACGCGCTGTCTGCGCTCAAAATCATATGCCGTGAGCTCTGTTGCAGGAATCAAGGTGACCCCCTGCTCCTGCGGATGCCGGTAGGCATATCGAACGCTCTTCATGCAATCATGATCCGAAATTGCCAGATATTCCAGACCTGCCCGGGCCGCCAGAAACGGAAGACGCTCAATCGGCGTGGAGCCATCGGAATAATTGGTGTGATTGTGCAAATCTCCAGCCATATCACTTTTCTCCTTCACTTGAAAGAATACGCCCGGTTGCCCAGGTCAGAAAATTTTCCCATCGTGTGTCCAGTTTTCGCCAAATGCCAAACATCGGCCGTTCCAGCAGATAATACAGCACCTTTGCAATCACCAGGCATATTCCAAATACGGCCAGCACACTCAGCACAGAACCCAGCAAAAACTGTCCGGCTGTGCGCTGATACAGCTCCAACGCACTGACCTTTTCCCATAAAATGCTCTCCAGCACGGTGCAGTCGGTCAGCAGGTAGACGCCAAAGCAGCTGCCCGCCACCCAGTTCACTGCCCGATTTTGGAATTTAAGATTCCTGCACATTATAAACAGCATGATGGCTGCCGCAAGGCAAAGCACACTGCTGCCGTTCACCGCATAATAGTTTGCCAATTCCAGCTTGTCCGGCTTTGTGTGCAGCAGCACCCGCAGAATAACCTGAACCAGAACATTCACGGCCAGCACTGCCATCGTGATGAATACCACTTTGCGCCGATTTTCCATCCAACGTGCCGGAAAGCGGTGCAAATACGCACCGATGACATACAGATACAAAAACCAGCCAAGCTGATCAACAAAAAAGCTGGAATGCGGCAGTACATTGGGGCAGAACGCGCAAACACCGGTAAGGCAGAACAGCAGCCGCAGAAAGCCTGCATGATCCAGATGCTCCAGCATTTCATTGATGAATGGGGACAAGATAGTAAGTACCAGAAACGGAGCAATAAACCAGCCCACGGTATTATAAGCAATGGGAAGAACAGCTGCTTTCCATGAACCCGCTGTAAGACCCCGACCTGCAAGCACCGCCAGAATATTGCCGAATACAGAGTACAGAGTAACCGTCCAGACCATGCGCAGCACCCGCTCTGTTTTGGCCGGTTTGCGGCTGAGGAAATATCCGGTTAGCAGTACAAAGCAGTTCACGCCTATTTTTCCGCCCGGAATCAGCAGTATATAGACGATTTGCGGCAGCGAAAAGCTGCTGTCCATCACCGCTCCGTTTCCTTTTACAATAAAATGGTGACTAATCACCATCAAACACGCCAGGATGCGCAGCAATTCAAAATTTGACTCCCGTTTCTTTTCCATACACGTTCCTATCCAGCTTTACCGGCTTCATTTTGCAATAAATGTCTAGTTTTGTATTATAGCATATTCTGAGCTGCATCTAAAGATGATTTCCTCTATTTTCCGCCGCTTCAGCTTTTTTGAAGAATCCCATCCTCTGTATAACAGCCGCTTTCCATTACGGCATTCAGATTTTGCAGAATACGCTGTGCATCCTGCGCATCTGCCAGAACAGTACGTCCGCCGCTCTGAATACACGGAATCAGCTGCACCCGGCTATTCTGCGGATCGGGGCCGGACAGCGTTACTTCCAACAAACCGGTATCTTCGGTTTCCATATTGAACCAGAAATTGCCCATGCTGTAAATTACCGGCACATCTCCGCGCCAGCCTGCTCCCTGCAAAATGTGCGTATGCGCCCCCACAATCAGATCCGCCCCGGCTTGGGCATACTGTGTCGCCAAATCTGTTTGAGCTGTTTCCAGCACGGTGCTTTCTTCTGTTCCCCAGTGCACATATACCACCACATAGTCGCTGTTTTCTTTTGCCTCGCGGATTGCCCGCAGAGTCAGTTCCGGATCATACGTGCGCAGAACACCGGGCACATTCTCCTCTGCCGCCGGGGTCATAATAAATTTTTCAGCGCGAGTGGCTGCCACATAGGCAATCTTCATGCCGCCCGCCACAAAATACTGGGCCTGCATGGCCTCCTGAATGTTCCGCCCTGCTCCCACGTACGGCACGCCTGCTTCTTTCAAGGTAGTCAATGTATCTTCAAAAGCGTCCGGGCCAAAATCATAGACGTGATTGTTGGCCAACCCTACCAGATCTGCCCCCAGCTCATGCCACATCTGTGCATGATCCGGGTCTGCCCGAAAAGTATACAATTTGCCCGGCAGCGGATTGCCCCGGCGAGAAAAGCAAAACTCGTTATTCAGCAACAGAATATCCGCCTTGTGCATACGCTCCAGCAGCTGCGGATCAAAACAATCCTGCACACCGTTTGTCGTAGCGTAATGCTTCATGTTGTACCAATCGTCTGCAAAATTCACATCTCCGCCGAAAGCCAGCGTTATCGGCCCTTTGCCGGGAAGAATATGCAGATTTTCCGGACATTCACCGTCTTTGCACTGATAGCGGGCATCCAATGTGGCCAGTGTACTGCCGCAGGCATCGTAAAACCAGCTATCCGAATAGCCCTCTCCCTGCTGCATCCTTGCACACAACGCATCACAAAGGCCCGGTTCCTGTGTTTCACACCACTGTAAAAAAGCTTCATCCAACGGCCGTTTGGCATTTGCTCTTGCCAGTTTTTGCGCTGCTGTCTGCCAGCTGGATTCCATCGGCTGCTTCACCGGTGCATCCGCTGTACGTCCCGCGCCCTGCTGTGAACACGCTGTCAGCAGCACAACCGCTGCCAGCACTGCTACATACAACTTCTTTTTGCCGCGCATTTTCAAGCCCCCTGTTCATCCTGTTTCTGCATTTCATTATACCATCCCGGGCCAGATTTTGACAAAATCTGTTTTCTTGTTTTTCTAAGTGCAGCAAACCGTTATAGGCCGAATATGCCACATGAAATCCCGGAAAACACCGCGTTTCTGCATCCCGCATTCCCGGGTACTGTCCGGGCTGGTCAAACTTGACAATTCATATAGCCTGCTGTACAATAATGAAGCATTCTTTTTGCGGGTTTAGCTCATCCGGTAGAGCGTCTGCTTCCCAAGCAGAAGGTGGCGAGTTCGAGCCTCGTAACCCGCTCCACACTTTGAACAGTCCGCGGGCCGGCCCCTACAAAAAGCCGGTCCGCGGACTTTTTGATGTTTTCATCACAGCAACGTTGTTTAAAAGGAGATCTGTTTCATGACCTATCGCCTGTGCACTCAAAGCGGCGATTCCATCGCCGTGCCGCAGCTGATTTTCACCAAGCTGGCCAGCACCGAAGGCAATTTTATCCGGGTGGCTTTGTATATTTTAGCCAGCGGCAGCACCTCTGCGCGGGATATTGCTCACGCACTGCGCCTGAAGAGTGTGCGGGAAGCCGAAAACGCTTTGCAATTCTGGGCCGGAGCCGGCTTACTGGAAGCAGAGCGCGGCAATGCTGCTCCGGCACCTGCGCCCACCCCTCTGCTGACGCAGGAGGAAATCAACCTGGCCTCACTGCGGGACCCCATGGTGGCCACGCTGACCAGCGAAGTGCAGAATTATCTGGGCAAAGCTTTGGGGCATCGGGATATGCAGCGGCTGGTGTCGCTGTATGTAAATGACGGATACCCGGTGGAGATGATTTTGCTGTGCTGTGCTTATGTGGCAGGTCAGGAAAGGCGCACCATAAACGCACTGGAACAGGAACTGCGCCGCTGGCGTGCTGCCGGTGTGGAAAGCGGAGTGGATGCAGAAAAGCACCTGAATCTGCTGGCTCTGCGCGAAAAGCGTCAGGCACGGGTGGCCGATCTGCTGAAACTGAAGCCGGAAGATTTACAGCTGACTGAACGGCGCATGATTGACCGCTGGTATGAACAGATGGGCTTTGATGACGAGATGGTGGAAGAAGCCCTTCTCCACGCAGATGGCAAAAACGATGTGCGCTATTTAAACGGTATTTTGAAGGGCTGGCACGGCAAGGGCTGGCGCACCTTGCAGGATGTGCGCGGCGGCGGTGTACTCACCGGAACCAACCTGCGCGTGGATCGCGCTACACCCAGCGGGAACGACTTTTTGCGGCGCAGTGCCCACCGGCCTTTGCGCCTGAAACAGGAGGATCGATAAGATGCACACACGCAGCGATTTGTTTGCAGAAGCACGCCGCCGGGTAGCCGGCAAGCGCCAGCGGGCAGTAACGCTGGCCCAGCAAACCCATGAAAAGGCTTTGGCGGCAATTCCGGAGCTGGCAGCTCTGGAAGAAGAGGCCCGCACCTGTGGTTTCCGTGCTGCCTGTCTGGGTGCACAGGGAGCCAGTCACGATGCAGTGGAAGCTGCCCTGCAAAAGGGCCGGGATGCCCGTGCAGCCCGCGATGCGCTTTTGCGGAAGAACGGCTATAATCCGGACACGCTGGAACCGCGGTATTCCTGCCCGCTGTGTAAAGACAGCGGCATTAAGGATGGCCGTGCCTGCCAGTGTGTGATTCGTCTTGCCCGGCAGCTGCGCCGGGAAGAACTTCTGGAGGGAAGTGCCCTTTCGCTTGCCAGTTTTGACAGTCTGAATGCCAATGTGTATCCCACCGACTTTGATCCCATTGCCGGAATGCCGGTACGTGAATACATGGCTGGGATTCTGGATTTTCTGCGTCAATATGCAGAAACCTTTGATCTTCGCAGCAGCAGTCTGCTGCTTTTCGGCAACGCAGGTCTGGGCAAAACACACGCTGCACTTGCCATTGCGGGCCGCGTACTGGACCGGGGCTATGATGTGATCTATGTCAGCGCACAGGATGTCTGTGTTCAGCTGGAGCGCGATCGTTTTGAAGATGACTGCACCCTGATGGATGCCATGCTGGAAGCAGATCTGCTGATTCTGGATGATCTGGGCACAGAGTCGCTGAGCAGCTACACCCTGAGCTGCCTGTACACACTGGTGAACACCCGCATGGGCCGCAGACTGCCCACCATTTACACCACCAACATCGTGGACAGCGCACTGCTTGAAAAGCGCTATACTGAGAAAATTGCCAGCCGACTGAGCGGCAGCTGTCAGCCGGTAGAATTTTTGGGCAACGATGTGCGTCAATTACAGGTACCGTAACTTTACCAAACAAAAGAGGCATGACCGCTGGGTCATGCCTCTTTTTAGGTTGTTATCCCCGCCCCAGCAATCGGCCCACAGTCGTTTTTTGTTCCTGCGTAACCGGCTCATCAAAGGAAATCTGTACAAAACGGTTGTCATAGCACAGCAAATATCTCTCCTGCGCTTCTCCATCCCGCTGCAGCTGCCACACCTGACGGGCCTTCCAGGGATCTGCCTGTACCTGCATCATGCCACTATCCGGCCGGATGCGCTGCCGATCACTGCTCAACAATGTATTACGGGTAAACTCATACAGAACCGGCCGCTTAACGTCTATGACCCGGTAGCTGATGGATGGCACCGTGCGATCCTCAGTCAGAGGCCACTGAAGATACTCTGTGTACTCCAGTAAAAAGGTACTGCTGCCCTCTGCCTGACTGGACCAGCGCAGATCATAGGTTCCGTACAGATCTTCCACTCTCAGCGGGATGGAATCCTGATAAACACTGCGCTCCCAGTCTCCCTCTTTATAGATTTCTGCCGGCTTGCGGTCTTTCAGGAACCCATGCTGCAGCAGCATAAAAGATATTCCCACAAGCAGCACTACATCTACAACGGTCACTACCAGGACGGACACTGTGCGATTTACCCCACGGGAAACCCCACGCTTCTTTAAAACAGCCTTGCATACGTTGCCGCTGACCATTACCACAAGTATAACTCCTATTGCAAACGCCTGGATTTTCCAGCCGGAGTGAGTACTTAAAAAGGCTGCCAGCAGGTTTAAGAACGACAGCACCGCCAGAATCCACGGAACAGAATGGGCTGTTTTCAGTTCACGGAAGTTGCCGTTTTGCGCATCCTGTACCGCATGATGATGCCAGATGTAGTAACTGGACAGTTCCCAGACTCTGGACACAATCAGGAGCAGCCACGCCGGCACCTGCGCCAGGAGAAGCGGGCTGGACAAAAATTTCAGCGGGTCATGCTGAAACTGTTGCCACAGCAAAAAGAACATCCACAGGCACAGCACCATCGCCACCAAATTGCCCTTTAAAACACCTTTTTTCATTGCGCGATGGATATTTTCCACCTGTGTAATCGGATCGGTTTCCATGGGCGGCGGGTTCTCCCGGTCATTACAAAAAACCTGCATCTGTCCCCAACTGCACACAAACTGCCAGCCATCCCGACTGCCGAAATCCGCCAGCATCTGCTGCGCCTGAGTGGGGCCCGGATCAAACTGAGAGGCATCGGCACAATAGGTCACCGAAAACTTCAGCGAGGTGGGCTGGATGCGCTGATATTTCCAGAAGATGCTGCCCATATCGGACAGCATCCAGCCCCTGGCAGCCATCTTTTCCAACTTGGCAATGATGCCGCCGCGATCGTACATGGCAAAACTGGAAAGGCTGTATCTGACATTCTTCATTGTATATTCTCCTCTCCCATCAGGCGGCAGTAATCCTCCGCCTGCGCACGGATGCGCTCGTACTCTTTGTGCAGCATCTGCTGACCCTTTGCCGTAAGCCGATAACTGCGGCGCCGCCCTTCCACTTTTGTTTCCTGAATCATCCCCTCTTCCAGAAATTGCTCCAGAAGATTGTACAGGGTACCGGACCCCACTGTTACTCTGCCATTGGTAAGCTGCGGAATAATATCCAGCAGTTCGATGCCGCAGCACTCTTTCTTCAGACACAGCAGCACGTAAAACATCTGCTCTGTCAGAGTTTTGAAACGCTCTCTGGCCATGCAGCGCCTCCTATTCTCGATTATCGAGTATTTTACGCCTTCAGTATAATCTCGAATATCGAGAATGTCAATATCAGGTTTTTCCCTGCTGCTGAAAAAGCCTTTATACTGTTTTTCACGTATCAAAAAAGCGCACAGCAACAGAGAGTTTCTCTGCGCTGTGCGCTTTTGCTTTAATGGTTTATCAATCAGGTATCCTGCAGCTCACCGCGGCTGGCAGCCTTCAGGTAAGCATTGATGAAGCCATCCAGATCGCCGTCCATGACAGCCTGCACATTGCCGCTTTCATAACCAGTACGGTGATCCTTTACCATGGTGTAGGGCATGAACACATAGCTGCGGATCTGGTGACCCCAGGCAATCTCTTTCTGAACGCCCTTGATATCGCTGACCTTGTCCAGATGCTCCTGCTCCTTGATCTGGTACAGCTTGGAAGCCAGCATCTTCATGGCAGTATCGCGGTTCTGGAACTGGCTGCGCTCAGTCTGGCAGCTGACCACAACACCGGTGGGCTTATGAATCAGACGCACCGCACTGGACGTCTTGTTAACGTGCTGACCGCCGGCGCCGCTGGAACGGTACACCTGCATTTCAATATCCTCCGGGCGGATATCCACCTGAATGCTGTCATCCAGTTCAGGCATAACTTCCAGAGAAGAGAAGCTGGTCTGACGACGGCTCTGAGCATCAAACGGAGAAACACGCACCAGACGATGCACGCCGTTTTCGCTTTTCAGCAGGCCATATGCGTTGGGGCCCTCCACCAGAATGGAAGCACTCTTCAGGCCGGCTTCATCGCCATCCTGATAATCCAATGTGCTGACCTTAAAGCCGTGGGCAACACCCCAGCGGTTGTACATACGGAACAGCATATCGGCCCAGTCCTGTGCCTCGGTTCCGCCGGTACCTGCGTGGAAGGTCAGAATTGCATTATTCTTGTCATATTCGCCGGACAACAGCGTAATCATCTGCAGCTCATCCACAGCGGTGGCAACTGCCTTCACAGCTTCTTCGCTTTCCGGAATCATTTCAGGGTCGTTTTCTTCTTCACACATCACCAGCATGGTCTCGGCGTCATCGTACAGGCCCTGCAGCTTGTTATAACGCTCCAGACGGCCGCGCAGGCTGCCCAGCTCATCAAACACCTTTTTGCTGGCTTCGGGGTCATCGTAAAAGCCGGGCATACTCATTTTGTGCTCCAGCTCTTCCACACGCTTTTTGCTGGCTTCAATGGCCAGAGCGTCACCCAGTTCCTTCACGCTCTCTTCCAGCTCACCCAGCTGCATTTTGAGTTCATCAATGGTGATCATAAATCAAAACCTTTCTCTCTAAAAACAAGGCTCAGGCAAACCAAACGTCCGCCGGGCCGCTAATTTACAAACATAATTAGTATATCTGATTTATTTGTTAAAGTAAAGGCTTTTACGTTTTGCTTTTTACCTTTATCTGCGCTATAATAGGGATATATCGCTGCTCGGCGGTACAGGCCGCCAATTTAATGAGCAAACGGAGGAACCAGATGTTCGATCATACCGGGCACAAATGTGCCTTTTGCAATAAACCCTTTGAACCCAACGATGATGTGGTAGTCTGCCCCGAATGCGGTGCACCTTATCACCGCAGCTGCTATCACGAAGCCGGCGAATGTGTATTTACCGATAAACACGGAACCGGCTTTGAGTGGCAGCCTGAGCCCGCACCTCAGGCACAGGATGTAACCTGCCCGAACTGCGGCGCTGCCACCCCGGCTGACTCTCGCTTCTGCAAGGAATGCGGTGCTGCGATTCCCGAAATTCAGGCACAGGCTCCGGCTTCTGCCGCAGAACAGCCCGGTTTCAACCAGGCTGCCTCCGGCATTTCCGGCGATGAACGGGAACGCTGGAACTGGCAAATGGGCTTTTTGGCCAGCCAGGTTGATGCCAACGAAGAGATGGACGGGATTCCCCTGCGTGACTGGGCCAACTTTGTGGGCCGCAGCGCTCCCTATTACCTCACCGCATTCAAGCAGCTGGCTATCACAGGCCGCAAAATTGCTTTTTCCTTCAGCGCGCTGGTGTTTGGCCCGTTCTATTATATGTTCCGCAAAATGTGGAAGTGGGGCTTTGTCTTTTTCGGTCTTGAGATGCTGCTGTCGGTTCCCAGCTTTCTGCTGATTCTTATTGCCAGCGGCAGTACCTTTACTGCTTCACTGTCTCCCAGTGTTGTGCAGTCTCTTGCAATGTCTGCTTCCATGGGCAATTTGATTCTGGCCGCTGTGCGTGCCCTGCTGGCAATTCCGCTTTATCGCAAGCACGCCAAAAAGCACCTGGATACCGCTTATGCACGGTTCACGGACCGCACACAGCGCAGTCAGGCTGTCAGCATGATGGGCGGTACCAGTATTCTTGCGCCCCTGGTGCTGATTCTGCTGCAGCTTGCCTGCGGCTTTCTGCTGGCCCAGCTGGCCGGCCCCAACATCATGAACGTATTGTACGAACTGTACGCCTGATCCCTGTATTTTTCGGCAGAGATGATCCTGCCGCGCGAATATAAAATTTTAGGAGGCTCCTTTTACCATGAAAGTGACAAAAGCTGTTATCCCCGCTGCCGGTCTTGGCACCCGTGTGCTGCCGGCAACTAAGGCTATGCCTAAAGAAATGCTGCCCATTGTGGACAAGCCGGCCATTCAGTATATCGTGGAAGAGGCCGTAAAGTCCGGCATCACCGATATTTTAATCATCCTTGGCCGCAACAAGGACATCATTGAAGATCACTTTGACCGCTGCCCTGAGCTGGAAACCGCTCTTTCCAAGCCCGGCAAAGAGCAGGCCCTGGCCGAATGCCTGGGCATTGCAGGTTTGGCCAACATCTTTTTTGTCCGCCAGAAGCAGACCTTGGGTCTGGGCCATGCCGTATCCATGGCAAAGCCCTTTACCGGCAATGATCCTTTTGTTGTTATGTACGGCGATGATGTGATCATGGGTGAAGATCCCTGTGCTGCCCAGCTGTGCCGCGCCTATGAAAAGTTCGGCCGTCCTGCTGTTGGCATCAAGGCTGTGCGCACCGAGGATATCCGCAAATATTGCAGCATGAAGCTGGAGCCTTTGCAGGACAACTACTACTTCGTGGACGACATGATCGAAAAGCCCGCACCCGGCCAGGAATTCAGCAACTTCAGCATTCTGGGCCGTGTATTGCTGACCCCTGAAATTTATGACATTCTGGAGCACACCAAGCCCGGTGCCGGCGGTGAAATCCAGTTGACCGATGCCATGGCGGAATTGGCCCGCAAGAGCGGTGTAACCGGTGTAGACTTCACCGGCAAGCGCTATGACATGGGCAACAAGCTGGGCGTTATGCAGGCTCAGGTGGAAACCGCTCTGCGTCATCCGGAAATTGGTCCCGAGTTCCGGGAGTATCTGCGCGAAATTGCCAAAACCCTGTAATGCAGTGTCTTTTTCAAAATTGCGCTGCGGCAGGATTTAGATAGGAATTTGGAAAAAGGGAGAAAATCGAATATGGATGCAAGCTATCAAATCGAACGGCTTCTGCAATTTGGTCAGAAGCACAACATGATCGAAGATCTGGATGTAATCGTGGCCCGCAACAATCTGCTGGACCTGTTCCGTCTGGATGCCCCCTACGAAGGCGCTGTTCCTGATGAAGAATTCCAGTATCCCACTGAGCTGCTGGAAGGTCTTCTGGATTTGGCTGCCGAACAAGGTCTGTTTGACAATGAAGTCAATCAGTATCGTGTAAACTTTGAAGCTCGCATCATGGGCTGTATGATGCCCGGTGCCGGTGAAGTAGCACGTGTCTTCCACGAACTCTACATGGCAGAAGGCGCAAAGGCTGCCACCGACTATTTCTACCATCTCTGCATCGATTCCAACTACATCCGCACCGCACAGATTGCCAAGAACATCAAGTGGAACACTTCAACTCAGTACGGCGATCTGGAGATCACCATCAACCTGACCAAGCCTGAAAAAGATCCCAAAACCATTGCGCTGGAGAAGCTGCAGCCGCAGGCCGGCTACCCCAAATGCATGCTCTGCAAGGACAATATCGGTTACGCAGGCCGTGTAAACTTCCCCGCCCGTCAGACGCACCGCATCGTTCCCCTGCAGCTGGGCGGTGAGCGCTGGTTCCTGCAGTACAGCCCCTACGTGTACTACAATGAGCACTGCATTGTGTTCTGCGAGGAACATCGCCCCATGGAGATGGATCGTATGACCCTGACCCGTCTGTTCGATTTCGTGCGTCAGTTCCCCCACTACACCTGCGGCAGCAATGCCAACCTGCCCATCGTCGGCGGCAGCATTCTCAGCCACACCCACTTCCAGGGTGGCTGCTACACCTTCCCCATGACGAAGGCTGAAATCAAGACTCCTGTTCGTCTGCCCAGCTGCCCCAATGTCACCGGTGGTATTCTGAACTGGCCCGTATCCGCTGTTCGCCTGATCAGTGAGGATGCTGAACAGCTGCTGGATGCCAGCACCGCTGTGATGAACGCCTGGAAGAATTACAGCGATGAGAGTGTGGATATTGTGGCTCACACCGGCGATACTCCTCATAACACCATCACGCCGATCCTGCACTACGAACAGGGCAAGGGCTACATCATGGACATCGCTCCCCGCAACAACCGCACCAGCGAAACCTATCCCGACGGCATTTTCCATCCCCACAAGGAATATCACAACATCAAGAAGGAAAACATCGGCCTGATTGAGGTTATGGGTCTTGCCATTCTGCCCGCCCGTCTGAAGACTCAGGGCGCCCAGATTGCCGATATCCTCTGCGGCAAGGCTGCTAACACCAGCCGCGAAGAGGGCAGCCCGCTGGCTGTGCACGCCGACTGGATTGATGCCCTGATCGCCAAGTACGGCACTGCTCTGAGTGCAGAACAGGCCCTGGATACCGTGAAGGAAGAAATCGGCATCGTCTTCAGCCACGTACTGGAAAATGCAGGTGTATTCAAGATGGATGAGGCCGGTCAGGCTGCATTCCAGCGTTTCCTGAAGAGTGCAGGCTTTGAATTGGTTTAATTTCCCTGCTATTTTTCAAAATGTTATTGACAAGCCTTGCGCTTGTTGATATAATAAATTGTCGCATCATGCGACGGTGGATTTTTTCCACAATCCTTACCCCGTTTAGGGGTCATATGTCCAAAAGGAGGTGCACAGAAAATGGCAAAATACGAGACCATGCTGATTACCAGTTCTGCTCTGGACGAGGAAGCTTCTACCGCTCTGGTTGGCAAGTTCAAGTCCATGATCGAGGAGAACGGTACTATCGATTCTGTTGACGAGTGGGGCAAGCGCCGTCTTGCCTACCCCATCAACGATGAGGTCGAAGGCGTCTACACTGTGATTCAGTTCACCAGCAATCCCGAGTTCCCTGCGGAGCTGGAGCGCGTGTACAAGATCACCGATGGCGTTCTGCGCTTTTTGACCCTGGCTGTGGAAGCATAAGGGAGGCCGCAACATGTTGAATGTGATTGTGATCATGGGCCGTTTGGTGGCTGACCCGGAACTGCGTACCACCCCTCAAGGTACCAGTGTTACCAGCTTCAGAGTAGCAGTTGACCGCAACTTTGCCCGTCAGGGTCAGGAGCGTCAGACTGATTTCTTTGATGTGGTTGCCTGGAGAGGGACTGCGGAGTTTGTGAGCAAGTATTTTCACAAGGGCAGCATGATTGCCGTTGAAGGTAGTATGCAGATGCGTAACTATCAGGATAAGAACGGCGTAAACCGTACTGCGTATGAGATCATCGCCAACAATGTGAGCTTCACTGGCTCAAAACAAGAGAGCGGTTCCGGCAACTATGCCCCCGCCCCGCAGCGTCAGGAATATTCTCGTCCCGTCGCTCCTGCTGCCCCCAGCTACTCTGCCGGCAGCAACGATGACTTTGCTGTCATCGACGACAACGAGGATCTTCCGTTCTAACGAATCGATTCTTACAAGGAGGTAACAAGCAATGGCTTTTGAACGTTCTGAAGGCCGTCCTCAGCGTCCCGGACGCCGCGGCCGTAGAAAGGTCTGCAGCTTCTGCGTAGACCGCATCGACACTATCGATTACAAGGACGTGCCCCGTCTGCGTAAGTACGTCAGCGAGCGCGCCAAGATCATTCCCCGCCGCGTCACCGGTACCTGCGCTTATCATCAGCGTCAGCTGACCGTGGCCATCAAGCGTGCTCGTCACGTTGCCCTGATGCCCTACGTGAGCGACTGATCTTTCGATCTGATGCACAATATCCCCTGTCTTTCGGGACAGGGGATATTTTTTATGTCTTTCCTTTCTGGCAGCACAAAAAACAGCCTGTGCAAAAGCCATGTACTTATAAGGCAGTATTTTAAAACTTGATAATCACAGGCATTGCAAGGTTGATTAGGCGCTATTCGAAAGGATAGTGCCTTTTTCTATATGCAATCGACATATTCGTTTTATGAAATATTATCCGTTATTATAGTGATACAAAAAAGTTGATGAACATACTGAGAGTATGTTTAATCAGCTTGTAAAA
>RCNH01000092.1_pt1 | contig 47589 bp, 39 predicted proteins | sample 2041161 | NCBI WGS metagenome assembly RCNH01 (sample SAMN09708215, study PRJNA481090) | Feces metagenome, whole genome shotgun sequencing project. | biome: feces | host: Leptonychotes weddellii | place: Antarctica: Sion Island | collected 2010-03-01 | reverse complement strand
CAACCGCTATTTCCAAAAGAACTATTCCCAGCACAACCGCAATTCTTCAAAATAAAATTGGGCTATTTACGAGGATTTTGATATATTTGTTTTTCGGAATACAAACATCTTGATTTATAAATGAACAGACTAACCTATGCCTTGGCACTTCTGACTGCCATCGTTTTTACTTCATGCCGGTCTTCTTCGATGAAGATTTCGGGACGTTTTGCCGGTACCGAGTTGCAAAAAGTCTATCTCGAAAAGGTAACACCCCTGTCCCAGACCCTGATCGATTCGGCCGTACTCGATTGTGAGGGCAACTACTCCATGAAAATCGGACAAGCCCCCCAGACCCCGTCGCTTTACAATCTGGTCTGCAACACGGAGCGCATTCCGCTTCTGATCGGTCGCGGAGACAACCTGAAGGTTTGCGCCGTGGGCAACATCCTGCGCAACTATACGGTCGAAAATTCCGAGGAATCGGAACTTCTGCGCCGTTTCTACCAGCCGTTCATCATCGGAGCGCAGAACCTGCGCAAAATCGCCACGCAATACGGCGAAGAGCATCTGAGCGTCGAGGCACACAAAGCACTGGGCAAGGAATACACCGCCGAATACTACCGCATCCGCCGCGAGCAGTTGCGTTTCATCATCGCCAACAAGGGCACGCTGGCAGCCGTTTATGCACTGAACCAGCGTCTGCCGGGAGACCGCTTTCTGGTCAATGGCGACAACGATGTGATCTACTACCGCGAGGTGGCCGATGCCTTGCAGGAGAAATACCCCGAATCGCCCTACCTGCAATCGCTGCGTGGCGAGATCGAGCGTATGGATGCCCGTCTGAACCTCCAGTCGCGCATCTCGGAGGCAGGATTCCCCGATCTGGAACTCAACGACATCTTCGGCAAGAAGGTCACTCTCTCGTCGCTCAAGGGCAAGGTCATCCTGCTCGACTTCTGGTCGGCCGAACTCGGCTCAAGCAACGTGCTGAACAACGAACTGAAGGAAATCTATCAGAAATACCATACGGCAGCCACCCCGTTTGAGGTCTATCAGGTGGCGATCGACACCAAGAAAGCACTCTGGATCAGTGCCGTGCAGGATCAGCAACTGCCATGGATCTCGGTGAGCGATCTTCAGGGTACACGCTCGTCGGCCATGGGCATCTACAACGTCCGCAGTCTTCCCGCCAACTTCCTGATCAACAAGGAGGGCGACGTGGTCGGCAAAAACCTCTACGGCAGAAGCCTCGACGAACGCCTCAAGGAACTGACCCGATAATTCCGCGCCATGACCGTTTACTTTGCATCGGACGTACACCTCGGATCGGCGGTTTCGGACTCACAGCGTGAGGTCGAACGCCGTTTTGTCGCGTGGCTCGACCGCGTGGGCGGAGATGCCGATGTGATCGTGCTCGACGGCGACATCTTCGACTTCTGGTTCGAATACCGCCGCGTCGTACCCAAGGGTTTTGTCCGCACGCTCGGAAAACTCGCCTCGCTGACCGACCGCGGTGTGCGCATCCTCTTCTTTACGGGCAACCACGACATGTGGATCCGCGACTACCTCCACACGGAGTGCGGCGTGGAGATCCATACCGCGCCGTGCGTGCTTTCGTTCGACGGGACGAACGTCTTTGTCGCCCACGGCGACAACATGAACATCGACGGCAAGCCCATGCTCAAATTCATGAACACGGTATTCCGCTCGTCGTGGCTTCGTTTTTTGTTCTCGTGGCTGGTTCATCCCGACCTTGCGATGCGCTTCGGACGCTGGTGGAGCAACTCCTCGCGCCGAAAACACGACCGCCGCTCGAACGATCCCCACAGCAACCGCCATCACGAATACGGCGAAAAATCGACCGAACCCCTGATCCGCTACGCCCGCGACTACCGCGATGCACACCCCCAAGAGAAGATCGACCACTATGTCTTCGGTCACATGCACTGCCCGCGCGATTACCGCGAGGAGGGGCTTCATGTGGTGCACCTCGGCTGCTGGGCTCAAAAGGAAAGTTATGCCGTCCTCGATTCAAAGGGCGATCTGACTCTGAAATAAGCCAATTACCATGCAACAATATCTTGATCTTTTAAAACGCATCACCACGGAAGGTGTCGTTCGCGGCGACCGCACGGGTACGGGCACGAAGAGCGTCTTCGGTCATCAGATGCGTTTCAACCTTCAGGACGGATTCCCGCTGCTGACCACCAAGAAAGTCTTTTTGAAAGGCATCATCCACGAACTGCTGTGGTTTCTGAAGGGTGACACGAACATCCGCTATCTGGTCGAAAACGGCGTGCATATCTGGGATAACGATGCCTACCGCTTCTATACGGAGCGTTGCACGAAGGAGGGTATTATGCCCGTTTCGCGCGACGAATTTCTGGATCGGGCGGGATCGGAAAGTCCCATGGAGGGCTACCGCTACGGCGACCTGAACCACGTTTACGGCTACCAGTGGCGTTCGTGGCCTGCGGGTGACGGCCGCGTGATCGACCAGATCCGGCAGGCGGCGGATCTGATCCGCCACAACCCCGAATCGCGCCGCATCATCGTTTCGGCATGGAACGTGGCGGATGTGGGCGAGATGGCACTCCCCCCGTGCCATGTGCTGTTCCAGTTCTATGTGGCGGAGGGGCGACTCTCGTGTATGCTCTATCAGCGCAGTTGCGATACCTTTTTGGGCGTACCGTTCAACATTGCATCGTATGCGCTTCTTACGATGATGATGGCACAGGTATGCGACCTCAAGCCCGGCGATTTTGTCCATACGCTCGGCGACACGCACCTCTATCTGAATCACATGGAGCAGGTCAAGGAGCAACTCTCGCGTACGCCCCGCCCCTTACCCACCATGCACCTCAACCCCGCCCGCAAGTCGATTTTCGACTTTACGTATGACGATTTCCGCATGGAGGGATACGATCCCTACCCTGCAATCAAAGCACCTATGTCCTTCTAAAAACCAAACTAACGCTATGCTCTCCATCATTGTCGCCGTAGCCGAAAACGGCGTGATCGGCAACCGGAACGCGCTGATCTGGCACATTTCCGAGGATCTCAAAAACTTCAAACGCCTCACGTCGGGCCACCCTGTCATCATGGGGCGCAAGACCTTCGAGTCGCTGGGTCGCCCCCTGCCGAAACGCACCAATGTGGTCATCACGCGCCAAACGGATCTCAAGATAGAGGGTTGCACGATGGTACACTCCCTCGAAGAAGCCCTTGCCCTTTTCCCCGAAGAGGAGGAGGTATTCGTGATCGGCGGTGCACAGATCTACGCCGAAGCACTGCCCCTTGCGGATCGTTTTTATCTGACGCGCGTCGAACATCCCTACGAGGGAGATACCCGCTTTCCCGAATGGAACACGGACGAGTGGCGTCTGCTCCATTCCGAAGCGTTCCCCTCAGGCGAAAAATACCCCTATCCGTTTGCATTCGAGGAGTACGAACGCAAATAATCCTTCCGAACAGGTACAAATCCTTTCCATGAGGGGTCTTTCCACAGACTGAAGCAGTCTTGCGGGAAGACCCCTCCCCATATTTAGGTATTTATACCACCCTTTGCCCCACGTTATATCCGTACCTTTGCAACGAAGAAAGGATCAAAGAGCACTATGGGAAAATATTTCGACATGCTAATGGAGGATGTACGTATGAAGGAGGGACTGCATGCCTGCATGAACTGCGGCATCTGCACGGGCGTCTGCCCCGCGGCCGAATTTTACGACTACGATCCGCGTCAGATTGTCTGCGCCGTGCAGACGCGCGACGACGAAACGATCGAACGGCTCCTGAAGAGCGACACCATCTGGTATTGCGGCGAGTGTATGTCATGCCGTCCGCGTTGCCCGCGCGGGAATGCACCGGGTTATGTGATTCAGGCACTGCGCACGCTGTCGCAACGCCTCGGATTTTTTGTCGAGAGCGAAAAGGGACGCCAACAACTGGCCTTGAAACGTACCGTCGGCGACAACATCCTCAAGACGGGTTACTGCATCGTCCCGAAAGTCATCACCCCCGAACTTCACCCCGAACAGGGTCCCGTCTGGCGTTGGATTTACGACAACGACGAAGAGGTGTTCGGCAAATTCTCCCCCTGCTACCGTAAGGAGGGTCAGGGTGCACTGCGTAAAATGGATCAGCAGTCGATGGACGAACTGCACCGCATCTTCGAAGTGAGCGGCGGACAGAAAATGTTCGACACGATCGAAAAATTCTCCGATCAAAAGGCACGCGAGATGGGTTATCCGAACGGTGCCGACGACAAATACATGACGGATGTCTTTACGACCAACAGCAACAACCACTATTAGCCATGAGAGGAAACAACTGGAAAGATTATCAGAAGCAGATCGCCGACGATCATTATTACTATGCACGCAGCTGCATCCGTCAGAATTTCTTCCCCGGCAGTGAGAAGGCCTTCCTCGACATCATGCACAACGACCTCGGCAAGGAGTTTTTGGACGATCCGCGCCACTCGTCCTGCACGGGTATTGGCTACCACTCGGATGTCGTACCCTTGGAGACCACGATGACGGTCGTGGCGCGTCAGTTTGCGCTGATGAACGAGGCGGGTTACGAGAATTTCACCACATCGTGCATCACCTCGTTCGGCATCTACACCGAGATTCTCTCGACATGGAACGAATTTCCCGAAACCGAGGAGCGCACGCGCGAGAACCTCTACAAAGCCACGGGACGCGAATTTGCCAAACCCCGGAGCATTGCCCACACGTCGGACGTGATGTATCACTTCCGCGACGAAATCGCCGCCAAAGCCAAACATCGCCTCGTGAACGTATCGACGGGCGAACCCCTGCGTGTGGTGGAACATATCGGATGCCACTACGCCAAGATTTTCCCCAAGGCGGGTGTCGGCGGATCGGAATTTCCCTATGTTCTGGCGGGCATGATCGAATCGTGGGGCGGCGAGTGCATCGACTATCCCGAACGCCGCCACTGCTGCGGTTTCGGCTTCCGCAACTACTTGGTGCAGGCCAACCGCGGTTATTCGATCGCCAACTCGCAGAAAAAACTCGAAAGCATGGCACCCTACAAACCCGATTTCATCGTGGCCAACTGTCCGGGCTGCACAATGTTCCTCGACAAATGGCAGTACGCCATCGCCGAGATGGAGGGAACGACCTACGGGCAGAACGGACAGGGCATTCCCGTCCTCACCTACGAAGAGATGGCGGGTCTGGTCTTGGGGTACGATCCGTGGGAATTGGGCATGCAGATGCATCAGGTCAATGTCGAACCCCTGCTCGACAAAATGGGTATCGAATATGATCCTTCGGCCAAATACTTGGGTCGCAAAGGCCGTTACATCGGCCAACCCGAATCGTCGGTGGTCAATGCCGGCTGTTCGAAAACGGTATATGACATCCGCGAATAATACTACGAAACGAATGAAACGAGTAATCATCATAGGAGGCGGCATTGCCGGCATGCAGTCTGCCCTCAAACTCAAACACCGCGGCATCGAACCGCTCATCATCGAAAAAGAGACGGAACTCGGCGGCAAACTCCGTGGCTGGTATGTGCTATTCCCGACCTTCACGCCCGCATCCGACGTGCTGAACGAACTGCGTAATCAGGTGCAGAAAGCAGGCATCGCCACACGCCTCAACTCCACGGTCGAAAGTTTCGACCGCAACCACGTCATCCTCAAAGGGGGCGAACGCCTCGATTGCGATGCCGTGATCCTCGCTTCGGGCTTCACGCTTTTCGATGCCCGCATCAAGGAGGAGTACGGCTACGGCCTTTACGACAATGTCTATACATCGGCCGACATCGAACGCATGCTGAACGAAGGCCGCGTGACGATGAAAAACGGCGAACGCCCCAAACGCATCGCCTTCCTGCACTGCGTCGGTTCGCGTGACGAGAAGGTGTGCCAGAAACACTGCTCGAAGGTGTGCTGCATCACGGGCGTGAAACAGGCCGTGGAACTCAAGCAGTTCTTTCCCGAAGCCGACGTCTTCAATTTCTATATGGACATCCGTATGTTCGGTCCGGGTTACGAAGAGATGTACCGCGAGGCGCAGATCCGCCACAACATCCACTTCGTGCGCGGTCGTATCTCGGAGGCGAGCCCCACGATCGACGGCCGCATCCAGATCAAGGCCGAGGACACACTGACGGGACGCCCCCTGCACATGAGTGTCGATATGCTGATTCTTCTGATCGGCATGCGTGCCAACGACGACAACGCCTCCTTTGCCCGATCGGCGGGACTGGAACGCGCCGAAAACGGATTTTTCGCCCCCAGAGACCAATTCTTGGGAAACGTGGAAAGCAACCGCGAGGGTATTTTCTACGCCGGCACGATCACCGCACCCAAGAACATCGGCGAATCGTTGAACGATGCCGCGGCCGTGGCCGACACCGTGGCGCAATACCTCGGAGCATAATGGCAGCGATTAATTTCGGATATACGATTTCCAAGCCGCGCGCCATCGACATCGACCGCAACAACCTGCGCAAGAGCGACGAGATTCTGCGCGAAATGCCCGAATTGCAGGCCTGCATCGGTTGCGGAGCCTGCACGGCGGTCTGCACGGCAGGATGCCTGACCGACTTCAACATCCGCCGCGTCCACACGCTGGTACGCCGCGGCGAATACAAAGGACTGTATGAGGAGCTGAACAAATGTATGCTGTGCGGCAAGTGCCGTCTGGTATGCCCGCGCGGCATCAACACCCGCGGTGTGATCATGCTCATCAAACGTAAACTGGGAGATTTCTGACATGACGTTCTACGCACCATTTTGCCTGCCTTTTCTCTTGGGCGCGACCTTCATGTTCGCCGCCCTCGTGTGGAAGTGGGGTCGCTGGCTGAAACGCCTCCCCCGCAAGGACAAACTCCTCATCCGTAAGGGGATCTTCTCGTCGGCTACCCTGCGAGCCATTCGTGAAGTCCTCCTCGAATCGCTCATCCACCGCAAGATCTGCCGCGTAAACCCGCTTTTGGGTTACATGCACATGTCGCTGGCGTTCGGATGGTTTTTGCTGATCGTTGTCGGTTGGATCGAGACCGTGTTCTATATGGGATTCAAGTGGGTACCCGTTCAGGGACACGTCTTCTTCAAATACTTCGCAACGGGCATCGAACATAATGCGGGATTCGAGTTCCTGATGGACTTCCTGTTGTTGATGGTGTTGTCGGGCGTTGCGCTGGCATGGGCAAAACGCTTCATGTCGCGTCGTATGGGTATGCGCCGCACCACCCGTCACGTGCCGGGCGACCGTCTGGCGTTGTCCGTGCTGTGGTTCATCTTCCCCGCGCGTCTGGTGGCGGAAAGTCTGATCTGCGCCCTGTATGGCGGTGGCGGATTCCTGACGGGAAGCCTCGGCGGAGTTTTCGCCATGGTGTTCCCGCGCGATGTGTTGATTTACCTCAACGAATCCTCGTGGTGGATCTATTCGTGGTGTCTGGGCTTGTTCTTCGTGGCACTGCCCTTCTCGCGCTACATGCACATCTTTACGGAGATTCCGCTGATCTTCTTACGCGCCTACCGCCTCAAATCCACCGAAAAGGTCTCGTCCTACGATCATTTCCAGATCGAAGCCTGCTCGCGTTGCGGTATCTGCATCGACCCTTGTCAGTTGCAGTCGGTCTTGGGCGTGAACGACGTGCAGTCGGTCTATTTCCTGCGCGACCGCCGCTACCACATGCTCACGCGCGAGGTGGCGGACAACTGTCTGATGTGCGGCCGTTGTGCGGAGCGTTGTCCCGTGGGCATTGATCTGAATACGCTGCGCTTAAATTCGCGCGACAAGATCCGCAACATGCCCGCCGACCGCCGTTACTCCTACCTCAACGGCATCGACCGCTCGTCGGGTACGGGCAAGGTCGGCTATTTTGCGGGTTGCATGACCCTGCTGACCCCGCGCATCCTCGATGCCATGAACCGCATCTTCACGGCTTCGGGCGACGAGGTATGGTGGGCGGACAAGGAGGGCGGCGTATGCTGCGGCCGACCGCTGAAACTGTCCGGCGAGACGGATGCCGCCCGCAAGATGATGGAGTACAACACGGATCTGTTCCGCAAACACGGCATCACCACGCTGGTAACCTCCTGTCCGATCTGTCTGAAGGTTTTCCGCGAGGATTACCGCTTGGAGGGCATCGAGGTGATCCACCATTCGGAATACATCCTGCGTCTGATCCGCACGGGCAAACTCCGCCTCGAACACGGATCTACGCCCTTCACCTATCACGACCCCTGCGAACTGGGTCGCGGATCGGGCATCTACGACGAGCCGCGCGAGGTGATTTCGGCCGTCGGCACACTGCTCGAACCCCGCGATACGCGCGAACACGCCCTTTGTTGCGGATCTTCGGTGGCGAATACCGCCATTTCGGATGCCCAGCAATTGAAAATCGCCCGCTCGGTCACCTCGGAATTGGAAGATACGGGTGCCGAAGTGATTGTCACCGCCTGCCCGCTGTGCAAAAAAGCCCTGAGTCGAGGTGCGACACACGAAGTGAAGGATTTGGCCGAAATTGTGGCCGAAGCCATGAAACAGAAATTTTCCTGAAAAATTTATTCCGCTGTGAATCAACACACTGAAAAACTTTTTTAAGAATTTTCCAAAATATATTTTGTCAATTAAAATATTTGTCTTATCTTTGCAGTGCATTTGAGAGACAGACCGCCTCATAACGAGGCACTGAAGATATATCGCGGGATGGAGCAGTTGGTAGCTCGTCGGGCTCATAACCCGAAGGCCGGAGGTTCGAGTCCTTCTCCCGCTACCTCAGACGAATCGTTTCAAACGGTTCGTCTTTTTTTGTGCCTGTCCGAAAATTTCGTATCTTTCGGTATAAAACCGCAACGCCTTATGATTCCGACCATCACCGAACTTGAGCAGTCGATTCTTCAATTCCTGTACAACCATCCCGACCGCCCTTACAGTGTCCCGGAGATGCTTCTTCCGCTGGCCAATCAGTTCAAACTCTCTTATGAAGAGTTGAAGGCGGAATACAACTTGCAGACCTCGCGTCACCGCTACATCTTCCACGACCGCATCCAAAAGGCGACGGGGCATCTTTTGTCGGTCCGTCTGATCGAACGTCCCCGCCGAGGTTATTACGTCATCTCTGCCGACGGACGTGTTCTGATCGAAGCCCCCACATTGGGATTCCCCGTGGCCTTGCAGTTGGAGTCCATCGGCGATTTTCTGCAAACGCTGAAGCGGCAATCGGAGGAAGCCGTACCCCTTCCGCCCACCCGAAAACGCCGTCCGAAACGCATGATCGAGGAGTTGAAGGAGCAGTAAAAAAGCAAAACGCGCTTTGCCCCGTCCGAAATATTGACACCTAACAACCAACCCTATGATTCCGAAATATAACGAGATCCAACAACCTGCGCTCAAATTTCTGTCCGAGCACACCGATAAACCCTACCGTGCCAAGGATATGCTTTCTTCATTGGCGGAACACTTCAATCTTACCGAAGAGGAAGTGGCAGAAGAATACCCCACGCACAGCGCGCATCTTCTATGACCGCATTTATTGGGCATTAAGTTATCTTTTTCTCGCAAAATTGATTGAAAGACCGCGCCGAGCCTACTATGTCATCAGTGCCAAAGGTCAAGAATTAATCGCAGGACACACGGCTGCCGAGATCGAAAAATACGTGCAGCAAAAGGTCAGGGAGCAGGCACCCGCCCCCAAAAAGAAAGCCAAAGCCGAAATCGTTGCCCCCAAGGAAGAAACCTCCGAAACGCAAACCCCGCAGGATCGCCTCTACGACTCGTTCCTCAAGATCAAAAAGGAGCGTTTGGATGAGATTCTGCAAATTGCGCTGAACAAAGACCCGTATGACTTTGAGCGTATGGTCGTTCAGTTGTTGCAGAGTTTGGGTTATGGCGGTGAGGTGAAAAATTCGGGTACGGTCACCCAAAAATCCAACGACGGCGGAATCGACGGATTTATCAGGGAAGATATTTTGGGATTCAATCTGATTGCCATCCAAGCCAAACGCTACGCCCAAGACCATCACGTTTCCCGCGAAGAGGTGCAACGATTTGTCGGGGCTGTGGCCGTCACACCGTCCAAGAAGGGTGTCTTTATCACCACCTCGGATTTCACGAAAGGCGCACGCGATTATGTCGAAAGCCTGAACGGCAACCCCACGATCATTCTGATCAACGGCGAAGAACTTGCCGAATATGTCTATGACAGCGGGCTTGGGATGCAGACCGAAGAGGTCTTGACCATCAAGAAAATCGACCGCGATTTCTGGGATCTGGACTAATCCGTCCCGCAACACGCTGCTCCCCGCCCCGCAAGGCGGGGATTTTTCATGCCCGCCCCCACCCCCACACACAGGCACAAAAAAAAAGACTGTCCGAAAAGACAGCCTTTCAAAATATCTGCGAATCGAATCGGGAAATTACTCTCCGGGAACGATTGCCTCATTGGGGCAGACACCGGCGCAGGTACCGCACTCGATGCATGCTTCGGGATCAATTACATAAATGTCGCCAGCCGAGATAGCCTCTACGGGGCACTCACCGATGCATGTACCACATGCAACGCATGAATCAGTAATTTTGTAAGCCATTTTCTTAAAAATTTTAGTGTGTTGTGTTGTGTGTGTGTAATGTGGCGTGTGATGTGTGGTCACACGCCACAAAGATAAAAAACTATTTGATAATATCAAAACCTGTGTAAGGAATTAACACTTCGGGGATACGAATACCCTCTTCGCTCTGGTAGTTCTCCAACAGGGCGGCCACGATACGGGGCAGAGCCAGAGAAGAACCGTTCAACGTGTGTGCCAGATGGGTCTTCTTGTCATCGCCACGATAACGCAGTTTCAGACGGTTGGCCTGAAATGCCTCGAAGTTCGAAACGGACGACACCTCCAGCCAGCGTTTCTGAGCCTCGGAATAAACCTCAAAATCGTAGGTCAGAGCCGACGTAAAGGACATATCGCCACCGCACAAACGCAGAATACGATACGGCAGGCCGAGTGCCTTGACGATCGACTCCACGTGGGCAACCATTCCGTCCAGAGCCTCGTACGAAACCTCCGGCAGGCTCAACTGAACGAGTTCCACCTTGTCGAACTGGTGCAGACGGTTCAAACCGCGCACATCCTTGCCGTAAGAACCCGCCTCACGACGGAAACAGGGCGTGTAGGCGGTCATCTTCACGGGGAAATCCTCCTTCGAGAGGATCACGTCGCGGTAGATGTTCGTCACGGGAACTTCGGCCGTCGGAACGAGGTAGAAATTATCGACCGTGGCGTGGTACATCTGACCCTCTTTGTCGGGCAGCTGACCCGTACCGAAACCCGAAGCCTCATTGACCATCACGGGAGGTTCCACCTCCAGATAGCCGGCTTTGGTGTTGCAGTCGAGGAAGAAGTTGATCAGGGCGCGCTGCAAACGGGCACCCTTCCCCTTGTAAACGGGGAATCCCGCACCGGTCAGTTTGACACCCAGATCGAAGTCTATGATGTCGTATTTACGCGCCAACTCCCAGTGGGGCAGCGGATTTTCGGGCAGTTTGGTATAACTTTCGACGATCTTCACGACCAAGTTTTCGTTGGCGGTAAGACCTTCGGGAACGATTTCTGCGGGGAAGTTAGGCAGCAATACCAGATTCGACTGCAGTTCGTCCTGCACGGCGGTCGATTCGGCCTGCAAGCGCGACGAAGTCTCCTTGAGGGTCTGTACGAAGCGTTTGCGCTCCTCGGCCTCCTCTTTTTTACCCTGTCCCATCAAGGCACCGATCTCTTTGGCGGCACGGTTCTGGGTGGCGAGCGTCTCGTCAAGTTCAGTCTGAATTGCCTTGCGGCGGTCATCCAATGCGATTACTTTGTCGATAATCTCGGCGGCATCAAATCCTTTCTTTGCCAATTTACGGATGGCACCCTCGCGATCATCGCGAATTTGCTTGAGTGTAAGCATGGTATTATCTGTTTATGAGTTTTCCTGTTCTATAAATTGCAAATTTACAAAACAATTCATAAAATTATGTACTTTTGTGCAAAATTAAATTCCCAAGGTGAAATTCATCGAACTCTTAGCCCCCGCCCGTGATTACGAGTCGGCCGTTGCAGCGGTCGATTCGGGTGCCGACGCCCTCTACATCGGAGGTGCGCGTTTCGGTGCGCGACAGGCAGCGGGCAACGCAAACGACGAAATCCGCCGTGTGGCGGAATATGCCCACCGCTACGGTGTGAGGGTGCATTCGACCCTCAACACCCTGCTTTGGGACAGCGAGTTACGCGATGCCGAACGGCAGGCACGCGATCTGATCGACGCAGGAGTCGATGCCCTCATCATACAGGACATGGCTCTTCGGCGGATGAATCTTCCCGTCGAACTCCATGCCTCGACCCAAATGTCGAACATGACCGAGGAAGGGGCAAGGTTTTTGGGTGAGGTGGGTTTTGCCCGCGTCATTTTGGAGCGTTCGCTCTCTCTGGACGAAATCCGAAAAATCTGTGCCGCCACCCGTGCCGATGTCGAATGCTTCATCCACGGCGCAATCTGCGTGGGTTACAGCGGTCGTTGTTTCCTCTCGCGGTCAATTTCCGACCGCAGCGGCAACCGCGGAGCCTGCTCCCAACCCTGCCGTCTGAAGTGGGACCTGACCGATGCGCGCGGGACGAAAATCCTCCGTTCGCGTCACCTGCTTTCGGTGCGCGACATGAACCTGAGCCACCGTATCGGCGATCTGCTGGATGCGGGTGTCACCTCGTTCAAGATCGAGGGACGGCTGAAAGACACGGGCTATATCCGTAACGTGGTGGGTTACTACCGCGGGGTCATCGACCGCGAACTAAGCGCACGTCCCGACATGTGCCGCTCGTCGGTGGGCGAAAGCCGTCTGGATTTCACACCCGACCCCGCGAAGAGTTTCACCCGCGGATTTTCGGAGTATTTTCTCGACGGCAAACACGCGGGCGTGGCCTCGTTCGACACCCCGAAGGCGGTCGGCGAATACATCGGTCGTGTCACCCGCATCGGACACGGACGACATGCCGCCTTTCGTCTCGACACAACGCACGACCTTGCATCGGGTGACGGCATCTGCTTTGTGACCCGCGACGGATCGTTCGGCACATCGGTTAATGCCGTAGAGGACGGCTGGATCACCCCCAACCGCATGGACGGCATCGCCCCCGGCATGGATCTTTACCGCAATGCCGACCATCGCTTCAACCTGATGCTGGAGCGCAGCCGCACGCGGCGCACGATCCGCACCACGGCCGAAGTTGTGATCTCGGAACGACACATCTCCCTGAAATACACCGATTGCGAAGGATTCGAAGGCATATCGGAGCGTGATTTCACAACCGAACGCGCCAACAACCCCGAACGCAACGTGCAATCCGTCCGCATGCAGACCGCCAAGAGCGGCGACACGATTTTCCGCGTGGAAGAGGTTGCGGTGCAGGGCGGCGAACGGTTCGTACCCGCCTCGCTGTTGGGCGAGATGCGCCGCGAGGGACTCGAACGCCTGCTCGAAGCCCGCACCCGCCGCGAATTTGCGCACCGCATCACCCCCGAACAATCCGACGTGCGTTATCCGTGGCCGACGGTCACCTCCGACGAAAATGTCACGAACCACCTCGCCGCAGAGTTCTACCGCGATCACGGCGTGGAAAAGATCGAACCTCCGTTGGAACTTGCATCCTCGACGGAGGGCGAATGTGTGATGCGTTCGGCCTACTGCATACGCCGCGAAATCGGCGAGTGTCTGAAACAGAATCCCCGCCTTCGGGGCGACCTCTACATCGAACACGGCACGGCACGCTACCGACTTGATTTCGATTGCCGGAAGTGCGAGATGCGTCTGATCAAAGCAACGAAAAAATGACAAACAACGATATGAAAGAGTGTACACCTCAAAATCTCACCCCCGAATTTGGGGACTATGAACTCATCGACACGGGTAACTTCGAGAAATTGGAGCGTTTCGGACGATTCACGACACGCCGACCCGAACCGCAGGCCATCTGGCGGCCGACCCTCCCGGAAGAGGAGTGGCAACGCCGATCCGATGCGTCTTTTCTGAAGGATCAGCGCAGTGAAGAGCGCGGCGAGTGGCAACAAACGCCCTCGATGCCCGACCGGTGGGTCGTGCACTACGACTATAAGGAGATGCACCTGAGAATGCGCCTCGGACTTACGTCCTTCAAGCATGTGGGCATCTTCCCCGAACAGGCCGCCAACTGGAATTTCATCTACGACGAACTCCAAAAAATTGAGGCACGAGGCATCCGCCCCAAGGTTCTGAACCTGTTCGCCTACACGGGAGGTGCGTCCCTTGCCGCACGCGCCGCGGGTGCCGAAGTGACGCATGTCGATTCGGTGAAACAGGTCGTCACATGGTCGCGCGAGAATATGGAGTTGAGCCATCTGGACGGCATCCGCTGGATTGTGGAGGATGCCATGAAATTTGTGCGCCGCGAGGTGCGCCGCGGCAACCGCTACACCGCCATCCTGCTCGATCCGCCCGCCTACGGTCGCGGGGCAAACGGCGAGAAATGGATTCTTGAAGAGCAGATCTGCGAGATGCTGTCGTGTTGCGCCGAATTGCTCGAAAAGGAGAACGCCTTTATGGTATTAAACCTCTACTCGATGGGACTCTCCTCCACACTGGCACGCACGGCCGTACATGAAGCGTTGGGCACTCCCCTGCGCGAAGAGCGCGGCGAACTCACGTTCAAGGACACCGCAGGAGGCAAGGAACTACCTTTGGGTGTTTACTACCGCTTTGTCCGCTAAAGAAAAACGGCTTGGAAATCGTTCCAAGCCGTTTTTTAATTTACCACGGGAAGTAGATCACGAATCCCGCGACTGCCGACAACAGGATCAGCAGGATCGGGTTTATTTTGAAGAGCGACCCGACAAACACGCCTCCGAACAACACCCAACTCCACGCGTCGATGAAATTCTGCTCGCCGGGATCGCTTCCGCGGGGCGAGATCAGCAATAACGCCGCCGAGGCGATCATACCGATCACCACGGGACGCAATCCCTTCATCAGTCCTTCGACATAACGGTTGTTGCGCAGTTTCAGAAAGAAATGCGTCAGCAACAACATCAGCGTCAGCGAGGGCAGGCTGACCGAAAACGTGGCGACAAATGCACCCAGTACGCCCATCCACTCACCGCCTGCCTGTGCGCCGACCGTATAGCCGACATAGGTTGCCGAATTGATGGCAATCGGGCCGGGCGTGATCTGCGACACGGCCACAATATCGGCAAATTCGGCATTCGTCATCCACGGATGCTGCACGACGACCTCATTCTGGATCAGCGACAACATGGCATATCCGCCACCGAATCCGAAAAATCCGATTTTGAGGTAACTGACAAACAACTGCCAAAAGATCATTTTCTATTTTGTTTTTAAATCCGCACCTGACGGGTTATTTTTCTCCGTTTTTCGCGTTCAGATTGCGACGCGCCTGAAAATCCTCCCACGCGATGCCCGCCACCGCCGCCACGCCAATCATCCAGACGGGCGACCACTCCAGTTTCCAGATGGCGAATGCCACCGCCACGATCACCACCGACATCGACCAGTGGAGTTTGCGGGCAAGATCCACCACGGGGATAATGATCAGCGCCACCACCGCAGGGCGCATGCCCTTGAATGCCGAATCAACCACAGGGTTATGCCGTACATCGGAAAATACCAACGCAATCATCAGAATGATGGTAAACGACGGCACGACAATGCCGACGAGTGCGACCAACGCCCCCCAAAGCCTCGCCATCTTGTAGCCGACGAACACCGCCGAATTAAGTGCGATGGGCCCCGGAGCCGACTGCGCCACGATCATCATATCCAGAAAATCCTGTTTCCCGATCCAGTGATGGCGATCAACCACCTCGTTCTGAATCAGAGGCAGCATGGCAAAGCCGCCGCCGAAGGTGAACAATCCGACCCGAAAGAAACTGATGAAAAGTTGCCACAAAAGTCTCATTCCGCCTACTTCATGTTATTGACCACCGATACCATCATCGTAGCCGCCACAGCCGCCGTTTCGGTGCGCAGGCGTTGATTTCCGAGCGTGATCTCCTCGAATCCGTTCTTCACGGCAAGGTCGATCTCCGCAGGCGAAAAATCGCCTTCGGGGCCGATCAAGACCAACACACGCTCGCCCTTACGGAGCGTGTCGGCCAGATATTTCTTACCGTCCGCCGAACGGGGCTTATCGCAGTGGGCAATAAACCGCCGACCCTTAAAACCGCTGCACACCACCTCCTTAAACGAAGTCATCTCGTGCAACAGCGGATGATAGGCCTTGAGCGACTGCTTCATCGCCGCCGTGATGACCTTTTCGCCGCGTTCGGGCTTATATACACGGCGTTCGCTGTGGTCGCTCTCCAAGGGAATGATCTCCCCCACGCCCACCTCGGTGGCCTTCTCCAGAAACCACTCGAAACGGTCGTTGTTCTTGGTGGGGGCAACGCCCATAACAAGATCATACGGGAGTTTCTCAAATTCCTCCGAGGTTTCGACCACATGCACCGCACAATGTTTCGGCGACGGATCGCTCACCACACAACGGTAGAGCGTTCCGCGACCGTCCGCAAGGTGCAGTTCGTCCCCCTCGCCCAGACGCAACACCCGCACACAATGGCGCGACTCCTCCTCGCTTAATACATAGTCGGGAGGCACAATATCGGGAGCATAAAATAATTGCATACCAGTGATTATTTATTATCTTTGCATGGCGAGATTTTTTCACTTCCCGCCCACGCCACAAAGGTATAAAATATAAAAAAAATATCTAAACAAACCCGCATAAAACGATGAGACGCTTTCACGGTTTACTGATAGTTTTAACGCTTGTTTTGAGTGTTGCCACCTCGTGCCACACCGAGAAAAAAGCCGACCAGAACCCCTTCTTCGAGCAGTGGACGACCCCTTACGGAGTGCCGCCCTTCGACCGCATCCGCCCGGAGCATTTCCCCGCGGCCGTCGAGCGCGCGATCTCGGAGCAGAATGCCGAAATCGACGCCATTACGACCAACAACGACCGTCCGACGTTCGATAACACCACCCTCGCGTTCGACAATACGGGCGCAACGCTTGCCCGCACGATGCAGATCTTCCGTATGCTCTCCTTGGTGGAGCATACGCCCGAAATGCAGAAAGCCGAGGAGGAGATCCTGCCGCTCCTTGCGGCGCACACGGCAGAAGTCATGTCCGACGACCGCCTCTTCGCACGCATCAAGGAGGTGTACGACAAACGCTCGACCACGCGCTACACCCCCGAACAATTGCGCCTTGTCGAAAAGCAATACACGGCGTTCGTTCACGAAGGCGCGCTTCTCGATGACGCACAAAAGCAACGCCTTCAAAAGATCAACGAGGAACTCGCCCTTGCCCGCCTGAAATTCGGACGGAACATCGCAACCGCGCAAAGCGAATACCGACTTCTGATCGACGATGAGAAACGGCTGATCGGTCTTCCCAACGAGGTGCGTCTTCAGTCCCAGCGCGATGCCCGTGCCATCGACGAAAAGGGCAGTTGGCTCTTTACGTTGGATGAGCCGAGCATGATTCCCTTCTTGAGTTACTCGTCCGACCGCGACCTGCGCAAGGAGATTTACACCGCCTACCTCAACCTCGGCGCAAACGACAACGAATACAACACCTCGCGCCTCATCAACGACCTTATCCGCCTGCGCACCGAGAAAGCGCATCTTTTGGGGTACTCGTCCTTTGCCGAATATGCCCTTTCGGAAGAGACGGCCGGAACGCCCAAGGCTGTTTACGACCTTCTGGACGAGATTTGGGAACCCGCCCTCAAGCAGGCAAAAAAAGATCTGGAAGAGATGCAGCCCCTCTTCAAACGCGACTTCCCCAACGAGGAGTTCGCCGCGTGGGATTGGTGGTACTACGCCGAGAAACTCCGCAAACAGAAATTCTCACTCGACGAGGAGATGCTCCGCCCCTACTTCACGGTGGAGAACGTGAAGGGCGGTATCTTCTTTCTTGCCAACCGTCTTTTCGGCATCACGTTCCGTCCCGTGAGCCTTCCGATGTACCATCAGGATGTGACGGCATTCGAGGTGTTCGACACGGACGAAAGCCATCTGGGCATCCTTCTGCTCGACCTCTACACCCGTCCCGAAAAGATCCGGGGCGCATGGAGCGGTTGCTACATCGCACAAGGATATAAAAACGAAGAGCGCATTGCCCCCGTGGTGTCCGTTGTCACGAACTACGCCGTTTCCTCGACAAGCAATCCCACGCTGCTTTCGACCGATCAGGTCGAAATGCTGTTCCACGAATTTGGCCATGCTCTCCAGATGCTGTTCCTCGATGTGAAATACAACGGTTTGAAGACCGCAGAGGATGATTTTGTGGAACTCCCCTCGCAACTTATGACAAACTGGGCATTCGAGAGCGAGGTGCTACGCCACTACGCCACCCACTACCGTACCAAGGAGATGATTCCCGATCACCTGACGCGCAAACTCCACCGCAGCCGTCTTTTCAATCAGGCATTCAAGACCACCTCGCTGGTGGCATCGGCTCTCTCCGATCTGGACATCCACTCGATCAAGGAATACACCGAATTTAACCCTGCCGATTTCGAGCATAACGCCCTCGGCATGCGTCGCGGACTGATCCCGCAGATCGCACCGCGTCACCGCTACCCCGCCTTCACCCACATCTTCGCGGGCGATTATGCCGCAAGGTATTACTCCTATCCGTGGGCGGAAGTACTCGACAAGGATGCCTTCGAGGCGTTCCGCGAGACGGGAGACTTGTTCAACCGCAAGGTGGCGAAGAACTTCCGCCAAAAGATCCTCGCCCGTGGTGGCGAAGCCGACGGCAAGACCCTCTACCGCAATTTCCGCGGCAAGGATCCCGACCGCCGCACAATGCTCCTCAGCCTCGGTCTGATCGAGAAACCCGAAGAGGATTCGACCGAACTGAAAATCTTCCACTCCGCCGAAATCCATTCGCTCGCAGTGCGTCCCGAAGCGATCGACCACAAACCGATCATGCTGTATAAGAAAGAACAAATTTCAACCGATAAAAATGATAAAAAATAATCCCTGCGCCGCGGACTCCACCGCGGCATCTTTGTCCGAAACCGACCGCCCTAATCCGCTTGTCGGTACTTGGGACACCCCCCACGAAACCCCTCCCTTCGACAAGATCCGTCTGGAGGATTACGAACCTGCCTTCGATGTGGCAATCGAGGAGTCGCGCCGCGAAATAGACGCCATTTTGAACTGCAAAGAAGAACCCACATTCGAGAATACGATCGAAAAACTCGAACGCAACGGCTCGCTGCTGGATCGTATCAGTGGTCTGTTCTTCAACCTTCTGGAGGCCGACACTTCGGACGAAATGCAACAGATCGCCGAGCGCGTGCAGGAGAAACTGGTCAAACTCGAAAACGACATCTCGCTTGACGAACGCCTTTTCGACCGCGTGCGCCGTGTCCATGAAAACCACCCCGCGCTTGAACCCGATGCCGAAAAACTCCTTGAGGATTGCTATCGCGGATTCACCCGTTCGGGTGCGGCTCTTCCCGACAAGGAGAAGGAACTCTACCGCGAATACTCCAAGGAATTGTCGGCACTGACCCTCAAATTCGGCCAGAACATCCTCGCCGCAACCAACGCCTATACGCTCAACATCACCGACGAGCGGGTTGTTGCAGAACTTCCCGAATCCGTCCGCGAAAGCATGGCCGAGGATGCCCGTGCCCACCACCGGACGGGTTGGACGGTGACGCTCCATGCACCGAGTTTCGTGCCGTTCATGCGCTACTCGTCACACCGCATCCTCAAGGAGCAGATTTGGCGGGCATACAATTCGCGTGCGCTGGGCGGTGCTTACGACAACACGAAAATCGTGCGCCGCATCGCCGAACTGCGTCTGAAAGTGGCGAATCTTTTGGGTTACAAGTGCTACGCCGATTATGTGTTGGAGCACCGCATGGCCGAAAAGACCGACACGGTGAACCACTTCCTCGAAGAGTTGCTCACCACGACCAAGGATTACGCCGATCGGGACTACCGCACTATTGCGGATTATGCCCGCGCCCACGGACTCGCGGGTGAAGTGATGCCGTGGGATTTCGCCTACTACTCCGAGAAATACAAAGACGAGAAATACGCACTGAACGACCAATTGCTCAAACCCTACTTCGAGTTGGAACATGTCAAGCGGGGCGTGTTCCTCTTGGCGCATAAACTCTACGGACTGAATTTCACCCCCGCGCCCTCGATTCCGGTCTATCATCCCGATGTGACGGCATACGAGGTAACGGACGAAAACGGCCGTTTCATGGCGGTGCTTTACCTCGACTTCTTCCCGCGAGCCTCGAAACGCGGCGGTGCGTGGATGACCGAATTTCGCGGTACGCGCATCGAGCATGGCAAGGAGACCCGTCCGCTGGTATCGCTCGTGATGAATTTCACGAAACCTACGGAAACCACCCCCTCGCTTCTGACCTATGACGAGGTGGAGACCTTCCTCCACGAATTCGGACACTCGCTCCACGGCATGTTGGGCGAAGGCCGATACGAATCACAAACCGGCACGAACGTCTATCGTGACTTTGTGGAACTCCCCTCGCAACTCATGGAAAATTGGGCAACCGAAAAGGAATTTCTCGACCTCTGGGCGGAAGATTACCGCACGGGCGAGAAGATCCCCTCGGAGTTGATCGAGGCGTTGGTTCGCGCGAAGAATTACCTCTCGGCCTACTACCACGTACGCCAACTCTCGTTCGGTATGCTGGATATGGCCTGGCACACCCTCACCACACCCTACGCGGGCAGTGTCGAAGAGTTTGACCGCCGAGCCATGGCACCCACGCAGGTGCTTCCCGTGGCGGGTGGCACATCCATGTCGGTCGGATTCTCGCACATCTTCGCGGGAGGTTACGCCGCAGGCTACTACGGCTATAAGTGGGCGGAGGTTTTGGAGGCCGATGCCTTTGCGCTGTTCCGCGAGAAGGGCATCTTCAACCGCGAAGTGGCGGATCGTTTCCGCCGCGAACTCCTCTCGAAGGGCGGCACGGCACACCCGATGACCCTCTATGTCAATTTCCGCGGTCACAAACCCGAAACCCGCGCCCTGATCGAAAAAATGGGGCTCGGAAAATAGTCCGAACCCCACTAAAAAAGGTCGCAATCCTTGTTGGGATTGCGACCTTTTTGTATGTTGTACTTACTGCTTAAATTGCCTCGGCAACCACAAACGTACTGCCTCCGATGAAGATCACATCCTCGTCCGCAGCCAACTCGCGGGCACGGGCAACGGCATCCGAAACCTTCTCTACGGTCTCGCCCTTCAAGCCGTAGATGGCGGCCTTGGCGGTCAGTTCCCCGGCGGGAAGTGCACGCTGACCCTCGGCCTGCGTGAAGATGTAGTGTGCCTCCTTCGGCAACAAAGGCAGGATATGTGCCAAGTCCTTGTCGCGGACAAAGCCCATGACGCAGTAAAGTTTCTTGAAAGACAGTTTACCCAGCTGATCGGCAACGAATTTGATGCCGTGGGCATTGTGACCCGTATCGCAAATCGTCAGCGGTTTGTCGCAGAGCGTCTGCCAACGCCCCTGCAAGCAGGTGCGGGCAGCGGCATCGCGCGTACCCTCAAGATATGCACGGCGCGAAATCGTCAGCGGGGTCTCCTCGTGCAGGTAGTCGATGACGGCAGTGGCAGTCACAAGGTTCTGCATCTCATATTCGCCCGCCATGTCGAGTTGCACCTCGTAGGTGTGTCCGTCGCGCTTGCGCTCCAGCATGAATTTCTGATAATGTCCGTCGAACGAATGCTCCTTGCAGGAGAACTCCTCCTCGGCATAGATCACGCGCGACTTGTTCTGTGCGGCGACATCCTCGAATACGGAGTTGTAGCAACGGTTGCCCTCGCCCAAAATCAGAGGAACGCTCTTCTTGATGATGCCGGCCTTCTCGCCTGCAATCTTGGAAAGCGTGTCGCCCAAAAGGTCGGTGTGTTCCAAACCTATGTTCGTCACGACACTCACCAGCGGAACGATAATGTTCGTGGCATCCAGTCGTCCGCCCAGACCCGTCTCGATCACGGCCACCTCCACATCGCTCTGTGCGAAGTAATCGAAGGCCATGGCGGTCGTCATCTCGAAGAACGACAACTCCAGTTCGACCATCTTGTCGTGGTGCTTATTGACGAAATTCACGACTTTCTGCTTGGGGATCATCTCGCCATCGACACGGATACGCTCGCGGAAATCCTTCAAATGGGGCGAAGTGTATAATCCCACGCGATAACCGGCCTGTTGCAACACGGCCGCAACGATGTGGGCAACCGATCCCTTGCCGTTTGTGCCGGCAACATGAACCGTAAAGAAATTACGCTGCGGATTGCCCAGATGACGGCAAAATGCGGTCACATGATCCAATCCGGGTTTGTAAGCCCCTGCGCCCTGACTCTCGAAAGCGGGCAGCGAGGTAAACAGGAAATCAATGGTTTGAGTATAGTTCATACAGGGTTGTGATTTTATTGTACGAGGTAATTCTTCTTTTTAAAGCGATAGGCGACATAGTACAGCACCGAAAGGAGCATCAGATACTCCGAAATGCGCCCCAAGTAGTCGCCGTGACGGGTATAGAACGTTTCCCGGTCACACAACGCCACATCGGCTGTCAGCACACCGCGCTTCTCCCATCCGAGCGTTTCACGAATGTCGCCCCGTGCCGTGATAAATCCCGAACGCCCCGTATTGGCCGAGCGGGCAATGGCACGGCGGTGCTCGACGGCACGCAGACGCGATATGGTAAACAGGTGTTTGTAGCCGGGGGTGTCACGCCACCAGCCGTCGTTTGAAATAATGGACATGAACTGCGCCCCGCGACGGACAAATCCGCCGTAGAAATCGCCATAGAGTCCTTCATAGCAAATTGCGGGGCCGAACTTCACGCCGTCGAACGCGAAGGCCGTACCGTGTTCGCCCTGACCGATCTGACCGAGCGTCCCGCCCAAGTCGATCACCAGAAATTCGAGCGCACGGAACAACCACGGCATCGGAGTCTTCTCCACTCCGATCACGAGCCGTCCCTTGTGGTGGATTTGCAGGCCGCCGTCCGCCGTCAGACCCACCGCCGCGTTATAATGGTCATACCAACCCACATAGGGATTGTTGCGTGCCGTTTCGGACTCGTGTCCCGGTGTATAATACACCAGCGTATTGGCCCCCGTCACCAGAATGGCATCGGGATGTTGTTTTTTCAAGGAATCGGTCAGTTCCGACCAGAAGGCCGCCTTCAGATCCTCACCCGGATACTGCGACAGGGCGGGTTCCCAGTAGGAATGCGGCACGGCGGTTTCGGGCAGGAAAATATAGCGGACATCATCGGGCACATCCTTCAAAAGGTCGAGGATATTCTCCTCCTGACGGCGTTTGTCGCCCGCAAATTTATCGTAGCAATCGACATTGGGTTGGATGATGCCCACGCGCACCTTCTTTTCGGGTTCCGTCCACGTGCTCCACAGACCGAGCGACCAGAAGATCGGCACGACAACGACCGCCGCAGCCAAAACGATGCGTCTTGCAGAGCGGTTGAAGACGGCTTCATAGATGCAGATATTCGAGAGAAGCACCCACAGCGAACCGCCGAACACACCCGTATATTCGTACCACTGCACCGCCCACACATCGTGCGAAAAGCCGTTGCCCAAGATCAGCCACGGCCACGAGAAATCACCGACCGTGTACCAGTACTCGGTGGCAATCCACGAAGCCGCCAGTGTCGTATAGGCCAAGGCTTTCGGAGCGTGTTTTGAAACGGAATGAAACAACATGAAGGCAATCATGTTGAGTGTGGTCGATGCCAGTGTTGCGGCAGGGGGGCCTACGGGGGTGGCGAACCAGATCCACCACACGGTGAATATGTTCCACAGGGCAAACGTCAAAGCCGCCCAAAAGAACATTCCCCACCAATCGCGTCGTGCGGAACCGTATGATGCACTGATCCTCAGCAAAGGAACAAATGCCACCGGCAGTGTGAGACCCGTCATCGAGAGCCATCCCGAAGCGAGCAAAAGTGCCGATAAGACTGCAGCCGCAAATCTAAGTAACATGAACGGTATGTTTTATCCTTGCAAATGTACTCAAAGCCCTCGAATATTCAAAATATTTCGAGCAGACTATTTTCCGCATTCGGGGGCGGGGGATCACCGGTGCGGGAAAGGGCGGAGTTTTCCGATGCAGAAGCGATAGCGTTTTCGGGCGGGGAAGAAGATATCGGGGATCGGGACGGTGAAGTTTTCAGAGTGCTTCGGGCGGACAAGGCAGAGATTCAAGCCCCCAAAAACGAAATTGCATGCAGGGTCAGGATAGGCAGAAGATCAATTTCTCCTCCGCCTCAAGATCAACCCTTCCCCGAACTCCCAACGGGCAAGTTTCGGGTGACGAAAGGCTGAATTTCGGACAGGCGAAGACGGATTCTTGGAAAGAAGCAGCCGCCTCCCGCCTATAAAAAGATCCTACCGCCCCGAACCCAAGGCAGAGAAGTTTTCCAAGAAAGAAGCAGGCACATGCGAATTTCGGACAAAGCATTTGCGGATGTTTTCCAAGCGGAGACGAGCGACAGGTTCAAAAAGGGCAACGGATCGCGTCACACGTTTCACGCCGCCCCCCAAGAGGTCGGGGAAACACATTCGCTTTTCCGCACCGGACTCCCCGCTTTCTTCTCCTCCGCACAAAAAAAACGGATCTGTCTTTTCGGACAGATCCGTTATACGGGAAAGGCATGCGACCTGAGATTAGTTCACCTTGCGTCGATCGACATCGTGTTCGGGCGATTCGGCCTCCATGTCGATCTGCATCTTGACCATCTGGATGGCGGCAGCGGCGGCCTCGTCACCTTTGTTGCCGTGTTTGCCTCCGGCACGATCCAAAGCCTGCTGCATGTCGTTCACGGTCAGCACCCCGAAGGCGATCGGCATGTTCCACTGCTGTTGCAGTTGCATGATGCCCTGTGTGCAACCCTGACAGATGAAATCGAAGTGACGCGTATCTCCCTGAACCACACAGCCCAATGCGATCACGGCATCGACATCGGTATATTCGGCGAAGAACTGTGCGCCGAGCGGCAGTTCAAACGTACCGGGAACATACTTGATGTGGATGTTCATCTCCGGACAACCGGCCGCACGAAGCGTGCGCACGGCACCCTCCAGCAGGGCTTCGGTAATCTCGCGGTTCCACTCGGCCACGACAATGCCGAAACGCATGTCCCCGGCCGAAGGCAGCGGAGCAGTCAATTCCGAAAGATTATGTTTCTTGGTAATCATCGCCGATCAATTATTTCACCTCGCCCATCATCTTCTCGGCATCACGGGCAACCTGCGAAGCAGGATAGTTATCCATGATCGACTGCAAATAGCCCTTTGCCGATTCCATGTTGCCCAGCGAGAGTTCAACCAGAGCGGCCTTGCGCAGATAAAGAGGCGAAGTCAGATCGTTATCCGAAATCTTGGCGGCATCACGATAGAAACGAACGGCCTCAGGGAGTTTCTTCAACTCGACGGCTGCATCACCCTGCAAACCGAGGTTCTGTGCATTGACCAACTGACCGGGGATACCATCAACGGGCGAATACATGGCCAGATATTTGGCGGCGTTCTCGAAATCGCCCATGCGCAGGTAGCAGATACCGGCATAATGCTTTGCGAGGTTGCCCGATGCGGTCGATCCATACTCGTCGATCACCATAAGGAAACCTGCGGCAGCCTCGTCGCCGTTCAAAGCCAGTGCAAAGTCGGGGTTCTCCACATCGAAACGATTCTGGGCTCCTGCGATCATCTCGGCAGCACGCGCCTCGCGGGGCTGCATGATCAGACTGCGGTAACCGAAAACGATTCCGGCAACAACCAGAAGTGCGATGAAAATGTAGGTCAGTTTACGACCGTTCTTCTCGAAGAAGAGTTCGGTCTTGTCCATTGCTTCGCCGAGAACTTCTTGCTCGGCAGCATGTTGCTTTGCCATAAAGAGATATTTTTTTAGTTTATATTTTCAGTATGTTAGTTTGCAAAGATACAAAACTATTCAGAATGTGCAATGCCGTCTTGGATTTTTTTATACCTTTGTGCTATGCGTTTGAGAAAATTAACCCTCGTAAACTTCAAAAACATCGCTTCCGAACAACTAACCCTCTGCAACGGCATCAATTGCATGGTCGGTGACAACGGTGCGGGCAAGACCAATCTGATGGATGCGGTCTATTATTTGTCGATGTGCAAATCATCGCTTCAGATGACCGACGGACAGAGCATCCGCCACGGGGAGGATTTCTTCATGGTCGAGGGACAATACCTGTCCGAAAGCCGGAAAACCGAGACCGTCACCTGCGCCTATTCGCGCAAAACAGGCAAGGTGCTCAAACGCAACGGCAAGGAGTACGAACGCCTGTCGGATCATGTGGGACTGATCCCCGCGGTGATCGTTTCGCCCGCCGATTCGGCTCTGATCAGCGACACGGCAGAAGAACGCCGCCGCTATCTCAATGCCTTCATCTCGCAGTTGGATCGCCCCTATCTGAACGCCGTGATGCGCTACAACGCCGTTCTGGCGGAGCGCAACCGCCTTTTAAAGATACACCCCGATCCCTCGATCCTCGAAATTTACGACATGCAGCTCTCGGAACACGGCACGCGGATTCACGCCGCACGCACCGAGTTCACCAACCGTTTGAAACCGCTCGTTGCAGAGTACTACCGCACGCTTTCGGGCGATCGCGAGGAGGTCGAACTCCTCTACAAATCGGAACTCAACGAACGTCCCTTTGCAGAGATTTTGCAAGAATCCCGGCCGAAGGATCTGATCTGCGAATTTACCACGGCAGGCATTCACCGCGACGACCTCACGCTCCGCATCGGCGGCTACCCTTTGCGCAAATACGGCTCGCAGGGACAGCAGAAATCGTTTCTCATCGCCCTCAAGTTGGCGCAATATGCCGTCGTGGCAAAAGAGACGGGCGAACGTCCCATTCTCCTGTTGGACGATCTGTTCGACAAGTTGGACTCCTCGCGCGTGGAACAGTTGCTGCGTCTGGTTCGGGGCGATGCCTTCGGACAGATCTTCATCACCGACTGCAACGCCACCCGTCTGCGTTCGATCCTCGATCGCACGGGCGATGACTACGCCCTTTTTTCCGTGGGCGAAGGAGCGGTGACAACCCTCTCCGAACCGCGCGAAACGACTCTTTCCGACCTCAACACCGAAGCACAATGAGACGTACCAAGACCCTTTTGATGGGCGATCTGCTCGACGAATTTTTCAAACGCCCCTACATCGCCGCCAAAGTCGCCGAAGGCAAACTGCCCGACACGTGGCGCGGCATCGTGGGGGATTATGCGGCGGCGGAAACCACCGAATTGCGTCTGGAGCGACACATACTCTTCGTGCGTGTGCGTTCGAGCGTCCTCCGCTCCGAATTGTTCTTCCAGCGCGATGCCCTTCGGGACGAAATCAACCGCCGTTCGGGGCTGCGTCTGATAAACAGCATCATCATCCGCTAAAGCGCGTCCGAATCCTCTTTCGACACAATCGGGTGAGGGGTTTCCCCTCCTTTTTACTTCAATCCGGCCGGTCGCATATCCGATCAGCCTTTCGGCACATCTTTCCCGGAGCCATCCGCCTCTTCCGAAAGAACATCTTTACCCGAATCTCAATTGCAGATTTCGGGCAATATTCCCGTTCGCACAAGGCACAAAAAAACCGCCTCCCCGATTCGGGAAGGCGGTTTTGACGTTTATAACGGATTACTCGGCTGATTTCATCGCTGCCATGTCGTTTTTCGACGCAACGATCAGTCGCTCGTATTCGGGAAGACCCGTACCACCGGGGATCAGGTGTCCGCAGATCACATTCTCCTTCAAGTTCTCCAACGGATCGATCTTGGCCTGAATTGCAGCCTCGTTCAAGACCTTGGTGGTCTCTTGGAACGATGCGGCCGAGATGAAACTCGACGTCTGCAATGCGGCGCGGGTGATACCCTGAAGCACCTGCGTCGAAGTGGCGGGGATGATGTCGCGCACCTGAACAGGCTTCAGATCACGGCGGCGCAGGCTCGAATTTTCATCGCGCAACTTACGCAGCGAGATGATCTGTCCGGGCTGCAACGACTGCGAATCGCCGGCATCGGTGACAACCACCTTGTCGTAGAGTGCGTCATTGACATCCATGAACTCCCACTTGTCAATGATCTGATCCTCGAAGAAGCGCGTATCGCCCGGATCCTCGATCTTGACCTTGCACATCATCTGGCGAACGATCACCTCGAAGTGCTTGTCGTTGATCTTCACACCCTGCATACGGTAAACCTCCTGTACCTCGTTTACGATATACTCCTGTACCTTCGTGGGACCGAGGATGTTCAGGATGTCGGCCGGAGTGATGGCACCGTCCGAAAGGGCTTCGCCCGCACGGACGTAGTCGTTCTCCTGTACGACGATCTGACGCGACAGCGGTACCAGATAGCGTTTCTGTTCGCCGTCCTTGGCCGTGATGACGATCTCGCGGTTACCACGCTTGATCTTACCGAAGGTTACCTCACCGTCGATCTCCGATACAACTGCGGGGTTCGACGGGTTACGAGCCTCGAACAACTCGGTTACTCGAGGTAGACCACCGGTGATATCACCACCCGACTTACCCACGGCACGCGGGATCTTGATCAGAATATCACCGATCTTGATCTTGGCGTTATCCTTAACGACCACGTGGGCATTAACAGGCAAGTTGTAAGCCTTGATGTCATCGCCGTCCTTATTGACGATCTTGATCACGGGGTTCTTCGTTCTATCCTTCGACTCGATGACGACACGCTCCGAAAGACCGGTCTGCTCGTCACGCTCCTCACGATAGGTGACACCCTCGATGATGTTCTCGTAAGCGACCTTACCCTCAAACTCGGCAATGATGACTGCATTGTAGGGATCCCACTCGCAGATCATGTCGCCCTTCTTGATCATGGCACCGTCCTCCTTGTAGAGGATCGTACCATAAGGCAGGTTGTGGGTATAGAGTACGATTTCGGTCTTGGGATCCACGATGCGGAACTCCGACTGACGCGATACCACCAAGTCGATGGGCTCGCCTGCCGAGTTCTTGCTCTTCACGACGCGTAACTCGTCGATCTCCAGACGACCTTCGTATTTCGAAACGACATTGGTCTCGACGGCCGAACCACCGGCGACACCACCGACGTGGAACGTACGCAGCGTAAGCTGGGTACCCGGCTCGCCGATGGACTGTGCGGCGATGACACCGACAACCTCACCCTTCTGAACCATACGTGCGGTAGCCAGATTTCGACCGTAGCACTTGGCGCAGACTCCGCGACGAGCCTCACACGTCAGTACCGAACGGATCTCAACCGACTCCAGCGGCGACTTGTCGATCTTCTCGGCGACCGCCTCGGTGATCTCCTGTCCTGCATGGCAAAGAATCTCTCCGGTCAGGGGGTGGATCACATCGTTCAGGGCGGTACGACCCAAGATTCGGTCATAGAGCGTCTGTACGATATCGTCGTTACGTTTGATGGCCGTAGCCGTCAGACCGCGCAACGTACCGCAATCCTCCTCGGTGACGATCACATCCTGAGCCACATCGACCAGACGGCGCGTCAGGTAACCTGCATCGGCCGTCTTCAACGCGGTATCTGCCAGACCCTTACGGGCACCGTGGGTAGATACGAAGTACTCCAACACCGAAAGACCCTCCTTGAAGTTCGACAAAATCGGGTTCTCGATGACCTGCTGACCACCTTCGACACCGGATTTCTGCGGCTTCGCCATCAGACCACGCATACCGCTCAACTGACGGATCTGCTCCTTCGAACCACGGGCACCCGAATCAAGCATCATGTAAACGGGGTTGAAACCGTCCTCGTTCTTGACCAAGGTCTCGATCACGGACTTCGTCAATTTGGTGTTGATGTTCGTCCAGACGTCGATGATCTGGTTATAACGCTCGTTGTTGGTGATAAGACCCATGTTATAGTCATCCATAATGGCATCGGCACGATCGTAACCCTCCTGAACAAGAGCGACCTTGTTTTCGGGGATGATCACGGCGTCGAGGTTGAACGACAGACCGCCGCGGAATGCCATACGGTAACCCATATTCTTAATGTCATCCAAGAAGTTGGCCACCTTGTCGGCACCTGCCTTCTTCATGACGACTGCAATGATGTCTCGCAAAGAACGCTTGGTCAGCACCTCGTTGATGTAACCGACCTCCTGCGGAACAACCTGATTGAAGAGGATACGGCCGACGGTCGTCTCCTTGATCACCTTCACGGGGTTGCCCTCCTCGTCGAGGTCGCGCACCAGACACTTGACCGTGGCGTGGATATCGACCTTGCCTTCGTTGTAGGCGATGATGGTCTCTTCGGGGCCGTAGAAGATGCGCCCCTCACCCTTGACACCCTTACGGGGCTTGGTGATGTAGTAAAGACCGAGGACCATATCCTGCGAAGGTACCGTAATAGGCGCACCGTTTGCGGGGTTGAGGACGTTGTGCGAACCCAACATCAGCAACTGGGCTTCCAGAACGGCTGCGTTGCCCAAAGGCAGGTGGACTGCCATCTGGTCACCATCGAAGTCGGCGTTGAATGCCGTACATGCCAACGGGTGCAACTGCATTGCCTTACCTTCGATCAGTTTGGGCTGGAAGGCCTGAATACCCAGACGGTGCAACGTAGGAGCACGGTTCATCAATACGGGGTGACCCTTGATGACGTTCTCCAGAATACCCCAGATCACGGGATCCTTACGATCAATAATCTTCTTTGCCGACTTCACCGTCTTGACGATACCGCGCTCGATGAGTTTGCGGATCACAAACGGCTTGTACAACTCGGCAGCCATGTCCTTCGGAATACCCATCTCGTGCATACGCAACTCAGGGCCTACGACAATGACCGAACGAGCCGAGTAATCGACACGTTTACCGAGCAAGTTCTGACGGAAACGTCCCTGCTTACCCTTCAGCGAATCGGACAGGGATTTCAGCGGTCGGTTCGACTCGTTCTTCACGGCGTTCGATTTACGCGAGTTGTCGAACAGCGAATCGACAGCCTCCTGCAACATACGTTTCTCGTTGCGGAGGATCACCTCAGGAGCCTTGATCTCGATGAGTCGCTTCAGACGGTTGTTGCGGATGATGACACGACGATAGAGGTCGTTCAAATCCGACGTTGCGAAACGACCGCCGTCGAGCGGCACCAGAGGACGCAGTTCGGGCGGAATCACGGGGATCACGCTCAAAACCATCCATTCGGGTTTGTTCTTGCCCTTCGATGCGCGGAACGACTCTACGACGTTCAGACACTTCAGAGCCTCAGCCTTACGCTGCTGCGAGGTCTCCGACATCGCCTTGTGACGCAGTGCGTACGACATCGAGTCGAGATCCACCTCCTTGAGCAGGGTGTAGATTGCCTCGGCACCCATCTGTGCCACAAACTTGTCGGGATTGCCGTCCTCAAGTTGCTGGTTGCCTTTCGGCAAAGCGTTGATCACGTCCAGATACTCCTTCTCGGAAAGAGTGGCCAGACGCTCGATGCCCTGCTCCGAAGCCAGACCCGGATTGATGACGACGTAACGCTCGTAGTAAATGATCGCCTCAAGTTTCTTCGACGGAATACCCAACAGGTAACCGATCTTCGAAGGCAGCGAACGGAAGTACCAGATGTGAACCACGGGAACCACCAGCGAGATGTGTCCCATACGCTCACGACGTACCTTCTTCTCGGTCACCTCCACACCGCATCGGTCGCAGACGATACCCTTGTAACGGATACGCTTGTACTTACCGCAGTGGCACTCGTAGTCCTTCACCGGGCCGAAGATGCGCTCGCAGAACAAACCGTCGCGCTCCGGCTTATAGGTGCGGTAGTTGATGGTTTCCGGCTTGAGCACCTCACCGCTCGATTGGGCAAGGATCTCGTCGGGAGATGCCAAGCCTATCGAAATACGGCTGTAACCGTTGTTTACTTTATTGTCTTTGGAAATTGACATATTCGTTATCGTTTTTCTTTTTCCTCAATATAAGACCTTACTCAAGTTTGACCGACAAAGCCAATCCGCGAAGTTCGTGCAGCAATACGTTCATGGCTTCGGGGATGCCCGGAGTCGGCAGGTTTTCACCCTTGACGATTGCTTCGTAAGCCTTCGCACGACCCATCACATCATCGGACTTGATTGTCAGGATCTCGCGCAGGATGTGGGCGGCACCGAAACCTTCAAGTGCCCAAACCTCCATCTCACCGAAACGCTGACCACCGAACTGTGCTTTACCACCGAGCGGCTGCTGTGTAATCAGAGAGTACGGACCGATCGAACGTGCGTGCATCTTATCGTCGATCATGTGACCCAGTTTCAACATGTAGATCACACCGACCGTTGCGGGCTGGTCGAAACGCTCGCCCGTGCCGCCATCGTACAGATAGCAGCAACCGCTGTGCGGCAGACCTGCCTTGGCCGTGTAGTCGTTGATCTGGTCAAGCGACGCACCGTCGAAAATAGGCGTTGCGAACTTCAAGCCCAACTCGCGACCTGCCCAACCGAGCACCGTCTCGTAGATCTGACCGAGGTTCATACGCGAAGGCACACCCAGAGGGTTCAGACAGATATCGACAATCGTACCGTCTTCCAAGAAAGGCATATCCTCGTCTCGTACCACACGGGCTACGATACCCTTGTTACCGTGACGACCTGCCATCTTGTCACCGACCTTCAGTTTACGTTTCTTGGCGAGGTAAACCTTGGCCATCTGGATCACACCCGTCTGCGGGAGTTCGTCGCCGTTCGTGGCGTTGTATTTCTCACGCTTGATGGCGGCATCGGCCTTCTTCCACTCGATCGTGTAGTTGTTGATCGTCGTTTCGATCAGTTTATCGACACGGGCATCACCCGTCCAGTTCGTCGAGCCGAGGTTCAGATAACCCATCAGCACACCGGTCTTCTCTTCGAGCGACTTGGTGGCCAGATCCTGAAGCATCGCAACCGAGAAACGAGTTCCTGCCGGATAGAGTTCCGCACCGAAGTAATCGGTCACGGCGGCCGTTGCGGTCATGCCCTCAAGCAGTTTCCACAACTTCTCGACCAAGATCTTCGTCAGATCGCTGATCCGGCTTGCGAACTTCTCGTCGAGTTTCTCCATCTGAGCCTTCTCGGCAGCACGACCCTTCTTGTTCTCCTTGCTGACGCGACTGTACAACGTGGTGTCGATTACGACACCGTGCAGCGACGGCTGAGCCTTCAGAGAGGCATCCTTCACGTCACCGGCCTTGTCTCCGAAGATCGCACGCAGCAGTTTCTCCTCAGGCGAGGGATCACTCTCTCCCTTCGGGGTGATCTTACCGATCATGATGTCACCCGGATCGACCACGGCACCCACACGGATAATACCGTTCGAGTCGAGGTTCTTGGTGGCCTCCTCCGATACGTTGGGAATATCCGAGGTGAGTTCCTCGACACCGCGCTTGGTGTCACGCACCTCCATGATATACTCATCGACATGTACCGAAGTGAAGATGTCCTCACGCTGGATACGCTCCGAGATCACGATGGCATCCTCGAAGTTGTAACCCTTCCACGGCATGAATGCCACCTTCAGGTTACGTCCCAGTGCCAACTCGCCGCCCTGCGTCGAGTAGCCCTCCGTAAGGATCTGACCTTTGGTTACGTGCTCGCCGGTCAATACGGCAGGCTTCAGCGTAACCGAAGTATTCTGGTTGGTACGGCGGTAACGCGGCAGGGTGTATGTAGTCACCTCCGGCGCGAACGAAGCGAGGATCTCGTCTTCGGTACGCTCGTACTTCACTTGAATCTGAGTAGCATCGGCAAATACCACCTCACCATCGCCCTCGGCAACGACTTGGATACGGCTGTCAATCATCATATCCTTCTCGATACCGGTACCTACAATAGGCGACTCGCAGGTTACCAAAGGTACTGCCTGACGCATCATGTTCGAACCCATCAACGCACGGTTCGCATCATCGTGCTCCAAGAAGGGGATCAAACTTGCCGCAATCGACGCAATCTGGTTCGGCGCAACGTCCATCAGCGTCACCTCCTTGTCCGTTACCACGGGGAAGTCGGCACCCTGACGGGTCTGGATACGATCCGGTTCGAGGAAGTGCCCCTCGTCGTCGATCGGCATATTCGACTGGGCAACGATCTGTCCCTCCTCCTCTTCTGCCGAGTAGTAGCGGATGTGCGAGTTGTCCATATCTATGACGCCGTTCTCCACCTTACGGTAGGGAGTCTCGATGAATCCCATCGGGGAGATCTTGGCGTAAACACACAACGACGAAATCAGACCGATGTTCGGGCCCTCAGGGCTCTCGATCGGGCAGAGACGACCGTAGTGCGTGTAGTGAACGTCTCGAACCTCGAAACCGGCACGGTCACGCGACAAACCGCCGGGACCCAAGGCCGACAGACGACGTTTGTGGGTGATTTCGGCCAGCGGGTTGATCTGGTCCATGAACTGCGAGAGTTGCGAGGTGCCGAAGAACGAATTGATCACCGAAGACAGCGTCTTGGCGTTGATCAGATCGACCGGCGTGAAAGTCTCGTTGTCGCGCACGTTCATACGCTCACGAATCGTACGTGCCATACGTACGAAACCAACCGAGAACTGGTTCGAAAGTTGCTCGCCGACCGTTCTTACACGACGGTTCGACAAGTGGTCGATATCATCGACCTCGGCTTTCGAGTTGATCAGTTGGATCAAATATTTGATGATGGCGATGATGTCCTCGCGCGTCAAGGTGCGAATCGTCGGATCAATGTCCAGATTCAGCTTCTTGTTGATGCGGTAACGACCCACGTCACCCAAATCGTAACGCTTGTCCGAGAAGAACAACTTGTCGATCACGTCACGGGCAGTTGCCTCATCGGGCGGCTCCGAAGCACGCAATTGTCTGTAAATAAATACGACGGCTTCGGTTTCGGAGTTGCAGGTATCCTTCTGCAACGTATTATAAATAATGGAATAGTCGATGCCCGACTGGTTCTCCTTGTGCAGGAGGATGGTCTTGGCACCGCTTTCGATGATCTGGTCGATGTGCTCCTCTTCGAGTACCGTCTCGCGGTTTACGATGACGTTGTTACGCTCGATGGAGACAACCTCGCCCGTATCCTCATCCACAAAGTCCTCGATCCACGACGAAAGCACACGTGCTGCCAGTTTGCGGCCTACGGCTTTCTTCAGGTTCGACTTGGTGACCTTCACCTCGTCGGCAAGGTCGAAAATCTCAAGGATCTGCTGGTCGGATTCGTAGCCGATGGCACGCAGAAGCGTCGTCACGGGCAACTTCTTCTTACGGTCGATGTAGGCGTACATCACGTTGTTGATGTCCGTGGCAAATTCGATCCATGAACCCTTGAAAGGAATGATACGAGCAGAGTAGAGTTTGGTGCCGTTGGTATGCATGCTCTGTCCGAAGAAGACACCGGGAGAACGGTGCAACTGAGAAACGATGACACGCTCAGCACCGTTGATGACGAACGTACCACGTTCGGTCATATAGGGAATCGTACCGAAGTACACGTTCTGAACCACAACACCAAAATCCTCATGCTCGGTATCCGTGCAATAGAGTTTCAGTTTGGCCTTGAGGGGAACGCTGTACGTCAAACCGCGTTGCAGACACTCCTCAATCGAGTAACGTGGCGGGTCGATATAGTAGTCGATGAACTCAAGAACGAAGTTGTTCCGAGTATCCGTGATGGGGAAATTCTCCTGAAAAACTTTATACAGCCCCTCGTGTTTACGATTCTCGGCTGTGGTGTCCATCTGGAAAAAGTCCCGAAATGATTTAAGCTGAATCTCCAGCAGATCGGGATAGGGAACCCGATTCTTTACTGTCGAAAAGCTAATTCTCTGTTGTGTTTTTGGTGTGGACATCCTATAATCCAAATTATGTTGAAGTGTAATTCTGGCGGGTTACGCTCCTAAAAAATGCAGGTTTTCTACTATCCCGCTAATGCCCCCTATGAGAGTGTTTGCACACCGGGAGCATCTAAATTCCAAAGATCGGACACAGCTCCTAATCGGCACTTCCGATCCTTAGACTAAAATAGGCATAGAGCTAACAATATTTTGTCAGCTCTACACCTGTTTTGCCTTTATATGGGCGAAGTAGTCAATACTACTTCAACTCTACTTCAGCACCTGCCTCTTCGAGCTGAGCCTTCATAGCCTCAGCCTCTTCTTTCGAAGCACCCTCCTTAACGGCCTTGGGAGCACCGTCTACGAGAGCCTTAGCGTCACCCAGCGAAAGACCGGCGATCTCCTTAACGGCCTTGATAACCTGGAGTTTAGCCTGACCTGCCGACTTCAGAATAACGTCGAAAGTCGATTTCTCAGCGGGAGCATCTGCACCACCTGCAGCGGGAGCTGCAACGGCAACAGCGGCAGCAGCCGGCTCAATGCCATATTCCTCTTTCAGGATCTGGGCGAGTTCATTTACCTCGGTAACCTTCAGGTTTACCAGTTCTTCAGCAAGTTTCTTAATGTCTGCCATAGTTGTACTTTATTAATTTATTATTTTTATTCTTGTTGTGATTAGTTGTTTCTCGATTCAAGCGTCTTTACGATGCCTGCAATCTTTTGGCCTGCATTAGCCTGCAATGCAGAAATAACGTTCTTGGCAGGAGACTGCAACAGAGCGATGATATCGCCGATGAGTTCCTCCTTCGACTTGATGTTGCACAGAGCGTCCAGTTTGTCGTCACCCACATAAACACCACCCTCGGCAAAAGCAGCCTTCAAGACGGGTTTGTCGTTGCTCTTGCGGAAGTCCTTGATCAGGACGGCGGGAGCCTTTGCGACGTGAGCGAACATGACAGAGGTCGAACCCTCCAATACTTTGACCAGATCAGCGTCAGCCTTCTCTACCTTCTCAAGAGCCTTGGCGAACAGGGTGTTTTTGCAAACAACCAGTTTCACGTCGTTCTCAAAGCACTTGCGACGCAATTCGGCAGTTTTCTCTGCGTTCAGCGTCGAAATGTCGGCGATGTAGAAGTGAGGATAGTTCTGAAGCTGCTCGGTGAGGTTGTTGATTACAACCAATTTTTCTTCCTTAGTCATCTCTTCGTTCCTCCTTCTTATTTGGTTTCTACTGATTTGGGATCAATCTGCAAGCCGGGGCTCATGGTTGTCGAGAGATAGATACTCTTCACATAAGAACCTTTGGCAGCAGCCGGTTTCAACTTGTAGATCATGTTCAGGAACTCCTGAGCGTTCTCTACGATCTGTTCCGGCGAGAAAGAAATTTTACCCACTGAAGTGTGAACAATACCGAACTTATCAACCTTGAAGTCGATCTTACCGGCTTTCACCTCCTTGACAGCCTTTGCCAACTCCATCGTAACCGTACCGGTCTTGGGGTTAGGCATCAGGCCACGGGGACCTAAAATACGACCTAATGCGCCGACTTTACCCATCACGTTGGGCGAGCAGATGATCACATCCACATCGGTCCAACCCGATTTGATCTTCTCAACGTATTCGTCGAGACCTACATAGTCGGCTCCGGCAGCCTTTACCTCCTCCTCCTTGTCGGGAGTACAGAGTACCAGAACACGTACGGTCTTACCCGTTCCGTGAGGAAGCGTCACAACGCCACGCACCATCTGGTTGGCCTTACGGGGATCTACGCCCAAATGCACGTCGATATCAACAGATGCGTCGAATTTCGTGAACGTAACATCTTTCAGAAGAGCGGCAGCCTCCGGCAACTTGTAAGCCTTACCGGCCTCCACCTTAGCGTAGGCGATTTTTTGATTTTTTGTCAACTTACTCATCTTCTTAATTACATGTTAGGAAATTCACCAACGACTTTGATACCCATACTGCGGGCAGTACCTGCTACCATGCGCATTGCAGCTTCGATAGTAAAGCAGTTCAAGTCAGGCATCTTATCCTGAGCAATTGCACGTACTTGCTCCCACGTTACCTCGGCGACTTTGTCGCGGTTGGGCTGAGCGGAACCTTTCTGTACTTTGGCTGCTTCCTTAAGTTGAATAGCAACAGGCGGCTGTTTAACAACGAAATCAAACGATTTGTCGTTGTAAACGGTAATGATCACCGGAAGAATCTTGCCGGCCTTGTCCTGAGTCTTAGCATTGAACTTCTTGCAGAAGTCCATAATGTTAACACCTTTGGAACCCAATGCGGGACCAACCGGGGGCGAAGGATTGGCGGCACCTGCTTTGATCTGCAATTTAATAAATGCAGCAATCTCTTTTGCCATAATTTTCCTTTGTTAATTATTCTTTTTCTACTTGTGTGAAACTCAACTCCATAGGAGTCTTGCGCCCGAATATCTTCACCGATACCGTGAGTTTCTTGCGCTCGTTATCGACAGCCTCGATGATACCTTGGAAGCTTGAGAAGGGTCCATCGGTGACCTTGACGGTCTCGCCCTCGACAAACGGTATTTCGTTTTCCTCCTCCATTGCGTTCATCTCATCGACTCTACCCAAGATTCGAGCCACTTCTTGAGGTCGAAGCGGTGTAGCGTTCATGCTACGGCTGTCCTCCTTGGTATCGCCCAAGAGACCCAACACGTTGGGGGCATTACGGATAATGTACGGAATCTGACCCACAAAAGCGGCCTCGACCAAAACGTAACCCGGATACGAGACACGTTCCTTCGAAACCTTCTTGCCGTTGCGGATCGTATAAATTTTCTCGGTGGGGATCAATACCTGTGCGATATAATCCTCCAGATGATTATGACGAATTTCGGCCTCAAGATACTCTTTGACCTTATTTTCTTTTCCGCCGATAGCGCGGACTACATACCACTGCTTTTCAATCTCGCTCATCGCCACGAAACCGTATTAATGAACCAACTTGGTCAATGTATCGTAGATGCCCTCCATCAGATTCTCGAAGGAGAGATCCATAACGAGAACAATGATGGCAAAAATTACAGATGCCACCATCACAACTACCGTAGAACTCTGAAGTTGGGGGAACGTGGGCCACGTTACCTTGTTTACCAACTCGTTATAGGATTCTTTTACGTAATTTAACATAATCAATCTTAACTTTTATTTGGCAGGAGCAGAGAGATTCGAACTCCCATCAATGGTTTTGGAGACCACTATTCTGCCCTTAAACTATGCTCCTAAATTGGAAGGCGGCGTTTGAATCCGCCTTCCGTTTATTTCGGGAATATTAATTACTTAATAACCTTCAGGATCTGACCTGCACCTACCGTACGGCCACCCTCGCGGATTGCGAAACGGAGACCCTCGTTCAATGCAACCGGGTAGATCAACTTAACCGTGATGGTTACGTGGTCACCGGGCATTACCATATCAACGCCAGCGGGCAAGTGAACCTCACCGGTAACGTCCATGGTACGCAGGTAGAACTGGGGACGATAGTTGTTGTGGAAAGGAGTGTGACGACCACCCTCTTCTTTCTTCAGGATATAGACCTCAGCCTCGAACTCGGTGTGCGGAGTGATGGTGCCGGGTTTGGCAACAACCATACCACGCTTAACGTCTTTCTTGTCGATACCGCGGAGCAGCAGACCTACGTTATCACCGGCCTCACCCTCGTCGAGCAACTTACGGAACATCTCGACACCGGTACAAGTCGAAGTCAGCGTCTTCTCCTCCAGACCGATAATCTCAACGGGATCACCAACGTGGATGATACCGGTTTCGATACGGCCGGTAACAACGGTACCACGACCCGTGATCGAGAAGATATCCTCAACAGGCATCAGGAACGGTTTCTCGTTCTCGCGCTGGGGCAGAGGAATGTATTCATCGACAGCGTCCATCAGTTCCATGATCTTCTCCTCCCATTTGGGCTCGCCATTCAGACCACCCAGAGCGGAACCACGGATGATGGGAGCGTTGTCACCATCATAATCATACTTCGAAAGCAGGTCACGAACCTCCATCTCAACGAGGTCGAGCATTTCGGGATCGTCAACCATATCGCACTTGTTCAGGAACACAACGATACGGGGAACGTTCACCTGACGAGCCAACAGAACGTGCTCGTTGGTCTGGGGCATGGGACCATCAGTGGCGGCAACAACCAGAATTGCACCATCCATCTGAGCGGCACCGGTAACCATGTTCTTTACATAGTCGGCGTGACCCGGGCAGTCTACGTGAGCGTAGTGACGGTTTGCAGTCTGGTACTCTACGTGAGAAGTGTTGATCGTGATACCACGCTCTTTCTCCTCAGGAGCGTTATCGATCTGGTCGAAAGAACGGAGTTCGGAAAGTCCCTTCTTTGCAAGAACAGTGGTAATAGCAGCAGTAAGAGTGGTCTTACCGTGGTCAACGTGACCGATGGTACCGATGTTCACGTGCGGTTTCGAACGGTCGAATTTTTCTTTTGCCATAATATTAAGTGTTTAAAGTTATTTTATTAAATCTTCAAAGTTTTAAAGTCTCTCTTTATCACTCTTTTGCATAATTAGCGGGCAACACGGCATTCTTCCTCGGAAGAAAAACGTATCACGCGCTATAAGCGTTGGAGCGGAAGACGAGGCTCAAACTCGCGACCCTTAGCTTGGAAGGCTAATGCTCTATCAACTGAGCTACTTCCGCAAAAACAGACCGAATCAGAGTAACGTTTGTCCCATAACGAGAAACACACACTCTTATTAATAGAAGTGTGCTCTCCGTAACTCTCGCATCCGATCGGGTTACATGGGGTGGGAAGTGATGGATTCGAACCACCGAAGGCGTAAGCCAGCAGATTTACAGTCTGCCCCATTTGGCCACTCTGGTAACTTCCCAAATATGTCTTGTGCTCTTAAAAAGCCAGAGCCGATGGAGGGATTCGAACCCCCGACCAGCTGATTACAAATCAGCTGCTCTGGCCAACTGAGCTACATCGGCGTTGTTTACAACCGTTATGGACTGCAAAAGTATGAATTATTTTTTATTCCGCCAAATTTTCAGCAGAAAAATTTTCAAACTTTTTTACTCTTATCAAAGAACTTCTTTTTCCGATCTCTTTGTTTCGGTATTGAAATCGGGTGCAAAGATATGAAAAGTTTTGAATACTCCAATACCTCAATCAAAAAAATATCATATCTGCGCAGAAACTTTATGCTTTTACGGGATTTTTCGGCTCAAACGGAATAAATACCTATTATATAATAAGATTTACAGACGCGCTGTTCCGAGCCGTCCGTCCCGCATTTTTTTTTACCGGATGGGATCCATGTTTTTTCCCAAATAATTTTTCCGAAGCCCCCTTTGCTTCCTCTTTCAGCCCCCGCATCCCGACAAGACCAGCGACCGTGCCGTTTTCACCCGACTGCCACACCCCGAAACCGATCTTTTCCTTGAAATGCCGCCTGTCTTCCGTCCGTTTTTTTAATTTCCCGATTTTGTCCTTTCAAAAATACGCCGTTTCTCACAAACTTTCCGCAAACCCCATCCGCCCGATCGGAAAATCCGTCTACTTTCTAAAATAAATTCCATTACGCTTGTTTTTTTCAATTAATATTCCTATTTTGCGCTCATAAAAAAATAAATGGGAAATATATTTATAATTTTTTTCACACAAAGCACAAGGTTGCGACAAAACGTCAAGATTATTTTTACGGAACAACGCCCCTTTGCCCTCCCTATTCTTCAGACACCTATATTCTAAAAATTTCAATCATTCAACTCAATCTAATTATGAAAAATTTGAGATTCTTCAATCGATTTGCACTTATGAGTGCAGCAATGCTTCTGTTTGTCGCAGCCTGCGACGACGATAACTCCCCAACCCCCATACCTCCATCGGAGGACGGACAGGTAACTGCCATCACGCTGGAACCCGCTTCGGCAGAACTGATTCAGGGGGAGACCCTGCAACTGAAAGCCTCGTTCACGCCTGCCGATGCCACGAACATCAAAGACGCCAAATGGTCGGTCGGCAATCCCGACATCGCATCGGTCAGCGAATCGGGTATAGTTACTGCAAAACAAGTCGGTAAAACGACTGTTATCTGCAAAGCAGGCAAAGTAGAGGCTTCGTGCGCCATCACCGTCAAGGAGAAACCCGTCGAGGAGAATTTGGTTACATCCATCACGCTGGAGCCGTCTTCGGCAGAACTGATTCAGGGGGAGACCCTGCAACTGAAAGCCTCGTTTACGCCCGCCGATGCCACGAACATCAGCGACATCGAGTGGACGGTACGTCACCCGAACATCGCATCGGTAAGCAACGAAGGTCTGGTGACCGCCAAGGAGGTCGGCGACACGGAGATCATCTGCAAGGTCGGCAAGGCAGAGGCAGTCTGCACGCTGAAGGTTACGGAAAAACAGATGGAAAAGGCCGATTTCGAAGTGAATGTTGTCGAGATCGGTGCCACCCAGGTAAGATTCAACATCATCCCCAAAGACAAGAACGCCCCCTACTTCTGCGATGTGATTCCCGTTTCAACTTTGAATTGCGAGAATATAGGCGGCATCAAGAACATAGCCAAGAAAGACCGCGAATGGTGGGAAATGGTAACCGGTTCGAAAGATCCCGCCGCTTGGATCAAAGCGTTTGGTTACAAGGGAGATTTGCAGTATGATTCGCAGTCGAACGAGAACGGTTCGGGGATCAAATGTATGTTCTGGGGTATGGACTACATGCTCTACATCTACGGTTTGGACGAAAACGCCATGCCTTCGACCAAAATTCTGGAAGTTCCTTTCAAGACGGCACATCATCGTGACTCGGAAAACAAGATTTCGGTCGAGGTGATCAAGACCTTCGCGGAAAACATCCACGCCAAGATCACCACTACCAACGACGATCCGTGGTTCTTCCTGATCGAGAGCAAGAAGTTCTGGGATAAGAGAATGACTGATCCATATTATCCCGAACTTGGTCCCGAGGAGTCATTTGCTAACGACATGCTCATCCGCAACTTTGACATTCCTTTCCTGTTCAAGAAGGGGAACCTTGAAATCACTCCCGAAACACAGATTGTTCCTCCGACGCTACGTCCCGACCGCGAATATGTACTCGTCGTATTCGGATTTGACCCCGCCAAGGGTTCGACCACCAAGATTATTGTAACTCCGTTCAAGACTCAACCGAAATTTTAATGAAATCCTGTTTTTGGAAAATTGCGTTGTTGCTGTTCTTCAGCAGCCTGTCGTTCACGGCGTGTGGCGACAATGACGATGTCCCTCTGCCGGATATTCCCGACAAAGGAGAAACACCCGATACTCCCGAAGAGAATAAAGATACCGTGGAATTTATCGCCCCGACTTTGGTCATGTCGGTCGAGGAAAGCCAACTTTTGGGCAATCTTCTGACGGAGGGCAGTGCCCCAACAGCACGAGTAAAATTCGAGGTGACGGACGAAAAGGTCATCCGTATCGAAAATTCCCGCCTTATTTCGGTCGGATCGGGCGAGGCAGAACTCAAAGCCTCCTGCAACGGCAAGGATGCCAAACTTGCGGTCTGGGTCGAGGACTTCCGCGAGCCCTGCACCATCCTGCCCGACAAGTGGGTGAAATACATCTGGGACTACACGACATCACCCGCCGAGATCAGAAATCTGACGGGTCGCCCCATCGTGGCGGACTACGGTGCCGAGTGGTGCAGCGGATGCAAAATGCTCGACCCGATCATCTCGCGCCTGAGCAAGAGTTACGACGGTCGCGCCCTCTTCCTGAAGATTGATCTGACCGAGACCGACAGTCCCGGCTACCAAATCCTTCAGGCAATGACCCAGACGAAGTACGAAGCACTGAAACCGCTGGAGAAAACCGAACTCCCGTCGGTGGTGATGATCCCGACTTCATCGGCACGCGAACCCAAACTCCACATGAGTGCGGCAATGGCCGAAAAAGTTCTCGGAGCGTTTCTCACCGAAGAGTTCAATGCCCGATAATTCGGATTACACCCTTTAACGACAGGAGGTGAATGCACATACATTCACCTCCTGTTTTTTTATATAGATTACGGAACATACGACCGTATTTACGCACTCCGCCGTGCATACCACACCAAAGTCCACGGGAACGACATTTTCCTGCCATCTTTTCACTCTGCCATTCCACCTTCTGCTCCGCCGCCAACAAACGCCTCTCCTCACCGCAGACTGCCCCCTCCGAAAACCTCTGCCCCGTCACCGCAGACCGCCCCTCAGAGAAAACCTCCGCCCGCCTTCTTCCGCTCCCCTGCGGGCAAAAAAAAGAGCCGATCCCGTATAAGGATCGGCTCTTTGATTTTGTGCGACGCGTTCGAATTATTTCTCGGCGTTCTTCTTATCGTAGCGTTTTTTGTAACGGCTCATAAACTTATCGACGCGACCGGCGGTATCAACCAGCTTCATCTTACCGGTGTAGAACGGGTGCGAAGTGCTGGAAATTTCCATCTTATACACGGGATAGGTTTCGCCGTTCACTTCGATGGTCTCTTTTGTCGAAACGGCGGACCGACACAAAAACACGTGATCGTTCGACATATCTTTGAACGCCACCAAACGATAGTTTTCAGGGTGAATACCTTTTTTCATGTTCGTTGTTTTTGTTAATTATTAATGCATTAATCGGCACAAAGGTACAAATTAATTTTCAAAGCACAACTTTTCCCCCGTATTTTTCTTCGTTTGAGATAAAAAAAGTGAACAAAGAGGTGTTTTTCGTACTCTTTTGGGGCTTTGAGTTGCGCTTTTCGGATAGTTTTCGTATATTTGCATCCGAAAATATATGTGTTTTTCCGCACTGATTTTCAGGGACCCATAGCTCAGTTGGTTAGAGCAGCGGACTCATAATCCGAAGGTCGTGGGATCATGCCCCCCTGGGTCCACATCCGAAAACTTTCCGTGTCGCGTACGCAGGGATGGAGACAAAAGACAAAAACGAGGAATTTAGGATCGAGCAGACTGATTGTCTTTGTTTTCAACCCATGCAGCCGCCAATCGGGACACACACATCACATCTGAAAAGTCTCTTCGTCACACAACGGGGAGGCTTCATTTTTTAGAACATACAGAAAAGGCGCAGATCCGACGGGATCCGCGCCTTTCACCATAACTTATATATATCAGTACATATTGTCGTACATCGACTGCGTCTTGTCGTACTTCAGATCGGCCAGTGATGCCGCCTTGACACCGATGTTGAAACTCCAACTTCGGTGGAAGCCGAACGGAATCCACGAGAAGGACATCTGCCAACAGTGCAGGTCTCGCGCAATGGAGATTGCCGAGGTGGTCAGTTTTTTCTTCATGATATCGAAACCGCCTTGGAACGTGACACCCAACTTGGGCGTGATGTTCAACGAACCGTTGAAACCGAGTGTCTGCGTGACGTTCTTCTTGTAACCTGTCGTTCCGTTGTTCACGTAGTTGATCGAGTAATTGACCGTATAGTTGAAACCGAAGTTCCACGGCAGCGAGAAGTCGTAATAAGCCTGCGACATATACTGCCGTCTCAACGCGGGATCCATATTCCCGTAGGGATCGTGGAACGGATCCATGTATTCGGGCGGTGTACTCGTAATGTCGTTCACGGCACGTTGCGAACGATCCTCACGCGACTTGAACGTATAACCGAACGACCAACCCGTACTCACGACACGACCCGGAAAGAAGAGTTTGTTGTAACGCTTTCCTTCGGGAGTGACCTTATAGGGGTCGAGCGTCATCGAGAGGTTGATACCGAAGTTTCCGAACAGCGTGGTACGGAACGATACGGGAATGTTCGACAAGCCCATCGAATCGGCCAGAAAGTTATACGATCCGCTGATGCGCAACTCGTCGATGAGTTTGATTTTCTTCACACCCGACGTATCGCGTTTCGAAAGCACCTTCATCTCCAAGTTCTGCGACAGCGAGAAGTTCAGCGACATCATCTCGCCCGCCGAAGGCACACCGTAGGCGTTGTTGCTGTAAGGCGAATAGACCTGCGTGCGCCCCGTCTCATCGACCTGACGGGTTTTGTAGTAGCCGTATTTCTGATCGCGGAAGTCGGGCGCATACGAGAAACCGATGGTCGGCGTCAGGACGTGACGGACGGCCTGAATCTTACGGTCGCGCTTCTTCTTCGTAAAGTCGTACATACCGTAGATTGTGGTCGATGCCGACACGCTCATGTTGTAATCATACAGACGATAGAATCCGTGCTCCGTGGGGAGAGTATCCGTACGGTTCGTCACGGGGTTCCACTCGTATTGGATGCGCTTGAAGTACCAACGCTCCTTATAGTTGAACGTCGGCGACACGTTGATGTAGTTGAACAGGTTGAACGAGGCCGAGATCGGCAGGTTGTGTTCCACACCGTTACGCATATCCTCCATCGTCTTGCGCGTGAAGAGTTCCGACTCCTTGGCGTTGATCTGGTTGGTCAGTTTGGCGGAGTACTGCATCGAGATCTTCTCATACCAACGCTCCTTACCCTCACGCTCCTTGCGTTTGAAGGGATAGATACGCGACACGTTGAAGACGATGTTCGGCAGGGTCATCGAGATGTTCTGGTTCTGCGAGTTCTGCGACACGGCCATGTTCATCGACAGCGAGAAGGGTGTTCCTGCCCAGTTCTTCGAGTAAGAGATCGTCGAGTTGGTCTGCGTGGCAAGGATGTCGTTCAGATCCGTGGCCGAATAACGGCTGTAACCGCTCGTGGAGAAATTCACCGAGGCGGAGAACTGCGAACCGGGATTGGCCTTGGGATCCTGCGAGTGTGTCCATTGCAGGCGGAAGTTGTTCTGCTTGATGAAGTCGGGTTCGCCCTTTTCGCCGGTCTTGATGTTCGAGAAATCGACGTTGAAACTACCCGTATGCTTGTAACGCTTGATGTAACGCATGGCGGCCGAAGCCTCCCACGAACCGAGCGTATAGAAACCGCCCCGGATCGCCAGATCGGCGCGGTCGCCCATCGTGAAGTAATATCCTAAATCCTTCAGGAAGAAACCCTTCGAATACTCCTCACCGAAGGTCGGCATCAGCAGACCCGACTTCGGGCCGTTGTTGATCGGGAAGAAACCTTCGGGAATGCCGAGGAAATAGATGGGGACATCCTCCATGACAAGGTACGCGGGACCCGATACGACCTTTTTTCCGGGAATTACCTTCGCCTTGGTCATCGCCAGATAGAAGTGCGGGTGGTCGGTCGATTCGCAGGTGGTGTATTTGCCGTTCTCGATGTTCACCGTGTTGTCGGGCATCTTCTTGACGCTTCCGCCCACCAGCCAGCCGTCACCCTGCTGGGTGGCCACGCCCTTGATCTTCGCCTTCTTCGAGTCGAGGTTGTAGGATATGGTATCCATCTTGTACGAGGTGCCGTTCTCCACAAATTCGGGTTTGGTGATGACAATCTCGCCCGTCTCGGTCGAATCGCTGCGGCCGAAAGCGTGGATCATCTTGCTGTCCATGTCGATGCGCATGAAGTCCGATTTGAGGTTGCTCGTCTGATAGGTCACATCACCGCCGTTGAACAGATAGACCATCTTGCGGCGCACGTCATACACCAGCGAATCGGTACACTTACCCTCGATCGGTTCTTCCAGAAAAGGCTGCGGGGCTTTGTAACGGCGGGTGGTGTCCGACGAGAGCGAATCGGTCTTGGCAGACGATTCGACCGCGGTCGAAT